>Ga0075163_10009458_pt1 | contig 12793 bp, 10 predicted proteins | sample JI1023141ADNA_FD_71478 | JGI IMG/M metagenome (GOLD analysis project Ga0075163, IMG submission 71478) | Wastewater effluent complex algal communities from Wisconsin, to seasonally profile nutrient transformation and Carbon sequestration -... | ecosystem: Engineered > WWTP > Effluent > Algae...
CCGCCGCCGCAGCCGGCGAGAAGCGCCGCGCCCGCGAGCAAAAGAATGCCGTTTCGCATGCGCCTGCCGCCCATCATGCTCCCTCGGATAGTGCCTCGGCCCGGGCTTGGGAAGGGCCAAAACGCGCGGGCGCGCGCGTCGGCACTGGACCGTGGCGGCGCGAGCGCCTAGATCCGTCGGGCAGGTTAGGGAAACTCCGGCATCATGGCCACGCCGCGCTTCGAGGAGATCGCCGACGACTTCGCCTTCCTCGACGACTGGGAGGACCGCTACCGCTACGTGATCGAGCTCGGGCGGGGCATGGCGCCGCTCGACGAGGCGCTGAGGGTGCCGGCCACCAAGGTCGAGGGCTGCGCGAGCCAGGTGTGGATCGTGCCGCGGCTCGACGGCAGCGGCCGGGCGGCGCGCTTCGACTTCGAGGGCGACTCGGACGCGCTGATCGTGCGCGGGCTGATCGCGGTGCTGCACGCGCTCTACGCCGGGCTCGGGCCGGAGGCGGTGCTCGGCGTCGATGCGCCGGCGGAGCTCGGGCGACTCGGGCTCGACCAGCATCTTTCGGCGCAACGCTCGAACGGGCTGCGCTCGATGGTCGGGCGAATCCGCGCGATCGCGCAGACGGCGCTCGAGGAGGCCTGAGGCCATGGCGACGTCGCTGCAATCCCTGCTCGCCGCCCGGGAGTGGCTGCTCGCCGATGGCGCCACGGGGACGAACCTCTTCGCCATGGGGCTCGAGTCGGGCGAGGCGCCGGAGCTCTGGAACGAGACCGAGCCCGACAAGGTGCGGGCGCTCTACGACGGCGCCATCGGGGCGGGCTCGGATCTCTTCCTCACCAACAGCTTCGGCGGCAACGCCAGCCGGCTGAAGCTGCACGAGGCGGAGGGGCGGGTCTTCGAGCTGAACCGCACCGCCGCGGCGATCGGGCGCGATGCCGCCGACGCGGCCGGGCGGCCGGTGGTGGTCGCGGGCTCCATGGGGCCGACGGGCGAGATCATGGCACCGCTCGGGCCGCTTTCGGTCGAGGCGGCGGCGGACCAGTTCGAGGCGCAGGCGCGCGGGCTCCTCGCCGGGGGCGTGGATGTGCTCTGGGTCGAGACCATGTCGGCGCCGGACGAGCTTCGCGCCGCGGCGGCGGGAATCGCCCGGACCGGCGCGCCCTGGTGCGCGACGATGAGCTTCGACACCGCCGGGCGGACGATGATGGGCCTGACCGCGGCCGGCATGGCGGCGCTGGTCGACGGGCTCGACCACAAGCCGCTGGCCTTCGGGGCGAACTGCGGGGTAGGGGCGTCGGACCTGCTGCGCACCGTGCTCGGCTTCGCGGCGGCGGCGCCGGCGCTGCCGGTGATCGCCAAGGGCAACGCCGGGATCCCGAAGTTCGTGGACGGGCACATCCACTATGACGGCACGCCGGAGCTGATGGCGGATTATGCGGTGCTGGCGCGGGATTGCGGCGCGACGATCATCGGCGGCTGCTGCGGCACGACGCCCGCGCACCTCGTGGCGATGCGTGCGGCGCTCGAGGCGACGCCGAGGGGGCCGCGTCCCGATCTCGACACCATCGCGGCGCGGCTCGGGGCGTTCTCCTCGGCCTCCGACGGCTCGGGCGGGGAAGCCGGCGGCCGCGAGCGGCGACGGCGGCGGGCATGAGGCGCGCGGCCGGGCTCCTCCTCTGCCTCGTGGCACTGCCCGCCCTCGCCGATGCGCCGGTGGCGGTGCCGAGCTTCGTCTTCACCGACGGCTCGGGCGAGGTGCGCGACCAGACCGCCGTGCATCGCGCGCAGCTCGCGCTCTTCAACGAGACGCTGCGCGCGACGCTCGAGGAGGGCGGGCTCGACGTGGTGGTGCCGGCGTGCGGCGAGGGCTGCTCGCCGGGGAACACCCAGTTCAACGCGATGGCGGCGGCGGCGCGCGCAGTGGACGCGGAGCTGCTGCTGGTCGGCGGGCTGCACAAGGTGAGCACGCTGATCGGCACGATCCGGCTGTCGGTGATCGACCTCGACGGCGACAAGGTGGTCTGCACGCGGACCCTCACCTACCGCGGCGACAATGCCGAAGCGTGGACCCGGGCGGCGGAGTTCACCGGCCGGGACGTGCTCAAGGCGTGCTTCGGCGGCGCGTCGAGCTGACGCGGCCGCGGGCTCGCACGCCTCGTGGCCCGGGTGAGGCCGCCTAGGACCAGCGGGTGCGTGCCGACAGCGCCGCGTTCGGGCGCGTGATGGTGAGTTCGGCTCCTATCGTTCCAAACCCGTGCGCCTTGCCTGAGACGGTCGCCGCAGCCTTGATCTCGTCGCTCTCCACATCGATGAAGAGAAAGCTGATGGCGACTTCGGTGAAGACGGAGACCTTGTCATTGAAGATAAATGGACGGTCGTCGATAGTCTGCAGACTATGACCGCCTTCGGACTTCACGTACAGCGCATGCGTGATCTTCTCCTTGCCATCAGCATAGAGGGGCGCCGCGAGCAGGGCCGTGGAGAGCAGCGATCGGTTGCCTCCCGACGGAACCGTGCGAAGGGCCGCCGTGAATTCGTCGATCGTCGTCAGGAGAGCATCAATCGCGGACGTGTCCGTTCCGTCGGGCGCCCGCAGCTTCTTCGCAACGAGCCGCGCGCGCTTGAGATTGAGCTCGTTCACTCGGCTCAGCAGGCCACTCTCTTTCCGCATCGAGCGGAAGGTGTCATGAATGAACGCCGTGGCGGTCCCCTTGGAAAGGGCCGCCACCACCGCGGCAGCCGCCGCCAGATCGTTCGCCTCCACCTTGCTCATTCGCACCGTAAGCTTCGGAGAAAGCAGGCTCAGGAGAGGAGGCACCAGTCCCGCGATTGCTGCCAATCCTGCACCGACGGCCGTTGCTTCCACCAGCTCCTGAGCTTGGGATTTCGAAGCCTCCGCTTTCAGAACCGCATCGGCAGCCGTGTCGAGGCTCGAAACCGCGGCGTCGACCTCGACATAGGTCGCGCAGGCCGAGACCAGATCAGGGTTGCTCGTGACGAGAATCCGCCGGGTCCCGTCGAGAATTAGGGTTCCGAACGCTTGCGCGAGTTCCGCTGCCGCATCCTCGATCGCCTCGTACGTCAAGGGAGCCGCGACCAGTTTGTCGCCCGGCAGATCGGGCGTCGAAGTGTTCGCATCCTTCAGGGCTTCAAGGAATGACTTCCATCCGTCGATCGAAGTACCTTCCGATTCTTTCTTTTCGTCAGCCAATTCGATTCCCCCGTACTTAAATATGGAAGAATCATAGCATGGCCGCCGTTCCCGGCAACATGTATTTCGGGAACGCCTGATGTTACGACGGCGCCACGATAGTCCGGCCGAAACTCTGGATCTCAGAACCAGCCGGCGAAGGTATCGAGGAGGAGCTTCAGGTTCAGAGCCACGATCAACGCGGCAACCACCCAGGCGAGGAGCGCGACGCTGCGCGGCACCGCGAAGCGGCCCATGATGTCGCGGTTCGAGGCGAAGTGTACGAGCGGGATCACCGCGAAGGGGAGCTGCATCGAGAGGATCACCTGGCTGAGGATCAGGAGCTCGGCGGTGCCGCCCTCGCCGTAGAGCGCCGTCACCACCACCACCGGGATGACCGCGAGGCCGCGGGTGAGGAGCCGCCGCGCCCAGTGCGGCAGGCGGAGCTGGAGGAAGCCCTCCATGACGATCTGGCCGGCCAGCGTCGCCGTCACCGTCGAGTTGAGGCCCGAGGCGAGGAGCGCGACGGCGAAGAGCGTCGAGGCGATGCCGAGGCCGAGGAGCGGCGAGAGGAGCTCGTGGGCGTGCTCGATCGAGCCGACCTCCGGGTGGCCGGTGTCGTGGAAGGCGACCGCGGCGACGATGAGGATCGAGGCGTTGACGAAGAGCGCCAGCATGAGCGCGATCGTCGAGTCGATGGTGGCGAAGCGGATCGCGTGCTTCTTGCCCTCATGGGTGCGGGGGTAGGCGCGGGTCTGCACGATCGACGAATGCAGGTAGAGGTTGTGGGGCATCACCGTGGCGCCGATGATGCCGATCGCCACGTAGAGCATCGCCGGGTTGGTGACGATCTCGCGCGAGGGGATGAACATCGAGCCGAAGACGGCCTGCACCGGCGGCGCGGCGGCGACGATCTGGACGGCGAAGCAGCCGAAGATCACCGCGAGGAGCGCGACGATGAACGCCTCGAGCCAGCGGAAGCCGCGGCTCATCAGGTAGAGGACGAGGAAGGCGTCGAGCGCCGCGATGAGCGCGCCCGCGACCAGCGGGATGCCGAAGAGCAGGTTCAGCGCGATCGCGGTGCCGATCACCTCGGCGAGGTCGCAGGCGATGATGGCGAGCTCGCAGGCGAACCAGAGGAGATAGTTGACCGGACGCGGATAGTAGGCGCGGCAGGCCTGGGCGAGGTCGCGCCCCGAGGCGATGCCGAGGCGCGCGGCGAGCGCCTGCAGGAGGATCGCCATCAGGTTCGAGAGCATGACGACGAAGAGCAGCGTATAGCCGAAGCGGGCGCCGCCGGCGATGTCGGTCGCCCAGTTGCCCGGGTCCATGTAGCCGACCGAGACCATGTAGCCCGGTCCCATGAAGGCGAAGAGCTTGCGGAACCAGGAGCCCGTCAGCGGCACCGCCACCGAGGCGTGTACCTCGGGCAGGCTCGGGCGCTGGTGGTCGTCCCGCGCGAGACGGAGCGGGGCGGTGGCGTCGGTCATGGGGTATCTCGGGTAGCTGGAATGAGAACGTGCGCGGAATTTGATCCCTGGCGTAGAAATATGCAAGAGGCTATATTAATTGGCGAAGGCTTAATATCCGTCGTATGGGGGTGTGATCACCGGCCGGCCGTGCTATGAGAGGGCTCCGCCGGTCGATCGGGCGGCTTTCGAGGGAGGCGAGGGTGCAGGCGCAACGGGCGATTCGTCGGGAAGAGCCGCTGCCGGACGCATCGGCCCACTCCGAGGGCTTCCGCCAGACCCGCGAGGCGCAGCGCAGCGCGCTGGTCGAGGACTATCTCGAACTCATCGCCGACCTGATCGAGGACGGCAACGAGGCGCGGCAGGTCGACATCGCCGCCCGGCTCGGGGTGGCGCAGCCGACGGTGGCGAAGATGCTGGCGCGGCTGGTGGCCGAGGGGCTGGTGACGCGCAAGCCCTATCGCGGCGTGTTCCTGACCGATGCCGGCCGGCGCGTCGCCTCCGAGGCGCGGGCGCGCCACCAGACGGTGGAGGCGTTCCTGCGCTCGCTCGGGGTGAGCGCCGAGACCGCGCGGATCGACGCCGAGGGGATCGAGCACCACGTGAGCGAGGAGACGCTCGAGGCGTTCCGGCGGGCGATGGCCGGCAGGAACTGACGCGCCCAAAAGCCCACCGCCTTGTATCCTGCCCTCATCTCGCTGCTTCTCGGCGCCTTCGCCATCGGCACGACCGAGTTCGTCGCCGCGGGCCTGCTGCCGGCGATCGCGGGCGACCTCGGGGTCTCGATCCCGGACGCGGGGTTTCTCGTCACCGGCTATGCGCTCGGCGTCGCGGTCTTCGGGCCGCTTCTCGTCGTCGCCGCCGGGCGGCTGCCGCGCAAGCCGGCGCTCCTCGGGGTGATGGCGCTCTTCGTCGCGGGGCACGTGGTCTCGGCGCTGGCGCCGAGCTTCGGCGTGCTGCTCCTCGGCCGGACTGTGGCGGCCGCGGCGCATGGCACGTTCTTCGGGCTCGCGCTCCTCGTCGCCTCGGCGATCGCGCCGCCCGGGCGCCGCGGCATGGCGATCGCCATCGTGATCGGCGGCATCAACGTCGCGAACGTCGTCGGCGTGCCGGCGGGGACGGCGGTCGGGACGGCGTTCGGCTGGCGGGCGGCTTTCTGGATGGTGGGGCTGATCGCGGCGGTCGCCGCCGCGGCGATGGCGGCGTTCCTGCCGGCGGTCGCCGGGCGCGGCAGCGGCAGCGGCGACATGGGCGCGCAGGTCAGGGCGCTCGGCGACCGGCGGGTCGTCACCTCGTACCTGCTCATCGTCCTGGCAATGGCGGCGTTCTGGTCAGTCGGCACCTTCGTCGCGCCGTACTTCGCCGAGGTGGCCGGGCTCGGCGAGGAGCGCTTGCCGCTGGTGCTGCTCGGGTTCGGCCTGCTCGGGACTCTCGGGATCGTGATCGGCGGGCGCTACGCCGATCGCTACCCGGTGGCCTCGATCACGCTCGCCTATCCGCTGGCGGCGCTGGCGCTCGCCGTCGGCTGGCGGGTGACGCCGATGTCCTGGCCGGTCGGGGCGGTGGCGATCGGCCTGGTGCTGGCGGCGATGAGCACCTCGGCCGTTGCCTTGCAGAACCGGATCCTCACCGGCGCCGCGGCCGCGCCGGAGCTGGCCTCGGGCCTCATCTCGGCGATCTACAACGTTGGAATCGCCTCCGGGGCGGGACTCGGCTCGGCGCTCCTCGGGCGCGGCCTGCCGGTCGGCCAGCTTCCGCTCATAGGCGCGCTGCTGCTCGCGGCGGGGAGCCTCGTCGCGATCGCCGCGACACGCGGGGAGGGCAGGGTCAGCCGCCCGGCGCCGCGGGGGTGATCCGCAGCAGCTCGCCGTTCTCGGCATCGGTGATCGCGACGAGCGCGCCGTCGGGGTCGACGGCGAGATCGCGGATCCGGCCGCGGTCCGGCAGCAGGCGCTCCTCGCCGACCACGGTATCGCCGTCGAGGCGGAGCCGCATGATGCCGCCCGGGCTCATGGCGCCGACGAGCGCGTCGCCCTGCCAGCCGGCGAAGAGGTCGCCCGCATAGAAGACGAGGCCGCTCGGGGCGATCACCGGGTCCCAGTAGTAGCGCGGCTGCTCCATGCCCTCGGCGGCGGTGATGCCGTCGCCGACCGGCGAGCCGTCGTAGTTCTCGCCGTAGGAGATGACCGGCCAGCCGTAGTTCTTGCCCGCCTCGATGCGGTTCAGCTCGTCGCCGCCCCTCGGCCCGTGCTCCACGGTCCAGAGCCGGCCCCGGGCGTCGAGGGCGGCGGCCTGGATGTTGCGGTGGCCGAAGGACCAGATCGTCGGGATCGCGCCGTCGCTGCCGACGAACGGGTTGTCGTCGGGCATGCCGCCGTCGGGGACGATGCGGATCACCTTGCCGTAGGTCTTGCCGAGATCCTGCGCGAAGACCCGCTCGGCCGGGGTGGAATGCTCGCCGGTAGTGATGAAGAGGTGGCCGGCGCCGTCGAAGACCAGGCGCGAGCCGTAGTGGAGCGGCGAGGGCGAGGGCGGCGCCTGCACGAAGATGTCCTCGACGCCCTCGAGCGCGGTGCCGTCCTCGCTCAGGGTGCCGCGGGCGGCGGCGGTCGCCGAGAGGCCGCCGCCCATCGGCTTCGAGTAGGTGAAATAGACCAGCCGGTCGGTGGCGAAGTCGGGCGAGAGCGCCACGTCGAGGAGGCCGCCCTGCTTCCTGGCGTGGACTTCGGGAACGCCGGCGAGAGGCTCCGAGACCGTGCCGTCGGCGGCGATGACCCGCATCCGCCCGGGGCGCTCGGTGACGAGCCAGCCGCCGCCCGGCAGCGGCGCCACGCCCCAGGGGTGGACGAGGCCCGCGGCGACGGTTTCGATGTCGAGCTCCACGACCGGCTCCATCGCCGGGGCGCGGGTCTGCTCGGGAAACGCCGGCCGGAAGGCGGGGACGTTCTTCGGGCCTTGCGCCACGGGATCGGCGAAGGCAGGCAGCGCGAGGAGGGCGAGGGCGGTGGCGGCGAGGCGCATGTCGTCTCCTGTCCACGGGGTCCCGGGAGAGAACGGCGCCACCGCCCGGAGGGTCGAAGCGCCCGGGGATTTCACGTGTGAGATAGGGGGCCAAGCGACCGATGTCAAAACGCCCCGGTGGCGCACCGGAGCGGTCGGCCGGTCACGGACGGGAGACGAGGGCGAGGAGGTCGGCCGATGCGGGGTCGGCCCAGGTCCAGCCGGCCATGCGGCCGCGGAGCCAGGTGCGCTGACGCTTGGCGAGCTGGCGGGTGGCGGTGGCCGCCGACGCGAGCGCGGCGTCGAGGGTGGCCTCACCGCGGAGATGGCGGGCGAAGTCTGCGGCGCCGATCGCGCGCGACGCCGGCAGGTCCGGGGCGAGGCCGAGCGAAAGGAAGGCGCGGACCTCGTCGAGAACGCCGCCGGCGACCATGGCGCCGAGCCGGTGCCTGATGCTCCGATCGAGTGCCGAGGTCTCCGGCATCACCACGATCCGGGCGGCGGCGGCGATGCCGGGCGTCGGCATCCGGGCGTGCCACCAGGCCAGTCCGCGGCCGGTGGCGGTGAGCACGTCCCAGGCGCGTTGCACCCGCATCGGGTTCGCGGCGTCGATCCGCGACAGCGTCTCGGGGTCGTGGCGTGCGAGATCGGCGAGCATCGCGGCGGTGCCGGCGGCGAGCAGCGCCTCGGAGCGGGCGCGCACCTCTGGCGGGATCGGCGGGATTTCCGCGAGCCCGTCGAGGAGTGCGGCGAAATGGAGCCCGGTGCCGCCGACGACGATCGGCCGGAGGCCGTCGCGCCGGGCGACGGCAATCGCCGCCAGAGCCTCGCGGCGCCAGTCGCCGGCAGAATGGCGGCGGCTCGCCGCGACGTGGCCGAAGAGCCGGTGCGGCGCGCGGGCCAGATCGCTGTCGTCGGGGCGCGCGCTCAGGATGCGCCAGCAGGCATAGACCTGGCTGGCATCGGCGTTGATGATCACGCCGCCGTCGCGCTCGGCGAGGCGCAGGGCCAGCCCGGACTTGCCGCTGGCGGTCGGGCCGGCGATCAGGATCGGGTCGAGGGAGCCTCTTTTCATCATAATCATCGTTATCCGGCACTCGCGCCCATCCGCTGCCCGCGCCCCCCACGTCAACGTCAGTTGACCTCGGCGGCGGAATCGGCCTGCACTGTCGACGGGCTCCGCGCGCGAGCCCTGTCGGAAAGCGGTGCATGGCCCAGGAGACGATCAACGGCAAGCCCGTGCATGCCGCCGTGCCGCGGCTGCTCGCCGCGCACCGCGCCGGTCGGATCGACCGCCGCGAATTCCTCGCCATGGCGACCGCGCTCGGCATGACCGGCGCCGCGGCCTGGGGTCTGCTCGGGCTGGCGCCGCCCGGCGCGCGGGCCGAGACCGCGCCGGCCGCCGGCGGAACCATCCGGATCGGCATGGCGGTGATGCCGGTGGTCGATCCGCGGCTGTTCGACTGGTCGCAGAAAGCCAACGTGGCGCGCGCCACCATCGAGCCGCTGGTGCGCTATACCGCGGACTTCACCTTCGTGCCGTGGCTCGCCGAGAGCTGGGAGGTGAACGAGGCGGCGACCGAGTATCTGCTGCACCTGCGGCGGAATGCCGTCTGGACCAACGGCGACGCGTTCACCGCGGATGACGTGATCTACAATTTCACCCGCTGGGCCGAGGCGCAGGTGCCCGGGAACTCCATGGCGACGCGGATCGCGTCGCTGGCCGAGCGGACTGGCGTCGAGACGTATGTGGCGAAAGTGCCACAGGCGGACGGCAGCGTGGCGGAGGAGACACGGACGCGCGACACCTTCGGGCTCCGGCCGGGAGCGGTGGAGCGGGTCGACGACTTCACGGTGCGGGTGCGGCTGCCGGCGTCGGACATTACCCTCATTCCGACCCTCTGCGACTACCCTGCCCTCCTCGTGCATCGCGGCTTCGAGGCCGCCGGCGCCGATCTGACGCGGACGCCGGTCGGCACCGGCCCGTGGACGATCGAGCGGGTCGAGCCCGGGGTGAAGGCGGTGCTGAAGCGGCGGCCGGGCGGCTGGTGGGGCGATACCGCCCCCGGGCTCGGGCCGGTGCTGCTCGAAGGGATCGACTACATCGACTACGGCACCGACCCGGCGAACGCGCTCGACGCCTTCGAGCGCGGCGAGATCGACACGAGCTACGAGACCCCGCCGGCGTTCGTGGCGGACTTCGACGGGCTCGGGCTGGCGAAATCCGAGGCGGTGACGGGGAACACGGTGACGGTGCGGATGAACGTGGCCGCGCCGCCCTACGACGAGCCCTCGGTGCGCCGGGCGGTACAGCTCGCGGTAGACAACGCGGTGGTGCTCGACCTCGGTTACCAGGGGCTCGGGATCGTGGCGGAGAACCATCATGTCGGGCCGATGCACCCGGAGTACGTGGCGCTGCCGCCGCTCGCCCGCGACCCGGAGGCGGCCCGGCAGCTCCTCGCGGCGGCGGGGCGCGCCGACTTCGAGTTCGAGATCGTCTCGCTCGACGACGACCTGGTGCGCAACACCTGCGACGCGGTGGCGGCGCAGATGCGCGACGCGGGCCTGAAGGTGAAGCGGACGATCCTGCCCGGCAGCACGTTCTGGGAGAACTGGCGCAGCTATCCGTTCTCGGCGACCGAGTGGTCGATGCGGCCGCTCGGGGTGCAGATCTATGCGCTCGCCTATCGCAGCGGCGTGCCGTGGAACGAGACCGGGTTCTCCGATCCGGAGTTCGACCGGCTGCTCGACGTGGCGCTCGGGATCTTCGACCCGGAGAAGCGGCGCGCGCCGATGCGGCAGCTCGAGGAGATCATCCAGTCGGCGGGGATCATCGTGCAGCCGTACTGGCGCAAGACCTTCCGGCACATGACCGGAAAGGTGCATGGGCTGGTGATGCATCCGTCGTTCGAGTTCCACCTCGAACGCACCTGGCTCTCGGCCTGAGCCCCCTGCCCTGCGCGGCATCGGCTCCGCCTGCCCCCCGTGTGGCGGCGGGCGGAGCCGGCAGGCGTCACTCCGCCGCGAGGCGGCGCTCCGCCGGGCCTCCGGACTGCGCCTCGACCACCGCGATGGCGGTGAGGTTCAGGAGGCCGCGGACGGTGACCGACTGCGAGGCGATATGGATGGGCTTCGCCGCACCGAGCAGGACCGGGCCGACGGGGACCGCGCCGCCGAGAACCCGGAGCAGGTTCAGGGAGATGTGCGCGGCGTCGGCGTTCGGCATCACGAAGAGGTTCGCCGCACCGGTGAGCGTCGAGTGCGCGTAGGCGCGCCCGCGCAGCGTCGCGTCGAGGGCGGCGTCGGCGTGCATCTCGCCGTCGACCTCGAAGTCGGGCGAGCGGCTCCGGAGGATGTCCATCGCCTCGCGCACCTTGCGCGAGCTGGCGCTCGGGCGATCGCCGAAGTTCGCGTGACTGACGAGCGCGGCGCGCGGCTGCACGCCCATGTGCAGCATGGTGGCGGCGGCGAGCTCGGTCAGGTCGGCGATCTCCTCGGCGGTGGGGTCGAGGTTCACGTAGGCGTCGGCGATGAAGAACGTGCCCTTCGGCATCACCAGCGCCGAGAGCGTCGCGAGCGAGCGCGCGCCGTCCCGTCGGCCGATGATCCCCTCGACGAGCTCGAGGTGGTGGCCGAAGCGGCCGTTGACGCCGCAGATCGCCGCGTCGGCCTCGCCGCGCTCGAGCATCAGGCAGGCGAGGACGGTCGGATCGCTGCGGACGCCGCGGAGCGCCGCGCGCGGGTTGACGCCGGAGCGGCCGGCGCTGCGGTGCAGGATCGCGGCGTAGGCGTCCACGTCGATGGTCGCGGGGTCCACCACGTCGATGTCGCCGTCGGGGCCGACGGTGAGGCGCAGCTCCTTGGCGCGCTCGGCGATCGTCGCGGCGTTGCCGATCAGGATCGGGCGGGCGATCTTCAGGCCGACCGCCTGGGAGGCGGCGTGGAGCACCCGCTCGGTCTCGCCCTCGGCGAAGACCACGCGCTTCGGGCCGCGGGCCGCCTGGTCGAAGACCGACTTCATGAGCAGGCCGGAGCGGAAGACGAAGCCCTGGAGCCGCTCGCGGTAGGCATCCATGTCCTCGATCGGGCGGGTGGCGACGCCGGAATCCATCGCCGCCTGCGCGACGATGGGCGCCACCTCGACAATGAGGCGCGGATCGAACGGCTTCGGAATGATGTACTCGGGGCCGAACCGGAGGTTCTCGGCGCCGTAGGCGGCGAGCACCACGTCGGACGCCTCGATGCGGGCGAGCCGCGCGATCGCCTCGGCGCAGGCGCGCTTCATCGCCTCGTTGATCTCGGTGGCACCGCAATCGAGCGCGCCGCGGAAGATGAACGGGAAGCAGAGGACGTTGTTCACCTGGTTCGGATAGTCCGACCGCCCGGTGGCGACGATGGCGTCGTCGCGGACCTCGTGGACGAGCTCGGGGCGGATCTCCGGGTCGGGGTTCGCCATGGCGAAGATGATCGGCTTCGCCGCCATCGACTTCACCATGTCCTGCGTCACCGAGTCCTTGGCGGAGAGGCCGAGGAAGATGTCGGCGCCCTTCATGGCGTCGGCAAGGCTGCGCGCCTCGGTCTTCGCGGCGTAGGCGCCCTTGTACTGGTCGAGGTCGGTGCGGCCGGCGTGGATCACGCCCTTGCGGTCGCAGACGAGGATGTTGTCCTTCGAGGCGCCGAACGACACCAGGAGGTTGAGGCAGGCGATCGCCGCGGCCCCTGCCCCGTTGCAGGTGATCCGCACGGTCTCGATCTTGCGGCCCGTCACCTCGAGCGCGTTCAGGATGCCGGCGGCGGTGACGATCGCCGTGCCATGCTGGTCGTCGTGGAAGACGGGGATCTTCATCCGGGCCTTGAGCTGCTTCTCGATCTCGAAGCAGGCGGGGGCGGAGATGTCCTCGAGGTTGATGCCGCCGAAGGTGGGCTCGAGCCGGGCGATCGCCTCGACGAACTCCTCGACCTTGGTCTCGTCGACCTCGAGGTCCATCACGTCGATGCCGGAGAACTTCTTGAAGAGCGCGGCCTTGCCTTCCATCACCGGCTTCGAGGCCAGCGCGCCGATGTTGCCGAGGCCGAGCACGGCGGTGCCGTTCGAGATGACGGCGACGAGGTTGGCGCGGCCGGTGTAGAGCGCAGCCGT
>Ga0075163_10009459_pt1 | contig 12793 bp, 7 predicted proteins | sample JI1023141ADNA_FD_71478 | JGI IMG/M metagenome (GOLD analysis project Ga0075163, IMG submission 71478) | Wastewater effluent complex algal communities from Wisconsin, to seasonally profile nutrient transformation and Carbon sequestration -... | ecosystem: Engineered > WWTP > Effluent > Algae...
TTCATATTCTGAAGGATTATTTAATAAATAACAAATTTACTTAAATTAACTAAGGAAATTCAAGTATTTTCAATAATCAAAGGCTATAGGTAGTGTGTCTATAGAAATTTTTTCTAAAAAGGGAAGGGACTATTTCCAAATCAAGATATTTCTACTTGGTACAATAATCAACAAAACACACTACCTCATACTATTATTAGTCGCATTTTTTTTACAAAAACTCACAAGTTTTAAAGAAAATTTCCAGTTTTACTTAACTAGATGACAAATCCTAAACTTTTGGTTTAAACACAATTTTCATTTTAAGTATATAGCTATTATTAACATATATATAGCTAGTATGTTAGAGATAGTAAGACTAATAAGCTCAAAGCCTAATGTTTAGTAGATAATTAAAAATTTTTTCTTTAAAAAATGTAGATCATAACTAATAACCAACAAGAAAACTAACAATGGTAGGCAAACTAGCTTTGTTAAAATATTTTGTGCTCAAACTAATTTTTATTACTAAAGCTAAAAATTAGTTTAGTAAGGAAAGAAGTTATGACAACAAAACTATATGTTGGTAATATTTCTTGTCCCACAAGTAGAGTTAGTTTGTTTAGTTGATAATAGAAAATAAAAACACTATCAATAATAGATAATAATAAACTTGATGAATGAAAAAAAGATTTTTGCTATAAAGAATAAGTAATAATAAGGATTAAATAATGCTACAATTCTTGATCAAACATTACCAAAATATAAATTTTTTTACTCCAACCTTATATTTTAATTTTGGGCGAGCAATTATTTTTATTATTCTACTAGGGGTTGTTTCAAACTCAGTCTTGGCACAAGAAGAAATATCAGAAAACCCATTTGCCAACTTTGAAACTATAATGCTACCTAATGGTCTTAAGATATGGTATAAATACCTGCCAAATGATTCTAACGTTTCTCTAAGCATTACTGTGCCTTCTGGTTTTGATCAAGATCCTATTGGTAAAGAACAACTTGCGCACTTTACTGAGCATATGCTTTTTAGTGATCACCTTGGTCGTACAGAAGAACAAATAAAAAAAGAAATTGAAGATTTAGGAGGCGTTCGCAATGCTTATACATTTGCAGATCGTACCTTTTATTTTGTAAGAATCGACAAAAAACATGGGTTTTTTGCACTAGATTGGTTATATAAAGTTATTTCACCACATTCAATGGTTGAATCTGTAGTGGAAAAGCAACGTGAGCCAGTTGCTATAGAAGTAGGCGCTCGTAAAAGAGAACTTTTTGATTGGATAGATGCTTACTACTTAAACCCATCATTTTTAAGTCAACCTAATTTTTGGAGTAGAGAATTTGGTGAACAAGCTTTTCCAGACAGAGAATATTACCCTTATGGTAGTCTATATAAAATTACATCCGAAGATCTAAAGCACTTTTATGATTCTTATTACACTCCAGAAGGGATGACTTTAACAATAATTGGTAATCTTAATCGTGATGAGGTGCTAGATAAAATTAATAGCACATTTGCTGAGTTACAATCACGACCTCGCCATAAACAAGTAGTTACTCTAAAGAATCCTAGTCGTTTTTGGCAGGCTTATACTTGGGATTTTCAACCTAGCATTTATTACCTTAATGCATTTAAGTTCTATAATTTAACACAAACTGAACAGCTTAAACTTATATTTATTAGTCAGTTTTTACAAAATCGTTTAAATAGTCAACTTCGTTATGGTGATCGCAAGGCTACTTATAGTATTGGGGCTATAGTCTCTCAACGTGGTTTAGCTACATTACTTCAGATTTTTGGAAATCTTAAGGAAAGTGAATATGATTTTGCTCGCGGAATAATTGATAAAGAACTTGAAGCTTTATCTAATGGAACACTTAAAAATGAGGATTTCGAAACAGAAAAAGCCGCAATAACCCGTAAACTAAAAGTGACTAATAGTTCAGCAAAGGATTTAGAACAATGGGTAGTAAACTCATTCTATAATTATGAACGCCACCAAAACTTTCCAGATGTAGTTACTATATTTGACCAATTTAATAAAACAGATATAGAAGAGTTTGCTCGCCTTAATTTAGTAAAACAAAATCAAGTTTTTCAGATTGGCTATACTCACTTTTTAAGTCAAGGTACTCTCTCTGTTATAGCATTAGTTCTATTACTTTTTACTATTGAAATAACACGACGCTACTTATTACAACCATTACCTATCTCTCAAATTCGTTATATTGCTCGCTTTCGAATGCCTCTATTAACTAACTTATTAGTAGGGTTTACTTTAGTTACTTTAGTAGCCATTGGAGGCCGTATCTTATTTTTCTTCTATGAATTATTAGCCTATAAATTTATTTCTCATATTGAAAGCTTTTGGGTACAATGGTCAATATATGCATTGATGGCTATTATTTCTCTTTTCCTATTTATGCTTTTACTTGCAAGCCTACCGCGTAAATTATTCTTATTTAAGAACAGTATGGCAATAAAATATCTTTCATATCGCTCAGTAATAATTCCTCTTACTGATATTAAAGAAATATCACTACATAAATTTTCTAGCATTTGGCTTTCCCGACGAATTTGGAAATGTATCCCATTAACTTTTGCTTTGTTTTCATCTGGTATTTACTTGCGCTTAAGTAATGGGTGGGCCTATTTTTTTCAAATTCGTGATAAAGAAGAATTTTTAAAGGTACTTGCTGAAATCCAACAAGCTAAATGCAATTTACTAGAAAAGAGTGAAGAACAGATTGATAATTGACATTTACTGATTAATACCTATTTATTGTCTACTATTTGTTACCATTTAGTTAACTATAGTAATACTAGCTATTGACTTAGAAGTATTATCGATTTATCTTTGCCTGAGTAACTAATTGATTTATATAAGACTTAATCCCTAATAATCTGACACTATCATAAATACTAGTATTCAAAAGGATCAAAATAACTTTAGAATCATTTGGTAAAATAAAACAAATCTTCATAAACAAAAACTTATTTAATCAGCTACTTTTATGTCTTAAATTAGATATAAAAAAGTAGGGGCGAAATTAGAAAGATGTATAGTGGAATGTTCAAAAAGGTATTACAAAATGTTTAGCAAAGCCCCTTTTCAGCAAATGATATATGCCATAGCAAAATGGATAATATTATCTTTGGTATTATTTTCCCCTTGTTTTTCACAAACAAATAGTAGACCTAATAAACAAATAACTTTTCAACATTTTACAAGTGAAGAAGGCTTATCACAAAATAGTGTTTATTGTATTTGGCAAGATCATCAAGGTTTTATTTGGTTTGGTACTGATGAAGGATTAAACCGTTTTGATGGTTACAGTTTCAAGATTTACAAAAAATCTCCTTTTGATAATAACACTCTACCATCAAACAGAATATATGCACTTTTTGAAGATCAAGCTGGTGACCTTTGGATAGGCACACGTCAAGGATTATGTCGTTTTGATCGTACACGTACAAAGTTTACACATTATCGTTATGACACACAAAATCCTAATAGCATAAGCAATGATATGGTCAAAGCCATTTTTGAAGACCATACTGGAACTCTTTGGGTTGGTACAGAGGGAGGAGGGCTTAATTTACTAGACCGTGCTACAGGTAATTTTACTCGCTATCTTAATAATGAAAATTCATTTGAAAGTATTAGTAGTAACAATGTAAAGACAATATTTGAAGATCAAAAAGGAATGCTCTGGATTGGTACTGATAGAGGATTAAATCGGTTTGATCGTGTTAGCAAAAAATTTACCTCCTATTTTCATAATGTAAAAGATCCTAATAGTCTTAGTGATGACACTGTAACTGCCATTTATGAAGCTGACACAGAACATCTTTGGATAGGCACTAGTAAGGGGTTAAATCTTTTTTCACAGACACAAGAAAGCTTTACACCATTAAAACTTAGTGAAAAATTAGCTTCAGATGAAATGATTACCAAAATCTTTCGTGATCAAACAGGTATGGTTTGGATAGGCACTAATAATGGGCTACATAGATGGGATGTTTTTAATAATGAAGATAATACTTATTTGCCTGTTCCTAAAGATCCTTCTAGTTTAAGTAGTAATCGTGTAAGTGCAATTTATCAAGATCGATCAGGTGCACTTTGGTTTGGAACTTATTTTGGTGGTATAAACAGATTTGATCCTTTAAGCCAAAGGTTTTCCTCCTATCTTGCAGATTTAGAAAATATCAACAATCTAAGTAAAAATATTTGGGCAATATATCTTGATCGCAAGGAAATATTATGGATAGGTACTAATGATGGGCTTATAGAAATGGAGCGATCAACCGGTAAAATAGTAGAAATTTATCGGCATAATCCCAATGATCCAAATAGTTTACGAAGTAGTCATATTGATGCTTTGATTGAAGATAACAATGGGGTGCTTTGGGTTGGTAGTAATGGAGGTGGATTACATAGTTTTGATCGTGTAACAAAAAAGTTTACCGCCTATCTACATGATGATAATAATCCTTTTAGTATGAGTAGCGATAAAATCCGGGCTTTTCATTTAGACCGTGCTGGAACATTATGGATAGGCACTCTTGGAGGTGGGCTAAATAGATATGATAGAGCGGCTGGGCGTTTTTACGCCTACCGCCATAATAGTAGTAACCCTGATACAATCAGTGGAGATTTAGTTCGTGCTTTCTGTGAAGACCAAGAAGGAAATTTATGGGTTGGTACTGAATCAGGCTTAAATAAATTTGATAGACAAACAGGAAAATTTACTGCCTATCGTCAAAACCCTAAGGACTTATCCTCTATTAGTTCAGATGTTGTTAATTATCTTTATATTGACCTTAATAATATTATGTGGGTAGCTACAACAGGTGGATTAAATCGCTTTGATATGAGTAAAGGGACTTTTACCTCTATAACAGAAATTGATGGTTTAGCTAACAACACAATAAATGGCATTATTGAAGATAGTAAAAGTACGCTTTGGCTTAGCACTAATCGTGGTATTACTAATTATGATCCAATTCGTAAGATTATAAAGAATTTTGATACAAGAGATGGTTTGCCATGTCGTGAGTTTAATGGTCGTGCTTGTTATTATAGCCCGCAAGGAGAAATGTTTTTTGGTGGTAACAATGGCTTTACTAGTTTCTATGGTGAAAAGATTGAGGAAAATAATTATGTTCCACCAATAGTTATTACTTCTATAAAACTCTTTGATAAAGTCTTAGAAAAAGCCAAACTTTGGTTGATACCTGGGTCAAAAGAAGCCAACACTCCTCTTATGCTTTCATATCAAGAAAATTTTATTTCTTTTGAATTCTCTGCGTTGAGTTATCAAGTTCCTGAACGTAACCAATATGCATATATGCTAGTAGGTATTGATGATGATTGGGTAGCTGCACAAACACGCCGTTATATAAGCTATAGTAAAATTCCACCAGGGGAATATATTTTTAAGGTAAAAGGCTCAAATAGTGATGGCCGCTGGAATGAAGCAGGCATTGCTATTCACATAATTATAACACCACCATTTTGGCAAACTCGTACTGCTTATATTTTATATATTCTATTTGCCTTTAGTGTTATTTATAGCGGAGTAACATATAGATTACGTGCGTTACGAAACCAGAATTTATTACTAGAAACCACTGTGGCAGAACGTACAGTTGAACTAGCTAATGCACTCTCTGAAATCAAAATAAACAATAATCAATTGATTGCCGCAAAAGAAGCCCTAGAACAAAATAATCGTGAGCTTGATATTAAGAATAAACAACTTGATGAAAAAATTGTTGAGCTTGTTAGTGCTCAACAACAAGCTGACCGTATTTTTTCTGCATTAGCTGAAGCCTTACCAGGTACAGTATTAGAAGGAAAATATCGTTTAGAAGAAAGAATTGGTGCAGGTGGCTTTGGAGCAGTTTATCGTGCTACTCATCTACTTTTGGAAAAAGAAGTAGCTGTAAAAATATTTAAACCTGTTCCTGGTAACGATTCAGAAGAAAGCCTTGAACGTTTTAGATTTGAAGCCGTCTCAACTTGTAAAATTAATCATCCAAATGCTGTTACTGTGCTTGATTCTGGTATTTCTGCTGAAGGTATTGCTTATTTAGTGATGGAATTACTAAAAGGATGTACATTAAAAGCGGAAATTCAGCGCCTAAAATTACTCACTCCTCTACGTTCTGCTCAAATTCTCTTACCAGTTTGTCAGGTACTAGAAAAAGCTCATTCACTTGGAATAATTCATCGTGATATCAAACCTGATAATATCTTTTTACACCAAGAAGATGGCAAAGAAATTGTTAAAATCTTGGATTTTGGCATTGCTAAACTTATGGAAGTTCAAGAAAGCTTGGAAGAAAAATTTTCTGCTACTAGTAAGTTAATTGGTACACCTGCTTACATTTCTCCAGAAAGGCTTACTGGAATGCCTTACGATGGTAAATCTGATATATATAGCTTAGGTGTAATTTTATATGAAATGTTAAGCGGACAATTACCATTTCAACGAAACTCATCAGGGTTTTTAGGGCTTATTCAAATGCATTTAACTAGTGAGCCTCCTCCATTAAATAGCATCAATTCAGATATTCCTCAAGAAGTATCTGATATTGTTGCCTCTGCACTTGCGCGTGAACTAGCCTTGCGCCCTACTGCTGCTGAGTTAAGCCAAAACCTCTTAGCCTCACTTTCACTTAGACCTGAGCAATTAATTGATGCTAACGGTTATTGTTTAGCTAATTCTACCTCATCAATTAGTCTCCAAGAAAGCGAAGAGCAAGAAGCTATAACAATGGTAAGCGTATTACCACAAAACACTGATGAACAATCTCGATTAGCTAAACGAATATTTTTGGCACTAAGTAAGTCTTTACCTGAAACTCGTAAGCATATGCTTGAGCAAGCTTGTGGAAACAATCTAGCATTACAGAAAGAGGTTCTTTCATTACTAAAAGCAAATGAAGAAACTAAGGAAAATATTTTTACTGAAAATTTAGCATTTCATAAAGAAGACAAATGATAATAATTTTTTTAGTAACAAAATAATTATTATCATTAATTTAGAAGAGTTTGTTGGATTTTTTAGTTTTATAAATACAGTAATTATACTTCAAAGTACTAGGGATAAATTAGCTTGGCAAAAAATAATAGGAAAAATACTGGGCATATATTAACATAGCTTAGTGGATTACAAATGTCTTATTATTGAACAATTGTTTCCCTTAATGTTTTTATTTTTATAAGGAGTAGCTTATGGATACACAAAATGGACTAATAATGGTAGGCATGAGTATTTTAGGGCAGTTACCTATGCTAGGTTTATTGGTAATAGGTATTATTTTATCTCTAAAACATTGGTCAGATTATCAAAAAGTATCAGTTTTGGCTTTAATTGGGTTTGTTACACTTATTTTGCAAATAATTATTTTCTCATTTGTTAATGTACTTCTACCGCAATTTTTAAGGGAAAAAGGTTCTTCAACAGCAGAGATTGGTTTATATTTTTCTATATTGGGAGTAGTTCGATCCTTTTTAGGCGCAGCATCTTGGAGCCTAATTGTAGCGGCTATTTTTACTCAACGTTATAAAAAATAAATTGATAAAATATAACACTCATTAAATATAGTAAAAGAGATAAACCCTATCTAACCTTCCAAACTTGAGTACCCTTGAAACTAAACTTTCTTAGATTCACTAAAAAAAGAAAAAATAGAAATCTTTATATAACTTTAGCTGCTTAATATTGGCTACCTCTGTCTACTTATAATATATACTAAGTGTCTATCTTATAGAATAACCAAGCCTTATAGTAAAAAATGTCACAATAGGTTACATGTAAAGAATATCTGACTTTTAACTATAAAATAAAAGGTTTAGGTGAAAATTTTAACTAAAGTTACAGAGAATTAGCTAAAAATTGGTTAAAAACCAGAAAATATGACTTTAATAAGACAGTAAAGACAGTAAAGATAAGACTATTGCTATGTAAAAAAAGTTTTAAAGTTATCTTTAGGAATAGCAGTTGCTAAACAGTGCAAGTGAAAGAAATTAATTAAAATGCTAAATAGTAACAAGGCAAGATGAAAAATTATATGGAACTAACAGATAACAAAATCATTGAACAAACACTTAATGGAGAAGTAGAAGCTTTTAATACTTTAGTTCATCGTTGGGAACGCCAAATTTATGCATTAGCTTTTCGTATATTAAAGCGCGAAGAGGAAGCACATGATATTTGTCAAGAAACATTTATGTCTGCTTATCGCAATTTAAGCAAATTTCGTGGTGAAGCAAAGTTTTCTTCTTGGCTTTATCGTATTGCTTTTAATTATTGTAATACACGTTTACGTTCATATGGAAATAATGACCTTTCTTTAGAACAACAATTAGAAGATAAAGGTTTTGAACCAGCAACAAATAGTGATTATCTTAATGATGGGTTGCATCGTGAGCAAATTGCATCTGTAGTAAAAAAAGCACTAGCTGGATTACCTCCAGAAATGCAGCAGGTAATAATAATGAAAGAATATCAAGGATTAAAATTTCATGAAATAGCTGAAGTTCTTAATATCCCAACAAGTACAGTTAAAACTAGGCTTTATAGTGGGTTAGAACAATTAAAACATAGATTAAATCACTTGCAAAATATTTGGTAATGATGCAAAAGTAATGCTGGCTATAAAAAGGGTAGTGGTGCAAAAAATACGTTGAATAAATATTCAGTTTTGACCAGTGTAATGAATTAGGCGATTTATTACTTGGGTTGGCACTTTCATTTTTGCTTCCAAGTTTGCTTTCGTTTTTGGTTAACAAAAGCTTTTACTTGGCTCGTTACTTGTCAAGGTGCCACCTTCTAATGGATAGTTAAAGTTTTACCCAATATTGTACAAATATTGTACAGCCTATTTTTTTAGAGATTTCTGAGATTTAACAGGGGGTTCTTTCTTCATATTAGAAATAGTCAATTTAACATTATCTACCGTCTGAAAGAAATTTACCTCAATGGCGTAATTAGCTGTTTCTGCAATGCGTCTTAGCGTAGCTCTTTTGGTATCATTCCAAGCCACCTTAGTCTCAAGCTCACTAATATTTTTCTCATCAGCTTTTGCTGAAGATTCATGAGGTAAAGCAATAGCCCAATATTTTCCTGGTGCAATATTCTCTAGGAGAAAATGGCCTGATGTATCAACATCGGTTTGATAATATCTCAATAGATTATCGATTAATTCTTTATCTTTAGGTATTAAATGTACTGTTAATGGCGGTAAACTCTTATTATTCTCTTTATTAATTTGCCCTTCAATTTTGCCAGCCCCTTCAGCAACTTTGACATTAAGTTTGTTGACACCACTACCTTCTTTAACAGCAATCCCCTTATTTAATTGTTCAATTTGTTGCTGTGGCTTACTTTCATCCCCTTGTGTAATAGCATCAAGATACCAACTCTTATTACTTAAATATAAAGAGAGAAAATAGAGTCCTGCATGTACATTATCAATTGTGAAATTGCCTTTACTATCGGGCACAATATCATCAATTAACTCTGGTGATGAGGGATTATGCTCTTTAGGGGTAACACTATTTTGTGCCTTAATAATAATTTCAGCATAAGGCAATTTGCTGCTGGTCTTATTTAATTGTTGTAACTGCTTCTCATCGAGTTTTTTACGCACAACCTGCCCATTTATAGTAGGCACTCTATTTAATGTCAGTGCAATACCACTCACATCAGTATTTTTAATTTCTATATGCTTTACTAGAGACAAAAAATGTTCTTTGGTATTGGTGTCAGTAAATTCTGCATAGAGATCATAATTGCCACTGGCTACACCAAAAAATTTAAATTCCAATTTGTCATCTCTCATCGTCGCTTGACTAAAATCGACTATTAACCCAATGCCACTGTCTACTAAATTAGTCCTAATGGAATATATGTTCTCGTCCGTTTTTAGCTTTTTATCATCACCGTTGATTGTGCCAGTAATTTGATAACCAGCAACCTTGCGATAGCGAATATCAACAGCATTTATTTCTTCACCAGAATGAACAGTAATCGATTTAGCCTGTGCGCGTGGTGTGCCAGGATAGTAAAGTTGTTGGTTATCATCGAATGCAGTAACAACTATAGAGTACGGTGAGTAGCCACCTACACGCACCAAATATTCTCCTGGCCTTAGACCATAAAGACGATAGACACCACGATCATCGGTATATGCTCGTTGAGAAAAATAGTTTTTGTCATTACGTACTTTACTTACTTTACCATCAAGATCTTTTAAATAGACATATGCAACCGGCAAACCAATAATTGGCTCATTATTGGAGCCTGTAATTGTGCCGTTAATGGCGCCACCTTTGATCATAGTAATCTCAATATTATTATCACCTACGCGATAGTAGGCCTCTTTATTTGAAGGTGTATTCTCTATTACATAACCAGGAAAGGCAGCATTTATTGTGTAATTACCCGTGGTTAAACCGTCGAGTTGAAAATGTCCTTGTTCATCTGTAGTAGTAGAAACGGGCGCACCATTAATAATTCGTGCTACGGTTCTGGTAGATACCATGACATTATTCATTGGCTGGCCGTTACCATCAACAATACGACCATTGATAGTGCCTTTTAATGTGCTTTTATCATCATTTTCTTGAGCTTGCACAGTAATTAAACTTGCAATAGTGAATAAAAAGACGATCAGTATAGGCAATAATCTTCTCATTTCTGCTCTCCTTCTTTGGGCTGATCATCTTGATTCAATTCTAAAGTTAATTTGACATCGATAGTCGCACCATCATTAATAGTTACTGACTGAGGTTTTGATTTAATTGGAGGTTTATTATTACCTGGGTAATAGACTAGTGTGAGATCATAAGTACCAGCAACAGCATTATTAATTGTAAAGCGGCCACGTGCATCAACAGGTGCATTATAACTGGCAGTATCTGTTGTTTGTCCTTCACGTGTTCCTATGACCTCTATAAAACCATTTTTAGACACTGTGCCATCAATCTTTACTTCACCGCGAATGGTTGCGCTACCATAAGCAGCTAAAATGCGTACTCCATTAATCTGCTCTTCTTCAGCAACGGTGATACTATTAGTTACGCCATTCTGAGTCTCGATATTGATAATACGAATACCAGGATCTCGATCACCAGAGTAGAGAGCAAATACAAATTCACCTGGAGCTAAACCACGCAAAATAAAACTGCCATCACCGTTAGGTCTGGTTCTACTCTCATCGCTATAGGGATTTTTTATATTGCTGGCGGACAGGCTAAGACTTGATAAATTGGGTGTCGGGGTAGGGTTATTTAATTTATCAATGACCAATGTTCCACTAATAGTTGTTCCCTTGTGTAATTTCACTTCCAAGTTATTTACATCATTATTACTAATTTCAAACTTAGTTTTATCGCTATAAAAATCTTTGAGAGCCTCAGCATTTGAGTCGTTGCTGCCCATAACATAATATATTCCTGTTGTGAGACCATCGATCTGAAATTCACCACGTGCATTGGTTTTAAGGTTACTAAGAAAAGATGCCCCAATTTCAGCACTGGTATATTTGCCATATACCACACCAATGCCAACAATAGGTTTACCAGTAACAGCATCGATCACTTTACCAGTAAGGCGAAAACTCTTTTCTGGCCGTTGTGCTGTAATATCAATATTAGTATTCTCTTTACCTTCTTTAACTTCAATAATCTGGGCAGATTCTTCTTGTGTAGTGTTGGGAAAATAGGTCAAAGGAATATATGTTCTTCCTACTCCAAAAATGGGACTTGAAGGATCTGGTTTTATACCAACACTAACCAAATATTTTCCTGGAGGAATACCATAAATACGATAGATACCGCGATCATCAGTGCGTACCAGAACGGGGTTGATAGGATAGATAGGCATCTTTTTACCATCTGATTCAATTCGTTGTAGCTTGATTGAAGTATTACCGATGGGTTTATTATCAAAACTTAAGATACGGCCAGTAACTACACCACCACCCTGAAGAGAGAAGTCAATACCAGTAATCTCATCACCTTTGGCCAGAGTTACTGCCTTACCACCTCTGAGAGAACTAGGTTCTGAAATGAAAGTAAAACCTGATGTCAGTGGAATTACAAAGTAATTGCCTTCTTTTGGTAATGTAACTTTATATTGGCCCTCAATATCGGTTTCAACTTTAGCCACTCGCCCATTACGGACATTGTAGCTATCTAAGACCAGAATCTGTGCCCCTGCTATACTCTTACCACTTACTGTTACCTTACCAGAAATAGTGCCACCATCCTGCGCTAAGCCCGTGAGAAAAGTAGTGCATAGCAATACAAAAAAGCCTATTATCCGTATGAAGTAATTCATAAATCCCCATTCAATATTTATTAATAAAGCTTAAATATGTTGTAATAATAGGTAAGAATTGTATTATATACTAGGAAATTATTCCTGTTTTTCTCTGAAAAATCCCCTCATTTTTTAAGCCAAATAAAGTTGAAAAGCAAAAAGTTGATGCATAGATAAAAGTTCAGCAAACCTAGCAAGCAAAGGGTCTTTACGCTCAGAGCGCATGTTAGGCAACTTGTCAAAATAAAGGATACCTTGACGGAAAAGGGAATGAGTACGAGATTTAGAGGTGTTAGACTTAAGTAGACGATCATAGCCTAACTCCTCACCAGCAGCCCCAAGAATAGTAAGCAAAACATTGGCAATAGCAGCAGCAATAAGCAAACGCTCTCGTCTAGAAGTACTCTTAACAGAAGTGTTAGCTAAACCTAACCCAAATCTATCATCCTTGAAA
>Ga0075163_10009460_pt1 | contig 12791 bp, 12 predicted proteins | sample JI1023141ADNA_FD_71478 | JGI IMG/M metagenome (GOLD analysis project Ga0075163, IMG submission 71478) | Wastewater effluent complex algal communities from Wisconsin, to seasonally profile nutrient transformation and Carbon sequestration -... | ecosystem: Engineered > WWTP > Effluent > Algae...
CTGTCTGGAGGGTTTGGGCAGCCGCTTTCCCATAGGATAGATCGAGGAAAGGCCTGCCCTTTCCAGCCGGCAGGGCCGGCAGGCTGCCGCCGGCATGGCCGAGGCTGGCGGAATTGACGATCAGATCCGCCGCTTCAGCTCGTTCCGTCAATTCTTCCAGCGCGCCCGTCTGGGCGTGCGAGGCAAGATCGCGTGCGAGCTTGTCAGCATTCTCGACGGAGCGATTAAGCACTGTGATTTTCGCGCCGGCTTCATGCAAGCTGGTGACCGCTGCACGAGCCGCGCCGCCCGCGCCTATGAGGATCACGTTGAGATTTGGCCCGAGCACGCAGCCCGTATCTCGTACCGCAGTCTCGAAACCTTCGATATCCGTGTTGTAGGCGGCCCACTGACCGCCTTCGTTGACAAGAGTGTTGGCCGCGCCAATGCGCGCCGCAAGGGGGTCGACCCGAGCCGCAGCATTGGCGGCCGCCACCTTGTGCGGCAGGGTGACATTGAGCCCAGCGTAGTCCCGCGTCATAGCGCGGATATCGGCCACCGCGTTCTCCGATTGCAGGTGGACGCGGCCGTAGTGAGCATTCAGCGCGGCAGCGGCGATCCATGCACCATGGATCGGCGGAGATAACGAATGCGCCACGGGATCTCCAACCACGGCGTAGCGCTGCGTGATGCCAGGAACCTTCATGCCGGGATCGTCCCACGATCGCGCAGCCATTGCAGCAGCGGTAACAGCGGCATGCCCAGAATGGAGAAATAATCGCCTTCGATGCGATCGAAGAGCAGCGCGCCCCTTCCCTCGACCTGATAGCAGCCGACGCCCTCGAACGCGGCGTCGCCTATGGCGTCGAGATAGTCTTCAAGGAACGCATCGGAGAAATTGCGCATACGGAGACGTGGCTGCGAGAGCTGCCGCCAGACGGGCGCGCCTTCGACGCAGGCGACAATTGCTGATTGCAGGATATGCGTCTTGCCGCGAAGCCGCCTCAGCACATCGCGCGCTTCATCGCGCGTGCCGACCTTATCCAGCCCAACGCCGTCGAGATCGAGCATCTGATCACAGCCGAGAACGACGCCGGCGTGCGAGATGGAAACCTTCAGCGCCTTGGTTTCCGCCAGTAAATCAGCCTGTTTTGCAACGCTTGCGCCTTCGGCGCGCAGGGCGTCCTTCAGTGCATCCTCGTCAACGCCGGAGCCGATCTGTTCGAATTGCAGACCGGCTGCTTTCAGCACCGCCGCACGGGATTTGCTTTTGGAAGCAAGGATCAGGCGATGGCTATGGTCATCTGGATGCGGCGCCATGATCAACGCCCGTGTTCCTGGATGATGTTGAGAATGGCGGCTGCGGTTTCTTCAACCGAGCGGCGGCTGACATCGATCGTCGGCCATTTCATGCGCATGTAGAGACGGTTCGCTTCGGTCACTTCCTGCCGCACGGTTTCTTCGTCTGCATAAGATGTGTCTGGCGTCTCGTTCAGTGACAGCAAGCGATGCCGGCGGATCTGCACAAGCCGATCAGGCGAAATCTTCAATCCGACGACGAGTGGCGCATCGGGGCCGGTGAGGATCTCTGGAATCTCGACACCGGGCACAAGCGGCACGTTCGCGGCTTTGACACCGCGGTTCCCGAGATAGACGCAGGTTGGCGTCTTGGATGTGCGTGAAACGCCGACGAGAACGACATCCGCTTCACGCAGATGATCGGTCTGCTGGCCATCATCATGCTGGAGCGCAAAGTTGATGGTCTCGATCCGCGCGAAATATTCTGCGTCCAGGTGATACTGGCCGGCGACCTTGTGCGCAGACTTGAGGCCGAGATAGCGCGACAACATGTTCACCGCGCCGTCGATCACTGGCAGCGTTGGCGAACCAAGCTCGCGGCAACGCTCTTCCAGTTTCGCGCGAAGCCCCTCGTCGGCGATTGTATAGAGCACGACACCCGGCGCGTTCTCGATTTCCTTGAGCACGCGCTCCAGCTGCTTCGGCGAGCGCACCAGATAATAGTTGTGTTCGAGCGGAGCGATGTTGTCGAACTGCGCACACGCCGCGCGCATCACCGCATTGAGCGTTTCCCCGGTCGAATCCGATACCAGATGCACGTTGAAATAGGTCTCGAGGGTCATGTCGTGGCGTTACGCAGTCCCGTCCGGAGTTTTAAACCTAGTTATCCATTACCGCTGGGAGTGGATTGTGGACAAGCTTGCGCGTCGAAAGCTCACACGACTCACTCACACGTCGAGTCACAGGTGGAGAGCCTGAAGAAGACTCATGATTTTGGCGCCCATGAGTCACGCCTTCGGGACTCGACTCTCTTTAAGACATTGTTAACCAAGGTCTTAACGAGAGGTTAAGCTGCGCCACCCTGTCGGAACGTAGTGAGATTCTCGGTGAGCGGTTGTGTGTATGGGTTGGGGACAGCGCGTTGCACGCACTTATGAACCGACTAAACACCACCAAAGAATCTAAGATTCAGATTCAATATAAGAGAAGAGTCTTTCTTCCCTCCTTCGCCGGGTGACGCTTGACCGATAGAAGATTGCTTAGAGTGCTAAACGGGGAACGCGTGAATTCCGTTCCCGTATGGATGATGCGTCAAGCGGGACGGCATCTTCCCGAATATCGGGAGACACGGGCCAAGGCGCGTGACTTCCTCGATTTCTGCTACACACCTGCCCTTGCAGCGGAAGCGACGCTGCAACCGGTGAGGCGCTATGGAATGGATGGCGCGATCCTGTTTGCGGATATTCTGCTCATCCTCGACGCGATGGGGCGAAATGTTCGCTTCATCGAAGGTGAAGGTCCACGTGTTGATCCCGCAACGAAGGCATCCGACCTTTCCAAAGTTTCCATGGAAAAGGTTCTCGCGCACCTCGCGCCGGTTGGTGAGACCGTTGAGCGTGTTCGTGCGAGCCTGGATGATTCAACCACGCTGATCGGTTTTGCCGGATCGCCCTGGACTGTTGGCGTTTATGCGATCGAAGGACGTGGCGGCACGGACAAGTCGGATTCGCGCCTGTTCGGTTATCACCACCCGGAAGAGCTCGACGGCATGCTGGACCAGCTTGTCGAAGCAAGCGCGCACTACCTGCTGATGCAGGCAAATGCGGGCGCTGATGCGCTGATGCTGTTTGAAAGCTGGGCCGAAGGTCTGCCGGAAGATGCTTTTGAACGTTGGGTGATCTCACCGACCGCAAAGCTCGTAAAACGGGTGCGGGAACTTGGCGTGAAGCAGCCGATCATCGGTTTCCCGCGTGGCGCAGGCGGATTGGTGGTCGACTATGCGGAACGTACAGGCGTGAACGCGGTGGGTCTCGATACGGCGATCCCGCTGAAACGCATTGATGCAGCCTTGCCCAAGGGCATGCCTGTGCAAGGCAATCTCGATCCGATGCGGCTTGTTGCGGGTGGAGTGGGGATGGAAAACCGTGTGCGCGAAATCATCACGACCCTCAAAGGCCGGCCGCATATCTTCAATCTTGGCCATGGCGTCACGCCGGAAGTGCCGATTCCCCATGTGGAATCGGTGTTGCGCACGATTCGGAGCATGGCGTGAGCCCTACGAACTCTGCTGAAAAAATCGCGGTCGTGCTGTTCAATCTCGGCGGGCCGGATGGGCCTGAGGATGTGCAGCCCTTCCTGAAAAATCTTTTCAGCGATCCGGCGATCATACGTTCGCCGCTGCCTGTACGTTTTTTCGTGTCGCGTCTGATCTCGAAGACACGCGCTCCGTCAGCGCGCGAAAATTACGCGCGGATGGGAGGTGGATCTCCCCTGCTGCCGGAAACGAAGAAGCAGGCAACCGCGCTCGATGCCGAACTCAGCAAACGTGGGCGCGTCGCGAAGAGCTTTATCGCGATGCGCTACTGGAAGCCGTATGCCGCTGACGCGGTGAGCGAAGTTCTCGCGTGGGGCGCGACGAAGGTTGTTCTGCTGCCGCTTTATCCGCAGTTCTCCACAACCACGACCGCGTCATCGTTCAAATCGTGGAAGGAAGCCGGCGGTCCTGCGGGTACTGCCGTATGCTGCTATCCTGACACTCCGAAATTCATCGACGCACATGCGCGCAAGTTGATTGAAGCATGGGAAGCCGCAGGCAAGCCTGAGAACGTGCGCTGCCTGTTGTCGGCGCACGGTCTTCCCGAGGTCGTCGTGAAGTCAGGCGATCCGTATCAGTGGCAAGTGGAGCGCACGGTTGCGGCGTTGAAGCCTCTGTTGCCGGCGGAGTGGGAAATCGAGATCTGCTATCAGTCGCGGGTTGGTCCACTGCAATGGATCGGGCCGCCGACCGATGCATCGATCGAGAAGGCCGCGATCGATGGCAAGGCGATATTGCTGTCTCCGATCGCGTTTGTTTCCGAACATATCGAAACGCTGGTCGAGCTCGACATCGAGTACAAGCACCTCGCCGACAAGCATGGCGTGAAGCACTACATCCGCGCCCCTGCCCTCGGCGTCGATGCTGGCTTCATCGACACGCTGGCCGACCTGGTCGAGGAAACGCTGGCCGATGCTGGTCAGCCGATCCGTTCGTCGTGTGGCGGCCGGATCTGCCCGGCCAACTGGAAGGACTGTCCGAACCGTCGCTCCGCGGCTACCAAGGCGGCCTGAGGGAGCATCCCATGTACGAATGGTTTCGGGCCATCCACATCATTGCGGTCATCGCCTGGATGGCGGGCCTGCTGATCTATCCGCGTCTGCTGGTTTACCGGCTGGAAGCGCAGGGCGATGAACGTTTCGAAGCCGCAATGGACAAGGCCGGCGCCTCGACTCGCAAGATCATCCTCAACCCAACCATGATCCTCGTCTGGCTGATGGGCCTCGCGCTGATCGGCAGCAACTGGCAATTTTATATCTCCCAACCGTGGTTCTGGGGGAAAATCGTGCTGGTTATCGGATTGTCGGGCTTCCATGGCTATCTGATGGGCCTCGGCCGCAAAATCTCGGCCGGCGAGCGTCCGATCGAGCCCAAGAAGCTCCGGATGCTCAACGAAATCCCTATGGTAATAGCGATTTTCGCGGTCATTCTGGTGGTGGTTCAGCCCTTCGGCTGACCCGGTTACGGGCCTTTTTGCTTGACCGTTCAGCGTTTTGGGCCCTAAACCCAAGCGTCGGCCGTCCGGTCGACGTCCCACTTCCCTTCTCATTTTTCCCCGAAGACTTGTGCGCCTCGCGCCAGCTCCAGGGCAAAATCACAACTGAAATGTATCTCGCCAATGACTGAAGACGTCACTGAAGCGCAGGAGCACGAGCATGAGCGCGTGTTCCTCAACGAGCTGAAAAAGAAAACACCGGCCGAACTGCTGGCCATGGCGGAAGAGCTTGAGGTCGAAGGCGCCTCGCTCCTGTCCAAGCAGGAATTGATGTTCGGCGTTCTGAAGGAACTTGCCGAACGCGATGTCGAGATCATCGGCGTCGGCGTGGTCGAAGTCCTGCCTGACGGGTTCGGCTTCATGCGCTCGCCGCAGTCGAACTACCTGGCAGGCCCCGACGATATCTACGTCTCGCCCCAGCAGATCCGCAAAATGGGCCTGCGCACCGGCGATACCGTCGAAGGCACGATCCGCGGACCACGCGATGGCGAGCGCTACTTCGCCCTCGTCCGCGTCTCGACCGTCAACTTCGAGGATCCTGAGCGTGCGCGCCACAAGGTTCCGTTCGACAACCTCACGCCGCTTTACCCGGACGAACGGCTCCACATGGAGCCCAAGGATCCGACGAAAAAGGATCGCTCGGGCCGTGTCATCGACATCGTCTCGCCGATCGGCAAGGGCCAGCGGGCGCTGATCGTCGCGCCGCCGCGTACGGGTAAGACCGTGCTGCTGCAGAACATTGCGCAATCGGTCGCTGAAAATCACCCCGAGTGCTACCTGATCGTGCTCCTCATCGACGAACGTCCCGAGGAAGTCACCGACATGCAGCGCTCCGTCAAAGGCGAGGTCATCTCCTCGACCTTCGACGAACCGGCAACGCGCCACGTCGCGGTTGCGGAAATGGTGATCGAAAAGGCCAAGCGCCTCGCCGAGCATGGCCGCGATGTCGTGATCCTGCTCGACTCGATCACGCGCCTTGGCCGCGCCTACAACACGGTCGTTCCCTCCTCCGGCAAAGTCCTCACGGGCGGTGTCGACGCCAACGCGCTGCAGAAGCCGAAGCGCTTCTTCGGCGCTGCGCGTAACCTGGAAGAAGGCGGCTCACTGACCATCATCGCGACGGCCCTTATCGAAACGGGCTCGCGCATGGACGAAGTCATCTTCGAGGAATTCAAGGGTACGGGTAACTCCGAGATCATCCTCGACCGTAAAGTGTCGGACAAGCGCATCTTCCCGGCCATCGACATCCTCAAGTCGGGCACGCGGAAAGAAGAGCTGCTCACAGACGCGAAGGAACTGCAGAAGATCTATATCCTGCGCCGCATCCTCAACCCGATGGGCGCGCAAGACGCGATCGAGTTCCTGCTCGACAAGATCAAGCAGACCAAGACGAACAGCGAGTTCTTCCAGGCGATGAACAACTAGGGCGCGCGACAGCGCTCTTTGCTGACGTCCAAAAGATAACCCCGCCCTCGGATCGAGGGCGGGGTTTTTCGTCTCTCAGATCATTCCATCATCATTTCGGGCATCCGCGCGCTCTCCTCGCGCCGCCACACAATGCGTGGCCTGTGTCCCGGCTCCTCTGGTGGAGCCTTCCTTGGGGCTGGCGGTTCCGCTTCCGCCACGCCCAGTCTTTCCCGCAACTCGCTGATCGACACTGCTCGCCCGCTCCGCATTCCTGAACTCCCGTTATCCGGCCGCCAAACCGGGTTGTACGCCTGCTCTTGGTTCACGTGTTCGCTGGTCCTTTCGCGTGGTTTTTGCCTGCCTCGCCGTCCTTTCCTTCCGCCCACAAGCCAACTATTGTGGAGCGGTGTTACCAAAAGACAAACAGATACGGTACCTTGGTACCAAGGTAGAGAATTCGATGGCGGACTACGAAACGGATCGCACGCAGACGGGCGTTCGCATCGCGACGCCGGTGCTGAAAGTTCTGCGCGCGCTGGCCGACTACAAGAATATGAGCCTTGGCGAACTCATCGAAGGCGTCGTCCTGCATGCATTCGACAACAAGACGCCGTTCTCGAAAGAGACGCTGCGGGTCGTTGCACAACTGCGTGAGGTTTATGGCCTCGAGCTTTCCAGCGCTGACGCGCAAGCGGTGAAGAAGGACGCGTGACGCCCAGCCTCCCCTGTCGCGCGAGAGCTGGCGTTTTTACAATCATGCTGTGCTAGCTGGTCGCCATGACAATCAACCGCCTCTTCGTCACCGAACTCTATCGCTCCGCCCTGCCCGACATTGGCGAGCTGAATGCCGACCTGCTTGATGCCGCAAAGATGCTGGCGAAGGAGGACAAGGCCGGGCGCGCCTGGTGCAGGGAGAACGGGTATCAGGGCTACACGTCCTATTCCTCGCTCGACGACCTGCCCCAACGTGCGACCTGCTTCGAGCAGCTCGTTCGGGTGATGAAGCCCCATGTCGAGGCGTTCGCCGGCCAGTTGCAGATGGACCTGCGGGGCAAGCGGCTGAAGCTCGACAACATCTGGGTCAACGTTCTGGATCCCGGCGGATCGCACACCGGGCACATCCACCCGCACTGCGTTCTCTCGGGCACCTATTATGTGCGCGTGCCGGATGGCGCATCATCGCTGAAGTTCGAAGACCCGCGCCTGCCGATGATGATGGCGGCCCCTGCCCCTCGGGAAGATGCGGACGAGGCGCATCGGCGCTTTGTCTATGTCGCGCCGAAGGCCGGTGATCTGCTTCTCTGGGAGAGCTGGCTCCGTCACGAGGTTCCGCCGAACCGCGCAACCTCCGCGCGCGTCAGTGTGAGCTTCAACTACCGGGTCTAGCTCGGGTCGGCCTCTGCAATGCGTCATTCACGTTCTGCGGAGGCGGCAGGCTCGCGCCTTCCTATTCGTTGCGGCGGAGGTCTAGGCTGCTTCCAGGTCGGGCCTCCGGGGACACGACAGGGAGAGACGCCATGAAACTCAAGATTCTTGGAGCCACCGCAATTGCAGGCGCCATCGCCGCGATCGGGCTTTCGGCCACGGCCGCGCCGGGCGGCGATGCCAAACTCCAGTCTGCTGGCGCGCTGGCTTTTGCTCCCAACGGCGTGCTGCTGATCGGCGACTCTGCCGCTGGTCAGGTTGTGGCTGTTGAAACCGGAGACACGGCCAAGGCTGCGGCGGGCAAGGTTGAGGTCGCTGACCTCTCCGCCAAGATCGCTGCCCTGCTCGGCACGACGGCAGACCAGGTTGCCGTGAACGATGTGGCGGTGAACCCGGCTTCGGGTTCGGTCTATATCTCCGTTTCACGTGGCCTCGGTCCGCAGGCGGCCCCTGTGATCCTGAAAGCTGATCGCGCTGGCAAGCTGACCGAAGTGAAGGTCGAAACGCTGAAGCGGTCTTCGGTTGCGCTGTCGGATGCCCCCGCGCCCGACGCCAAGAATGCGCGCGGTCAGGCGATCCGCCAGGAAGCGATCACCGACCTTGGCTATGTGAACGGACAGGTTCTGGTGGCCGGTTTGTCGAACGAGGAATTCGCATCGTCGATGCGGACGATCGCCTACCCGTTCGCGAGCGGCGCCAAGGGCGCATCGATCGAGATGTATCATGGCGCACACGGTCAGTTCGAAACCGCAGCGCCGGTGCGGACCTTCATGACATACGATGTGGCGGGTAAGCCGAACGTGCTTGCGGCTTATACCTGCACGCCGCTGGTCAAGATTCCGGTCGACCAGTTCAAGGCGGGCGCGAAGATCAAGGCGACGACGATTGCCGAACTTGGTAACCGCAATCGCCCGCTCGACATGATCGCGTACAAGAAGGACGGACGGGACTTCATCCTGATGGCGAACTCTGCGCGGGGCGTGATGAAGCTCGATGCCGCGAAGCTCGAAAGCTATCCGAACATTGCAACGCCGATCGCGGACAAGGCTGGTGTGCCGTATGAGACGATCGCCGAGCTTCAGGGTGTGACGCAGCTCGACAAGGTGGACGAGACGTCGGCTGTGATTGTGGTGGCTGCAGCTGACAAGTCGACCTCGCTCAAGACGATCGCCCTGCCCTGAGCTGGTCAGGCGACATGATCGCAATCAAGCATCGGAGCCGGGCGGCGGGCGGAAAGCTTGTCGCCCGGTCTTTCGTTCTGGGTGTCGCTCTTCTTCTCTCTGCATGCGGCGGGGCTGAGCCGGGGCTGTCCTACGCCGATGGCGTGGTGCGGGCTTCCGGGTGGAGCGGGCCTGCGCCGGCGTCAGGCTGGGAGAGTGTGCTTGTCGTAAGAGCGAGTTCCGACGCGAGCGCGCCAGCGATGCTCGGGGAATACGTGGAGCATGGTGGTGTGATCACGTTCACACCGCGCTTCCCGCCATCGCCGGGCGTTGAGCTGCACGCCATGTTTCACGTGAACCAGTCGACGCTTGAGGCGACGTTCGGTGAACCAGCCAAGGTGATCGCGGCGACCACCAGGGTCGCTCAGCTTTATCCGTCTGCGGATGCGTGGCCGGAGAACACGCTCAAAATGTATCTGACGTTCTCGGCGCCGATGTCGCTGGGTGAAGCGTACGATCATATCCGCGTGGTCGATGAGCAGGGGCGTGAGATCATCGAGCCGTTCGTTGCGATCGAGCCAGAGCTTTGGGATGCCACGGCAATGCGGCTGACCGTGTTGTTTGATCCCGGGCGGATCAAGCGGGGGCTGGTCGATAACGAAGAGTCCGGTCCACCGCTTCTTTCCGGACGGACGGTGACGATCGAGGTTGATCCTTCATGGCGTGACGCCAGCGGCGCGCCGCTAGCGGAAAAATTCTCGCGGACGATCCGCGTCATGCCGGCGGTGCGCGATGTGGTTCACGTGAAACGGTGGAAGGTCGATGCGCCTCGCGATGGCGCGTCTGATCTTGTTGTGACGTTCGATCGGCCGATGGATCATGCGCTCGCCCAGCGGGCCATTTCGGTGACCAAGGATGGCTCGCCTGTCGCAGGAAAGATTCGAGTCACGGACGACGAGACGGTGTGGCGCTTCGCACCCGACGCGACGTGGGCGCCGGGTGGGTATTTCATCGCGGTCGATGGCGTCATCGAAGACCTGGCCGGCAATCGTCCCGGCAAGATGTTCGACGTCGACACTTCCGATCCGCTGCAGTCGACCGACGCCACCGCTGTGACGGCAATTCCGTTCAGCGTCCCGGCTCGCTGACCCTCCCCTCCCCCGCTCGGAGTGGGCCTGAAACCGGCACTACCCGTTACTCAGGGGTTAAGGTCGTACCGGCCCTACCGGCCGTTTTTGGGCGGTAGTGCCTAGCGCAGATGCTTCCCGAAGAAGTCCATCGTGCGGTCGTTCGCCTTGTTTGCATCGCCGCGGTGGTAGTGCTTGCCGCCATCGCGAGCGAAAGCGTGGTCGCGGCCGGGGTATGAGTAGAGCTGGTAGTTCGGGTTGGTCAGCGCCGCTTTCATCTTGGCCTGGCTATCCTTCGAGACGAAGCCATCCTCCTCCGCGATGTGAAGCAGGACCGGGTTTTTCGCCCTGGTCGCCTCGTCCAGATAGTTGTCGATGCCGACGCCGTAATACCCGACCGTGGCGTCGATATCGGTGCGTGTGCCTGTCAGATAGGCCAGCAAACCGCCGAGGCAGTAGCCTTCCGCGCCCACCTTCGAATGGCCCTGTGCGCGCACCCAGGCGATCGTTGAAGCGATGTCTTCGACACCTTTGTCGACGTTGAAGGCCTTGAAGTAGCTGAACGCCTTTTCCCATTCGGCGTCGGTCTTGTCGGTGATGTCGATGCCGGGTTCGATGCGCCAGAAGAGGTCCGGTACGACCGCGGTATAACCCTCCTCGGCGAGGCTATCGGCGATGTCGCGCATCACTTTATTGACCCCGAAGATCTCCTGGATGACGACGATGGCGGGGCCGTCCTTTTTCTTCGCGTCGGCGACATAGGCGCCGAAGGATCCGTCCTTGCCCTGAATGGTCACGCGGCGGCCCATGGAGACTCCAGTTCTGGATTGTTGGCTGGCTGGGTTGTAGTGCTCGGCCACGCCTGAACAAGCAGTTGGGGCGGCACTACCCGAGGATTCATGGCCGGAATGCGCGGCACTACCGACACGATTATCGCGCTGGCGTCCGGGTCAGGCCGGGCCGGCGTGGCGGTCGTGCGGGTTTCCGGGCCTGCGGCGGCGGGTGTTCTGAGGCATTTTTCCAAGCGTCCGGCGCCGAACCCCCGGGTGGCGGCCATTCGCGAGCTGCATGACGGGACCGGGTTCCTGGACGAGGCGCTGGTGCTCTGGATGCCGGGCCCGAACTCGTACACGGGCGAGGATGTGGTCGAATTCCATGTCCATGGCGGGCCGGCGATCATCGAGGCGGTGCTCGCCTCAGCGACGAAATCCCGGCTCTGCCGGACAGCCGATCCGGGCGAGTTCACGCGCCGGGCCTTTGACGCTGGACGGCTGGACCTGACGCAGGCCGAGGCCATTGCGGACCTGATCGACGCCGAGACAGAGGGCCAGAGACGGCAGGCCGGACGGCTGTACCAGGGCGAAGCCGCCCGGACGTTCGAGGGATGGCGGGGCCTGTTGATGTCGGCCATGGCCGCCCTGGAGGCCTCGATCGACTTCCCGGACGAGGCGGACATTCCTGGCGAAATCAACCTTACCGCGCTGGAGCCGATCGAGGCGCTGGCGGCCGATCTGGAGGCGGCGCTGGGGGATGCGGGCCGGTTGAGGTCGGTTCGGGAGGGGTTCCGGGTCGCCATTCTGGGGCCGCCAAACGCCGGAAAGTCGAGCCTGATGAACCGCCTTGCGCGCCGGGAGGCGGCGATTGTCTCCCCCGTGGCGGGGACAACCCGTGACGTGGTGGAGGTCAGGCTGGTTCTGGCCGGGTATCCGGTCTGGGTGGCGGATACGGCGGGGCTCAGGGAAGCCTCCGACGCGATCGAGGCCGAGGGCGTGAAGCGGGCCCTGGCCCGCGCCGAGGAAGCGGATCTGCGGATTTGGGTGTTTGACGCTTCGGAGGGGGATGTTTCACGTGAAACATCGGTTGGTACGGGGCGTTCCCGTTTGGCGGACGTGCGCCCCGGGGACCTCAGGGTGCTCAACAAGGCCGATCTTATCGGTTCGGCCCCGCCTTTGGCCGGGTCGGAGGACGTCTTCGTGGTTTCCGCCCAGACCGGAGCGGGTCTGGACGGGCTGGAACGCAGGCTCCAGCAGATCGTCCGGGAGCGTCTGGACGCCGACGAGACCCCGCTTGTGACGCGCGCCCGGCACCGGGATCTGGTCGAGGAGGCTCTGGCGGCCGTCGAGCGGGCCCTTGAGGGGGCCAGGATCGGCATGGGGGCCGAGCTGGTGTCAGAAGACCTGAGGCTGGCGGCGCGCGCCCTTGGGCGGATTACGGGGTCGATTGACGTCGAAGACCTGCTCGACCGGATTTTCTCCCAGTTCTGCGTCGGGAAGTGACCCGGCGGGTCTGCCGATGTTTCACGTGAAACATCGCAGGGTCGCGCGAGCCCCCCCGCGCGCTCAGGTCTTTGCCGGTGAGGCGCCAGTTGGGCGTGGAGCTTCGATCAGGCCGGTGATCTCACCGCCTGGGATGCTTTCGTTCTGGCCCCAACTTCGCGAGGAAGCGGCGGGCCGGGGACGCGGGGCTGCCCCGCTGATTGGCGTCCGCGCGATGGCGGCTACCGGTAGATAGAGAGATGCGGTTTCCCCGCGTCCCCAGTGATCGTTATCCGCCAGCTGTCCCGCAGAGGTCTTTCACCTCTTGGC
>Ga0075163_10009461_pt1 | contig 12791 bp, 10 predicted proteins | sample JI1023141ADNA_FD_71478 | JGI IMG/M metagenome (GOLD analysis project Ga0075163, IMG submission 71478) | Wastewater effluent complex algal communities from Wisconsin, to seasonally profile nutrient transformation and Carbon sequestration -... | ecosystem: Engineered > WWTP > Effluent > Algae...
TCGAGCAGCTGCGTCCAGTGCCAGCGCGGCCGATCCAAGCCGACGAAGTCGCCCCCGCGCTCGAGCGCGGCGAGCTGGGCGTCGATGAAGAGCGCGGGCTCGCGATGTCGCAGCGCGGCCCGGACCGCCGCGTGGTCGAGCAGCCCGGCCCCGCTGCTGCTCGGACCTTCGGGTCGCGAACTTTCAGCCAACTCGAAGGGGGCTCCATGATGGATGCGACACCGCGCCGCTTGGTCGGCCCCCTTTGGCGCGAGTTCGACCAGGGTCTGGTCGGGACCCGAACTGCGAGCGTGGACGAGCAACGATCGCTCGGGCGTCGACGGGGCCCGAAACGCCGCGTGCACGACTCGATCGACCGGGCCATTCAACCTTCGCGCCTGATCGACGGCCAGACCGACGAGATAGGCGCCCGGGACCAGCGGCTCGTCGGGGAAGTGGCCGGCACACAGGCCCCGCAGGCGCGCAGGCGCAACCTCGAGCTCGAGCTCGGTCTCGCTCCGGCGCAGCAGCGTCTCGGCCACTCGGCCGGGATGCTCGAGATCGATGTCGGCGATCATGTCGTTCGACGCGATCGCGTTCGAAGGGATGATCTCGATCGCATCGAGAGTGTCGACCTGTCGCTTGAGCAGCACGCGGGGGCGTGTTAATAGCACACTCGAGTGAATGCTACGTCTGCGACGGACCCTGCCCCGCAGGTCGTGATCACGGGAGTGGGCGCTTGGACGCCGCATGGCGTTGGTTGGCCCGCGCTCTGGACTGGGCTGCTCGAAGGGCGGCACGCGTTCGAGCCCGTGGGCGACGACTTCGGCCCTGATCCGCGCTTGCTGGCCGGGCGCATTCGCGATCTCCAACCATTTCGCGACGCGTTCCCCTCGGTCAAGCCACCGCTCCCGATCTCGGTCACGCGGATGGCCATGGTCGCGGCTCAGCAAGCGCTCGCGGGTCTCGATCCCGCGCTTCGTTCGAACTACGGCGTCATGCTCAATCGAAGCCGCGGGCCGGCTCGAGTCGTCGCCGACATCATGAAGCCCGTGCTGGCCGGAGGACCGCGCAAGACCAGTCCCCTGCTCTTCTCGCAGAGCGTCGCGAATGCCCCGCTCGGCGCGATCGCAACCGCCTTCGGCCTGCGTGGTCCGCATCTGCTGACCCTCGGCGGCGGGGCGATCATGGTCGCCTTCGATGCGATCCGTCGCGGTGATGCGCCGGGCATCGTGGTCGGTGGGTTCGAAGAGCACGCGCCGGAGGTCTTCGAGGCCGATCTCGCCAACGGCGTGATGCCGGCGATCCACGACGAGTCCGAGATCGCGACCCGGGGACCCTTGCTCAGCGAGGGCGCGATCTGTCTGATGCTGGAGTCCGAGCAGGTCGCCCGCGCTCGCGGGGCACAGCCGCTCGCCCGGCTGCTCGCGGTCGAGCGCTCGAGCGGACGCGCCAGCGGGGACGAGGACCCTTTGCGCCTGTGGGGGCGCCCCGACCCGGCCGAGTTCGCCCGCTCGTGCGCGCGGGCGCTCGAACGAGCCGGCCGCTCGAGCGCGGCGATCGACTTCCACGCGGGCGGGTCCGCGAACATCCCCGCGTTCGAACGCGCCGAGTCGAGCATGCGTGCCGAGCTCGGGCTCGCTTGCCCACGCGGCTCGATCAAGGCGCTGCTCGGCGAGGGCCTGGGCATGGGCGCGATCGCCAACTTGGCCTGGGCGAGTGCGATGATCGCCGCGCGCCAGCTCGCCTGCGCGACGATCGACGCGGGCGTTGGTTCGCGGCCCTTGCCGGACTCGGCCTCGATCTTGGTCACCCACTTCGACGCCCACGCCAACCAATGTGCGATGGTCCTGAGCTCCCCGGACTGACATGAGCGAGCCCGAACGACCCCCCCGACCCCTCGCCTTGGTCACTGGCGGATCCCGTGGCATCGGTCGAGCGATCGCGCTCGAGCTGGGCCGTCGGGGGCTGCACGTGGCGATCAATTTCCGGTCCGATGCCGCCGCCGCCCAGGAGGTCCTCGATGCCATCTGCGCGGCCGGGGGCGAAGGCTCGTTGTGGCCGGCCGACGTCGCCGACGCGGCGGCCGTCAAGGCGATGATCGCCGCGATCAAGCGCAGCCATGGCCGGCTCGACGTGCTGGTCAACAACGCTGGCGTCGTCCACGAAGGCCTGTTCTTCTTCACCCCGATCGACACCTTCTGGTCGGTGATGCAGGTCAACCTCGGCGGCGTGGTCAACTGTTGCCGCTACGCGATCCCGCTGCTCGGCCGCAACAAGGCCGGCCGGATCATCAACGTGGCCTCGATCGCGGCGATGCACGCGACCGCGGGCCTCTCGGCCTACGCATCGTCGAAGGCGGCCGTGATCTCGCTGTCGAAGGTGCTGGCCCGCGAGCTCGCGGCGACCGGCGTCGCGGTCAACGTCGTCGCGCCGGGCTTGGTCGAGACCGACATGACCGACGCGCTCGCGAGCCCCGAGCTCCACGCGCGCTCGCTCGCCCACCAGCCGGTCGCTCGCATGGGCCGACCCGAGGAGATCGCGACGGTCGTCGCCTTCTTGGCCTGCGAGGCGCCGAGCTACTTGACCGGAGAAGTCATCCGAGTGGATGGCGGCTCGATGATCAGCTGAGCATGACCCCGACGATCACAGGACTCTCCCTCTGGACCTGCTTTGGCCGTGGCCCCGACGCGACGCTCGAGGCGATGCGGACCGGCGCGCGCTACTTCGAGCCCATCACGCTGCCGCTGGTCGACGACCCCTGGTTCAAGACCAAGCGCGCGATGCAGATCCCGGTGCCGAGCTCGCTGCGCTCGAGCTTGACGGGCGCCGAGCTGCCGCTGACCAGCTTCGAATGGCCGATGCAGCTCGCGGTCCAGACCGCGCTCGACGCCGTGGTCGACAGCAAGATGCTCGAGCGCGGCTATCCCAGCCACCGCATCGGCGTGTGCAACGGGACCTCGCACGGCTCCAACCATGGCTTGCTCGAGTACCTCCGGCAGACCCACGAGGGCGAGCTCGCCGATCCGAGCTTGCTCGCCGATCTGCCCTCGATCGTCGCGGCACGGATCGCCCAGGCCATCGGCGCGAGCGGCCCCTGCCTGACCTTCAACACCGCCTGCTCGGCGGGCATCAACGCGATTGGCCAAGCCGCGCGGCTGATCGAGTCCGGTCGAGCCGACTGCGTGATCGCGGGCGGCCACGACACCTTCTCGCTGCTGAGCTTCGCCGGCTTCACCAGCCTCAAGTCGCTCGACCCGAGCGGCGCGCGGCCCTTCGACGTCGACCGAGCCGGTCTCTCGCTCGGGGATGGGGCCGCCTACGTGGTGCTCGAACGCGATCACGAGGCCGCGCGACGCGGGGCGAGGATGCGGGCGTCGCTGGTCGGCTACGCCTACCTCGGCGAGGCCTATCATCCGACCGCGCCCGATCCCGAGGGTCTGGGGATCGAAGCGGCCATGCGAGCGGCGCTCGAGCGAGTCGAGCGGCCCGAGCGACTCGCGTTCGTCTCGGCCCACGGGACCGGAACCCCGGCCAACGACGAATCCGAGCTGCGCGCGATCGCTCGCGTCGCCGGATCGCTCGCCCTCGCCGAGCCCGTCGACGTGGTCTCGCTCAAGAGCCAGACCGGTCATGGTCTCGGTGCTGCGGGGGCGATCCAGAGCGTCGCGACGATCCTCGCCATGGAGGCAGGGATCGTGCCCGCCAACGTCAGCTTGCGGGCACCGGTCGAACACCCCGAGCAGGTCCGCCTGCCGACCCAACCAACCCGCCGACCCATTCCGCTGGCCATCTGCAACTCGTTGGGCTTTGGCGGTAGCGTGGCCGCGCTGGCGCTGGCCGCCCCAACCCTCGAGGCGCCGGGCGCCTCGACCACGACCGAGACATCACCATGAGCGAGTCACGAGAAATCAAGTCCGCCACCCCTGGCGGAGAAATCAAGTCCGCCACCCCTGGCGGAGAAACCATCGCCCGCCGCGTCGCCGAGATCATCGTCGAGCGGCTTCAACTCGAGCAATTCAGCGCCGAGACCCTCCCCCACGACGCGATCTTGTTCGCCGCGACCCACGAGGGCGGCCTCGATCTCGACTCCATCGCCTCGCTCGAGATCGTGTCCGCGCTCTCGGACGAGTACGATCTCGACTTCGACAACATCGCCCGCGACGACTTCATGTCGGTCGAGACGCTGGCCAACTACATCAGCCGCGAGCGCGGCGGCAGCGAGCGCGAAAGCGGCGAGAAGTGACTCGAGGACGCCCATGAAACTCGAGATGCTTGGTCACGCCAACCTGCTCTTCCGCACCCAAGCGGGCTCGATCCTGTTCGACCCGCTCTTCTATGGCCGCCACCACGAGGGGGTCTACGACATCTATCCGCCGCGCCGCTTCGAGCTCGGTGGCCTGCCCCACTTCGACGCGGTCGTGCTCTCGCACGCCCACGCCGATCACTTCGATCTGCCCAGCGTCAACTTGCTGCCTCGCCGAGTCCCGGTCCTGCTGCCCGACGATGGCGAGATGATCGCCTGCGTGCGTGGGCTCGGGTTCACGCAGGTCGCGATCTTGCGCGACTTCGAGGCCATCGAGCTCGGCGAGCTGACGATCGTCCCGACCCCCGCAGCACCCGGCGCGATCGAGCACGGCTTCATCCTCGTCCACGATGGCGTGACGGCATGGAACATGATCGACACCTTCCCGAGCGAGGCCGCCATCGACATGGTCCTCGATCAATACGGGCCGATCGATCTGCTCATCAGCCCCTGGCAGCCGCTCCACGACTCGGCGGTCTCGAACGGTGGCGTGCCCGAGTTCCCGCACGCGATGTACAGCCGGATCTTGACCATGATCGCGCAGATTCGCCCGCGCGTGCTGGTCCCCGGCGCGTGTGGTTTTTCGGCTGTCGGGCCGGCCGAGTGGACCAACAAGCTGCTCTTTCCGCTCACCCGCGAGCGATTCATCGCCGATCTGGAACGCCTCGATCCCGAGCTGGCCGCTCGAACCCAGATCCTCGAGCCGGGTGACGGCCTGACCGTCACCCGTGCCGGAGTTGCCTTCGACGCGAGCTTGCTCTCTTACGTCGAGAGCACCCAACCCTACGATTGGCGTGCGCGAGCTTTCCGACCCCTCGAATTGGTCGGGCCGGCGGTGGTCGAACACCGCGGCGAAGCAGCCTCGATCCGAGAGTGCGGCGAGGCCATCCGAACGCTCTTCGAAGAGGCGCTCCCGGCCTTCGTCGCCGACCACTTCAAGGCCTTTCGTTGGCACCGTGACTGGCAGCCGGTTCGCCAGTACGAGGTCGTGTTCGACGGCGGCGAGCGGCGCCATTGGACCGCCAGCTTCACCAGCGAGGGCCTCGAAGTCCGCGAGGGCGAGAGCCCGCTGCGGAGCGCGTTCACGACCATCAGCGCGGGCTTGCTGATCGGTTTGTTCGGCGGCGCGCTGTCGTGGGACTACGCTGAAATGAGCGGCGAAATGCGACGATTCGACTTCACGTATGGCGTCGATTCGCGAGGCTTGCGATTGCCCCACAGCGTCAACCTTCACGATCCGCTCGCGCAGATGCTCGGGAGCCCGAGCGAACACGAGCAGTACCGCTCAAACCTGGTCGAGGCGCTCGCAAACGAGTACCAGAAGGCCATGGCGAATTCTGGAGAGACGTCGTCCGACCCATCCTGGACGCTGGACTCGCCCGGAGCAGGGGCCCTCATCGATCCGACTGCCATCGCGACGAGTGTCATGAAATCACTCGGCATCTCCACCGTTGACATGCCTGAAGGCAACGTCTAGCTTGGCCGCCGGGACTCCATGAACAACACGACGCGTCGTAACCTACTCGCAAAACTCGGTCTTGGTGCTGCTGCGATCGCGGCCCTCTCGGTCGGCGGCATCTCGCAGACCGCTCAGGCCGGTGAAGACCTGATTCCGATCGACATCAAGCGCTCGGTGATGATCACCGCTCCGGCCAACTCGATGCAGGTCACCGTTTCGATCGCGCCTCCGGCCGGCGGCGTCACGCTCACGACCAAGGCCGCCGACGCCCCGCTGATCGGCTTCACCAAGGACGGCAAGTCGCTGAACCTCGGCGTCACGGTCCAGGGTGACAAGGTCACCATCCAGGGCCTCGACACCTTGGTCAACCGCGCTGCGGCCTCGGGTCGCTGCACGATCTCCACGGGCGACATCGACCTCGCTCTCAAGACCAAGGCCATCTGAGGTCCGCGTGACTCAGCCGCTTCGGCTGAACCCGCTCTTCGAACGCGTTGCTGGCTCCGACCAGCACGCGTTTTTGCGTTCGAACCCCGATCGCGTGTTCGCGCTGACGCCCGACACGCTCGCGCTGCTCGAAGCCTTCACGCGTGCTCGACCGATCGCCGAGGTGCTGCCCGACGCAGCGCCGGAACAACTCGCGGTGATCGAGCAGCTCGTCGAGCTCGAGCTCTTGCTCGAGCCTGGCGCTTCGCCGCCCGCGTGGGCGTGGGAACGCGCCAGCCAGCCGGTCTTTCGCACGGGCCACTGGCCCAGCCCGAGCGTGTCCTCGCGAGTTCCGGTGATCATCGTCGGCGCGCGCTTCGACGGCGCGACCTCGAGCGTCTACCCCTCGGGCGCGAGCAAAGGTCCGAGCGTGGTTCGAGCCGCCGCGTGGGACTTCCCCTTCATCGCCCGCTACGGCTTTCCGGACGTCGATCGGCCCGAGCCGCTGCTGCGCGACGCCGAGCTGCGCGACGCCGGCGATCTCGTGGTCGAACCCGGCTGCACGTGGTCGGAGTTCGCTGGCGCGCTGCGGGACCGGCTCGCGCGACTCGGTGCGTCGGGTCGCTGCGTGCTGCTCGGTGGCGACCACAGCGTCACGCTCCCAGCGCTCGAGGCCCTCGCCAACCAGCACGAGGCGATCGGTCTGCTCCACTTCGACGCCCACGCCGACCTCGGGGTCGAGGATCAGCCCGCCCGAGTGAGCCACGCCAACGTCATGCGCCACGCGATCGCGCTGCCGCACGTGGTCAGCCTCGTCCAAGTCGGTGTGCGTGGCATTCAAGCGCTCCCACAGCCCAGCCCTGGCTACGCGCACTTCAGCGTCGCGCAGGCGCGTCGCTCCCCCGAGGCGATCGTCGCGGCCATGCGCGCCGACATCCCTTGGTATGTCAGCGTCGACATCGACGTGCTCGACCCCAGCGTCGCGCCGGCCACTGGTGCTCTGGAACCCGATGGCCTCGGGCTCGCCGAGCTGCGCGGCTTGCTGCGCGCGTGTCTGACTGGGCGAAGCCTCGTCGGTGCCGACCTCGTCGAGGTCCAAGCCCAGGCGGGCGACCGTTTGACTGGCCGAGCCGCCGCGCTCGTGCTGATCGACCTCGCCGACCTCGCCTGCTCCCCACCCAAACCATGACCGAGCAAGTCGACCCCTTGTCGCCCTTCGAAGCCCGTCGCCGCATCGACACGCTCCGGGCCCTGCATCCGCTTCGCGGCGTGCTCTCGCTCGACCGCCCCCAGACCCAGGCGATCGCCGAGCAGGTCGCTCGCTTGCCCGGGCGCTTCTTGCCGCGCTGGGCCGACGCCACGAGCTGGCCCGAGATTCGCTGCACGGGGGTCGAGCACCTCCACGCGGCCGGAGCCGAGGGCCGCGGGGTCATCGTCGTGCCCGCGCACTTTGGCGGCTATCACTGGACGATCATCGCGTTGCTGCGCGAGCGCTTGCCGGTCTCGCTGCTGGTCGACGGCCGCAACCGCGAGTTCTTCGACGCCGACGTGTTCGCGCGCATGAAGCCGCTCTTCCCCGACCGCGACTGGGGCGTCTTCGAAGGCATCGCGAGCGAGCAGCCCAACTCGCTCTGGCAGCTCCGCAAGGCCGTCAAGGCCGGCCGCGCCACCTTGATGTTCATCGACGGCAACAGCGGGATCGATGGCCGGCTCGAAGCCAAGGGCTCGGTCGCGGCCACGCTGCTCGAGCGCCCGGTCTGGGTCCGGCCTGGCATCGCAGCGCTCGCGCAGGCGACCGGCGCCGCGATCGTGACCGTCTCGACCCGCTGGCACGACGACGTCGCCCACTTCGAGTTCGCGCCTGCGCTGCGCTGGCAAGCCAGCGACGATCGAATCGCCCAGCGCGAGGCGATCATGCGCGAGCTCTTCGCGTGGCTCGAGGCCGAGATCCGAGCTCGACCCGAGCAGTGGGAAGAGTGGTGGCTCTTGCCGCGCTGGTGGATCGACGCGCCCGAGCCCTCGCCCACGCGGCCGCGACCCGACCTCGGCACGGCGTTGCCGGGGCTCGTCGGTCGACGCCTCGGCATCGCCCGCGAGAGCTCGTGGTGCGTCGACACGGGCGAACGACGGGTCGTCGTCGACCTCGAGCTCGAACGAGCCCAGACCGAGGACCCGGAGCTCGTCGAGCTCTTCGAAGCGGCCGAGCGACGCGAGCTGGTCCTCACCTGGGCGCGCGAGCGCGACGACATCAGCCGCGCCAAGCGACTGCTCGAGCGTGGCCGCGACCTCGACCTCGTCCGCTGGTGATTCGACTCGGTCAGGGGCCCGCGAGCGCACGGGAGGGGCCGACCAGGCTTTCGACCCGGAGGGGTCGACTCGGACCGTCCTCGACCCGGAGGGGTCGACTCGGACCGTCCTCGACCCGGAGGGGTCGACTCGGACCGTCCTCGACCCGGAGGGGTCGGCTCGAGACCTCGTCGGGCTTGGCCGCGGGCGCCGGCTCGGTGCGCGGACCTGGGCCGATCGGCTGCGGCTCGATCGGCGCGGGCTCGATCGTCTGCGGTCCTTCGGGCTTGCTCGTCGCGCCCGGGACCAGCAGCTCGCGCTGGTCGAGGATGATGAAGCCCTCCTCGTCGACCAACACGCCAGGCGGCGGTCGGTACTGGCCCTCGGCGTCGTAGAGGCCGAGCCGCAGGCCGAGGCTGTCGTTGTAGATGTCGACGGCCCGGTCGTAGCCCTGCTTGGCCCGACCGTAGGCGATGCCGGTGCCGACCCCGAAGCCGACCGTGAACAGACCGCCCGCCAACAACACCGCGCCGGTCCCGTTGATCCGGCTGAGATCCAAGCCTTCGCGGGCCGAGGCCGCGATCCCGCCGACGAGCACGATCGCGCTGGTCGCCAGCAAGCCCGTCAGCACCCGAGCGACCCGCAAGGGCCGATCGGGCAAGGCCGCCGCCGAGTTGCGATCGGAGCGGAGCACCGCGTCGAGCGACTGCCAGCTGCGTGGGCGCGCGCCGACCCGCTGGCCTTTGACATAGCGAGTCCCGCGGATGTCGCTCTGCCGATAGATCAGGTTGTCTTCGTAGGCGGCCTCGCGCGCTTCCAACTCGTCGAGCTGCTCGAGCGCCTCGACGTCGGTCGGGTGCAGCTGCGGCGTGATCGACATGCAACCCGAGAGCACGAGCGAGAGCGTCGCGGCGATCAGGCGGGTGGACGAAGGTTGCACGGGGCTCGCAGTGGGCACGGGCGGCTCGACGCTAACACGAGTCGCCCGCCAACGGGCGGGCCCAACGCGGCTTACAGCCGCTCACGCCGGTTCCGCCGGTCGAGCCGGTTCAGCGGGTGAAGAGTCGGTAGGTCGTCCGGGCCTCGCCACTGACCGGGTCCTCGCGCTCGACCACGAGGCCCTTTGGCGCGCGGCGCCAAGGAGCGAAGCGCAGCGCGACGCTCGAGCGCCACGCGGGCTCCGGCTCGCGCGGCGCCACCGGCAGATCGACGGCCCGCTTTGGCTCGCTCGCCCGCGCAGGCGCTTCGATCCGGGCCGGCTCGACCCTGGCCTGCGTGGGCCGGGCTCGATCGCCAAGTCCACTCAGGGAGTCACGCAGGGAGTCACGCAGGGGCTCGCGGACGAGCCCGAGCTTGCGCTCGAGTCGGGCGAGCCGGAGCGGATCGGGTGTCCGCGAGCGACGGACCAGCGCGAGCGCCTCCTCGAAGCCGCTCGCATGATTGGCATGATTCCCATGATTGGCATGATTCCCATGGTGCTCGAGGTGCTTGGCCAGCGCCTCGCAAGCCTGAGGATCGCTCGGATCCTGGGCGAGGATCCGCCGCCAGCACGCGGCCGCTCGCTCGCGCTGGCCTGCCCGCCGCTCGAGCTCGGCCAGGCTCGCGACCGCCTCGCGCCAGCGCTCGCTGCCGCGGCTCGAGTTCGCCTCGCCCTCGTCGACCCAGCGCTCGAGCATGGCGCGGGCCCGATCGACGCGACCGTGCTTGATCAGCAAGCCCGCGGCGTTCATCGCCATCGCCAGATCGCTGGGCGCCTCGACGCGCTCGGCCAGGCGCACGAGCAAGGCCGGCAGCGTGACCAGATCGGCTTGGTTGTGGAGCACGACCGCCCGCAAGCGCTGGCCGACGACGGGATCACCAGGATCGTGCAGCCAATCTTCGAACACCTTGGGGATCTCGTGCGAGGGCAGATCGTCGCGACGCAGCACGCCGAGCTGCTCGCGCTCGAGCGTGCCGAGGCGGCAGTCGTCCGAGCGATCCGACCAGATTCGCCGGGCCGCGTGGAGCAGATCGAAGTGCTCGCGCGCGAGCGCGGGCGCGTGCAAGCCGTGGTGCTCGGCGCGCCGGCGCAGCAAAGGCAGATCGAAGCTGGCCCCGTTGAAGCTGACCAAGGGCGCGGGGCCGAGCGCGTCGAGCCGCGCGAACAGGTGCTCGAGCATCGCCGCCTCGCTGCCGAGCCGCTCGAGCGTCCACTGCTCGACGATCAGCTCGCCGCCGCGAACGAACGCGATCCCGAGCACGAAGGCCAGGCTCTCGGCGAGGCCGGTCGTCTCGCCGTCGAGGAAGACCGGCGTCGTGCCCTCGGCGACCCCGAGCAAACCCAGCGCGCGCGCCAAGGACTCGGCGTCGGGCAGGACCAGACGATCGAGCGCCCCGCCGAGCATCCGCGGTCGCTCGCTGATCGGCTCGGTCAAGCTCCGCGCGGCCCGGCCAGGCTCGCGCGGTCGCAAGCTCCAACTCCCGCGCTCGTGCAGATAGCCACGCGTGCTCGCGTCCGCGGCGGGCTTGGCCGGCGCAGGACCGCCGAGCCGAGCCAGCACCCGCGAGTGACCGAGGCGATCGAGCAAGCTGACCATGTCAGCTCCAGCGCACTCCGACCTCGCCGACGCCCTCGCGCAGGGCGTGCAAGGTCGCGATCAAGTCGGCTCGAGCGTGGCGCCGGGCCACGCCCGCGGCCTGCCCGGGCAAGCCATCGTGGTTCGAGTGGTTCGAGTTCGAGTGGTTCGAGCCGTTCGAGCCGGAGTGGCCCGAAGCAAAGCTCGGGCTGATCAGCGCGACCTCGGTGCCGATGCAGGTCGGGCAGCCGTGGTCGCAGCGACAGCCGGTCGCGGCCGCGAGCACGCGATCGAAGAGCGCCGAGCCGAGCGCGTGGGCCCGGGTCGAGAGCCCGGCCCCGCCGGGCATGTCGTCGTACAAGTAGATCGTCGGGCGACCGCTGGCGATCAGCTGAGCCTCGGCGCTGGGTCGACCGGCCCCGACCGGCGCCCACGCGCTGACGCCCTCGGCCGAGGGCGGGCCCGCGGCCACGGCGTGGCGAAGGTCGCCCGGCTCGCACATCAGCAGCATCGCCGCGACGTGGTGGATCGCGTGGGCCGTCGCGAGCGCGGCGTTGCTGCGCCGATGCGAGTCCGAAAGCTCGGCCAGCAGCGCGTCCGGAAAGCTCCAATATGCGGCGACCGTGTGCAGCTCGAGATCGGGCAGCTCGATCGGGCCAAAGCCGATGTTCTCGTGGCTGCGAAAACGGAGCTTCTTGAACCCCGGCACGGCCCGGACGACGTGCGCGTAGCCGGTGCCGGTGCTCGCTCGCCGCGGATCACCGCGCTCGAGCGGCTCGGCGCCCTCGCTCGGCGCCCCCTCGAGCATGCGGACCCGCAGCTTGCACACCGCCTCGGTGTAGTAGGCCGACTCGACCTGGCGGACGAACGCCTTGCGGCCCTCCCAGTCGAGCCGACGAACCTCGAAGGTCCGGCCCTCGAGCGGATAGATCGCGCCGGGATGCAGGTAGAGCGGGCCGTCCTCGAAGTCGACCTCGGCCAGGACCCGGCCGTGCTCGGCCTGGCCCGGCCGCTCCTCGACGACGCTGAAGTTCTCTTCGATCGAGCCGCGCAGATCGACCGCGTCGGCCGGGAACGACGAGCCGATCGCGTAGTAGCGGCGGGTGCCGTCGGGATCGTCTTCGCGGAGCAGGGCCCGACGCTCGGCCAGATAGTCGAGCGCGCCCGCGAGATCGTCGCGCGGCAAGTCGCCCCAGCTCGACCACCAAGGCTGGCTCTGCTCGCGTGGGCCGAGCCCGAAGGGCAGCTCGTAGGCGGCGCAGCGCAGGTGCGGGACCAGGATCTCGGGGTTGCAGGGATCGATCCGCGCGTGCTCGGGCGGCTCGGCGAACAAGAACTCGGGGTCGGCCCCGACGAACTGATCGAGGGGCTTGGACGAGAGCACCATGACCGTGAGCGAGGGGTCGCGGCGTCGGCCCGCACGGCCGGCCCGCTGCCAGGTCGCCGCGCGCGTGCCCGGGTAGCCGGCGAGCACGACCGCGTCGAGCCCTCCGATGTCCATGCCCAGCTCGAGCGCGTTGGTCGAGGTCACGATCTTGGCCTCGCCGTTGCGCAGCGCGGCCTCGATCTCGCGCCGATGCTCGGGCAGGTAGCCGCCGCGATAGCCTCGGATGGTCCGCTCGGCTCGCGCGACCGCGTTGGCGTCGACAGGCCCGCGCAGCTCGACCGTCCGCGGCTCGACTGCGCGCGACTCCACCGAGCGCGATTCCACCGACCGCGACCAGGGCCCGCGCGTGACGGGGCTGCGCGGCATGGGGCTGTGCGGCATGGGGCTCGCTGGGCT
>Ga0075163_10009462_pt1 | contig 12791 bp, 10 predicted proteins | sample JI1023141ADNA_FD_71478 | JGI IMG/M metagenome (GOLD analysis project Ga0075163, IMG submission 71478) | Wastewater effluent complex algal communities from Wisconsin, to seasonally profile nutrient transformation and Carbon sequestration -... | ecosystem: Engineered > WWTP > Effluent > Algae...
CGGCACCTGAACGAAACGTACGAGGGGGATGATGGGCAACGAGACGCTGGCGGTGCAGCTCGCGGGGATCGAGAAGCGATTCCCCGGTGTGATCGCCAACCACGACGTCAACCTCAACGTTCGGGCGCGCACCATCCACGCAATCGTGGGCGAGAACGGCGCCGGCAAGTCGACGTTGATGAAGACCCTGTACGGCATGCACCAGCCGGAGGCCGGCACCATCTCGGTCTTCGATCAGCCGATCACCTTTCGTTCGCCGAGCGATGCGATCGCTGCCGGCATCGGCATGGTGCACCAGCACTTCATGCTCGCCGACAACCTGACCGTCTTGGAGAACATCGTGCTCGGGGCCGAGCCGGTGGCCGGCGGTGTCATCAAGTACGACGACGCCCGGCGCACGCTGCAGGCCATCATGGCGCAGTCCGGCACCCACGTCGATCTCGAGGCAAACGTGTCCGACCTCGGGGTCGGCCAGCGCCAACGAGTGGAGATCCTCAAGGTGCTGTTCCGGGGCGCCAAGATCCTCATCCTCGACGAGCCCACTGCGGTGCTGGTGCCTCAGGAAGTGGAAGAGCTGTTCGGCAACCTGCGCCGACTGGTGGCCGACGGCGCCACGATCATCTTCATCTCCCACAAGCTCGACGAAGTGCTCACCGTCTCCGACGACATCACCGTCATCCGTGCCGGCACGACGGTCGCCGAAGTGAAGCCGGCCGACGTCACTCGTGGTCAGCTGGCCGAGCTGATGGTGGGCAGCGAGCTGCCGTCACCGCACGGCCGCACCACTGAGGTGGGCACGGAGGTGCAACTGGAGGTGAAGTCGCTCACGGTCACCGGCCCAGGCCACAAGCCGCTGGTCGACGACGTCTCGTTCGTCATCCGACGCGGCGAGGTGCTCGGTGTCGCCGGCGTGGAGGGCAACGGCCAGTTCGAGCTCTGTGAAGCCATCCTCGGTCAGGTGAAGCCCAGCGCCGGGTCGGTCCACATCGGCGGCGCCGACGTCACCGGCGCCAGTGCGCACGACCGACTGGTGAACGGGCTGTCCTACATCCCGTTCGACCGCCATCGCGAAGGCTTGCTGCTCGAGTTCCCGCTGTGGGAGAACACGCTGCTCGGTCGCGACGCGAATCCTGAGTTCCTCAAGGGTCCGTTCATCGACGGCGCCGCCACTCGGGCCGATTGCCGCGACATCATCGAGCAGTTCGACGTCCGCACTCCCAGCGAGGTCGTGCCTGCCTATGCGCTCTCCGGCGGCAACCAGCAGAAGCTGCTCGTCGGTCGCGAGCTGTCCAGCGACCCGCAGGTGCTGATCGCCGCTCACCCGACTCGGGGCGTCGACATCGGCGCGCAAGCCGCGATCTGGGACAAGCTCCGCGTTGCCCGCGACCAAGGCCTGGCGGTGCTGCTCATCTCCGCCGACCTGGAGGAGCTGATCGGCCTCTCCGACAACATCGTGGTGATGTTCGACGGGCGCATCAATGCTCGCCTCACCCCGGGCGACGCAACCCCTGAGCTGCTCGGCACGTACATGACCGGTGGCCTCCAGGAGGTGGCATCGTGAACACACCCGTCTCCACGTCGGCCGAAGGGATGGCCGGCTTCTTCAGCCGCATCGGTCGTCCTCGCAGCGGCCAATCCGTGCTGGTCACCCTTGCCAGCTCTGCTGCCGCAGTGGTGCTGGCCATGCTGATCGGCGGCCTGGTGCTGCTGGTCACCGGCAAGGACCCGGTCGAGGCGTTCTCCAAGATGGTGAGCAGCGGCACACAGCCGTACAAGCTGGCCGAGGCCGTGCAGCGCGCAACCCCGCTGATCATCGCCGCCGTGGCAGTGGCGATCGGGTTCAAGATGAACCTCTTCAACATCGGTGTCGAAGGTCAGTTCCTGATGGGCATGTTCTGGGCAGGAGTGGCCGGCGCCTACGTCGAGCTGCCACCGGTGCTGCACGTCACCTTCTGTCTCCTGATCGGCATCATCGCCGGCGCCATCTGGGCCGGCATCGCAGGGTTGCTGCGAGTGAAGCGAGGCGTCAACGAGGTGATCGCGACGATCATGCTCAACTCGATCGCGCTGGCCTTGATCGACTGGCTGTTCAACGACTTCTTCCGCTACGAGAACCCGGGCAACCTCGACGTGCGTACGAAGCCGCTGCCCACGTCCGCATGGATGCCGACGCTGTTCACCGTCACGTCCAAGACCGACGGCGGCGGGTCGGTGAGCACCGACGTCACATCGTTCGTGCTGATTGCCCTGCTGGTCGTGGTCGCGTTCTGGCTGCTGATCTACAAGAGCCAGTTCGGGTTCCGTCTGCGAGCGTCCGGCGGCAACGCGGTGGCCGCTCGCACCGCCGGCATCAGCTCGAACCGGATGATCCTCACCGCCATGCTGCTCTCCGGCGGCGTGGCCGGTTTGGCGGGCTTGCCGGCGCTGCTGGGCACCACTCACTCCTATGGCCCCACCCGACCCGACGGCTACGGCTTCAACGGCATCGCGGTGGCACTCCTGGGCCGCAACCACCCGGCGGGCATCATCATCTCGGCGCTGCTGTGGGGTTTCCTCGATGCCACGGCCGGGCCGCTACAGATCGCCAAGATCCCGCAGTCGATCATCCTGGTCATCAAGGCCATCATCTTGATCACAGTCGTGATCGTGAACGAAGTGGTGAACCGGAAGATGGCGAAGCGCACGGCTGACCGAACTGCCGCCCAGCTCGCTGCCCCGGTGGCGGTGACGGCATGACCACCACCGAGCTCACCGGCACCTCGGCTTCTGAACCGACGAGTTCAAAGTGGATGGCGCTGCTCGCCAAGCCGTCGGCCGCACGAGTGATGGTGGTGGGCGGCGTGCTGTTCACGCTGCTCTCGCTCACTCGCATGATCACCGACGGCGACGACCTCACGTCGTCGGGCACGATGAGCACCACCTTGCGGGTCACCACGCCCATCCTGCTCGCTGGTCTTGCGGGCCTGTGGGCCGAACGCGTGGGCATTGTCAACATCGGCATCGAGGGCATGATGATCCTCGGCACCTGGTTCGGCGGCTGGGGTGCGTGGAAGTACGGCCCTTGGGTCGGGTTGCTGCTGGCCGTGCTCGCCGGCTGCGTCGGGGGCCTCATCCATGCCTTCGCCGTGGTGCGGTTCAACGTCAACCACGTCATCTCCGGTGTCGCCATCAACCTCTTCGCGTTCGGAGCGATGCGCTACCTGAGCGAGCTGGTGTACACCCCCGACACCGGCGGCGGCATCAGCAAGTCACCCCAGCAGAAGGGGGCCATCCCGCGCATCAACATGCCGTTCCTTTCCGGCGGCCAGATCGGTGGGTGGAAGAGTCCCGACATGCTCGGCTGGCTGGAGAAGAAGCGGTTCTTCCTGCTGCCCGACATCGCGGGCGTGTTGCGCGGCCTGGTGTTCAACGTCTCGTGGGCCAGCGTCATCGCCTTGCTGATGGTGCCGCTGTCGGCGTGGGTGCTGTGGCGCACGCGCTTCGGCTTGCGAGTGCGGTCCTCCGGCGAGGCGCCGGCAGCAGCGGAGACCCTGGGCGTGAAGGTCACGCCGCTGCGCTACCTCGCGTTGGCCATCAGCGGTGGCCTGGCCGGCCTCGGTGGCGGCTTCCTGTCGATCGTGATGTCCAACTACTACCAGCAGGGTCAAACCGCGAGCCGTGGCTTCGTCGGGTTGGCCACCACCATCTTCGGCAACTGGCGCCCCACCGGGGTGCTCGGCGGCGCTGCACTGTTCGGTTTCGCGGAAGCACTGCAGCTGGTCGGCCCGGAGAGCCTGCCCAAGTTGTTCCTCTTCCTGGCATCGGTCGGCGCACTTGCGGCCATCGTGTCGATGGTGCAGAAGAAGGTGGTTCCGGCCATCAACGGCGCACTCGCGGCGGCGGTGCTGCTGATCGGCTACTTCACCATCGACGAGGTGCCCGAGCCGCTCACCAAAGCAGCCCCCTACCTGCTCACCTTGATCGTGCTGGCCACTGCCAGCCAACGCCTGCGCCCACCGGCGCATGCCGGCCTGCCGTACCGAAGCGGCGAGAGCCACTAGCGCACCGAGATGACATCAGCCGCGGGCGGCCCGCTCTCGGACGTGCGCGTGCTCGATCTCACCTCCGTGGTGATGGGGCCGCTGGCCACGCAGATCCTGGGTGACCTCGGCGCCGACGTGATCACGGTCGAGGACATCGGCGGCGACACCAACCGGTTCATGGGGCAGGGCCGACACCCGCAGCTCTCGGGCACCGCGTTGAACCTGCTGCGCAACAAGCGCAACATCTCGCTCGATCTCAAGCACCCCGATGGCCGCGAGGCCTGCCTGCGCCTGGCCGAACACAGCGACATCCTCGTCACCAACCTGCGCCCGGGCCCACTGGGGCGCCTCCGCCTCGCCTACCCCGATGTCGCCACGCGCAAGCCTGACATCATCTACTGCCAGGCGCAGGGCTGGCCCACCGACTCCGCCGCGGGCGACCGGCCTGCGTACGACGACGTGGTGCAGTCGGCAGCCGGAGTCGCCCACCTCTACGAGCAGCAAGGGGGCGAGCCGCGCATCGTCCCGTCGATCATCGCCGACAAGGTGAGCGGCATCACGATCGTCTACGCGGTGCTGGCGGCACTGCACCATCGCGACCGAACCGGCGAGGGGCAGCGGGTGGAGGTGCCGATGGTGCCCACGATGCAGGCCTTCATGCTCGTCGAGCACGGCGCCGACGCGATTCCGGAGCCGCCGCTGGGCAGCACCGGCTACCGACGGGTGCTGTCCGCCGACCGCGGGCCGCAACGCACCGCCGACGGCTGGATCCACATGCTCCCCTACAGCCGCGACAACTACGTCGACCTGTTCCGCCTGGGAGGGCGCGACGACCTCGCCGCCGACCCCGTCCTGGAGAACCGGGCCAGCCGCTCGGCGAACGTGGAGGTGCTGTACGCGGCGGTCGCCGAGATCGTGCGCACGCGCAGCACCGCCTCGTGGCTCGAGTTCTGTGACGAGCACGACATCCCGTGCAGTCCGATCGTGAACCTCGACGAGCTGGTGTCTGGGTACCCCATCGCCGAGCACCCGCATGCGGGCAGCTACCACGTGATCCCGTCGCCTGTCGTCTTCGACAGCACCCCCGCGGCTGTACGCCGGCCGGCAGCGCTCATCGGGGAGCACGGCGAGGAGGTGCTCGCCGAGTTGGGCTACACGCCCGACGAAGTGGCTGCGCTGCGCGCCTCGGGAGCGCTCAGGTCGCGGTCGTAGCCGGGCCGGCGTCAGCCGCCGAGCTGAGCAACGGCCAGCACTTCGATGCCGCCGCGAGGGCGCTGGGTGAGGGTGACCCGCACGTGCCGCGGCTGCGCCGACAGCATCACCTCACCGGCGATCTCCGCTGCCATCGCTTCGGCGAACACGGCCCGATCGCGAAACCCCCACAGGTACAGCTTGAGGCTCTTGCTCTCGATGCACCACTGGCCGGGCACGTACTCGATGACCACGGTGGACAGGTCGGGCTGCTGGGTGACAGGGCACATCGACGCGAGCTCGTCGTTGGTGAACCGCACCGTGGTGACGTTGGCCGGCGCGGGGAACACCTCTACGTGCTCGACGGCGTGACGAACGGTGCTGCCCAGGATGGTGAGGGCGGGCGCTGGCTGTTCCATGGCCGACAGGGTAGGGGTGCTGCGGGCAGCCGCCTACGCTGAGACGATGGTGACCGCATGAACATCACGACGCTGCCCAAGGTGCTGCTGCACGACCACCTCGATGGTGGGTTGCGGCCCCGCACGGTGATCGAACTGGCCGACGAGTACGGCTACAAGAACCTGCCCTCGCACGACGAGGCCGAGCTGGCCTCGTGGTTCAACCGCGGCGCCAAGCGCAACGACCTGGTGCTGTACCTGGAGACCTTCGCGCACACCGTCGGCGTGATGCAGCACCGCGACGCGATCGAGCGCGTGTCGTACGAATGTGCGGTCGACCTCGCTGCCGACGGCGTCGTGTACGCGGAGGTGCGGATGGCACCCGAGCTGTGCACCGAGAAGGGTCTCACGCTCGACGAGGTGGTCGAGGCCATCCTCGACGGCTTCCGCCGCGGCGCGGCCGGCACCGACCTCACCATCTATCTCATCTGCTCCGCCATGCGCACCGCTGCACGCAGCACCGAGATCGCCGAGCTGGCGGTGCGTTGGCGCGATGCCGGCTGCGTGGGCTTCGACATCGCCGGCGCCGAGGCGGGCTACCCGCCCACACGCCACCTGGGCGCCTTCGAGTACGTGCGGCGCGAGAACTTCCACATCACCATTCATGCCGGCGAGGCCTTCGGTCTCCCCAGCATCTGGGAGGCCGTGCAGTTCTGCGGCGCCGAGCGCTTGGGCCACGGTGTGCGCATCATCGATGACATCACCGGGCCCGAGGGCGAGGAGCAGCTGGGCCGTCTCGCCACCTTCGTGCGCGACCGCCGCATCCCGCTCGAGCTGTGCCCCACCAGCAACGTGGGCACCGGCATCTGCGCCAGCGTGGCCGAACACCCCATCGGCATGCTGCGCCGCTTGCGCTTCCGGGTCACGCTCAACACCGACAACCGGTTGATGAGCGCCACGTCGATGAGCTACGAGATGGAGCAACTGCGCGACGCCTTCGGCTGGGGAATCGACGACTTCGAGTGGATCACGATCAACGGCATGAAGAGCGCGTTCGCCCCCTTCCCCGACCGGCTGAAGATCATCAACGGCATCATCAAGCCTCGCTACGCAATGGCCCGCGCCGGCGCCCTCTGACCCCACCAACCCACTTCTGCGTAAAGGCTGTCGGGGGCTGACCTGGGCCTGTGAGTTCCGGGTCTTGACACAAAGCCGGAAGTTCGAGGCGGGGCACCGATCTGGCACACTCGTGGCATGGCTGTTGCTCTCCACGTCGTCGACCACCCGCTGATTGCCGATTCGCTCACACGCGTGCGCGACAAGGACACGCCGAACGCGCTGTTTCGCCAGGAGCTGGAGCGCATCGGCACGCTGCTGATGGCCGAGGCCACTCGCGGATTGCCCACGCACGCGGTTCGAGTGCAAACCCCCCTCACCGAAACCCTCGGACGACAACTCACCAGCCAGCCGGTGGTGGTGCCGGTGCTTCGCGCCGGCCTCGGCTTCCTGCACGCTGCACAAGACCTGCTGCCCAACGCCGACGTCGGCTTCATCGGCGTGGCGCGCGACGAGGAGACCCATCAGCCCAAGCCATACGTGAACAAGCTGCCGGAGAGCCTTGCCGGCCGGCAGATCATCGTGCTCGACCCGATGTTGGCCACCGGCGGCTCGCTGGCGCACACGTGCAACCTGCTGGTGGAGCGCGGCGCCACCGGCACCATCATCGTCGTGTGCGTGCTGGCCGCCCCCGAGGGCATCGAACTGCTGCGCCAGAGCGGCCTCGACCTCGCCGTCTACACGGCCTCCCTCGACGAGCGCCTCAACGAGACCGCCTTCATCGTGCCCGGCCTCGGCGACGCCGGCGACCGCCAGTTCGGCTCCCCTGCCTGAGCAACGGCCGGCGCGCAGCGCCCGCCACGCGTCACGGCCCGGGGCCGTAGCCCCGGGCCGGTCGCCCGCTGTCCGTCGAACACTCGCTCAGACGAGCGTCATGTTCGGTTCGCCGTTCGCGTTGAGGCCGGTACCACGGTTGCACACGCCGCCCTTGGGCACCCCCGCGTTGTACGCCTGGCGCACGCAGTTGCGAATGGCCTTCTCACCCCACCAGTTCGGGTGCAGGCTCTCCTGCACGTAGTACGGGCCGAACACAGTGCTGAGCGTGCGGATCTGCGCGATCCACTCGGTGCTGTCGGCAGCGCCGGCAACCGTCCAGTTGGCCTTGCCACTGTTCTCCATCAGGTTCACCGTGTTCTCGCACAGACGGCGACCGTTGAACGCAGCCGCCAGGTCGAGCACCTTCACGCCTGCCGTGGCGGCTGCGCTCTTGACCGAGTTGTTGATCTTCACCAGCGCCGTGCTGTTGGCCCAGTTGGCATCGTTGTTCCAGAAGCCGCAGCCGCCCGTGCTCTGGCGGGTGAAGCCCGACTGCGAGTAGCGGAAGGCCGAGCCGTTGGGCACCGGCGAGGGGTAGGTCTGCTGCACGATCGTGTACTGCCCGGCGCTGTAGCCGGCGTTGGCCATGGCGGTCTTGATGTTGTTGATCGCGCCGAGGATCGCGTTGGTCTGGGCAGTGATGTTGGCCGTGGTGAAGTTGGCCGTGACCGCGCTGTCGTCGTTGCAGTAGTTGGGCCACCACGACGGCGAGGTGAGGAAGTTGGTGACGCACCGCTGGATGATGTCGGCGAAGCCGTAGTTGTTGCCGCCGATGGAGAGCTGGATCATCGTCACGTTGTGCGTGGCGGCGAAGTTCTGCAACATCAGCGCCTGCCCTTGGTTGGCGCCGCTGCTGTAGAAGTCGATGCCTGGCTTGAAGTAGCCGTCGCTGCTGGTGAACGTTGCCGTCTTCGCACCCGAGCACGCCAGGTTGAGGCTGTTGACGCCCCCACCGATGTAGATCTCCGCCGCCGTGCTGCGGTGGCAACGGTTGATGGTCTCGGCCGTGTGCGTGGCGTTGTCGAAGTAGGCCGCAGCACCACCGGCGTCGACGCTGGAGGAGCTGCTGTTGCTGTTGCCGGCCCAGCGACCTCCCTCGCCGGAGATGTACGAGTCGCCCAGGCTGACCACCCACGGGCTGCCGACCCCTGCCCCATCGGCTTGTGCCGAGCTCGAGCTCAGTGCCGGCAGCACCAGCCCCGTCGCCAGCAACACCACTGCCATACCGACCTTGCGCATGAGCGTCTCCCCCTGGTGCCGAACGACCTTGGTGCCGTCGCGCCACACACCCCCGTGTGACCGACGACACCTTAGTTACTCGCTGGTAGTCAGGGAAGACACTTGACGAAGACTTGCCGTTCGCGAGACCGAGCGTGCGGCCCGCCCGGCGGCGTCAGACCAACAACGCGGCCAGGGCCTCCATGAACTCCGCCGGCTCGCAGTCGATGCCCTCGCCGTACAGCTTCACCTTCGGCTCGGTGCCACTCGGCCGCACCTGCAGGCGCAGCGAGTCGCCCAGCGACAGCCGCAGCAGACCGGCCTCCTCGAACCACTCCACAGCCGTGACCGCGTGACCGCCCACGTCCGTCGGCGGCGCCGCGCGGAGCCGGGCAACTGCTGCAGCACCGTCGGCAGGGGCCATGCGGAGCGACTTCTCGGCCATCACGTGGCGACCGTATGTGGCGGTGATGGCATCCAGCCGATCCTGCAGGGTCACCCCTTCGGCGGCGGCGAGCGCCGCCACCTCGGCCATCAGCACCGCGGCGGTGATGCCGTCCTTGTCGAGTGGCTGACCGCACACCAGGTAGCCCAGCGCCTGCTCGTAGCCGAACACGAAGTGCAGTTCCGGGTGCTGCAGCACGGTGTGCCCGATCCACTTGAAGCCCGTGAACGTCTCGAGGCAGGTGACGCCGTGAGCAGCGGCCATGCGACCGAGCAGCGACGACGAGACGAGGGTGGTGATGACCAACCGGTCGTCGCCGGAGGTGTGCGCCAGGATGTGATCGGCCAGCAGCCACCCGATCTCGTCGCCGCCGAGGCGACGCCAACCACCCGGTGACGTGAGGCTGGCAGGGGTGGGAATGGCAGCGGCCATGCGGTCGGCGTCGGGGTCGTTGGCCAGCGCGATGAGCGCACCGGACTGGGCCGCCTGCGCCATCAGCAGATCCATCGCGCCGGGCTCTTCCGGGTTGGGGAACGAGACCGTGGGGAAAGTGCCGTCGGGCTGCTGTTGCACGGCAACCACCGACGGCGTCGGCAGGCCCGCGCGCTCGAACGCTGCCAGCAGGGTGGCGCCGCCCACGCCGTGCAGCGCGGTGTAGGCAGATGCCACGCCGGGCAGGTTCGGCAGCAGCCGCACCGCCGGCACCGCGGCCAGGTACGCCTCGATCTCCTCGGCGCCGACGTACTGGATGAGCGGGTGGTCGGGCGAAGCCAGCTCGACCGAGGTGGGGTCGACATCGTCGATGCACGCGGAGATGTCGGTGTCGGCGGGAGGCACGATCTGAGCGCCGGTGGCCAGATAGACCTTGTACCCGTTGTCGGCCGGCGGGTTGTGCGAGGCGGTCACCATCACGCCGGCAGCGGCACCGAGCGCAGTGATGTTCCACGCCAGCACCGGCGTGGGCACGATCTGGTCGAACAGCAGCGCCTTGACGCCACGGGCCGCGCACACCCGAGCCGTGTCGAGCGCGAACGCATCGCTCTTGCGGCGCATGTCGTAGCCGATGAGCACACCGGCGTCGGCGACGTCGGGCACGTGAGCGAGGAGGTACTCCACCAGGCCGGCCGCTGCTTGCTGCACCACCAGGCGGTTCATCCGCTGCGGGCCGACTCCGACCGCGGCCCGCAGGCCGGCGGTGCCGAACTGCAGGCGGCCGGTGAAGCGACCGCGCAACTCCTGCTCGGAACCGTGCAGGAGGGCACCGAGCTCCTCGCGCATGTCGGCATCGGGCTCGGCGGCAAGCCAGGCTTCGGCAGTTTCGCGAAGAGCGGACATCTCAGTCATGGGAGCAGCGTTCTCAGTTCGAGGAGTGGTCGGGGGCCGACGTGGGAGATCACCTCGGCCGCGGCGATGGAGCCCAGCTTCGCGCAGTGCACCAACGGGTACCCACGCGTGTAGCCGAACAGGAAGCCGGCGGCGAACAGGTCGCCGGCGCCGGTGGTGTCGAGCACCTGCGCCACCGGCTCGGCGGGCGCGGTGAGCACGGCGTCGCGGGTGATGATGTAGCAACCTCGGGCGCCGACCGTGACGACCGCGAGGTGACAATCGCGCTGCACGGCGGCAACGGCTTCATCGAACGAACCCACCTCGTACAACGACAGCAGTTCGTCGTGGTTGCCGAACAGGATGTCGACCTCGTCGGTGACCAGCGAGCGGAAGTCGGCGCGATGCCGATCCACGCAGAAGGAGTCGCTGAGCGTCAGCGACACCTGGCGGCCGTGTGCGTGAGCCACTGCAGCTGCGTGGCGGAAGGCCTCCTTGGCCTCCGGGCGGTCGTACAGGTAGCCCTCCATGTACAGCACCTTGCCGGCGGCCACCGTCGCCTCGTCGATGTCGGCCGGGCACAGCAACGACGACACCCCGAGGTACGTGTTCATCGTGCGTTCGGCATCGGGCGTGACCACGATGATGCACCGTCCGGTGGGAGTGTCGCCGTCGGGGCGCCCAGGACGGAACTGAACGCCGACGGCTCGCAGGTCGTGGCCGAACACGTCGCCGAGCGAGTCGCTGCTGACCTTGCCGATGTAGGCAGCCGTACCACCGAACGATGCAACACCCGTCATCGTGTTGGCCGCCGACCCGCCGCTCATCTCCACCGCCGTGCCCAGCGCCCGATACAGGTAGAGCGCCCGGTCGGTGTCGACCAGCGTCATCGAACCCTTCACCAGTTCGTGAGTGGCGATGAACCCGTCGTCGGCGTGGCTGATGACGTCGACGAGCGCATTGCCCACGCCGACCACGTCGTATCGGGCGTCGTCGTAGACAGGGGTCGCTGACACGGGCGCTAACGCTACCCGCTACGACCGATTCACGACCCGACCCAGGAACCTCTCACCGGTAGCCTGGCCGACGTGACCCGTGCCCACACCGACAGCCCCTATCGACTTCCTCGTGCCGTTGTGCCGCACCGATACACGCTGGCGCTGCAACCGGATCTCGGTGCCGCCACGTTCGTCGGCCACGTGATCATCGATGTCAACGTCAACGAGCCCGTGTCGCAGATCGTGATCAACGCCAAGGAGTTGGAGATCAGCGACGTGAAGGTAGGCGGCCAGGACGCCGAGTTCGCACTGCACCCCGCTACCGAACGGTTGGTGATCGACAGCTCACAGGCGGCCGGCACCACCTCCATCGAGATCACCTTCACGGGCACGCTCAACGACAAGCTGTGCGGCTGGTACCGCAGCACCTACACCGACGCCGACGGCACCCAGCACGTCATCGCCGCCTCGCAGATGCAGGCAACCGACTGCCGACGAGCCTTCCCGTGCTTCGACGAGCCCGACTTCAAAGCGGTGTTCGACGTCACGCTCATCGTCGAGCCGCAGTTGATGGCAGTGAGCAATGGCCCCGAGATCGAACGCACGGTGTTCGACGACGGCAGCGGCACCGACACCGGCAAGGTCGCCGTGCGCTTCGGCGAGACGATGCCGATGAGCACGTACCTGGTTGCCTTCGTGGTCGGCCGGCTGGAGGCCACCGAGCCGGTGCTCGTGCCGCGGGCCGGCGCCGACGGCGACTACATCCCGCTGCGCATCATCCACGTGCCCGGCAAGGGCCACCTCACCGCGTTCGGTCTCGACGTCGGGGCGCACTCGCTCACCTGGTACCAGCGCTACTACGACATCCCCTACCCCACCGACAAGTGCGACATGCTGGCCCTGCCCGACTTCGCCGCCGGTGCGATGGAGAACCTGGGCTGCATCACCTATCGCGAGAGCCTGCTGCTGGCCGACCCAGCGACGTCGACGCAGTTCGAGCTGCAGAACCTCGCCGACGTGATCGCGCACGAGATGGCGCACATGTGGTTCGGCGACCTGGTGACGATGAAGTGGTGGAACGGCATCTGGCTCAACGAGGCCTTCGCCACCTTCATGGAGATCGCCTGCTGCGACGCCTATCGACCGGACTGGTTGCGCTGGACCACCTTCAGCCTCGAACGCAGCGCCGCTTTCGAGGTCGACTCGCTGGCCAGCACCCGCACGGTGGAGTACCCGGTGGAGGCGCCGGCCGACTGCGACGGCA
>Ga0075163_10009463_pt1 | contig 12791 bp, 10 predicted proteins | sample JI1023141ADNA_FD_71478 | JGI IMG/M metagenome (GOLD analysis project Ga0075163, IMG submission 71478) | Wastewater effluent complex algal communities from Wisconsin, to seasonally profile nutrient transformation and Carbon sequestration -... | ecosystem: Engineered > WWTP > Effluent > Algae...
ACCAGGTCGGCGCCGACGTCGGCCGCCTTGGTGTAGATGCCGCCGCCAACACGGGCAAAGAGTGCGATGGACGACGCGCCCATGGCAAAGCCCGAAATGATCTCGGAGAAGAGCTTCACGTCGCTCGTCATTTCACCCTTGGCGAGGAACGCGCAGACCACCGCGATGCCCGCCAAGCCCATCGAGGCCACGGCGAGACCCATGATCGAGCCGCCGCCGAAGGCGATACGCAGCGCGGCAGCCTGGCCCGACGAGCGGGCCGCTTCGGCCGTGCGCACGTTGGCCGCTGTGGCGCCCTGCATGCCAATCCAGCCGCTGGCAATCGACAGCGTGCCACCGATGACATATGCGATCGCTGTCTTGACGCCGATGGCCCAGCCCAGCAGGCCGGCAACCACAAGCATGAAGGGGATCAGCACGACGTATTCGGCGCGTAGAAACGCCATGGCGCCGACGTGGATTTCATGCGCCAGGTCCTGCATGGCCTGTGTGCCGGCCGCCTGTCGCTTGATGCCGAGGAAGGTCATGAACGTCGCGATGATGCCGACGACGCCCGCGCCCAAGGCGAGCAGCGGTAGGTTCTCAAACATGGAGTCGGAGTCGGAGGGAATGCGGTGACGGAGCCTGGGGGACGGCCAGCAGCCTGGCCGGATGGCCCTGCGTCACGTCGAAGGCACGTTGGGGCAACTTCTGGTGGAACAGACCGCAATGATAGCGGCCGGACGCCTTTCGCGCGATTGCCGGGGGCCGCCGGACTCGACACTCCCAGCCCCCGCGCGCCCTGCCGCGAGCCGCCGGAAAGTGTCCGTCGCCCTCCCGCGCGGTCCATCGCGGCCAGCCGTCTTGGGCGATAGCGTACGGCATGACATCCCGCCGCGCCTTTCTGCGTGACACCGCCTGGGGCCTCACCGGAGCGGCGACGACAGCCGCCGTGACAGCCGCCGTGACACCCTCCCTGCTGCACGCACTCGCCGCCACACGCGTCCAGCCCGCCCGCCCGCGTCCTTCCGCCTCTCAACTGGCGTGGCAACAGGACGAACTCGCGCTCTTTCTCCATTTCGGCGTCAACACGTTCACCGACCGCGAATGGGGCGACGGCACCGAATCGCCCACCCTCTTCACCCCCAGCCGGCTCGACACTCGGCAATGGGCCCGCGCCGCCAAAGCCGCCGGAGCGAAGGCGATGATCCTCACCGCCAAACATCACGACGGCTTTTGTCTGTGGCCCACCGAAACCACCCAGCATTCGGTGCGCTCGAGTTTGTGGAAACGAGGGCAGGGGGATGTGGTGCGCGAGTTTGTCGACGCCTGCCGTGTCGAGAAACTCAAAGTGGGCTTGTACTGCTCACCGTGGGACCGCAATCACCGCGCCTATGGTGATTCGCCGCGCTACAATGACATCTACATGACGCAGCTCACCGAGCTGCTCACGAAGTACGGCGAGATTCACGAGGTCTGGTTTGACGGCGCCAACGGCGAAGGTCCGAACGGCAAACGGCAGGTGTACGACTGGCCGCGCACGTGGGCGCTGGTGCGCAAACTGCAGCCGAAAGCCGTGATGTTCTCCGATGCCGGCCCCGACGTGCGCTGGATCGGCAACGAACGCGGCGTGGCCGGCGAAACCAACTGGAGCACCATCCGCCCCGAGTCCGTGCCGTACATCGGCGCAAGCGGCGACGACGTGATCAAGGCACTGCAGGAAGGACACGCCGACGGCAGTGTGTGGCGTCCGGGTGAGACCGATGTGTCGATCCGGCCAGGCTGGTTTTATCACCCGACCGAAGACGCCAAGGTGAAGACGACGCAGCAATTGGTGGATCTGTATTTCACCAGCGTCGGCCGGAACAGCAAACTGCTGCTCAACGTGCCACCCACGCGCGATGGGCTGCTGCATGAAACGGATGTCGCCAATCTGCGCGGCATGCGCGCCGAACTCGACGCGATGCAGACGCGTGGAGTGCGCACCAAACCGACATGGCAGGTCGATGGCCCCACCGTGGCGCGACTCAACGTCGATCTCGAATTCCCGAACAGCATCTCGGTCATCGAACTCGCTGAAGATATTCGCGAAGGCCAGCGCGTGACGAAGTGGGAGCTGTTCGCCAGCGATCAACCCAGCAACACCGCTGGCATGATGGCGATGACCAAACTCGCCAGTGGAAGTACGATTGGATACAAACAGCTCCGTAAAATCCCGGTCGCCCGCGCCAGTTTCCTGATGCTGCGCATCGAAACGCAGGAACCCCCGCTCCCCGTCACGCTCCGCTGCTATCGGTAAGAAACTGGCAACTGAATACTCCGACTGAGAACCCAGAACTCAGCCGTGGTCCGACCACCGACAAACTGACAACTGCGGTTCGTCCGTCGGTCTTGTCGTCTGGTTATCGGACAGTCACATCAGTCCAAGTTGTCAGTAATCAGCCTACCGCTAAGCTGTCGGTCGTCAGTCCAAGTTCTGAGTTCTCAGTCAACTGACAACCCAAAACTCCCACTGACAACCCAGAACTCAGCCGTTGTCCGACCACTGACAAACCGACAACTCGCCCCTCCCCCTAGTCCCTAAGCCCGATGTCCCTCCGTCTGAAGTCCATCTGTCTCGCCGCCGCGCTCGCCCTCCCCGCCGTCGCGCGCGCCCAATCCTTCCCCACCGACGACGCGACGCTCAAACGCATCTGGTCCGTCGGCATGGACTCGAGCCAGATCAAAAAGCTCGCGCAAATCTTTCTCGACTCCATCGGCCCGCGCCTCACCGGCACACCGCGCCAGAAGATGGCCAACGATTGGGTCGTCAAGACCTACCAGTCGTGGGGCATCGATGCCAAAAACGAGCAGTTCGGCACCTGGCGCGGTTGGCGTCGCGGCTACTCGCACATCGATCTCATCGCGCCGCGTGAGCGCACGCTCGAAGGCACGATGCTTGGCTACAGCCCGGGCACGAAAAAGAAGGACGTGATCGCGTCGCCGATCATTCTGCCGCGTTTCAAGGACAGCACCGAGTTTGTGCAGTGGCTGCCGCAGGCGAAGGGAAAGCTGGTGCTCGTCTCGGCGCCGCAGCCCACCTGCCGTCCTGTTGAGGAATACACGCGTGAAGCCACACCCGAGTCGAAGGCGCGCATGGACTCCACGCGACGCGCTGTGTCGCAGGAATGGGGCGGCGCCAATGTGCGCGGCACCGGGTACAGTCTGGCGTTGGGCGGCGGTGAACTGGGCGTGCGGCTCGAGCAGGGCGGCGCCGCCGGCGTGATCACGTCGCGCGCCAAAGACGCGTGGGGCACCATCGAAATCTTCGAGACGTACAACACCAAGGCGCCCGGTATCGCGCTCTCGTGCGAAGACTACGGCCTCGTGTTCCGCCTCACCGAAAACAATCAGGGCCCCAAGCTGCGCTTGAATCTCGACGCCGAGCTGTTGGGTGAGCAGCCGATCTACAACACCATCGGTATGCTGCGCGGCTCTGAGAAGCCGAATGAATACGTGCTGCTCTCGGCGCACTTTGATTCATGGGACGGTGCGTCCGGCGCCACCGACAACGGCACCGGCACACTCACCATGCTCGAAGCGATGCGCATTCTGAGCACCGTGTACCCGAAGCCCAAGCGCACCATCATCGTTGGACACTGGGCCGGTGAAGAAAACGGACTCGTGGGGTCGCGCGCGTATTCCGAAGATCATCCGGAAGTGCGCGACGGAATGCAGGCGATGTTCAACCAGGACAACGGCACCGGCCGCATCGTGCGCATCGGTGGTGGCGGCATGGTCAACTCGGTGCAGCACATTCCCGGCTGGCTCGCCAAGATGCCCGACACCTTTCAGAAGCAGATCACATTCGGCGGCGCCGGATTCCCGTCGGGCGGCGGCAGCGACGACGCGTCATTTGCCTGCTGGGGCGCTCCCGCATTCGGTCTGGGCGGCACCGGGTGGGACTACGGCAGCTACACGTGGCACACCAACCGCGACACATTCGACAAAGTTTGGTTTGACGACCTGAAGGGCAACGCCACGATCGCCGCGATGCTCGCCTACCTCGCCAGCGAAGACCCCGACAAAGTCACACGCGAACGCATCGATCCGGCCGCCGCGCAGCGTGCCGGTGCCGCTGGTGGTGCCGCCGCAGGTGCTGGCGGTCGCGGCGGTGCAGGGCAGGGGACATTCGCATGGCCGGTGTGTCAGAAGGCGCCGCGGAAGACACAGCCTCGGTTGAAGTAGCTGAGGGTGGTGTGGGGGCTTTACTACAGATACGGGACGGAGGGACTGGGGACTTTGAGACTTGGATCAAACTCAAGACTGAAGACGGTCGATTGTCGACGGTCTTCAGTCTGTGAGTTAGTCAACGTCTCTCGATCCCCAGTCTCTCCGTCCCGTATCTGCAGTTAGCAGTTCAAGCCGTCCCCCGCCCCCACTACTGCTTGCATGTCCCCTTGGGATCCATCTTCGCTCCATCCACCACCGGCCGCTTAACGCCATTGCCCACTTCCGTGGCAATATCCGCCACCAACTTCGACACCCGCAGCATGTGCGGATAATCGATGTACTGTGGTTCGTCGGTGAGCTGGTGATAGGCCGAGTGTCCGCCCGTGGTGAAGAACGTCACCGGGATATTCCACTTGGCGTACTCGTAGTGATCGCTTCGGCAGTAGATGTTCATCGGGTGACCATTCGCGTCCATCGCGTAGTCAAACGAGAACCCGTACTTCTTGGACACGTTCACGCGCTCCACCAGATCGCCTAGCTCGGTGGAGAGACGGCGCGAGCCCACGAGCTGCAGATAATCGGGGCCGCCACGCAGTTCTTTGCCATCGGCGCTCATGCCGGTTTGATCGGTGTTCGCGCCGCGGCCGACCATGTCCATGTTGAGCTGCGCCACGATCGAGTCGCGTACCACCGTGGGATGTTCGGTGAAGTAGGCCGAACCCCAGAGTCCTTTCTCTTCGCCCACGTGCCACACAAACAGCGTCGACCGCTTCGGCTTGGTTTTCATCGACGCCATGTACTCGGCGATTTCCAGCACGGCAACGGATCCAGACCCATCATCGTCGGCGCCGTTGAACACCGAGTCGGCGCGTGCGGGACGCGTTTTGCGGATCTCCGCCAGCTCGGCGTTGATCTGCTCGAACTGCGCCGCGTTCCCCATCTTGTTTCCGTCTTCGGCGCCACCGGGACGCACGATGCGGTTGAAGACCAGAATGGAATCGTGATCCAGAGCCTTGCGGGTCATGCCCACGTGATCGCTATGGGCGCCGACGGCCACGTACGTGTTCTTGAGCTTCGGGTCGCTCCCCGGCAGGATGCCCACCACGTTGCGCGCGGGGAACGGCGCGTCCTTCACGTCGACAATCGCGTTCACCGAGACCTTCGCGCCGGCGTCACCTACCACCAGTGATGTCAGCGGCTTTGGAAACAGTTTGACCAGCGAATCCGCGAGGAAGAAGAGACGCGAAGGGGGCTCCTCCTGCACCAACGTGACGCTGGGATTGGTAAGGAATCCCATGAATGTGCGCGCTTGCGGCGGCAGCAGGACGCCCACCGCCGCGGCCGTGGACGGGGCGATCGCATCAGGCCCCATCGCCGTGTTGAGCGCCCTCTGTGAAAGGGGCATCGAAAGCAGTACGAGTTTCCCGGCAGCCTGTTCGGGGGTCAGCCGGTTCACCGTGTCACCGATCACGCCGCCGTACACCGTTTCGAGATCTTGCGCGTTGATGGTGCGGTTGCCAACGATGGCAAATTCCACGCCGAGTTTGAGCGACGCTCCGCCGACAAAGGCCGTGCTGAGCGGATCGATTTTGCGCGACTTGAGCGGCAGCGTCTGGAAGTACGTCCCGTTGTCGCCCGCGGGCACCAGTCCGATGCGCTTGGCTTCCGCCGCGAGATATTCCGTGGCCTTCACACTGCCGAGTGTGCCTGCATCACGACCCATCATCGAGTCATCCGCAAACACGTACAACCGCGTCATCAGGTCTTCAACACTGATGGCGCCTTTGGTCGGCTTGGGATCGAGCTTGAGTGGCAACGGCGTCGCGGGAGCGGTTGCCGCGCCCACGGTTGTCGGCTTTGGTGCATCCTGCGCCGACGCAACACTGGCAAACGTCGGCAGCAAGACCGCCGCGCCGACCGCTACGAGTCGTGTGATCATTTGTTCGCTGAAGTAAGAGAAAGTTGTGCCATGCGCACCTGCAGCGCCGGCTTCACTGCCGTCCACGCGACCACGAGTGTGTCGCGCACTACCACCATCTTGGGAAAGCCACTCTGACGTGCCGTGGACACAGGGCTCACCGTGGTTGCCGCCGAGCGTTTGCTGCCCGCCACACGTCGCACACGGACCTCGGCGGAATCCGGCGCCAGACGCTCCACCCATCCCACCACGGCGTGTCCTGCGCCATCAAACACCATCGCCACTCGGCCAATCGGATCGCCGTCGTCGATGCGCACCGCGTCGCCAAAGGTGGCGCCGCCATCGGTGCTCAGTGCGGTGTACACGCGTGAGGTGTCGTTGGCGCCTGTGAACCACGCCACCATCACCGAATCACCGCGTGTGGCAATCGAGGGGCCGTTCACCGGGCATCCCGGATATTTCCAGTTGTCCGCGTGCACCACCGCCGGCGCGCTCCACCTGTCGCCCGTGCGGCGCACGGCCACGATGTCGCGAATTTCTTCACTGGTGCGGTCACGGTACACCACCACGTGGCCGCTGCGTGTCGCGGCCGCCACCACCTGACAGCAATCACAGCTGCGGGCATCAAGCACGGCTTCGCGTGACAGCGTGCCGGTTGCGCCCACCACCGCCGTGCGCACGGTCATCTCTTTGGTGCTGTCTTTCATGGCACTCTTGCGGCCATCAAGCCAGGCCAGACCCAGACCGTCGGCACCTTCGGGCCAGAGCGCAACAAACCCATGTTCGGCCGGCAGGTTGTCGGTGTGCGGCGCCATCGGCGCGCTCCATGTTTTGCCCGCGTCACTCGAGCGAACCACACGAATGCCATACGCGTATTTGCCGGCCGCTTCGCGTTCCAACCAGTGCGCAGCAATCGCGCCGTCGCGCAACGTCATCACCGCGGGCATGTCCGCCCAGTTCACAAAGAACGGGCGCTTTTCGGCGATGGTGTGTGTGCTGTCCCACGCGCCGCCATTGTACCGCGCCATCTGAATGGCGACGGTGGAGTCGGCGCGTCGTTCGGTCCACGAGAGCAGCACGGCGCCATCGGCCGCAGTCACCAGCCCCGGGGTGAGTGATCCGGTCGGCGCCGGAGATGCCATTGGCGTTGGTACGCCGATGGTCGCCACCGCGTCCGTGGCCGAGGTGGTCGTGTCGTCGGCCGCGTCGCCACACGCCGCCAGCAGTGCTGCCAGTGACGCACAGATCACCGACGTTCGCAGAACTCGTGTCATCATCGCCCCATGGTGCTGACGGCCCGTTCGGTTCCCTCGGCGATCCACAGTTCGATCGCCTTCGCGGCGCGTTCAAATACCCCTTCCACCAATTCGCGTTCGTCACGCGGCATGGTGTGCAGCACAAAGGCCGCCATGTCCCCGATGGTGCGTCGTTCGTCCACCGGTTTGATGCCAATGCGCAGGCGCGGGTACGTCTGCGATTTGGCGTGGGCTTCGATGCTCTTGAGCCCATTGTGCCCGCCCGCGCTGCCAAAGGCGCGCAAACGATATTCGCCCGCGGGGACCGCCACCTCGTCGACGACGACCATCAGATCCTCAGCGAGGACGAACCCATCTCGGCGGAGGACAGGACGCAGCACGGACCCGCTGAGATTCATGTAGGTCTGGGGCTTCATCAGCTTGACCTTTTTCATACCGACCAGGCCCGTGACGGACATGCTGTCGCCGTCTTTTTTCCATGCGCCCAGATTCCAGCGGCGGGCCAGCACGTCCACAAACCACCAGCCCACATTGTGGCGGGTGTCTTCGTATTCGCGACCGGGATTGCCGAGTCCAACGATGACTTTCATACGGGGGAGACGAGCGGGGCGCGGAACGCGCCAGCGTGGAGTGACCATGCTGAGCGAATCCCGCGCCCCGTGTTGAGCGAAAAAATGTGAGCAGTGCTGGGCGAATGCCCGGCCTTACTTCTCGTCGTCCGGCTTGACCTTGCGGATCAGCTCGGGCTCCGGCGCGCCATCGGCAGGCACGGCTTCGACACCGGCCTTGGAGGCCTGCACGATGCAGATCGTCGTGCCTTCGTCGTCAAGCACCTTGATGCCAGCGGGGAGCTTGAGATCGCCAACGTGCAACGACTTGCCAAGCTTGAGCGACGTGACGTCCACGTCGATGTGGTTTGGAATCGCCGACGGATCGACTTCGATGTGCAGCTGGTGCAGGATCTGGTCGAGGATGCCGCCTTCATGACGCACACCATCGGGCGTGCCGATGTACGAGATCGGGCAGTACATCGCCACCGTCTCACCGGCCACCAGTTCCTGGAAGTCGATGTGCATGATGTGGCGCTTGAACGGATGGCGCTGGATCTCGCGGATCAGCGTCTTCGCGACCTTGCCTTCGATGCTGAGTTCAATGACCGTCGCGCTGGTGGCGATGCCCTTGAGCAGACGCTCGGTCTCGCGCGCGTTGGTCAGCAGGGACTGCGGCTCGCGGCCGTGCCCGTAAATGACAGAAGGAATGTTGCCCGCCTGACGAATCTTGCGCGCGGCGCCTTTGCCGTTTTCGGTGCGCACAGTGGCGGTGAGTGAAACTGAAGCCATGATGAAGCCCTGATAAATGGTGGTTCGGGAGTAACGGGGATTCCGTCGTCCCGGCCGGGTGTATCAACTACGGACGTGCACAATCCATCCTGCCTCCTTCGACCTGCCCCCTCCAACTCCAACCTGCACCCTCCCTCCAAGTGTCCTTCGGTACCACATGCGCCGTCACTCGAACAGCACACTCACCGACTGATCCGCATGCGTAAAGCGAATCGCTTTCGCCAGCAGTTCTCCTACCGACAACACACGCAGCGTTGGAAAGCGTCGGTCGGGTGACAAGTTGATCGTGTCGGTGACGACCACTTCGGTGATCGGCGCGTTGGTGAGTCGTTCCACCGCCGGGCCGCTGAACAGTGCATGGGTGGCGCACACGTAAATGTCTTTCGCGCCAAGATTTTTGAGCGCGCGCGCCGCTTCAGAAACGGTGCCCGCCGTATCGATCATGTCGTCGGGGATGAGACAATCGCGTCCTTCCACTTCACCAACCACGTTCATCACTTCCGCGACATTCGCTTTCGGGCGGCGCTTGTCGATGATGGCAAACGTGGCGTCGAGCCGCTTGGCAAATCCGCGCGCCATCTTGGCCGAACCCACATCGGGCGCCACAACGCACAGGTCTTTGAGTTCTTTCTTGCGGAAGTAGTTCGTGAACACCGGTGCCGCGTACAGGTGGTCCACCGGCACGTCGAAAAAGCCCTGCAACTGATGCGCGTGGAGATCGAGTCCCAGCACGCGATCGGCGCCCGCTTTTTCGATGATATTGGCGACCAGTTTGGCGCCGATGGCGACCCGCGGCTGGTCTTTGCGATCCTGGCGTGCGTAGCCAAAGTAGGGAATCACCGCCGTCACCCGAGCCGCCGATGCCCGACGCGCCGCGTCGATGAGCAGCAGCAACTCGAGCATGTTTTCGGCCGGCGGATTGGTGGGCTGCACCACGAAGACATCCGCGCCGCGGATGTTTTCGTCGATGCGCACAAAGACTTCACCATCCGCAAACCGTGTGCAGGTGACCTTGCACAGATCGGTGCCCAGCGTCTTGGCAACTTCCTCGGCCAGGGGCCGATTGGACGTTCCACAGAGGACTTTGAATCCCGGCGCCTTCAGTTGTCCATCCATGCGGCAACGTCTCGATGGGTCGAGGTCGTAACGAAGGGGGCGGAGTGTCGCCGGTACCTGTATTGGCGCGGCGGCTCCGTCCCTGAAGTAGCCTTCAAAGATAGACGGATGAGGGGGGAGATGGGAGTAGGGAGGCGGGAGACCGGGGCTGCGCGCGGAGGGTGGCGCCAGATGCCGGGGGTGCCGACTCTCGTTCCCCGGGGGCTCGCTCCGGCGGCCGGCGAGACTCGCGGCTGGGGCGGGCGGGGCTGCCGGACGGGGACCGCCCAGCCGGGGGCCCCGTCGGGCTAGGACAAACGGTGCGCCTGAGGCGGACAGACGGCGGCGACTGCGGGAGCAGGTACGGCGAGGTTGGATAGGCCCACTTGGAATCGAACCAAGATCTCCGGCTCCAAAGGCCGGGGTAATAACCGTTATACGATGGGCCAACAGGGTGTGGCAGGTAGGAATTGTAGCGGGGTGGGGGGAGGGGGGAGAAGGGTTGCGGAGAAGCGCGGGGGTGCCGACCGGAGCACGCGACCCCGCGCGAGGCACGTGATTCGGGGCAGATCGTCCGCGCTGCACAGCAAGGCATTTAGACGGACCGGCCTAACATTTGTGTGCGGACCAAGACGAGCGACCGTCGCTCGCACAAATCGATGATAGCGTTTTGCTTGCGCTTGTCGCCGCGCGGCAAGAAGATCGTATAGGAATTGCATTGTGCTGACTGGAGCAAATAGAGCCGGTCTGTCCAATGCGGCGTTATGGCGACGGAAACCACCACCCCATTCACTCCAAAGGTTCGCGTGCTTCGCCTGCTACCAACGATGGTCATGGCCCTCGCCCTACCCTGCGCTGCGGCGAGTGGACAGCAGGCCGCCAGTCGTCTGATCGGGACGTGGCGCCTCGTGGAGTTCTGCACTGTCGATCGACCGGGTGACACGACGTACTCGCTCGGACGGCATCCGATCGGCTTCTACATCTACGATGCTGCGGGCAATATGTCGCTACAGGCCATGCGAGCCACGCCGCTCGCTGCCTTCACCAAGGATTCAGTGGCGCTAAGCGGCATGGCCGAAGTCCGCCGTTCGTACTATGGCTACTTCGGCACGTACACCGTAACGTCCGACTCCACCCTAGTGCATCACGTCCGAGGCGGCACGATCCCGTCGTACATCGGAACGGACCAGCGGCGCAATTTCAGGTTTCGCGGTGATACGCTGTCGTTGAGTGAGCACGAGCCGTGGGGATGTCGACAGCTCGTTCGCGCGCGTTAGCGTCAAGTCTTCCACGCGCCATAACGATGCTTGCTGCAGTCGGGCGTCTTCGGAAGCGCGCTGCGCGCGCATTCTATTTGATCGCCCGCTGCAGAAGCCGGCGTTAGACGGCGAACCCAACGACGGCATCTCCGAGGATTCCACGTGCGACATTGGCGGCGGATGATGGGTGTCACGCTGCTGCTGATTGCAGGCGCGACGGCGCGCGTCTCGTCGCAACCCGTGCGCTCGCGGGTTCAGGTCGCGCATCTCTCCCGAGATGCGGCGCGCGCCTATGGCACCTGGGTGGCGTATCTGGAAACCCGCCGGGGACGCATTTCGTCGGCCGCGGGGATGCCCTCGCCATTCTGGTCTACGGCGGAGCAGCAGCGGTGGCCGATGTACAACCTCGCCGCGTATTACTTGGTTGATGAGGCGGTGCCAGAGATCCTCGCGATTGATCCGGTCGGCGCCATGTTCCGGATCACCACAGCGTTCCGCGTCACCGCGCCGCCGCCGGCCACCTGGTACACGAACGTCACCCTGACGGTCTACGCGGTCCGGGAGGGCGACACGTGGAAGTTGGCCAACGCGCTCGGGCCCAACACGCGGACCTGGCAGCGCACGACCCGCGGCCCGATCACCTATGTGTTCGCGCCGAAGTATCCATTTGATCGGGCGCGCGCCGCGCGCGCGGTGGCGTTTACGGATTCGCTGGCCCGCGCCTTCGGCGTGCCGCCGCTTGCGCCAATCACGTACTACCTGCTCCCGGACATCGACGCGGTCTACGACGTGCTCGGTCTCGCGTCGTCCGTCAAATTCGGCGCAGGTGGCGGTTTAGCGCAGCCGGTGAATCGGCAACTGTTTTCGGGCACGCCGGCCGTGGGCGAGGAGTACCGCCATGAGCTCGCCCACTTGGTCCTCGCCCCGCTCCTCACCTCGAATAGCTCCTACCTCGCCTCGGAAGGCGTGCCGACGTGGCTTGGCGGGACGAGCGGCGGCGACTTCCCGACGGCCGCCCGCGCGCTGGCCGCCACGCTCCTCGCGCGCCCAGCGCTGTCGCTCGACTCCGTGATGACGCGGCGCTATCCGAATCCCATCACGTATGCGTCGGGCGCGGTGCTGGCCGCAATGCTCTTTGAGCACGGGGGCACGCCGGCGGTGAAGGCATGGCTGCAGGCGGGTCCAGCGTCTGAGGACACCCGACAGACGCTCGCGCGGCTGCTGCAGCGGGCGTGGCCTGAGGTCGTGCGCGATTGGCGAGTTCGCACACTCCGCTACGGGACCGCGTCCGCGCCGGATTCGGGGCCGCGATAGGTCCGCCACATCGCACTCGCCGTCTAACCCTGCGTTGCTGCTGGCAGGGCCTTCTGGATTGCCGCCTTGCTCGCTGCGCTCGCTGGCGGCATCCTGTTGAAAGGCCCTGCAGCAGAACGCAAGGGCGTTATACCGCTTAACGCGCGCTGTGGCGGCCTTGCGCAAGTGTATATACACTTGTAGGTTTCTCTGTGACCTTTGAGTGGGATGCCGCCAAGAGCACGCGAAACGTCGGGCAGCGCGGATTCGACTTTGAGTTCGCCTCGCTCGTTTTCGCGAGCACTTATGTGGAGTTTGACGACACACGGCGGGACTACGGGGAGCGGCGCATTGTGGCGCTCGGCACCGCGGACGGGATCGCCCTCACCGTTGTATTCACCGATCGCGTTGCATCGACGGGCGAAGTGGTGCGTCGCCT
>Ga0075163_10009464_pt1 | contig 12790 bp, 11 predicted proteins | sample JI1023141ADNA_FD_71478 | JGI IMG/M metagenome (GOLD analysis project Ga0075163, IMG submission 71478) | Wastewater effluent complex algal communities from Wisconsin, to seasonally profile nutrient transformation and Carbon sequestration -... | ecosystem: Engineered > WWTP > Effluent > Algae...
GGCCTTCACCGCGTCGAAGTCCGGGCGACGGAACTCGTTCCACTCCGTGACCAACACGAGCGCGTCGGCGCCCTCGAGAGCGGCCATCGGCATCTCGGCGTACTCGACTCGGTCGCCCAGGTAGCGCTTCTTGGCCTCGTGCATCGCTTCGGGGTCGTAGGCCGTCACCTTGGCGCCCGCGGCCAGGAGACCCTCGATCACCACCACGGCCGGTGCCTCGCGCATGTCGTCGGTGTTGGGCTTGAACGCGAGACCCCACACGGCGATGCGCTTGCCCTTCAAGTCGCGGCCGAAGTGCTTCTGCACCATGTCGACGAGCACCTTCTTCTGCAGCTCGTTCACGGCCTCGACGGCCTTGAGGATCTTGAAGTCGTACCCGAACTCGCCGGCGGTGCGCACGACGGCCTGCACGTCCTTCGGGAAGCACGAGCCGCCGTAGCCGACGCCCGCGAACAGGAACCGCGACCCGATGCGCGCGTCCGAGCCGATGCCCTTGCGCACCGCGTCGATGTTGGCGCCGACGCGCGTGCAGATGTTCGCGACCTCGTTCATGAACGAGATGCGCGTGGCCAGCATCGCGTTGGCGGCGTACTTCGTCAGCTCGGCCGACGCGATGTCCATCGTCAGGATCGGGTTCCCCGTGCGGACGAACGGGGCGTACAGCTCCTCCATGACCTCCGTGGCGCGCTTGCTGTTGCTGCCGATCACCACGCGGTCGGGCTTGAGGAAGTCGTCGATGGCCGCGCCTTCCTTGAGGAACTCGGGGTTGCTGACCACGTCGAACTCCTGGCGCGTGCGCTCGCGGACCGCCGCCGCGACCTTGGCCGCCGTCCCGACGGGCACGGTCGACTTGTCGACGATGACCGTGTAGCCGGTCAGGTGGTCGCCGATCGAGCGCGCCGCGGCCAGGACGTACTTGAGGTCGGCGCTGCCGTCCTCGCCCGGGGGCGTCCCGACGGCGATGAACACGACTTGGGCGCGAGCGATGCCCTCCTTGTAGTCCGTCGTGAACGACAGGCGCTTGTCGTGGATGTTGCGCTTGAGGAGTTCCTCGAGTCCCGGCTCGTAGATCGGGACCTTGCCCTGCTTCAGACCCTCGATCTTGTCCTTGTCGATGTCGATGCAGACGACGTTGTTGCCGCTCTCGGCGAAACACGTGCCTGCGACCAGTCCGACGTATCCAGTTCCGACGACGGCGATGCGCATGAGGATGGTGCGGGGGGTGCGGGGCTTGGGTGGGGGATCCGAGGAGGCCGTTCCGAGGCGGGACGTTGCGCGGTGGAGGCCGAGGGTCGCGCAGGATACCGTGGGGGCGCCGGCATCCGAGGGCGATTAACTCAGCGGCTAGAGTGCCTCCCTTACAAGGAGGAAGTCGGGGGTTCGAATCCCTCATCGCCCACCAACCATCCGGTGGCGGTCCGCGGACGGTCGTCGGGCGTCCGCCGTCCGGTCGGTTCGCTCGGCCTCGGTCGATTCGCCGTGTTCGGTCGGCTGCGTCGGCTGCGTCGGCTGCGTCGGCTGCGTCGGCTGCGTCGGCTCGCGCGGCATGGTCGGAACGGACGGTCGGAACGGTCGGCTCGGTCCGCTTGCTCGGCTCTCGCCCCGCTGAGCTCCCGATCGGTTCGACGTGGGCTACGTCGAGCCGGAGTCGGTCGTCGTTCGGGGGCGCCGGCTCGCCGCGACACCTCCGTGCGCGGACCACTCGTGTCCCCGACGGTGGACCGGTGTCGGACCGGGCGTGCTCGGAGCCTTCGACCGCGCTCGCGGTCCATCGACGAGGGACCGACGTCGATCGTTGCTCGTCGGTCGATCCGCCGCCGACGCCGACCGACGCACGCTCGTCGCCGACCGCGTGCCGCGTCGAAGTTCGAACCGAGCGTCGACACCCGCGCGCGCGTCGTCGTTCCATGTTGCATTCGTCGTCGAGCGAAGTTGCATATCGCTCCGCCGCGTGCGTCGGAGAGCAGCGCGAGCGCCATCTTTTTTTGACCGATCCGCGTCGCTACCTTCGCCCGCGTTCTCTCGAGCGACGCGCGACGAGCGCTCGCGAACGTGTTCCCGATCCTGCGACGCGCGCGCTTCCGCGTGTCGTGATTCCCATCCCCCCCAAGCTCGAACAGTCGCCAACATGAGCCGCATCCTCGTCATCGACGATGACTCCGGTCATCGACTGATCCTCAAGAGCCGTCTCCACGAGACCGGACACGAGGCCGTGCTCGTCGATTCCGGCGCAAAAGGCCTCGTCGAAGCGCGTTCGCAGCCCTTCGACGCGTTCCTCGTCGCAGCGCGATTGGGCAAGGGAGTCGACGGATACGAAGTGTGTCGTCGACTCAAGGGAATCCCCGAGCGCGCGCACGTTCCCGTCATCCTGTTCAACGATTCGGGGAACTTGCACGACGATCCGACGCGCGCCTTCGAAGCGGGTTGCGACTCGTACGTGACCAAGCCCGATCTGCCCGCGCTCGATCACGTCTTGCGCGTGCACTTGCGCGCGAAGAAGCGCATCGAGGAACTTTCTCGCGAAATCCACGCGCTGCACGAACAGGTGCGCCGCGCCCATCATTCCGAGGAACGCCCGCGCGTTCCGGAGCCGAACGGCGCGTCGCCCGAAGCCTGCGCCGACCCCAAGGCCGTCCTCCAGGAACTCGCGGCCGGTCGACCGGACGGCGTGGTCGTCGTCGACGCCGAGGGCAGCGTGCGCTTCGCCGACCGGGGCGCCTGCGAACTCCTGGGCAGCCGCCTCGAGGGCATGCACCTCGGCAGCTTGGCCCCGGCCAGCGGACTCGAAGCCTACGTGCGCGACGCACGCGTCGAGGCGCGCGAGGGATTCCGCTTCGACCTGCCGCCGCGCAAGGGCCGCACCCCGCGCAGCCTTCAGGCCGTGGTCGTGCCCCTGCTGGTCCAACCCACGTCCGAGCACTCGGCCCTGCGCGTCGTGTTGCTGCTCGACGCGGGCAAGCGCCGCCTGGCCGCCGAGCTCATGCGCGTGTCCGAACCGGGCGTTCCGCGCGCCGAGCTGGCGCCGCTCGTCGAGGCCGCGCGGGAACGCTACCGCCCCGAGTCCCTCGTGGGGACCAGTGCGGCCGCCCAGCGACTGCGCGACGATTTGAACGCGGCCCTGCGACACGGCGAACCGGTCCTGTTGCGCGGAGACCGCGCGTCGGGCCTCGACCGCGTGGCGCGCACACTGCACTACAGCGGCAACGCCACCGGCGCGTTCGTGCACGTGCGCTGCGCCGCCTTCGCGCCCGAGAACCTGGAAGCGCACCTGTTCGGCGTGCAGAAGGCCAACCACGGCACCGGCTCGAACGGCAACGGCGCCGACCGCCCCGGGGCGTTCCAATGGGCCCAGGACGGCACGCTGTTCCTCGAGGACGTCGGCGAGCTCGCACCCGAGCTGCAAGAGCGCCTCGTGCGCTTCCTCGAGACGGGCACGGTGCAGCGCAAGGGCGCGCAACGCCCCGAGCGCATCGACTTGCGGCTGATCGTCTCGGCCCACCATCCGCTCGAGAACGCGGTGGCCGAAGGGCGCTTCTCGCGCGACCTGTTCGGACGCATCTCGGCGCACATGATCCAGGTCCCGACCCTGTCGCAGCGTCGCGAGGACGTCGAGGCGATCGCCCTCGACTTGTTGGGCCGCTTCGGTGGCGCGCGCCGCGTCGCGGCGTTCGACGATTCGGTGCTCGAGTTCCTGCGTCGGCACGACTGGACGGGTAGCGTGGCCGAGCTCGAGGACACGATCCACCAGGCGTGCTCGATCGCGTCGGGCGGCGTCGTCCACTTCGAGGACCTGCCCCGCAACGTGCGCGAGGCCCGCGGGCGCTCCAGCGGCGACGAGATCATCCCGGCACGCCGCGCGGTCGCCGCGCGACCCGTCGAGGGCACGCACGCGATCCACGACACGCCCATCCACGAACTCCAACCGCGTCCCAGCCAAGGTCTCGTGTCCGACGTGCGCATGTGGGACATCACCGACGCCGACCCGGTCAGCTTCGACGTGTACGAGAAGAAGGTCATCCTGCGCGCGATCGACCAGTGCGAGGGCGACAAGCTCGCGGCCGCGCGCCTGTTGGGCGTGGGCAAGAGCACGCTCTACCGCAAGCTCAAGTACCACGGCATCAAGTGAGCCGGACGCGTCGCGAGGCGACGCCGGACGAACCACGGAGGACGGCGCGCGAGCCCACGGCGGCTCGCGCGTTCGTTCCTGGAGAGCGCCAGGCCCGAGTCGGTTCGCACCATCCGTCCCCGTGAGCGCGACACGCACGGAGGCACACGCCGTCCAACGCGAACGCGGGCCCTACAGCGGCACGCGCAGTTCGTCGCTGACGAACGCGTAGGGATCGTCGCCGCGCGAGTCGGGATTGCGCAGCACGGCGCGCAGCTCCGACCACGTCGTCCCGGAGGGAGGCGGCGGCAACTTGCCGCGCACCAGCTCCACACCGCGCGCGCCGGTGTCGTACAGGAGCACGTTCGTGCGCGCGTGCACGCTCGAGTCCTCGCACGGCACGCCGGTCGGGCGCAGGCTGAACGAGCGGCCGTCGGACGTCAGCAGGTTCACGTGCAGGTCCGCCAGCTGCGGATGGCTGCGGTGGAACAACATCACGCGGTAGCGCTGACCTTCCTGACGCAGCTCGACGCGCGGGCGCAGGTCGAGTCGCTTGGCGCGCAAGAGCTGGAACGGCTCGGTCGCGCGCGGCTGTCCGCGTGACACGAAGTCGTGGATCGGCACCGTGATCAACTCGTAGCGCTCGAGCTCGCCCTCGATCGCGGCGCGTCGTGTCGGGTCCTCGGGGCTTTCGTCCAGGCCCGCGTGCCACGCCGCCGCCAATGCGCCGCGCGTCATCGTGCTCCGCGCGACGCCCGCGAACGGCACGACGTAGTCGTCGTCGGCACGCAGCGCGGCGACCACGTCCGCGCGCTCGCGTCGCGTCCACGTGCGCGGGCGGTCCAGCGGATTCAACGGATCCGAGCGCCCCAGGAGATCGTGCACGGGCTGGCGCGACAGGTATCCGATCGCGCCCGGCCACGGTGTCAGGATCGTCGAGCCGACCTCGATCTGATCGCGCAGGAACAGCGCGACGCGCCGGAAACGGATCGTGGTTTCGATCTCCTCCTGGAGACCGCGCCGGCCCAGCGGTGATTCGTAGTCGAAGCGGCCCGATCCCGACGAGGTCATCCAACGCTCGTGGAGGTTTCCGAAGGGGATCGGTCCCAGGTCGCCGGGCGTCTTGCTCGCGAGGACGCAGCCCGCGAGGCAACCGACGATCGCGACGACCGTGACGCGGCGCTTGAGGCGCGAGACGCCGTCCAACGCGACGATCAGGCCCTCTTGCGCGGCCAGGAACACGAACGGGAGCGCGGGCACCATGGACTCGGCGAACGGCAACGTCGATCGGCCGCGCCAACCGACGGCCACGGTCCACGCCAACGCCACGAACGCCGCGTGCGATCCCGTGCGCGACAGCGAGCCGCGCAGCAGGTACCACGCGGGGAAGGCCAACAAGAGCGGCGTGATCGACGACAAGAGGAAGTCGCGCAGGTCGAGTACGCCCGTCCTCCACGCGTCGTCGGCGGGATGGAACGCGGCCCAGAGCGCGGGGGGCAACAAGAAGCCCGTCGTCTGCCAGCGCGCCAGCGTCACGGCGCCGAGGACCAGGAGCGGCATCGCGAACGCGAACGGCGAGACGCGCGGTCGCTCGCCCTCGTCGTCGTTGGCCTTGCCCACGACGCGCAGGACGAACAACGCGAGCAGGAACACGACGCCTTCGGGGCGCGTGAGGCAACACGCCGTGAGGCTCACCGCGAACCACCAGCTGCGTCCGCTCTCGAGCGCCAGGAACGCGACGAGCGCCGTCAGCGTGAACAAGCCCGTCTCGAGGCCGTTCGCCGCGGCGGCCGCGACGGCGCCGCTCGTGGCCAAGAACAGCGGCGCGAGCATCGTCGCGATGCGATCCGTGCGCACGCGCGACGCGAGGAACACGACGAGCAACATGCACACGATGCCGATCGTCTGGACGAACGAGTTCATCGACACGTGCAGGTGCGGCGCGACGCGCTCGCCCGCGGCGCACACGAGGACCCACAGCACCGAGTGGTAGCTCTCGAACGCCGGCGCGCCCGGATTCCAGGCCAGTTGCCCGTCGAACACGAGGTTGCGCGCCAGGCGGAACGGCACGTAGGCCTGGTCGTAGGGGAACGCGAACGCGCCCTGACCGTCGTTGTGGATCGCGAGGATGTGCGCGAGCAACGTCACGAGCGCGACGAAGACCGCGATGCTGCGGTTCATGCGCGTTCGTCTTCCCGGAGGTGTCGGCGGTGTCGCATGCAGTCCTTCATCGTGCCGGCGGACGCTCGACGGACAAGGGCGGCAACGCCACGTCGACCACGCGACCCTCGGGGACGGTGGCGACCGAGCGGTGCGATCCCGAACCAGCGCGCACCGACACGACGTACTTGCCGGGCGGCAGGTCGAGCACCTCGAACGCGCCGCGCGCGTCGGCCGTGACGGGCGGCCACACGCGCTCGGGCAGCGCCTCGCTCGCGACGAGCACCAACGCACCCTCGATCGGCCCGCCTTGACGGTCGGCGACGACGCCGCGCAACCCACCCGCGACGATCGGGATCGAGAGCTCGCTCCCGTCGCCCGCGCGTTGCGTCCAGCGCGTCGGCGGTGCGCCGTCCGTGCGCGACAAGTCGGGCCACGTTCCGTTCTGCGCCCACTCGGGGAGCACCAACACCGTGTAGTCGCCGACTTGGAGGTCGTCGAGCACGAATCGTCCCTCGGCGTCGCACGTGGTGCGGCGCGGCAGTGGTGCGTCGATCTCGTCGAGCGGTTGCACGGGCGTGAACAAGAGCTCGACCCCCGCGAGGGAGCGCTTCGTCGTCGCTCGGGAAGAGGCGGGCGTGTCGTCGGGGCCGTTCGGTGTGCTCGTCGGCCCCGACGCACTCGCGGTGCTCGACGTGCGCCGTGTGTTTGGCGTGCTCAGGACGACGATTCCGCGCAACGTCGACGTCGCGTGCCACGGGAGCGTGGGCAAGACGCGCGGAGCGTCGGGCAAGCGCACGGTCGCCGGGTTGCCGTCGTCGGGCAGCGTCGTCACGAACGGTTGGTGCGACGCGGCGGAGAACGTGATCGTCCACGGGCCGCGTTGGAGACCTTCGAGGCGGAACGTGCCGTCCGCGTTCGTGTAACCCCAGTGCGGCTCATCCGCCGCGACCAGCGACACCAACGCACCTTCGATCGGCGCGCCGTCGTGTCCGACCAAGCGGCCGGTCGACACGCGGTTGCGGGGCGGCAGCACGATCGGCGGCATCTGACTCGACGGCGCCGCGGTGACTTCCAACGGTCGATCGTCGATCGGGCGCAGGCCCTGCACCAGGAGCCCCACGCTCCACGCCAGCAACGAAACGAGCGGCACGACGATCGTCCAACGTCGGTACCAGGGGCGTGTCGCGCTCGAGGTTTCGGTCACGCCGAGAGCGTACGCAGTGGACGGTGCGATGTCCCGAGCGTGCCGTCCGCGCGGTTCACGCGCGAGGTCGAGGCGACGCGACGTCGAACGCGGCCAAGATCTCCGTGCGCAGTGCTTCCGCGGCGGGGAATTCGCGGCAGTCGAGGGCCGCCACCGTCTCTCGGAACTCGTCCAGGCCGCGACGGCCCGCGCGCACGTAGGCGACGAGTCGCAGGCCGAGTTGCAGTCGATCGCACGTCCGCACGAAGCGCGCTTCCCGCGTGGCGCCGTCCCGGTACTCGCGCCAGCGTTCGAGGGCGTGCTCCGACAACGGCTCGAGCAGTATGTGGGCGGCCTTCTCCTCGGCCGCGGCCTTTGCGCCGGGGGGCAACAGTTGGCTCGCGGTCCGTGGCAAGTCGCCGGTGATCGCTTCGGGCACGTCGTGCACCAGCGCCATCGACAGCGCGCGCTCCAAGTCGATCGGCGGTTGCACGCGGCTGCCCAGGACCATCACCAACCACGCGGTCGACAGGACGTGATCGCCCACGGACTCGGGCGACTCGACGCCGCGCAGGATCCAGCCCGTGCGCGGCAGGTCGTGGAGCGGCGCGAGCGCCGACAAGGTCGACAGGAGCGACGGCGCGGACGCCGGACCGGTGGGGGACGGTGCGGAAGGGGGCATGGCGGTATCGGAGCACACCGCGGGTCGGGATCCGACAGGGTGGCGACCCCACGGAGCTGAAATCCGAGCCCGACCGAGGCTCGTTCGTGCTCTGAACTTTCAGAAACGATTGAAAGTTCAGGCGAACCGGGTTAGCCTTCGGCCATGACCGAGACGGAAGACGTGCGCCAGGCCTTCGTGAACCTGTGGGGGCAGATGGGCTCGTTCTGGGGCGTCCCGCCCACGACGGCGCGGGTCTACGGCTGGCTGCTCAGCATCGACCACCCCGCGTCGGCCGACGAGATGATCGTGGGGCTCTCGATGAGCCGCGGCGCCGTCAGCATGGCCTGTCGCGAACTGCGCGACTGGGGCCTGATCCACCCGGTGCACGAACCGGGCTCGCGCCAGGTCCGCTATCGGCCTGAGACCGACCTGGAGAAGGCGATCCGCAACATCGTCGCCGCGCGCAAGCGCCGTGAGTGGGATCCGATCCTGGAACACCTGCGCGAGTGGATCCCGCGACTCGAGGCCGAGAACTCGCCCGAGGCGGCCGTCTTCCGCGAACGACTGCGCTCGATCGAGGCGCTGGTCGGCGCGGCCGACGCGATGGCCGAGTCGTTCCTGCAAGGTGGCCTCGTGAAGAGCCTGGGGCTGAAGATGCTCGTCGCGATGGCGCGACCGAAGGCCCCGAAACGTCGCGGAGGAGCCTGATGAGCGCCGTCGTCGCATCGCGAGCGATTCGATCGGCGCGCGAGCTCACGAAGTCGCGAACCCTCGCCGTTTCGCGCGCCTTCCGCGCCGGCGACGCGCCGAACACCCGCCCACTTCCGGCGGGGAACCCACGGAGTGAACCATGACCTCGTTGACCCTCTACTTGTCCGGCGCGGCGTCCGTCGTGCTCTTGGCCCTGTGCGTCGCCTTGTTCCTGCGCGGTCCGCTGCGCTCGCTGCTCGCCGAGTTGTGCGAGACGGAGCGCCGAGCCGGATTCTGGGTCGCGTTCTGGATCGTGGCCGTCGTCCTGACCACGACGTTCGGCGTCCTGAGTCCGCTGCCGCCGGCCGGGTCGGCGCTGTGGAAGGAAGCGCCGGAGTTGCGCACCTTCCTCGCGACGTTGCGCGCCGGCCTGTTCGGGATCATGGCGGTCCTCGGCGCGATGGGGATCGTCCTCTTGATCGGCATCCAGGCCTACGAGGACCGACGTCGCCGCGTCGCGGCTTGGGCCTCCACCTCGCCCGCCTCGCCTCACTCACCCTCCCGCCCGACGACCTAGCCCCGTAGCCGGCACCGAGCCCGCCGCGGGATGTTCATACGGAGCCAGGCTCGTGTTGAACATCGCCTGGGAGCGACTTGCCATCGGCCGCGGCTTGGGGGGCGATGTTCAACACGAGCCTGGCTCCGTATGAACATCCCGTGGCGGGCTCGGTGGAGGCCCCCCGGTGCCGTGGAGGCTTCCCCGGTGCCGGGGGGGCCTTCTGACGAATGGATCCGGGTCGTCGGATTGACGCTCCGGGCCTCCCTCTCCATATTGTTGCGTTCCCTTCCGGCCGGCGGCCGGTCCCAGAAGACCACCACATGCTCCTGCGCCTCCAGAAGGGCCTCCCGGCCGATCAACTCGAGCCGGTCTTGTCCCTGGCCCGTGAACTCGGGTACCGCACTCGCTTCCTCGACGAGCGTTCCGAGTTCCTGAGCCTCGAAGGCCCGGGACGTCCGGACCACCGCGCGCGCTTCGAGGACCTGTGCGCCGTCAAGTCCGTGCTCGACGCCGGCGACGCCAAGGAGCGCCACGAACGCGACGGTCGCGCCGACACGGTCGTGCGCGCGGGCGAGGCGCGCTTCGGCGGCGGGTTCCTCTCCATGATCGGCGGTCCGTGCGCCGTCGAGGACCCGGTGCGCTTGATCGAGATCGCCCGCGACGTCCGCGCGCGCGGCGCGACGCTGTTGCGCGGCGGTGCGTGGAAGCCGCGCACGTCGCCCTACTCGTTCCAAGGCCTCCACGAGAAGGGGCTCGAGCTCCTGGCCGCCGCCCGCGCCGAAACCGGCATCGGCATCGTGACCGAGGTGTTGGACCCGCGCGACGTCGAGGTCGTCGGCGAAGTGGCCGACATGTACCAGATCGGCGCGCGCAGCATGACGAACACGCCGCTCCTGATCGAGGTCGGCAAGACGCGCAAGCCCGTGCTGTTGAAGCGCGGCCCGCAGGCGACCGTGCGCGAGTTCCTGTTGGCGGCCGAGTTCATCCTGGCCCAGGGCAACACGCAGGTCGTCCTGTGCGAACGCGGCATCCGCAGCTTCGACCCGACGACGCGCAACTTGCTCGACGTGGGCGCCGTGGCGCACTTGAAGCGCGCCACGCACCTGCCCGTGATCGTCGATCCGTCGCACGCGGCCGGTCGCTCGGATCTCGTCCGCCCGCTGGCTCGCGCCGGTCTCGCGGCGGGCGCCGACGGATTGATCGTCGAGGTCCACCCCGATCCGAGCGAGGTGCACTCCGACGGATCGCAGGCCGTGTTGCCGCAGACCTTCGGCGCCATCGTCGACGACGCGATCTCGATCGCCGCGCTCGACGGACGCCGCGTCGTCCTGGCCCAGCCGCTGCGGGCCGCCCTGTAGGGACTCGACCGATGCGCAAACCCTTCGTCGCCGGCAACTGGAAGATGAACTTGGAGCGCAAGAGCGCTCTGGGGCTCGTGGCGCAAGTGCGCGAGCGCTTCGGCAACCGCGACGACGTCGACGTGGCCGTGTGCCCGCCGTTCGTCTACCTGGACGAGATCGCGCGTGCCTTGCAGGGCTCGCCCATCCGCCTCGGCGCGCAGAACTGCTGCGACGAGGCCTCGGGCGCGTTCACCGGCGAAGTGTCGGCCGCGATGTTGCTCGACGTGGGCTGCGACCTCGTGATCCTGGGCCACAGCGAACGACGCCAGATCTACGGCGAGTCGGACACGCTCGTGAACGCCAAGGTGCACGCCGCGCTCGACGCGGGCCTCGACGTGATCCTGTGCGTGGGCGAGACGTTGGCCGAGCGCGAGGCGCAGCGCACCGAGAAGGTCGTGGGCGCTCAACTCGTCGCGGGCCTCGCCGGCGTCGACGGTCGCGCGATGCAGCACGTCACGATCGCGTACGAACCGGTCTGGGCGATCGGCACCGGTCGCACGGCCACTCCCGATCAGGCCGGCGCGGTCCACGCGTACCTGCGCGGTTGCCTGTCCGGCCTGTACTCCGATTCGATCGCGTCCGGCGTGCGCATCCAGTACGGTGGATCGGTCAAGCCCTCCAACGTCCGCGAACTCATGGCCGTGCCCGACATCGACGGATGTCTGGTCGGCGGTGCGTCGCTCGCCCCCGACACGTTCCTGCCTCTGCTCGAGTTCCGCTGATCCAAGAGCTTCACGTCATGACCCTACTCATCACCTTCCTGTACATCCTCTTCGTCCTCTCGGCGATCGTCCTGGTCGTCGTCATCCTCCTGCAGGAAGGCAAGGGCGGCGGACTCACCGACGCGCTCGGCACGTCGGGCCAGCAGACGTTCGGCGTCGGCGCGTCGGGCATCAACAAGTTCACGGGTTGGGTCGGCGGCATCTTCATGGTGTCCGCGCTGCTCATCCACATGCTGAACCGCATGGAAGCGCAGAGCTCGGTGCTCTCGAACCTGGGCACGCCGCAAGTGGAGCCCGTCCAAGCCGGCAACGGCGCGACGCCTCCCGCCGCTCCGCCGGTCACTCCGCCCGCGAGCAATCCGGCTCCTGCCGGCGGCACGCCGGCCGATCAGCCCAAGTGAGCCCGCGTTCGTCGTCTCGACGAGTTCCACCACGAAGCCCCCGACCCGCGTGACCTCATGAGCACCGTGACGTCCCTCGACTCCGCCCGCGTCCTCGACCTGTTCCGCCAGACCGGAGCCATGCTCGAAGGGCACTTCGTGCTCTCCTCGGGCCTGCACAGCGACCGCTACTTCCAGTGCGCGTTGCTGCTCGAGCGCCCGGACAAGGCCGAGATCCTGGCCAAGGAGATGGCGCGCGCCGTGCGCGCCTCGAACCTGCCCAAGATCGACATCGTGATCGGTCCGGCGTTGGGCGCGGTGACGTGGGCGTACGAGGTCGCGCGCGCGCTCGGCGCCCGCGCGCAGTTCACCGAGCGCAAGGACGACGAGATGCAGTTGCGCCGCGGCTTCGTCGTGACGCCGACGGACAACGTGTTGGTCGTCGAGGACGTGTTCACGACCGGCGGTTCGGCGCGCGAGGTGATCGACGTGCTCGCCACCTACGGCGTGAAGCCCAAGGCGACCGGGTGCATCGTCAACCGCTCGGGCGGCAATCCGTTCGCGGACTTGGAACTGCCGATGTTCGCGCTGGCGCAAGTCGACGTGAAGACGTGGGCACCGGACGACTGCCCGTTGTGCAAGAACCGCGTCCCGCTGGTCAAGCCGGGCAGTCGCGCCAAGCCGGGCGCCTGAGACGACGGGAGATCACGCCTTGCTCCGCTCGATGACCGGTTTCGGAGCTGCGACCTCGAGCGAGGGCGATCTCGGCGTGCGCGTCGAGGTGCGATCGGTCAACCACCGTCACCTGCAGGTCAAGACGCGCCTGCCCGCCGATCACGCGACGCTCGAGCCCGAGATCGAGAGTCTCGTCAAGTCGAAGCTCGAGCGCGGCGCCCTGACGGTGCACGTGCACGTGGAGCGCAA
>Ga0075163_10009466_pt1 | contig 12789 bp, 7 predicted proteins | sample JI1023141ADNA_FD_71478 | JGI IMG/M metagenome (GOLD analysis project Ga0075163, IMG submission 71478) | Wastewater effluent complex algal communities from Wisconsin, to seasonally profile nutrient transformation and Carbon sequestration -... | ecosystem: Engineered > WWTP > Effluent > Algae...
CGGCGAGCTGGCATTTGATCACGGCGCGCAGTATTTCATCGCCCGCGACCCGCGCTTTGGCCGCTATGTCGAGTCGTGGCGCAGCGACGGCATCGTCAGCGAGTGGCAGGGGCGTCTGGGCGTGCTGCGCGCTGGCGAGGTCGTGCCCAAAAACGACGGCCTGCGGCGCTTTGTCGGCACTCCCGGCATGAGCGCTGTCAGCCGCCACCTGGCCCGCAGCTGCAACGTCCGCTACGGCGTGCGCGTCGGCGAGGTGGCCCGTCAGGACGGGCGCTGGCAGCTGCGCTCTGAGTCTGGTGAGGAGCTGGGCGCCTTTGATGCGGTGGTGCTGGCGCTCCCGGCGCCGCAGGCCGTGCCGCTGCTCAATGCTGCGCCGACGCTGGCCGCGCAGGCCGCTGCCGTGGCGACCACGCCCTGCTGGGCCGTGATGGCTGCGTTTGCCGGTTCCGTGGATCTGCCGCTCGACGGTGCGTTCATTCAGGGCTCGCCGCTCAGCTGGGCCGCTCGCGACGGCAGCAAGGCGGGCCGGCCGCAGCTTCAGACCGATGGCAGCGAGTGCTGGGTCCTGCATGCCGGCGCCGAGTGGTCCACCGCGCACCTGGAAGACTCGCCCACCGATGTCGCCGCGGCGCTGCTCGATGCGTTTGCCGCCGCCGTCGGAAAGGCGCTGCCCCCGGTGGCCTCTGCGACCGCGCACCGCTGGCGCTATGCGCTGACCGCCGCGCCGGCAGAGGCGCAGTGCCTCTACGATCCGGCGCTGCGAATCGGAGCCTGCGGCGACTGGTGCGGCGGCGCTCGCGTCGAGGCTGCGTTCCTGTCGGGCATGGCCATGGCGGGGCGGATCGGCGCGCTGATTCACACCTGGCCCGCATCCTAGTCGCCCCAAACAGCACTGGCCGCCGCCCGGCTGCGGTGGTATGAGCCTCGCTCATGGGAACCCTGACCGAGGCGGGTCTTGACGATCTGGTGCGGGCCGGCTGCTCCGGCTGTGGCAAAAACGTGCTCCAGTTTCGCGCATTTCTCGACGCGCGAATCCTCACGCTGGGCGGCGAGCCGGTCAGCAAGCTGACCTGGGTCTACGACGGCGAGAAGTTCGTCGACGGCGTCTTCGAGGTCACCTGCGCCGGCTGCAAGAAGGTGCTGCTGGCCGCGGACCTCTGCCCGCGCTGCCATGCGCCCGGGGGGCTGGCCACTGCGCTGGAGAGCGAAAACCGCTTCCCGCGACTCAAAGAGTGCCCGCGCTGCCAGCACGAGGAGCTGCGCTACTTTGCGATGCTGCCAGCGACGGTCAGCTACGAGCAGGGGCGGGCGGGCAAGCCGGTCACGCACATCGACGCGTATGACCCCGGCTTCCACGGCCTGCGCATCGAGTGTCGCGACTGCGGCCCCATCGCCAAGGTGACCGCCGGCTGCCCGCTGTGCGCCGCCCCGGGCCCGCTGCGGGCGCGTCCGGGGTAGTGCACGGGTGCGCGAGGGGGGAAGGTGTGATATATAAATGCTTCCATAATTAATCCCCCTCCTATCCAAATAGCTAGCCTGCTCCCGATGCTGCGGCTGCTCTTTCTACTTGCATGTAGGTGGGGGTTTCACGAAGGCTAGAGTCGCCGTGGATCTTTTCGACCGCTTCAACCGACTGGCCAGCCAAGTTGGCGACTTGATTGGCGATATCGCCGATGAGTCGCGCTCTCACGTCGAGCTGGGCGCCGCGCTGCTCGAACGCGGCGACTACGACGGAGCCATTGCCGAGCTGCGGCAGGCGCTGGAGAAGCGCCGCGACAACGCGCGGGCGCTCTATCTTCTGGGGCTCAGCCACCTCAGGCGCAGCCAGCCGGGCGACTTTGCCGAGGCGCGGCGGCAGCTGGAGCAGGCGCTGGCGGCGCGCGAGGGCTTCGCGGATGCGCACATTGCCCTCGGGGACGCCTTGCGTGCGGGCGGCGAGCCGGATGCCGCGGCCGAGAGCTACCGGGCCGCGCTGCCGCTCATCGGCGACTCGGCCGAGCGCGCCGAGGTCGAGCGCAGCCTCGGGGAGCTCTATCTGGAGGTCGGTCAGATCGACAAGGCGGTGCGCGAGCTGCGCAAGGCTGCCTCGTCGCTGCCCGAGGACACGCGCGTGCAGGGGCTGCTCGGGCAGGCGCTGATCAAGAGCGCGCAGCGTCGGGGCGAGCCGGCGGGCGGGCCCACCTTTGAGTCCGCGCGACAGTGCCTGCTGCGGGCGGCGCGGGCCGACCGCCCGGATCCGCGGGCGCTGGCGGCGCTGGGCGGGCTGCTGCTTCAGGCGGAGCAGATTCCCGACGCTGAGAAGGCGCTGACGCGGGCCTTGAAAGAGCAGCCGGATCTGGTGCCGGCGCTGCTGGCGCTGGGTCAGCTGCGTCTGCTTCAGGGCAGCGTGGCCGCGGCGTACGAGCAGGGGCTGCGCGCCTACGCCAGCCTGCGCAGCGACAAGCGCGTCGACGCGGCGGGGCTGCGGGCCGAAGCGCAGCTGCTGCTGGCGCGCAGCCATAAAAAAGGCGGCGAGCCGGTGCGGGCGCTGGCGGCGTTCGACGAGGCGCTCAAAGAGCTGCCGTCCGACGCTCCGGGGCGCGCTGCGATTCTGGATGAGGCGCTGCACCTGGCGCTGCGCAGCGATCAGCTGGCGCACGCGGTGGCCCTGGCCAAGCAGCCGCCGCTCAGTGCCACCGCCGATGGTCTGGCAGCGCAGGCGCTGGCCGACTCGCTGCCGGTGGCAGAGTCCGATGCGCTCTTTGCGCAGGCGCTCAAGCTGGGCGAGACCGTCGAGGTTCGGCTGGCCGGAGCCGCGCTGGAGCTGCGCAAGAATCAGCGAGCAGCTGCGGCTGCGCACCTGCGGCGGGCGGCTGTGCTCGACCCGAGCGATGTGCGGCCGCGCCAGCGCTTGGCCGAGATCTATCAGCGCGAGCGCGAGCTTCTGCCGCGCGAGCTTTACGGACTGCTTCATCGCGCGCACACGATGCTCTCCCATGCTCCCGAGCTGTCGGCGCTGGGACCCGATGCCGCGAAGATCGTGGAGCAGTTTGATCGGCCGCTGCTCATCACGGTGATGGGCGAGTTCAACTCGGGCAAGTCGACGTTCGTAAACGCGCTGCTCGGGGACGAAGTGGCGCCGATGGGCATCACGCCCACCACCGCCACCATCAACCTGCTCAAGTATGGGCGCGAGCGCAGCGGTCGCGTGGTCTATCGCGATGGCACGAGCCGGGTGGTGCCGTGGGCAAAAGTGCCGGCGCTGCTGCGCGGCCTCGATGCCGAGGAAGCGCGCAAGATCCGGCTGGTCGAAGTGCTCTATCCGCTGGATGTCCTGCAAAAGGTCAACGTTGTTGACACACCTGGCCTGAACTCGATCCTGCCCGAGCATGAGGCAACGGCGCGCGAGTTCATCGCCCAGGCCGATGCCGTGGTCTGGCTGTTCACGGTCGATCAGGCGGGCAAGCACAGCGAGCGCGAGGCGCTACAGAGCATCCGATCTGCGGGCAAGCAGATCCTGGGCGTGCTGAACAAGATCGATCGCATCGAAGAGCTGGCGAACCTGACTCCCGAGGCTGCGAAGGCTACGGGGGAGGGCACTGCGCTCCAGAACATCCTGGCGCATCTTCAGGATCCCAAAGAGGGACTGGGCGAGCTCCTGGAGGTCATCGTTCCATTTTCCGGTCGCGAGGCGCTGTACGGCCGCAAGCACGGCGATGCCGAGCGACTCCAGCGCGCGAACCTGCCCGCCCTGGAGCAAGCGCTGGAGGAGCGCTTTTTTCAGCGCTCGCAGGCGATCAAGAATGCCGCGGCGCGCGGTCGGTTGCTGGCGCTCATTGAGCGCGCCCGCGCGCAGGCCGAGGCCCTCTACAGCGGCGGCCGGCGCGAGCAGCTGGATCAGGACATCCGGCTCCTGCAAGCGGATGCGCTGCTGTTTCAGCGCGATGTGATTCCGGGTGAGCGCAAGCGCCTGATCGCCGATGCCGAGAGCGGCCATCTGGCGGCGGCGCGCGAGACGCTCGACTTCGTGCGGCCGCGGCGCTGGCCCTTTTCCGAGCATCAGGCCTCGCCCGCGGATCGCGACTTCCTGCTGACTCTTCTCGACGAGAAATTGGCTGCGCTGGCGCAGTCCTCGCGCGCGCGGGTGGCTTCGGCCCTGGGACTTGGCGAAGCCGATGAGGAGTTCAATCGCCTCCTGGACGAGCAGGTGTACGGACGCTATCGCGCCTTTGCCCGCGGCTATCTGCGCGGCGGCAAAGTGGACGATTTCTTTGTGCGTGTGCTGCCGCGGCTGGAGCTGAGCGAGGCCTCCATCGGTCGCGCGCTCGAACGCGATGCACCGACGGCCATCGACATCCTGGAGGCCGAGCTGCTCACGCCGCTGCGCGCATTTGGCGAGACGCTGTTTCGGCAGCGCACCGCGCGTCTGCGCCGCCAGCTGGATGACGAAGAGCTGCGCCGGCTGGATATCGAGGAGCGGCTGATCTTCCCCCTGGACGCGATGCACGATGCTGTTGGCCAGCTGCCAGCAGTGGCGGGATAGTCGAGGGCCATGACGGGGGGGCTGAACCAGTCACTGAGCCGCGCAGTCGCGTCTGCGCTGGGTCTTGGCCGCCCCTTCTTCCTGCTGCTCATCGCCGGATTTCTGTCTGATATCGGGGGCTTTGCCACCCAGACCGCGCTGGTGCTGCACATCTACCGCCTGACCGGGGGCAGCACCGCCTATATGGGCCTGGTAGCGCTGGCCACGCTGGGCCCGATGATGCTGAGCGCGCCGATTGGTGGTGTGTGGGCCGAGCGCTTTCCGCGGCTGCGGATCATGATCGCCAACGATCTGTTTCGCATTCCCGTGGTGCTGCTGATGATGGCCACCGAGAATGTGCCGCTGCTGCTGCTTCTTCAGTCGCTGGTCTGCGCGAGTACGGCGCTGTTCATGCCGGCGCGGCAGGCGCTGTTTCCCGACATCCTGGAGCCGCAGCAGCTGGAGCTGGGCAACGCGGTGAACGGCGGCATGCTGAGCGTGGGCCACGTGCTGAGCCCGATCCTGGGCGCGCTGGTCTATGCCCGTGGCGGCTCGTTCGGCTATGTCGTCGCGCTGGAGGCGCTGACCTACGCGGCCTCCGCGCTGCTGCTCTCGCGTCTGAAGGAGCCCAGCCGGCAGGTCAAGGCGCAGCCCTACTTCGGCCTGTGGCGCGACATCCGCGATGGGTTCCGCTACGTCAGGGGCGAGCCCGATCTGCGCCAGATCTTCATCATCCTGCTGGCGTCGAGTCTGGGGTTCGGGCTGATGATTCCGCTGCTCCGGCCGTTCATCAAAGAGTCGCTGCACGAAGGTGATGCTGTCTATGCCGCGCTGGTCGCGTGGTTCGGAGCGGGTGGGGTCTTTGGTCCGCCGATTGGCTTTGTGATGGGGCGCTCGCTGGGACTTGGACGGACGCTGCTCATCTGCTTTTTTCTGGATGCTGTGGTGTTCACCCTGTGGTCCTGGACCACGACGCTGTGGAGCTCGTGCGCGCTGATCTTCACCTGGGGCGTTGTGGTCTTTGGCCTGATCCCTTGCTACACGAGCTACCTGCACACGTTCGCGAAAAAGGAGTTCATGGGGCGGACGTTTGCGCTGTTCGACCAGACCTCCTACCTGCCGCAGATCCTGGCCGCGGGGCTGGTCGCGACACTGGGCGATCGGCTGCCGGGGGTCAAGCTGCTGAACGCCGCGGGCATCGTGTACATAGCGGTCGTGCTGCTGACGCTGCCGAGCTCTGGCGGGCACATGCTGCGCCGCCGCGATGCGCGGGTGTTCGCGGCCGCCAAGGGCAGCAGCTCCAGCGGGTGACGTTACACCGTGTAACATCCCGCGTTACGGGGTGTTACGCCCTGGATCGCCGAAGAGCTGAAGGGCGCACGAATCTGTTGTGTTTGCACTTCCGGGGATGACAAAATCTTCAGGGTTGCGGCAGGTGCTCGTCGTGGGGGCCGGCACTTCGCTCGCTGATTGGCATCAACTTGAGAGGAGTCTTTATGCATAAGCTCGCGAAACTCTGGCTCTCTTGTCCCTTGATGATTGTCTGCGCCTGTTCCACTTCAAACAGCACGGGCGGCGACACTCCCGATGCTGCGGCGCCCACGGGGGACGCCGCGATCCCGCACTCGCCGAGTCCAGATCTGGCGGGCCTGGGCGGTCCGGGCACAGTGGTGCTGGTCAACACGTGCACGCAGCCCATCTGGGTCGGCGCGCTTCACAATGGATCGTCGACCTTCACGCCGGACAATGGCGGCTGGAAGATGGAGCCGGGCGGCGTGCACGTGGTGTCGCTGCCTGCGAAGTGGGGAGGCCGCTTCTGGGGACGCACGGGCTGCACGTTCGATCAGAACGGCATGGGCAAGTGCGAGACCGGCGACTGCGGCGGCAAGCTCGGGTGCACCGGCAGCGGCAAGCCGCCGGCGTCGCTGGTCGAGTTTCAGATGAACGGCTTTGGCGGCAAGGACTTCTACGACGTCAGCCTGGTGGATGGCTACAACCTGCCCATCGCGGTGGCGCCGCAAGCGGGCACGTTCACGCGCGGCAACAATCCGGATCAGTACGACTGCGGCGCTCCCACGTGCAGCAGCGATGTGAATGCCGCCTGTCCGGATGCGCTCAAGCAGATCGTGGGCGGACGGGTCGTCGGCTGCCGCAGCGCGCATCAGGCGTGCACCACCAACCCCACGGATCCTGCGCTCGCCTGCGCGACGGTCGGAGACCTCTACGACTGCTCCAAGGGCGGACCCAATGCGGTGTCGGGCTCGTGCTATTCGCCGGGTGCAGACAACAAGTGCTGCGGCTGCCCCAGCTGGTCCGAGGCTGGCACCTGCAACGCGCACAACCCCAAGTGGGAAGCGCCGGCTCTGCCCGAGGTCTACGCCAAGCCCTTCAAGACGGCCTGCCCGACGGCCTACAGCTTCCCGTACGACGACCCCACCAGCACCTTCACCTGCCAGGCCTCGAGCGCGCAGGGCACCGGCTACCAGATCACATTCTGCCCATAGCTGCGCGCGCCTAGCTGCGCGTTCGCGCGTTTGAGTCTGTGCACTCTGCGGGGCGCAGCGCCTCATCGCCAAACTTTTCGCGCACCGCATCGCGCAAGCGCGCCACGGCGCGATCGCGACTGGTTTCGTGCAGCGGCGCTGGCTTGGACGGCGGCGGCGCTGCAAGCGCAAACAGGCCCAGCTGCTGCCCCGCAGGGCTGACCGGAGCGGGCGCGGCAGCTGCTTCATCATCGTCGGTGGCTGCGACCAGACTGGACAGGCTGACGCCCAGCAGGCGGACGCCCACGGCCCGCGCCTGGCGCAGCTCGGCCAGGAGCTCTTGCGCCAGCGGCCAGAGCGTGCGCTCGCTCTCCACAGCCTCGGGCAGCGTGCGACTTTTTTGCCGCTGCGTGAAGTCGGGATCCTTGACCTTGATGGTCAGGGTGCGGGTGCGAAAGCCGCAGCGCCGCAGCTCTGCCGCCGCCTGCGAAAGCAAGGTGAGCAGCTCCTTGCGCAGGGCGTCATCGCTGTGCAGATCCGTGGGAAAGGTCTCTTCGCGTCCGATGGACTTGGTGTCCTCATCTGCGCTCACCGCCATGTCGCAGATGCCGCGGATGCGCTGATACAGCCAGTGTCCCGTGCGCTCGCCGAGCATGCCGCAGAGCACGCTCTCTTCATACGGCAGCGCATCGGCAACCGAGCGCAGACCGAACTCCAGCAGCCGCTCCTGAAGCCGCGGCCCCACCATGGGAATATCGCCCAGCTGAAAGCGGGTCATGAAGGCCGCCTCTTCACCGGGCTCAACGACGTGCGCGCCGCGCTCTGCGCCCGGCGGCGGCCGCTTGGCCAGCTCTACCGCGAGCTTGGCAACCAGCTTGTTCGTCCCGCCGCCGATCGAGAGCGGCAGCTGCGTCTCGGCCTGCACCGCCGCGCGAATGCGCCGGGCCGTCTCGACCAGCGGCTCGCCATACAGACGCTCGGTGCCCGACAGATCCAGATACCACTCATCGATGCTCGCGGCCGCGACCACCGGTGCGAAGCGCGCCAGCACCGCGCTGATCTGGCGGCTTCGATCCAGACACGCCTGTCGCGGCACCGGCACCACCATGGCCTGCGGACACAGCCGCAGGGCGCGCGCCGTGGGCATGGCCGAGCGCACCCCAAACTTGCGCGCCTCATAAGAGGCCGAGCACACCACGCCACGCTGATCCGACCGGCCGCCGACGATGAGCAGCTCGGCCCGTCCGGCTCCGTCGGGATCGATCTGGCGAGCGACGGCGACGAAGAAAGCGTCAGCGTCTGCAAGTAGGATGCGGGGTGGCACAGCGGGGCCTGTTCTTTTGAACAGTGACATACCGCTGCTGTTGAGGTCGGCGCAACTGTTTTGTTGAGCCTGCTAACACGCTGCAACCTCGGCCAGACCGGGCTACTGCTGGGGCATCTTCAGAATCAGCGCATGCTCTGCCCCGGGCGCGTGCAGCCACAGCAGGGCCGTGGGCTTTGCAAAGCTCAGCCGCAGCTTGGCCCGATTGTCGGCGAGCTGCACGTGCCCCTGATCGCAGGCCTCCCAGGCGCCCTTGATCTGATACTCGATGTCCACTTCGGAGAACTCGCCCTCCGGGGAAATGGCGCCCAGGGAGACGCGCGAGGTGTCGCTGACCGTCGCGCACAGGGCGGCAAACAGCTCGCTGCTCACCGTGGCCTGGGCGACGCAGCTGTCATGGCAGCTGGCAGAGGTGATCTCAAGGTCGCGCAGCGCTTCGCTCAGCCGATGCGCTCCGCCCAGGGCCGGGGCGCTGCGCAGCAGCTGCGAAACGAGGTCGCGGCGCAGCTGCTTGCCGGCGGCCTCGATGCCATCAAGCCGCTTCAGCCGCCGCTGGATCTCGGGATGCTCCCAGCCGAGAAAGCCCGCGGGATAGCGGAAGTTTCCCTTTCCAAAATCGGACGTCGCCTTTTCGGACAGATTCTGATCGCCGAACTCCCACTTGTCGGCATCGGGGCGAAAGGTCTCTGCCGCCGCCAGCGAGCCATCGAGTGCATCCAGCCACGGCTTGGCCTTGGCCAGCGCCTGATCAGAAGGCAGCGCATTGCAGCGCATCTTGAAGAAGTTCGACTTCAGCTCGAACGGCACCGTGCCGTCGAACTTCAGGCTCGCATCGCCCATGTATTCGAGCTTTGCCGGATCGCTGATCACCGCATCCAGAAACCCATCGCGATCCCAGAGTCTTGCTGCCAGCTCGTCGCCCCTGGCCAGGCGGATGTGGGGAATCGAGATGAAGAATCCCCAGTGATCCTCGGGGCCAAACAGCGAGATGGGATACTCGGAGCGAAAGCGAAAGCGCAGCAGAACATCCGGAGCATTCAGCGTATCCCAGTCGGAATCGCAGCGCTGTTTCTGCAAATCCAGGGTGTCGAGCTTGTAGCGGTAGAAGGTCGGCTTGACTCCGTTTCGCGGCGCGATCTCGACCTGGCAGATGAGCAGCGCATCGTCAAACGACTGCTCGGATGCGACCCCCAGCTCTTGCATGTAGCGATCCGCGTCTGGCATTTTCGGGGCGCGGCTCTCTTGCGAATAGCCGAAGTGGGGAACCAGAGGCGGGTCTTCTCCCCACAGGCCCTCCTGGGCGCCGCGCCAGGACCACGGATCCGGATCCACACCGTCGCAGATATCGAACGGCTTCTTGGGGCTTATCGATTCGAAGAGAGCGAAGATCTTCTGGCACCCGGCCAGGGGCAGCACGCAGAGGAGCGCACCAACCAGGCCGGATTTTTCCAAGGGGCTGCGCGGTCGCATGCGTGCATGCTAGCAGAGCCCGAAAGCAGCAGGGGGGTCTTGGACTAGCGCTTGCGGCGCCGCTCCAGCACATAGTGCACGGGCAGTCCGGCCAGCGTGACCAGCAGCGCGGCCAGCGCATAGATGGGCTGGTTCACGATCGTGCTCCAGATGATGTACACACCGCCGAGCGCGGCGATGAGCGGCACGATCGGATAGAGCGGCACGCGATAGCTGGTCAGCTCTTCGCCGATCTTGTTTCGGCGCAGCTTCACGATGCCCACAAACGCGAAGATGTAGAACACGTACACCGCCGAGATTCCGATGTCCGTGATGAGGTCGGGGTTGCCCGACAGGATCATGATCAGCGCGACCGTGGTCTGAAGGATGATCGCGTTGGCCGGAGTCTGAAACCTCGGATGCGCCTGGCCCACCCAGCTGGAAAAGGGCAGGTCGCCGCGCTCGCCCATGGCAAACGGAACGCGCGTGGTGGTCATGGTGTTGCCGTTCAGGCATCCGAAGATCGAGATCAGGATGCCCAGATGAATCAGGGTCGCACCAAATGAGCCGAACAGCTTCTCGGACACCGCGACCGCGGCCTTGTCGTTGAGCAGCGCCACCTGCTGCGCGGGCAGCACGCGGAAGATCGAGATGTTGACCATGAGGTAGGCAACCGCGACCAGCAGCAGGCCCAGGATGATGGCGCGCGGCAGATCGCGCGACGGGTTTTTCATCTCTCCGGCCATGGAGCCGACCTGGATCCAGCCGTCGTACGCCCACAGGGTTGCGAGCACCGCCGCGCCCATTCCCGCGACCGCGGTGGTGCCAGAGCTCATGCTCATCACCGGCTCGTGTCCCATCACGATTCCGGCGATCGCGATGACGAAGATCGGAATCAGCTTGGCGACGGTGGAGATGTTCTGCAGCACGCTCGCATAGCTGGTCTTGTAGATCGAGAGTCCGGACAGAAACAGCGTGGCCAGGATGGCAACGGGAATCTGCGCCTTGGTCGAGATCTTGAAGAAGCTCACGAACAGCGAGCCGAAGTACAGCGCCAAGGCGCTCATCAGCGCGGGTCCGTACACCAGCGTCAGCACCCAGCCGCACAGAAAGCCGAGCGTGCGGCCGTAGATCTCTTCGATGTAGACGTAGATGCCGCCGGTTTTGGGAATGCGGGTGGAGACCTCGGCAATGGTGAGTCCGCCGGTCATGGCCATGATCGCGCCGATGACCCAGGCCAGAAGCGCCAGCTTGGAGCTGCCGGTTGCGGCCAGGACCTTGCCCGGCTTGACGAAGACACCCGATCCGATCACGCAGCCGGTCACGATCGATGCGGCGGCGATGAGCCCCAGTTCCTTGGTCAGTGTTTTGGACACGCGTCCCGTCCCTTGATGAAGTGGTCTGGCCCGATTATCGGGGATGGCTGCGGGATGAGTCGAAAAATCGCATCCGCGCAGGCAAATGGCGGCCCCTGCCTACCTTTGCCTACCTGCGCGATGTGCTCAGTTGGCCTTGCTGCGGAGCGGGATCTTGGTCATGGCGCGCTCGGCCATTGCGGTGATGGTCAGCGACGGATTTACGCCCGGATTGGCCGACATCGCGGAGCCATCGACGACGTAGAGCCCCTGGTATCCGAAGACCTTGTGATCGCGATCGATGACGCCGCTCTTGATCGAATCTCCCATGCAGCAGCCGCCCAGGATGTGCGCGGTGGTTGGAATGCCGAGCAGCGTATCTGTGATCATGGTCTCGGCGTAGCCATCGAGCTTTTCTGCGAAGCGATGGGCGAGCTCGGTGGCCTCCGGAATGTAGGCCGCAGGCGCCGGTCCTTCCGCCAGCTCGGTGGTCATTCCTCGACGGAAACCGGTGGTCAGCGAGCGGCCCCGGCGCAGCCGGATGTAGCCCTCAAGCGTCTGCATATAGAGCAGGATGACGGTCTGCTTCGCCCAGTCCGGAACCGTGGCCGCTTTGAGCGCCGCGAGGGGATTTTTCGCCAGCACACCGATGACGTTCAGCAGCCGCTCGGGCAGCGTCTTGCCCGCGACATGCGGCCCCGCCAGCATGCGATAAAACCCCGAGCCCGCCGGGTAGCGGCACGGCTCGATGTGCGAGTGCTCGTCGGTGTGGATGATGGAGCTGATGGCGATTCCTTCCGACAGATTCAGCCCCAGGTTGCGGCTGACTACCGCGATGAGCGACTCCGAGTTGGTGCGCACATAGTCGCCGAGCTTATCGGACAAGAGCGGCAGACCGCTGCCATCTTCGCGCAGCCGCAGCAGCAGATCCACGGTGCCCATGACGCCGCCGGAAAAGATCACGCGCTGCGCTTCGTAGCGCTCGCTCTTGCGCCTGCCCGGCGGCAGCCCTTCCAGCGTCTCGATGCGGTAGCCGTTGCTGCCCGGCTCGCCGCCGGCAAGCGGCGCCACGTGCACCACTTCCGCTTCGGTGCGCACCTCAAGTCCGCGCTTTTCCGCCAGGTACAGGTAATTCTTGTCGAGCGTGTTCTTGGCGCCGAAGCGACAGCCGAGCATGCAGCCGCCGCAGAAGATGCAGCCGGTGCGATCCGGCCCTTCGCCGCCGAAGTAGGGATCGGAAACGGTCTTGCCCGACTCGCCAAAGTGGACCGCGACATCGGTGGCCTCAAAGTGATCGCCGCGTCCGATGTCTCCGGCCACCTCGCGAAACACGTCATCGATCTTGGTCAGGTGCGGATTGCGCGTCGCCCCGAGCATGCGCTTGGCCGTCGCGTAATGCGGAGTGAGCTCCTTTTTCCAGTCGGCCAGCGCCGCCCACGACTTGGCCTTAAAAAAGCCGTCCTTGGGCACCGGCAGCGTGTTGGCGTAGACCAGCGAGCCACCGCCGTACCCGACGCCGTGCACCACCGTGATGTGCGGCAGGAACGTCATCTTGAAGAGACCGCGCATGCCCAGATCCGGCATCCACATCCAGCGACGAAGATCCCAGTTGGTCTTGGGAAAGTCCTCTGCCGCGAAGCGCCGCCCCTTCTCGATGAGCAGCACCTTGTAGCCCTT
>Ga0075163_10009468_pt1 | contig 12789 bp, 12 predicted proteins | sample JI1023141ADNA_FD_71478 | JGI IMG/M metagenome (GOLD analysis project Ga0075163, IMG submission 71478) | Wastewater effluent complex algal communities from Wisconsin, to seasonally profile nutrient transformation and Carbon sequestration -... | ecosystem: Engineered > WWTP > Effluent > Algae...
AGCGAAGAGGAGCGGCTGGAGGTGCGGCAGTGCGCGACCTCGATGCAGCAGCTGGGCGGCGGCTTTGTGCTGTTCGGGCGCGACCGGGCGATGCTGGTGCTGGGGCGGGCGGTGCTGGCGCGCATCGGCGGCATCCAGACGGTGCTGGTGGCGCTGGCCGTGCTCATCGGGCCCGAGCGGGCGGCGCTGGTGGCCAGGCCGGTGCTGCTCCTGTGGGCGACCGGCAGCGTGATGTCGACCGACGCCGAGGCCAAGGCCCACGAGACGGTGGACAAGGGCAGGAAGCTCGGCAAGCAGGGCTACGACTTCCTGCGCGACCACGCCAAAAAGTTAAAAGATTAGGGCTCTTCTTCGCCGCCGGAGGCGATGTGGGCCTGGATGGCGTCGCGCTCGCGGGCCAGGTAGTCGCGCAGCACGAGGCGCAGGCGCGGGTGTTCGAGGTGGTGGGCCGAATAGGTGATGGTGGGGTCGAAGCCGCGCGGGCGCTTGTGCTCGCCGCCGGCGCCGGGCTCGAAGACCTGGATGCCCTGCTCGATGCTCTGGCGGATGCCGTGGTAGTAGCAGACGTTGAAGTGCAGAAACGGCATCTCGACGAAGGTGCCCCAGTAGCGGCCGTACAGGCGCGGGCCCTTGCGGACGTTGAAGGCGCTGGCCAGCACGCGGCTGCCCTGGCGGGCCACGACCCAGGCCAGGCGGTCGCGGAAGCGCTCGGCGACCAGCTCGAAGAAGCGCGGGTTTAGGTAGCGGCGGCCCCAGGTGAACTTGTCGACCGTGGTCAGGTAGAGCTCGTACATGGTCGCAACGAGCTGCGGGGTCAGGTCATCGGGGCCCAGGGTCTCGATGGTGACGCCGTCCAGCTGCGGCTGGCGCATCTCGCGCCGGATCTGGGTGCGGCGCTTGGACGGGAGCTCGCGCAGGAAGTCCTCGAAGGTGGCAAAGCCGCGGTTGTGCCAGTGGTACTGGAGGCCGTAGCGCGGCAGGTAGCCGACATCGACCCAGGCGCCGAGCTCGGACTCGGGCGGAAACAAGACGTGAACGCCGTGCACGCCGAGCTGCGGGGCGAGCTTGCGCACCTCGGCGGCAAAGGTGCGCACAAGGTCCGTGCGCTCGGGGCCGGTGACGTCGGGGCTGATGAGCACGCGGGCGCCGGTGGCGGGCGTGAAGGGCACGGCGCAGACGAGCTTGGGGTAGTACTCGCTGCCGAGGCGGGCGGCCAGGTCGGCCCAGCTCCAGTCAAAGACGAACTCGCCCTCGCTGTTGGTCTTGATGTAGGCGGGGATGGCGGCGACCAGCTGGCCGTGGGTGCCGGACGGCGCGGCATCGCTTGTGCCTCCGGTCTGATAGAGCGCCAGGTGGCAGGGGTGCCAGCCGCTCTCGGGTCCGACGCACTCGGACTGCTCCAGGCAGTCGAGCCAGGTCCACTCGACAAAGGGCGAAGCATCGGCACCGGCCAGCGCATCCCACTTTTCGCGGGGGATCTGGGCGATGCGTTCGTGAAGTCTGAGCTCGTACATCTGGCAGGTTCCTAAATAACCTGAGAAAGTAGCGGAATGATAGATGGTGTCGTCGCCAAGCTGGCGGCCGAGGTGCTGGCGGTCGCGCTTTTGCTGCTGTGGCTGCTGAGCCTGCGCATGAGAGATTCGAGCATCGTAGATATCTTCTGGGGGCTCGGGTTTGTGATCGTGGCCTGGTTGGGGTTTGCACTGGGCCCCGGAGCCGAGCCGCGCAAGCTGCTGGTGGCGGTGCTGGTGACGGTGTGGGGGGTGCGGCTGGCCGGCTACCTGGCGTGGCGCAACCTGGGCGGCGGCAAAGGGCCAGGAAATACAGAAGACCCGCGATACCAGGCGATGCGGCGGCGGCACGGTGACAAGTGGCCGCTGCGCAGCCTGTTCATCGTCTTTGGGCTTCAGGGGACGCTGATCTGGATCGTCTCGCTGCCGCTCCAGGCGGCGCAGGCGGGCAAGCTGCCGGCGGAGCTGGGGGCGCTGGATTTTGTCGGGGCGGGGCTGGCGGTGGCGGGGATCCTGTTTGAGTCGGTGGGCGACTTTCAGCTGGCGGCCTTCAAGCGGCGGCCGGAAAACCACGGCAAGGTGATGGACCAGGGGCTGTGGCGCTACACCCGCCACCCGAACTACTTCGGCGACTTCCTGGTCTGGTGGGGCTTTTACGCATTTGCGGCGGCCACGGGCGCGCTCTGGACCGCCATCGGGCCGCTCATCATGTCGATCCTGCTCATGCGGGTATCGGGGGTGACGCTGCTGGAAAAGACGCTGCGCAAGCGGCCGGGTTACGACGAGTACATCCGTCGCACCAGCACTTTTTTCCCGCGCCCGCCGCGCGATTGAGGGCGAGGCCGGGCTAGAATCAGCTCCGCATGTCTGACAGCTTTACTCCTTCGGTTGCGCCGCTCCTTCCCCCTTCGCCCACCGCGCACTGGTTCATCTGCGGCGCCGATGGGCTGCTTGTCGTCGAGTCGGAGGGGCAGACGCAGCTGCCCACGCGCGAGCAGCTGAGCGACCTGGGGCTGGCCATCGAGTGCGCGCACTATCTGGGCCGGCTCGCGGAGACAGACTGCTTCGCGCTGGCTTTTCCCGGCGGTGCGGCCGGGAAATCAGGGAGACCGGCGCTGCCTGCGGGCCTGGCGGTGCGGGGTCTGCGCAAGCTCTACGGCGTGCTTGCGGATGAGCTGTTCGCGATTGCGGGGCGCGCGGCGCAGATTGCGGTGTGGGACGAGACGCATCAGTTCTGCGGCCGCTGCGGGGCGCGGGTCGAGCGGCAGAGCCACGAGCGGGCGAAGCGCTGCCCGGCGTGCGAGCTGACCGTGTTTCCGCGCCTGTCGCCCGCGGTGATCGTGCTGGTGCGCAAGGGGTCGCAGGCGCTTTTGGCGCGGTCGGCGCGCTTTCCGATTCCCATGTACAGCACGCTGGCCGGCTTCGTGGAGCCGGGCGAGTCGCTGGAGCAGACAGTGGCGCGCGAGATCCGCGAAGAGGCGGGCATCGAGGTCACGAACCTGCGCTACTTCGGCAGCCAGTCGTGGCCGTTTCCGCACTCGCTGATGGTGGGATTTCTGGCGGAGTATGCGGGCGGCGAGCTGCGCCCGGACGGCGAGGAGCTGATAGATGCGCGCTGGTTCGATGCGCACGAGCTGCCGCCGATCCCGCCGCGGCTGAGCATCGCCCGCCAGCTCATCGACTCCTGGCTAGCCGAGCACCACGTCGCCAGCTAGCTCCCAAAAACTTTGCTGATCTGAGCCCCCCGAATCCCTCTCCCCCTCGGGGCGAGGGGGTGGGAGGGCGAGGGGGCGGAGGGGAGAGGGGTCGGAGGGCGAGGGCGAAAGGTTAAACGGCGGCTTTGGCGGCGTGCTGGTTCATGTAGCTGGCGGAGGCGTCGGTGCCTTTTTCGATCTCGCCGGCGGCGAACTTTTCGATCTGGCCGCCGAGGCCGAAGATCTTCACCTCCAGCTCCCACTCCATGATGCGGCGGCAGGCGTTTTCGCCATCGGGGACGACGCGCACGCGGTAGGCCATGCGCAGCTTGTCGCGCATCACGTTGGGGGTCATCTCGCCGGTGGCGCTGTCGCTGCCCTTCTGGTGGGTGCGCTTCTCTTCGTAGAGGAACGAGCCGCCCGTGATCTTCTTGATGAAGCCGGGCATGTTGTCCTGCGGCGTGATGCGGCAGCGCATGGTCCAGCTCGGCCCATCCACGCTGCGCTCAAGCAGATCCCAGGCCTGGATGTGCATGCCCTCCAGGTTCAGCTTCTTGTCGAAGTCCGGATCGAACATCAGCTCGAAATAGCGGTTGGCCGGAACCTGGATCCGATGCTCTTTCTGGAATCGCATGCACGCTCTCCTTGAGTGGGCTGGCTGGGCTGTCCGTTGGTCGACGCGCGTCAGCGAAGGCGCAGGGCCTCGCATGTGCGCGCAGCTCACCCAGACTACAGCGAAACGCTCAGGTGGTGGTGCGGGTAAAGTGGACCGCCAGCTCTTCGATGAGCGCCACCAGCGGCACGGGATCTGCGGCCAGGGTGCGCGTGAGGGTGATGGACTGCTCAAGCAGGGCGTTCAAGCGGCTGCGCGTGCGCTGCTCGCCGACGAGCATGGCGGCGTTGGGGCGGCCGAGCGCGGCATCGCGACGCACCGGCTTGCCGGCGCTATCGACGTTGCCGTAGACGTCGCACAGGTCGTCCGCGAGCTGGTATGCAAGGCCCAGGCACTGGCCGACCTCGCTCCAGGCGGGAGCATCGGTGGCGCCGGCAGCGGTGGCACCGGCCTCGGCCGCCAGGCGGAACAGCGCCGCGGTCTTCATGGCGTGGTAGCGGCTCAGGATATCGGGCTCGCAGACCAGCGCTTCGGTCTTTGCCTGGCCCTGGCCGCTTGGGGTCGGCCCCTGCTCCAGGCTCTGGCCGCCGATGATGCCCTCGCGCGAGCCGGTCGCCTGACCGAGCAGCCGCACGATACGCATCGCGCGCCGTGCCAGCCGCGGCGGCGACTCGGCCAGGACCTCGAACGCGCGGGTGAGCAGCGCGTCGCCCGCCAGCACCGCAACCGCCTCGCCGTAGACCTTGTGCACGGTGGGTCGGCCGCGCCGCATGGCGGCATCGTCAAAGCACGGCAGATCGTCGTGAACCAGCGACGCCGAGTGAACCAGCTCCACCGCGCAGGCCGCGCAGCGCGCCAGCTCCAGCTCGGCCTCAGCCGCAGCGCAGGCCGCGGCCACGGTCAGAAGCAGCCGCGGCCGGATCCGCTTGCCTCCCGAAAACACCGCGTGACGCATGGCGCGATGAAGCGCCTGCGGCTGCATCTCGGCATCGGGAAGCAGCGCATGCAGAGACTCTTCGAGCGGGTCCTTGGTGGAAGGCTGCTGAATCACTTGGGTATGCACGATCATAGGCAGGCCCTCGGCCAGTTTGTGGAGCTTGTTCTCTTGCGGCATTCCAAACCAATGGGCCGCCATAAGTAGATGCTCTGGGTTCCACTTCTGTTTCGGCCAGCGCGCACACAGGCGGCCGTCCGCCAGAGCTGTCTTGCCGTTTCAGTCCCCGCTATACAAACAGATCGCTGATGAGCGGTCTGCTCGGGTCGACGGCGTAGTGGGTAAAGTCGGTCACGCCAGCCTCGCGCAGGATGTCATCATCCATGCAGAAGCGTCCCGTAAAGTCGCGGCTGGAGCGGCTCAGGATGGCGTGCGCCGCGTCGGCCACGATCTCGGGCCGGCGGCTGCCCTGTAGCGCCTGCTCGCCGCCGAGCAGGTTGGCCACGGCCGCAGTGGCGATCAGGGTGCGCGGCCACAGCGCATTGACCGCAATGCCCTGCTCGCGCAGCTCTTGGGACATCCCCAGCACGCACAGGCTCATTCCATACTTGGCCATGGTGTAGGCCACGTGCGGCCCCCACCAGCGCGGCTCGCGCACGATGTCGAGCGGCGGCGACAGGTTCAGGATGTGCGGATTTTCCGCCTTGGCGAGGTGCGGAATGCACGCCTGCGAGCAGGCGAAGGTGCCGCGCGTGTTGATCTGATGCATGAGATCAAAGCGCGCCATGGGCGTCGATAGCGTGCCGGTCATGCTGATCGCGCTGGCGTTGTTGACCAGGATATCGATGCCGCCAAACGTCTTGACCGCCAGCGCCACCGCGGCCTGGATCTGATCCTCGGAGCGCACATCGACCGTGCAAGGGAGCGCCTTGCCGCCCGCCTGCTCGATCTCCGCAGCGGCGGTGTAGATGGTGCCGGGGAGCCTCGCGTGCGGCTCGGCGGTCTTGGCGGCCACCACGATGTTTGCGCCATCTCGCGCTGCCCGCAGCGCAATCGCAAGGCCAATGCCGCGACTGGCGCCGGTGACAAAGAGCGTCTTTCCAGCGAGGGAACCAGAGTTCATGGCAGCCGGCAACCTAGCACAGCCCCCGGATATTAGGCACGACCAATCGCCTTGCGATTCGCGCCTCTGGGCCAGCTTTGGACTTTGAGGCACCGCCGCGCGTGCTACAAATATGCGCTTTGGAAGTCCGCCTGGAGCACCCCATGTCACCGTCCCTGAATCCTCAAGAACCGACCACCGAGCATTCGCACCGATCGCCGGACAGCGCCGCCAGCCCCGACTTCTGGCACAGCCAGCCGCGCGCTTTTGTGACCAGCCTGTTTATCATCTTCATCACGTTCGTCCTGTCGATCGTCGCCATCTTCAGCATGGTGCTGACCCCGCGCGGCGGCATCTATCTGGCGATGGCGCGCGTCTGGCCGAAGATCATCTTTCGCTTTGGCGGCATCGAGTGGCGCTCGCGCACCGACCCGCGCGTCAATCCGGCCATCAGCTACCTATACCTGAGCAACCACGAGTCGCTGACCGACATCCTGGCGCTGTTTGCCACGCTGCCGCAGAAGGTCGTGATGGTGGCCAAGCGGTCGCTGTTCATCCTGCCGGTGTTCAGCTGGGGCATGTGGCTGGCAGGCTTTGTCTTTATCAATCGCAAAAACCGCGCCGCCGCCTACCGCAGCATGGAGAAGGCCGGCGAGCGCCTTCAGCGCGGCCGCAGCGTCGTGGTCTTTCCCGAGGGCACGCGCGGCGACGGCGGCGAGCTGCTGCCGTTCAAGCGTGGCGGCTTCCTGCTCTCGCAGGCGGCGCAGTTTCCCGTGGTGCCGGTGGGCATCTACGGAACCTACGGCGTGCTGCCGCGCGACACATTCTGCGTCTACCCCGGGCGCATCGCGGTGTGCATCGGCGCGCCCATCCCGCCGCCGGCCAAGGGCGAGCGGCTCGAAGAGTTTACGGCCCAGGTCAAAAGAGAGGTCGAGCGGCTGCGCCAGGAGGCCCGGTTGCTGGCCCAGGATGTCGCAGACTAAGTCCGCGAAGTCTCTGTCCTCTTGGCTGCCGTCCAGGCCGCCATTCAGGCTGATGTCCAGCCTGCCAGCTGGCCCGCTTCTGCGCTTCCTCGGCTGCCCCCTTTTAATCGAGAGCATGGGCGGCTATCCTTGGTCCACCAATGGGCACCACCGGCCATCAAGGCCACTCAGGAAGCAACAGCCATTCTGGCAACTCCCTCCACGGCGGGAAAGCCCCTGGATTCCCTCGCAGATTCGGCAAGTACACGCTGCTGTCACACCTTGCCACCGGCGGCATGGCCGACGTCTTCCTGGCCCGCCAGCTGGGCCCGGCCGGCTTCGAGAAGGAGTGCGTCATCAAGCGCATCCTTCCGCACCTGTCCCAGGATCCCAACAACCACTCGTTCATCGAGATGTTTCTCGACGAGGCGCGCATCGCGGCCCGCCTGTCGCATCCCAACATCGTCCACATGCTCGACCTGGGGCAGCAGGACGGCGACTACTTCCTGGCGCTGGAGTACATCGACGGGCTCACCGTCGAGAGCATCCTGGAGCGGGTGAGGCAGGCGGGGCAGCCGGGTCTGCCGTGGCCGATCGCCGTGCGCATCGTCAGCAACGTCGCCGAGGGCCTCGAGCACGCCCACAAGGCCAAGGACAGCGCCGGAAACCCGCTGATGCTGGTCCATCGCGACATCTCGCCGTCGAACATCATCGTCAGCTGGGACGGCGTGTCCAAGATCCTCGACTTCGGCATCGCCAAGGCCATGAACGCCGGCGGCGTCGAGAAGGTCAAGACCGGCGTCGGGATCATCAAGGGCAAGATCCCCTACATGAGCCCGGAGCAGATCCAGGGCTTTGACCTCGACGGCCGCTCTGACATCTTCTCGCTGGCCACGATCCTTTACGAGATGACCACCGGGCAGCGGCCATTTCCCGGCGACACCACCGGGCAGCTGACGGTGCAGATCACCAGCCGCGAGCCGCGCTCGCCCGACACGATAAACCCCGGCTTTCCGCACGATCTCTGGCCGGTGCTGCTGCGGGCGCTCGCCAAGTCGGTCGACAAGCGCTACCAGTCCGCGCGCGACTTCAAGCTGGATCTGGAGCAGTTCCTGTCCGATCAGCACGTCTCGTGCACCAACTACGATGTCGAGGCCTACTTGCGCGAGCTCGTGCCCGACCGGCCGCGGCCGGTGCTGCCCTCTGCCGAAGAGATTGCCCGCGTCGAGGCCGAAGCCAATGCCGCCGAGGCTGTGGCCGCCTCGACGGGAACTCCGCCCAGCGGCTCGGGCCCCAATGCCCACCGCCGCGACTCGACGCCGCCCATGGGCATTGCCCCGCCCAGCGTCAGCGCCGCATCCATCCCCGAGGCCCAGGATGCATCGGCGTCCGGGCCCAGCGCTTCCGGGCACCGCAACAATGAGTCCTCGGGCCACGCCATGGATGTGCTGGAGGCGGAAAACGCCGCCGAGCAGCGCCGCCAGCGCGAGAGCAGCGGCGGCGTCATCATGGGCGCCATCGCGCTGCTGGTCATCGTCACCGCGGTGATCTTCTATGTCCTGCACGAGCGCGCGCTCCAGCAGTCGGGCGAAGGCGGCGAGGGCAGCGGGCAGACGGCCCAGCCCGCAACTCCGACCGCGCCGCCGATCCCGCCGACCGCAGCGCCCGCGACCCCGCCCGCTGCGCCGGCCGCAGCCGGAGCCCCCGCTGCTCCTGCCGCTCCGACGGCGACCGCAGCCAAGCCGGGCGAAGGCGAAAAGAAGCCGGCGGCTGAAAAGCCCGCCGCCGAAAAGCCCGCCGCTGAAAAGCCGGCGGCCGCTCCCGGCGAAGAGAACAAGCCCAAGCAGGCCGCCGCCGGCACCGACGAGCCGCCCAAGCCCAAGCCGCGTCGCCCCAGGAAGCACGAGGACGACGGCCCCAAGGGCAGCCCCTCAAACCTGCCGCTGCCGCCGCCACCGCCCGCAGATCCCGAATAGCCAGCCTCGCGGGGCTAGAGCTCGCCGATGAGGATGCCGGCCTCAAGCAGGTCGGCGACGGTCTCGGTGAGCTCGCCCAGGCTGACCCGCAGCTGCGCGGCCAGCACCAGATCCAGCGGCACCTCTTCCACCACCGCCTTGATGATCATCACCTCCAGCGGGGTGGCGACCTCGCGACGCGGCATGAGCTCGGGCGCCGGCGCGCGCCAGAAGATCACCAGGTTCTCACCGGCCGCGGGCGCTTCCGACTGGCGCCGATCGTCATCGATCCAGCTGACCAGCGCATAGGAATAGGGGCGCAGCTCGACGGTGCTGTGCAGGCGCAGGGGCCCGGCCGCAGGCGTGGCGTCGGCAGGGTCGTCAGGCTGACCGTTGGTCTGAAACTCCCACCACTCAAAGTCCGCAAGCTCGCGCAGGAACCCGGGCAGCCCGGCATCCTCGCATTGCTCGGCCAGAAACGTCGGAAAGTGGCGGCCGTTCTGCGCCAGCTCGAAGTGGCTCATGGGGTGGCAGACGAAGTACGCCTCGACCAGCTTGTGCCAGCCGTCGAGCCCGCTGTGCACCTCAATCGCCTGGTGGCAGTACTGAAACACCAGCTCCAGCGACTCCTGCCGGTGGATCTGGCAGAACTGGCCGTAGATCTCCAGCCGCTTCGCGTCCTGGGCCTGCTGAGGGGACAGCTCAGAGCGGCTGCCGTAGAGCAGGCGCACCGTCTCTTCATGGCTGCGCTGGCCCAGCAGGAACGGCCCCACGTGCCCGTAAAACTCGGCCAGCCTCACAGCCGCGCCTCGCCCGGTCGGGCAGCTGCGGGGCCCACCAGCCCGGGCAGCGGCTGGCTCAGCACCTCTTCGGCGATGTCGCGCGCCCGGTCGACCTCATCGAGCACCTCATCCAGGGACGGGATGTCCTGATCCCACTCGATGAGCGTCGGGATCAGCCGGCCGGCGCGCTCCAGCGTGTGGCGATACAGCGCCCACACCGGGTCGATGATGGGCCCGATATGGGTATCTATGATCACATCCTCGCGCAGCGTGTGGCCGGCCATGTGCAGGTAGCGCACGCGCTCAAGCGGCATCTTGTCCAGAAAAGCGTAGGGATCAAAACCGTGGTTGCGGCTGTTCACGTAGACGTTGTTGATATCGAGCAGCATGCCGCAGTCGCCCTGTTCGAGGATCTGGCGCAGGAACGTCGCCTCGTCGAGCTCGGCGCCGGGCATGTGCGAATAAAACGTCGCATTCTCCAGGACCAGCGGCCGGCCGACATGGGCCTCGGTCTGCTTGATGCGGCGGGCCGTGTGCCGCACCGCTTCATGGGTAAACGGCAGCGGCAGCAGATCGTGCACCGGCTGGCCGTTGACCGTCGAGTAGCAGATGTGGTCGCTGAAAAATGGCGAGTCGCAGCGACTGGTCAGCTCGGCGATGGCATCCAGAAACTCGCTGTCCAGCGGATCGAGCCCACCAATAGACAGGCTGACGCTGTGCGCGATGCAGGGAAAGCGCTCCAGGCAGGCGTCGAGTCGCCGCCGCCGCCGGCCGCCAAAGGTCACCCAGTTTTCCGGGGTGATCTCGACAAAATCCACGCGCCGCCGGGTCGTGGCCAGCTCGTCGGCGAAGGCGTGCCGCAGACCGACGCCGATTCCAGCGATGGGAACAGCCATCGAAGCCTCCAGAAATAAAAAAGCCGCAGCCTGCATAACACAGGCCGCGGCTCGTAGCTGTTAAAGCGAAAACTACTTCTTGCCCGAGCAGCTCTTGCCGTCGGCGCCGCAGCTCTTGGCGTCGCCAGCCTTCTTGTCGTCCTTGGGGCCTTCCTTCTTGCCGCCCTTCTTGGGGGCCGGCTTCTCGGCGGCGGGCTTCTCGGTGGCGGGCTCGCCAGCCGAAGCAACAGTGACCGAGCCGAAAGCGAGGGTGCTGACCAGAGCCGCAAGTGCCTTCTTGTTCATGTGCCTTCTCCTATCCGATGGGTTTTTTCGCTTCACGATGCGAGAAAAAGCATCGCTGACCGGGAATATATTCTAGTTGTGAGCCTAGGGGAACAAAATCATCCATCCACCGGTCTAACCGTGTTGGGCCAGCCACTGACGGTGGAGTGGCTCCAACGCGCGGCGCGCAGCGTTGGCATTGACCACGTGGCGTGCGCCGCCGCCGAGGCTGTTCCCGAGCACGAGCGCTTCGCCGCCTGGCTGGCTGCGGACCTGGCCGGCGACATGACCTACCTGGCTCGCGACAGCGAGGCGCGGCGCGACCCCCGCCACCTGCTGGAGTCGGCGCGCAGCGTGGTCGCGGTCGCGCTCTCCTATCTGCATCCCGAGCCTGGGCCTGTGGAGGGTGGCGATGGGCTGCGCGGCCAGATCGCGCGCTACGCCCGCGCCGAGGACTATCACCTGGTGCTCAAGCGGCGGCTGGGGGCGCTGGCCGAGCGGATTCAGGCCGGGCTCGGTCGCGAGGTGGCGTACCGCGTCTGCGTCGACAGCGCGCCGCTGCTGGAGCGGGCGCTGGGGGCGCGCGCAGGGCTCGGCTTTGTCGGGAAAAACTCCCTCTTGATCACGCCGGGGGTGGGCAGCTACACGCTGCTCGGCGAGCTGCTGCTGGATGTGGAGATTGTGCCGGGGCAGCCGATTGGCTCGCGCTGCGGGGCGTGCCGGCTGTGCATCGATGCCTGCCCGACCGGCGCGATCATTGATGAATACAAGATCGATGCGCGGCGCTGCATCTCGTACCTGACCATCGAGAACACGGGGCCGATTCCGGTGCAGTTCCGGCAGGCCATGGGCACCTGGATCTTTGGCTGCGACCTCTGCCAGGAGGTCTGTCCGTGGAACGGCAACCCCGGCAGCAAGCCCGGTGATCCCGAGCTGCGCCCGCGGCCGGGGCAGTCGCGGCCGGAGCTGCTGTGGCTTTTGGGGCTGGGCGAGGCGCAGTTCCGGCGCTTCGTGAAGCGCACGGCCATGCGGCGCATCGGCCGCCGGCAGCTCATGCGCAACGTGGCGGTGGCGCTGGGAAATGTCGGCACCGCGGCCGAAGTGCCGGCCATGACGGCGGCCATGCAGCGCCAGCCGCCGCTCGTGCGCCAGCACCTGGCCTGGGCGCTGGGCGAGATTGGCCGGCGCGATGAGGCAGCCCGGCCCGCCATCGGTCAGGTGCTGCGCGGTGCGCTGGCTGAGGAAGAAGATGCGGCGGTGCAGGCCGAGCTGGCCGCCGCGCTCGAAGGGGCTGGCTAGGGCTTGTAGCTGAGAATGAAGCCGCCGGCGCCGCCGACCCAGGCCTTGTCCGGACCAAAGCCGGCGATGGCGCGCAGGTCGTTATAGACGACATGCGTGTTGGACCAGCTGCCGGCGCTGTTCACCAGCAGCTCGCCGTAGGTCGTGGTGACGAACATGCGCGTGGTCGTGGCATAGATCCCAGTCTTGCCATACGCCGAGCCAATGGAGAGCGTGTTGTACCTGGTCCCATCCCAGCGGAAGATCTGCGCGGACGACTCGGAGACGAAGTAGACGTCGCTGGCGCTGGTGCCGTGGATGCCGATGATCGTGCCGCTGCACGCGCTGATCTGGCTTGAGCTCCAGCTGGCGCCGTCGTAGCGATACACGGTGCAGGCGCCGCTGGCGCCGACCCAGATGTTGTTCGGGCCCGTGCCCCAGACCGCGTGCGGCTCGTAGCTTGGGGTCAGCGAGGTGATGTAGCGCGCGCCGTCCCAGAACTGGATCGATGAGGTGCCGGCCAGCACCACGCGGTCGGGGGCAGCGATGTAGATGCCGGTGATGGTGGCCGCGGCATCGCGGGTGCTGATCGGCGTCCAGGAGGTGCCGTCGTAGCGGAACACGCGGCCGCCGTCGCTGCCGGCCCAGATGTCGGTGGGGCCGGTGCCGGTGACCGAGTAGATGTTGGCGCCGAGCGGGGTCGAGGTCCAGCTGGTGCCGTCGAAGTGGCGCGCGTTCTTGTCGTCGGTGAAGGCCCAGACGTCGCGCTCGGAGGTGCCCCACATCGCGACGACGCGG
>Ga0075163_10009469_pt1 | contig 12788 bp, 10 predicted proteins | sample JI1023141ADNA_FD_71478 | JGI IMG/M metagenome (GOLD analysis project Ga0075163, IMG submission 71478) | Wastewater effluent complex algal communities from Wisconsin, to seasonally profile nutrient transformation and Carbon sequestration -... | ecosystem: Engineered > WWTP > Effluent > Algae...
CCCGCAGGGCCTCGCGGCGATCTACCAGCGCGTGCCCGCGTGGCCGCAGGCGCTGATCGCCGCGCAGCTCGCGATCTGCTACGCGGCCAACGGCTGGGCCAAGGCCGGGCCGACCTGGGCCTCCGGCGACGCGCTGGCCTACACGCTGCACCTCGACAGCTACGCCCGCCTCGACTGGCACGCGCTGGCGCTGGCGCTCGGACCGTGGCCGTTTCGCGCCGCGACCTGGGCCGTGCTCTGGTGGGAGCGGCTGTTCCCGCTGCTCTTGATCGGGCTGTGGCTGCGGACCGCGGCGCAGCTCCAGGCGCCCGCGCCGACCCGCCCCGCCGCGGCCCGCGGGTGCTGGCTCGCGCTCGCGGTGGCGCTCGCGACCTTCGCGGCGGTCCCGGCCGGCCTGGTCGAAAAGCCAGGTGCGCCGGGCCAGCTCGAGCGCGCGCTCGGGCTCGGGCTCTACGCCGCGATCGCGCTCGTCGCGGCGGTCGGCCCCCGCGCGCGGACCGTCGCGCTCGGCCGTCGCCGCGTCACGATCGACCGCGCCTGGCTGGTCGAGTGGCCGCTCGGCGCGTGGCTGTGGCTCGGCTTCGGCGCGGCCTTCCACGCCATGAACTTCGCGCTGCTCAACGTCGGGATGTTCGCGCTGGCGACGATGGCCGCCTACCTGCTGGTCGGCGCCGGCGACGGCGCGGTCCGGCTGCTGCAGCGGCTCGCCCGCGCCCTCGCGCGCCGCGGCGTACCTGTCCCGAAGCACATGTCCCGTGAGACAGCCATCGCCGCCGAGGACCCGACGCTGCCACAGCTGCACCGCGACGCCGCGGCGCTCCCGGGCCCGGCCCTGCTCGCCGCCGGCGCGCTGGTGCTGCTCGGCGCGATCGTGGCGCTCGCCTCCGGCGCGCGCCCGCTGGTCTGGTGGCACGGCGCGTGGCTGCTCGCCGCGGCCGGCCTGACGCTCGTCGGCTGGCGCGTCGCCAGGCGCAGCGCCGCCGACGACCCGACGCTGCGCGAGCCGTGGGCGTACGGCCCGGCGGGGCGGCTCGCGGCCGGGGGCATCGTCGCCTACCACCTCGCCGCGCTGCTGCTGTGGCAGCTCCCGCGCTGGTCGGCCCTGCCCTACCGCGACGACGCCCGCGCGCTGCTCGAGCCGTGGATGGACCTCAGCTTCACGCGCCAGGCCTGGTCGATGTTCGCGCCCAACCCGCCGCGCACCAACCACGCCGTGCGCACCATCATCGTCGACGCGGCCGGCGTCGAGCACGACCTGCGCACCGAGCTCTACCACCCGGAGAACCTCGCGCGCCCGTACCTGTGGCACGACCGCCGCCACAAGATCGACGGCAACCTCGCCGGCGACCGCAGCAAGTTCCTCGGCCCGTGGCACGCCCGCTGGCTGTGCCGCCGCTGGGCGCTCGAGCACGGCGGCGAGCCCCCGCGCCGCGTCACGCTCGAGCTGCGCCGGGCCCCGATCCGGCTCGACGATCATGACGTCGGCGCCGCCGCGCAGCGGTTCTGGGCCGCCGCGAAGACCCTGCCGATCGTCGCCATCGACTGCGCCGACGCGCCGTTCGCCCAGCTCGACGACGAGGTCCGCGCGCGTCACGGCCTCCCGCCCGCGCCGCCCGGCGCGCTGCGCTACACCTGGCCCGAGGGACAGGCCGCGACCTGGGCCGAGCGCCGGGCGACCCTCGACCCGCTCGCCCCGCTGTGGCCGCTGCTGGCCCTCGCGCTCGCCGGCGCGATCGGGCAGTGGGCGCGGGACGATCGCCGCCGCCATGTCGCCCGCGCCGCGGCGCGCCGCCTCGCGCAGACGTGAGCACGCGGCCGCGCGCCCGCGCGCGACCCCGCGACGCGAACATTCCCGTATCCTCGGACGGTGCGCCGCCTCTGCCTGCTCGCGTCCCTCTCGCTCCTCGCCTGCGACCCCGGTCAGGGCAAGCCGCCCGCGCCGCAGCCGACCGTCGCGCCGAAGCCCACCAGCACGCCGACGCCGCCCGCGACGCCGCCGATCGCCAGGCCGCCGGTCATACAACCACCGGCGACGCCCGGCTCCGGCGCCCCGCTCACCGCGCTCGCGCCCGACAGTCAGCGATCCGACCTCAAGTCCGACGAGGAGGCCCGCATCTTCCCGGCGATCGCCCGCCGCGACGGCGACGCCTGGGAGCTGCGCGTGCACGCCTGGGTCTACGAGCCGGAGGAGGACTCGGTCGGGCGCGCCGCCACGGTCGAGGCGCTGCGGGTCGCGCTCGGCCTGCCGGACGAGGCCGCCGAGAGCGCGATCTTCCGCGCCCGCGCGCGCCCGTTCCTCGTCGACAACGAGTCGAGCAAGGCGCTGGTCGTGCGCATCGGCGACGCGCGCTACCTCCTCAACTCGACCGGCTTCAACGGCCACAGCGAGACCGACCTGCGCGTCGCCGCGAGCGGCCTGCGCCCCGACGCGGCCGGCTGGGTCCCGATCGACGTCGTGACCCGCGAGCACGACCTGCGCCACTTCGGCGGCGCCGCGCTGCTGCTCGCGGACAGCGGCACCTCGGTGATCTCCGACCTCGACGACACGATCAAGATCAGCGAGGTCCGCGACAAGGCGAAGTTGTTAAAAAACACCTTCATGCGCGAGCCCGTGGCCGTGCCCGGCATGGCCGACTTCTACCGCCGCTGGGCCGGCGCCGGCGCCACCTTCCACTACGTCTCCGCGAGCCCGTGGCAGCTCTTCGACGTCCTCGGCACATTTCTTAAAAGCGCCGACTTCCCGCCGGGCAGCGTCCACATGAAGCAGTTTCGCTGGAAGGACAGCAGCTTCTTCTCGCTGTTCGAGGACCCGCGCGGCTACAAGCTCCCGATCTTGCGCGACCTGCTGAAGCGCTCGCCGGGGCGCCGCTTCGTGCTCGTCGGCGACTCCGGCGAGCTCGACCCCGAGGCCTACGGCGAGCTCGCGCGCGAGCTCCCCGCGCAGGTCGCGGCGATCCACATCCGCGACGTCACCGGCGAGGGCCGCGACGCGCCGCGCTACGCGGCCGCCTTCGCCGACCTGCCCGCCGAGCGCTGGACCCTCTTCACCGACCCGACCACGCTGCCGCAGACCCTGCCCTGACCCGCGATCACGCCAGTCGCCGCGGCAGCGCGACCGGCCGAAACGCCTCGGCCAGGGCCCCGAGCGCCGCCCGCACGCGCGGGCTGCCCTGCCGGCCGGCGAGGCACACCGCGTAGATCGGCGGGCCCGGGGCGGCCAGATCGGCGAGGACCTCGAGCACCGCGCCGCGCGCGATCGCCTCGGCGGCCATGAAGTCGAGGACCTGCGCGAGGCCGACGCCGCTCGCCGCCGCGTGGACCAGCGCGTCGGCGTACGACGCGTCGAGCGAGCCGCCGGGCGCGAGCTCGCGGAGCTCCGCGCCGCCGGGCGCCTTGAGAAATTCCCAGGGCCGGCGATGCCCGCTGGGCATGATGAAGGCGAGCAGCTCGTGGCGGGCGAGGTCCTCCGGGCGGCGGGGCACGCCGCGACGCCCGAGGTACGCCGGCGCCGCGATCGTCGTCCAGCGCGGGCGCAGCAGCAGGCGCGCGACGAGGCTCGAGTCGGGCAGGTCGCCCATGCGGACCGCGACGTCGACCTGCTCGTCGACGAGCCGCGCGATGCGGTCCGAGAAGCGCAGCTGCACCGTCAACGCCGGGTGCTGCTGGGTCAGCCGCGCCAGCGCCGGCGTGACCTGCCCGGCGAGGATGAACGGCAGGCTGACCGTCACGCTGCCCCGCGGCTCGCGGGCGCCGTGCGCCGCCGCCTCGCGACCGGCGCGCAGCAGCGCCACCGCCTCGCGCGCGCGCCCGAGCAGCGCCTGGCCCTCGGGGCTGAGCGCGACCTTCCGCGAGCTGCGCTCGAGCAGGCGGACCCCGAGCTCCGTCTCGAGGCGCTTCACCGCCTTCGACACCGCGGCCGTGGTCACGCCGAGCTGCTCGGCCGCGCGGCGGAAGCTCTGCGCCTCGGCGACCGCGATGAAGGGGACGACGCCGGCGAACAGGTCCTGCATGCGCCTGATGATTGACCGAAAGTTGACGATGCTTCAACCGTGTCCGGCTCGATCGCCGCGAGGTTCACGATTAGCCTGGGCTGCATGACAACAGCGAGCGACATGCAGGGCAAGATCGTCGTCATCACCGGCGCCAACGCGGGGATCGGGCGGGCCACGGCCCGGGCGCTCGCGGCCCGCGGGGCCCACGTCGTCATGGCCTGCCGCAGCCGCGAGCGCGGCGAGGAGACGCGCGCCGCGATCGCGGCCGAGGTCGGCGCGGCGGCCCGGCTCGAGGTCGCGCAGCTCGACGTCGCCGATCTGCGGTCCGTCGTCGAGTTCGCCGCGCAGCTGCGCCGCCGCCACCCGAAGATCGACGTCCTCATCAACAACGCCGGCGCGTGGTGGCTCGAGCGCAAGACCTCGCCGCAGGGCCACGAGCTGCAGTGGGCGACCAACGTGCTCGGCCCGCACCTCCTGATAAAGCTCCTGCAGGAGCCGCTGCGGGCCGCCGGCGGGCGCGTCGTCAACGTCGCCTCGACGGCCGCGGGCGGCCTCGACCTGGCCGACGTCGACTGGGAGTCGCGCAAGTACGACGGCATCAAGGCCTACAGCGCGACCAAGCAGGCCGACCGCATGCTGTCGTGGGCGTGGCACGACCGACTCGCCGGCGCCGGCGTCACCGTCAACGCGATGTCGCCGGGCCTCGTCGCCACCGACTTCAACCGCAGCGCGGCCGGCTTCTTCAAGTTCATGTTCAAGGTCATGCGCCCGTTCTCCCGCACCCCGGAGAAGGGCGCCGACACCGTCGTGTGGCTGGCCAGCGCCCCCGAGCTCGCCGGCGAGAGCGGCGGCTTCTACGAGGATCGCAAGCGGAGGCCGTGCAAGTTCAACGAGCCCGCCGGCGTGGCCGCGCTGTGGGACGTGCTCGAGCGCCACGTCGCCGGCTTCGACGCGGCCCCCCGCGCCGACCTGCCGGGCAGCGCCGCCTGACGCGAACGCCGTCCCCGCCCGCGCCGCGCGGCCCCGGCGCGATAGCGCCCTGGCGTGGTACAAGCGGCGCGCATGCGCCTCTCACCCCTGCTCCTCCTCGCCCTCGCCCTCCCCGCCTGCGCGGGCCGCCTCGACGCCGCGGTGCGTCAACAGGCTGCGGCCGACTTCCAGTGCGGCGAGCCCGACATCAAGCTCCAGCAGCAGGCCTCGGCCGGCTACGTCGCGAGCTACAGCGCGAGCGGCTGCGGCAAGGAGGGCGTGTACCAGGGCAACTGCAGCCTGTTCGGCTGCCGCGCCTACCCGGCCGGCATGGCCGCCGCGCCGCCGACGGGCGACGCCGGCGGTGGTTCGTACGCGGGCGACCCGTACGCGGGCGGCGGCGCGGGCGAGCCGTCCAGCGATCCGTCCAGCGCACCCGCGAGCGGCCCGAGCTTCCCGGGCAACACCAGCAGCGCGCCCGCGAAGCCGGCCGCGCCGACCGTCGTGTCGGTGACGATCCGCAGCGCGTGCAGCAAGACAGTGCGCGTCTTCTACGGGGACAAGCCCAAGTTCGGCAGCGGCACGACGAGCTCGATCAGCAGCAACTCGGTGCAGTCGAAGTCGATGAAGCCGGGCGAGATGATCTGGGTCGTCGACGAGCAGGACAACCCGCTCGGCGGCGTCAGCATCAGCGAGGGGACCCGCACCGTCGAGATCGGCAGCGACTGCAACAGCATCCGGCCGCGCTGAGGCGCGCGTGCCGACGCGGGCCGCGGCCGGCCGGCGCTAGCGCGGCGCCGGCAGGCCCGCGAACGCGTCCTGCATGCGCGAGAGCCCCGCGCGCAGGCTGTCGTCGTCGGTCGCGTACGAGATGCGCAGGAAGCCCGGCGTGCCGAACGCGGTCCCCGGCACCGTGGCGATCAGCTTCTGCTCGAGCAGCCAGGTCGCCAGCGCCAGGTCGTCCGCGAACTGCGTGCCCGGCCCGAGGTGCCGCGAGATGTCGGCGAACAGGTAGAAGGCGCCGTCGGGCGCGAAGGTGTCGACCGCCGGCAGCGTGGCGAGCCCGGCGAGCATGAACTCGCGGCGGCGGACGAACGCCGCGTGCATGCTCCGGACCACGGCCTCGCAGCTCGGGTCGGTGAGCGCCGCGAGGGCCGCGATCTGCGACGTCGTCGCGGGCCCCGACGTCATGTGCCCCTGCAGCTTGCTCGCCGCCGCGACGATCTTCGCCGGCGCGAGCATGAAGCCGATGCGGTAGCCCGTCATCGAGAAGCTCTTCGAGACCCCGTCGACCACCACGATCTGCTCGGTCACCCCGCGCAGCGCCTCGAACGAGCTCGAGTGCACGAAGTCGCCGTAGACCAGGCGGCGGTAGATGTCGTCGACGAGCAGCCAGCACTGCGGGGCGCGGGCGACCATCACCTCGGCCAGCGCCCGCATCTGCGCCGCGCTGTAGCCGGCGCCGGTCGGGTTGGTCGGGTTGCCGAGCACGACGAAGCGCGTCTTCGGGGTCAGCGCGGCCTCGAGGTCCTCCGGCTGCAGGCGCCAGCCGTGCTCGCGTCTGGTGTCGACGACGACCGGCACGCCGTCGCCGAGCTTGACCATGTCGACGTACGACACCCAGTACGGCGCGGGGATCACGACCTCGTCGCCGGGCGAGAGCGTGACCATGAACAGGTTGGCGAGGCTGTGCTTCGCGCCGCACGAGACCAGCACCTCGGTGCGGGCGACCGGCCGGCCGTGGTAGCGCGACAGCTCCTGGGCGACCGCGTCGCGCAGCTGCGGGAGGCCGGGGACCGGCGTGTAGTGCACCGGGCTCGTCGCCAGGAACTTCGTCAGCGCCTCGGTCACGGCCGGCGGCGGGCGAAAGTCGGGCTCGCCGGCGCTGAAGTTGAGGACGGCCTTGCCCTGGGCCCGCAGCTCGCCGGCCCGCGCCGAGATCGCCAGCGTGGGCGACGAGCTCAGCATGCCGGCGCGCGCGTTGGTGTGCAGTTCGATGGTGGCCATGGTCCTCCGCGGACCCCCACTTTAGCGGCTCGGCCCGCCGTCCCAGCGGAGAAAATCCACCGCGGTCTGGCCGTAGCGGCGCGAGGCCTCGAGGACGTAGTCGGGCAGCCCCGGGAGCGCGCCGGCGGTGCGATCGTGCTCGCACACCACGATGGCCCCGGGCACCAGCCACCCCGCGGCCAGCATCGGCGCCAGCGCGGGCACCAGCGCCGCGGTGCGTTCATACGGCGGGTCGAGCAGGACCAGCGAGAACGGCCCGCCCAGGCTCGCTGGACCGCGGCGCAGCGCCGCGAGGGCGTCGCCCTGCCACAGCGTGACGCGGTCCGCGAGCGCAAGCTCACGGATCTGTTCACGCAGGAAGCGGACCACCGGCGGCTGTTGTTCGACGAGCGTCGCTCGCGCGGCGCCGCGGCTCAGCGCCTCGATCGCCAGGGCCCCGCTGCCCGCGAACAGGTCGAGCACCACCCGCCCCTGCAGCTCGAGGTGCAAACGATCGAAGATCGCCTCGCGCACCCGCGAGCCCGTCGGTCGCACGCCCGCGATCGCGGCCGGCAGCGGCCGCAGCACCCTCCCCCGTAGACTGCCCGCGCCGACCCGCTGCATGCCGCGGGGATAGCCCACGCGGCCGCGCGCTGTAAAGCCGCGCCGCGATCGCCTCGCGGCGAAAAACGAAGCGGCGACCCGTCGGGGCCGCCGCTTCATCTCGATCCCGGTCGAGGGCTCAGGCGTGGCGCGCGAGCATCAGGGTCGGGCCGGGCTGGCGCAGCACCGCGGCGATCTCGGCCCGCTCCTCCGCGTCCTCGCGGGCGAGGCGCTGCCAGCCGGCGTTGAGCTGACGGCGGCGGCGGACCGCGGCGATCACGATCAGCGGCGAGAGGGCGGCGAACGGGAGCCCGCCGGAGCTGATCACCGGGAACCACACGAAGCGCCCGCTGAGGCCGGTGCGCCACTCGCTGTCGAGCTCGCCGAGGCTGCGGCCGAACGCCTTGATCCACGCGGCGTCGAAGCTGGTGCCCTTGCGCAGCTCGGCGAGCAGCTGGCGCATGTCGGAGCCGTCGTCGTCGCGGCCGCGGACGTGGTTGATGAAGTCGCGGGCGGCGGCGTAGCTGACGGTGGCGGCGATCGGGTCGAGGCCGTGGAAGTTCTCCTCGAGCTTGTCGAGGCCGGGGACGCCGGGGCCATACACCGCGCCGGCGAGGATCTGACTGCGCATCAGGTCGACCTCGTTGCCGAAGCTCTCGGCGACGCCCTCGTGGAACCACCGCGGCAGGGGCTCGCCGCCGGTGGCGCGATAGAGGGCGACGTGGGCCATCTCGTGGCGCAGCAGCGAGTCGAGGTCGGTGAGAGATCCATCCGGCGCGTGGCGGGCGATGACGATCTCGCCGCTCTCCGAGTGGGCGACGCCGGCGGCCCAGCGCGGCATGCCGGTCGCCTCGGAGATGCGGCCCGAGTGCGCGACGTAGTTGATCACCAGCTCGTCGTCGAGGTCGCCGGCCAGCGCCTTCTCCATCTCCGACCACCAGCCCGGGATGTAGGCGGCCAGCTCGAGCGCCTCGTCGGCGAGGTCGGGGTCGTAATTCACGATCACACGACCGACCACGAGCTGACTGGTCGCCGTCGTGAGCTCCCAGCCGGCGGCCTCACCGGTCTCGGCGCGGGCGGTGCGGACCGGCGCGAGGACCAGGAGCATGGCGGCGACGAGCGCGGCGAGGAATGAGGTCGAGAACCAGCGCCCGAGGCGTGCCGCACGAGTCATGGCCCCACTGTGAGCACGACCGTCTCGCGGCGCAAGCTGCTGGCCAACACCAGTCCGATCGCCAGGCCGACGGCCACGATCGCCCCGCCGGCGATCAGGCCGGTCCGGAGCTTGCGGCTGATCCGGACCTTGCGCTCCCTGGCCCCGTCGCGGACCAGGCCGAGGTGCTCGTCCCACAGCGCGTCGACGAGGCCCGGCTCGCGCGCGGCCGCCTGGCCGCGGACGCCGAGGTCGCGGTCGAGCCGGCAGTCGCGGGTCAGCAGCACCGCGTCCTCGCGATCGGGGAGGTACTCGAGCAGGATGACGAGGTCGTCGCGGCGCTCGCGGCAGATCGCCTTGCCCTCGCCCGCGCCCGCGCGCAGGCGGCGGACCTGGGTGCGCGGCGCGGTCGAGGCCAGCGCCGAGCGCTCGAGCGCGTCGACCACGGCCTTCTCCGGCTTCGAGCCCGGGGCCGACGGCCCGAGGCCGACCGCGATCGTCACCCGCTCCGGGCTGTCGGGGCCGATCGGCGCGGTCGGCACGGGGATCCGCGGCGTGGCCGGGATCGCGCTCGCCGGCGGGGCCGGGCCCTCGACCGCGAGCCTTCCTGACCTGTCCGAGAGGACAGGTCGTTCGTCTGTCTCTTCGGACATGTCCCGGGGGCCAGCCTCATCGGCCCTTTCGGACATGTCCGAAGGGCCAGGCGCGGCGACCTCGACCGCGAGCGGGACCTCGGCCTCGCGCAGCGTCGGGCCCGCGGCCAGCGCCGGGCCCGGCGCGGCGAGGGCGACGAGCAGCGGCCAGGCGAGCCATGGAGAGGTCGTGCGCACGAGGAAGCGTTCTCGCGCGCGCCCGCGCCGGTGTCAACCGGACGTCCCCGCGTCGCTCGCGGCGCGGCGGGCCGCGGCGGGTCGCCGTCGGCTGCACCTCCGCTGCTGTCCACGCGCCCGTCCACGTGCCCTCCGGCGCCCGGGTCGCGACGCGCCGGCGCCGGGCCGGGGGCGTATTCCCGCGGGCGGGGGACGCTCGCTCACGCGGCCATCGCCGCGGTCTCCACGTCGGCCGCGGCGACGCCGAGGTGCTCGCGCACCCGCTCGAGCGGCCAGTCGAGCATCGCGCTCCAGTCGACGCCGAACAGCGGGGGCAGGCGCTTGCCGAGCTGCCAGCCGCGGGTGATCGCCTCCATGCGGCGGGGCCCGTCGGCGGGCGCCTTGAACAGCGTGTTGAGCATCGCCGCCGACAGGATCATGTAGCCGAGCGGCGAGCCGAGCTGGGCCATCGTGAACGCCTGCAGGCCGAGCTCGCCGGCGACGTCGGTGTCGAAGCCGAGCACCGTGTGCCACAGGTCGTGGGTCCGCTCCATGTGCAGCTTGAAGCGCAGCTCGTCGGTGTCGGTCGCGTCGACCTTGCTGTGGTAGAGGCCGGCCGGGTCGAGGCCGCGCTGGTCGAGGAACTGGGCGAAGGCGCGGCCGAGGCTGCCCTCCGGCCGCGCGCGCAGGGCCGGCAGCGTGAAGCGCAGCGCGGGCTCGCGGCGGGCCACGAACGCGGCGACCTCGGGGCGGGCGAGCATCGCCTTCAGCGCGGGCGCCTCGGGGTCGAGGCTGTCGACCAGCGCGAACACGAGGTCGAGGCGGTCGGTGTCGCCGACGAGGCGGACGAAGGTGGTGCTGAAGCGAAACAGGCGGAGAAACTTCTGCATGGGGACTCCTGCGGCCGGGCGCGGCCGGCGGCGTGACGTGAGGGCTTGCGCAAAAGATGAGCCCTTGCTCAGATACTGGCTACTCGCGTTCTCCCGATGGTCGCCCCCGCCCGCAAGACCCGCCCGCAGCCGCGTCGCAGCCCCGTTCAGGGGCGTGCGCAGCAGACCGTCGAGGCGATCGTCAAGGCGGCCGCTCAGATCCTGGCGCAGCACGGGCCCGACGCGGCGACCACCAACGCCATCGCCGCGCGCGCGGGCGTCAGCATCGGCTCGCTGTACCAGTACTTCGCCGACCGCGACGCGCTGATCACCGAGCTCGTGCGCCGCCACGTCGGCGAGATGCAGGTCGTGCTGTCGACCGCGCTCGAGGGCCTCGGCGACCGCCCGCTGCCGGGGGCGATCGAGCAGCTCGTCGCGGCGATCGTCGCGGCCCACCGCGTCTCGCCGCGGCTGCACCAGGCGCTGCACCAGTCGCTCGCGCGCAGCCGCCTCGACGCGATCGACCGCTTCGAGGGCGGGCTCGAGACGATGGTCGCGCGCGCGCTCGCGACCCGCGAGGAGCTCGAGATCGCCGACCCCGGGCTGACCGCGACGGTGCTGGTGCGCGCGCTCGGCGGGCTGATCCGGACGACCCTGCGCTGCGAGCCCGGGCGCCTCGACGAACCCGCGTTCGCCGCGGCGATGACCGGCATGATCCTCGGCACGCTCGAGCGATCGCGGCGGCGCTGAGAGACCTGTCCCGAAGGTCAGGTGCCGCGCCGCCGTGACCTGTCCCGAAGGTCAGGTGCCGCGGGCGGGCCGCTTGCGCTCGGCGAACCAGCTGCGATAGCGCTGCATCCGCGCCTGCTGCTCCGCGGGCGCCTTGCGGGCGCAGGTGCGGGCCTCGTCGCTGCCCGGCGCGGCGCCCCAGCGCAGCTCGGGGCAGTCGTTGGGGTTGTAGGCGGCCTCGAGCGCGCCGGCGCGCTCCAGCAGCTCGGCCAGCGAGAGCGTCCAGCTGCTGCCGTCGCTGCGCGTGTACTTGAACTTGAACCGGTCCTCACGCAGCAGCCCGGCGCGGGCCTGCTCGAGGCGCTCGACGAGCGCCGCGAGGGTCGCGGGCTCGGCCGCGCCGAACACCGCGGGCTGGCGGCGGACCTTGTCGGAGAAGCCGCGCACGACGTCCATGGCGATCAGCAGGCGCAGGTCGCGGGCCGGGGTCGAGTACGACTCCCACGCGCCGGTGGTCTCGAACACCTTGAAGCCCTCGGGCATCGGCACCGTCGCGCCCGGGTTCTTCTTGAAGAAGTCGTCGCCGTTCGCGACCGAGGTCACGCGCACGCGGGCCTGCTCGAACAGCGCGGCGACGGCCTCCTCCTGGGCGATCAGCGCGTCGCGGGTGCCGGGCGTGATGATGCGCTCCATCGCGTCGTAGAACGCCGGCGCCGACAGCTCGGACTGCGCCGCCGAGACGTCGCCGTAGCCGGGGGCGCGCTGCAATTCGGCGTCGGTCATCTGCGCCGCGACGCCGTCGCGCACGACCACCGGGCGGAAGTTCTTGAAGCCCGCGCCGCCGAGGCCCGGGTCCGGGTTCCACAGGAAGTTGCCCTCCCAGAACCGCTTGCGCGTGATGCTGCCGTCAGGCTGGCCGTCGACCGCGTACAGCACCCCGGGCCGCCCGCCCGCGCCGTCGAAAAGCTCGACGAGCACGAGGATGTGGCCGTACGGGTCGGCGTAGACGGTGCCGGGCCGCAGCGCGCGGCGGTCGAGGCGGACCGGGTAGAGGTCGCTGCGCTCGTCGGTCAGCGCCACGCGGCCGTTGCCGGTGTGCACGCCCCACGCGAGCGTGCGGCGCAGGAAGTACTGGACCGCGCCGAGCTGGCCCGGCTGCGGGCCGGTGCCGTCCTGCGACTTCGTGTTGGCCGTGACCTCGCCGCAGCGCGGCGCCTTGCCGGGGCTGCCGCGCGAGCACCCGCGAAACCCGAACGGCAGCCCGCGCTTCCACGCGTAGTAGGCGCGCAGGAAGTACGGCGTGTCGGCGCAGTCGGGGCGCATCGCCAGGCCGGTCGGGTGCCGCGCGTCCTCGTCCCAGCCGAGCGCGCCGTGCAGCAGGTTGCGGGCCGGGTCGCTGGTGATCTGGTCGAGCGCGGTGGTCGCGAGGTCGGCGCCCGGCTCGGCGTGGAACAGCTCGCGCAGCCACGCCGAGTACAGCGCCTCCTCGCCCGCGTCCCAGGCGCGCACGCTCGGCCAGGCCTGGTTGTTCGGGGCCGGCGGCGGCGCCTCACGGCTCGCCGTGGCCCGGATCTTGATCCGCAGACAGGCGCTGCCCTGGCCGGCGCGACCGACCACCACCGTCAGCTCGCCGGCCTGGGTCGGGTTCATGGTCGCGATCACGGCCGACGGCACACCT
>Ga0075163_10009470_pt1 | contig 12788 bp, 11 predicted proteins | sample JI1023141ADNA_FD_71478 | JGI IMG/M metagenome (GOLD analysis project Ga0075163, IMG submission 71478) | Wastewater effluent complex algal communities from Wisconsin, to seasonally profile nutrient transformation and Carbon sequestration -... | ecosystem: Engineered > WWTP > Effluent > Algae...
GCCGACACGGTGATCCACTACGATCCCTGGTGGAATCCGGCGGTCGAGTCGCAGGCCACCGACCGTGCCCATCGCATCGGTCAGGACAAGCCGGTATTCGTCTATCGGCTGATCGCTGGCGACACGGTGGAGGATCGCATTCTGGCGCTGCAGGCGCGCAAGCGCGAACTGGCCGATGCCTTGTTCGACGAGTCCGGGCAGAGCCTGGCCTCGGCGCTGAATGCCGATGATTGGCTGGCGCTGCTGGACTGAATGGCGATTTGGGTCGTTGTTGTGGATGTAGCAAGACGCCGGCCCTGGTGCCCTGCAGTTCGCTGCGCGAAGGAGCGCACCGGCAGAGGACGCCGGAACGCGCCAAATCGGCCCCGCCCCCGCTCCTTGGCACGGCGTTCAGCCTGTGCGAGCCTGCCGCGCCTACAATGAAGCATTGAACATCGCTGTCCGCGGAGGTTTATCCATGCAAGTCCGAGCCGTTTTCGTTGCCGCCGCCCTGGCGCTGGGATTCGTTGCCGTGCACGTGGATGTGCATGCCCAGGTCGAGAAGAAGGGCAAGCTCTACAAATGGACCGACCAGGAGGGCAATGTCCATTACAGCGACCAGATTCCGCCCGAGGCCAAGGAATACGCCCGCGAGCGCCTGAGTGACCAGGGCGTGGCTGTCGAGCGCACTGATCGCGCGATGACGCCCGAAGAACTGGCCGCGCAGCAGGCGGCAATCGACAAGGCAGAAGCAGAGGCCAAGCTCTCGGCGGAACAGCGTCGGGCGGACGAGGCTCTGGTCAATTCCTATGCCAGCGAGGAAGACCTGACCCGCGCGTACAACCAGCGACTGGATCTGCTCGGGCAGACCATCGATGCGCGGCATATCGAGATCGCGGCACGCGAACAGAGTCTGCAGACGCTGGTCGCGCAGGCCGCTGAAATGGAGCGTGGCGGACGCCCGGTCAGCGATGCCCTCAAGCAGATGATTGCTTCGGAACGTGTCGAGATTGATCGTCAGAAGGCCTTCCTGGTAAAGAAAGAAGCCGAGAAGCTCACGGCCAAGACCGACTACGACCGCGACATGGCGCGCTACAAAGCTGCGCTGGCGCGGACGCAGAAGGACAAGTGAGCGTGAACCAGGGCTTGCGTGTCTGCGTGTATTGCGCATCCAGTTCGGCCGCTGACCCGGTCTACCGCGAGCAGGCGCATACCTTGGGGCAGAACTTGGCCGAGGGCGGTTGCAGCGTGGTCTACGGGGGTGGCAGCCTGGGTTCCATGGGTGCCGTTGCTGATGGTGCCCTGGCGGCTGGCGGCGAAGTCATTGGCATCCTGCCGCGTTTCATGGCCGATCTGGAATGGGGGCACGCCGGGCTGACCCGCCTGGAACTGGTCGAGGACATGCGCGAACGCAAGCACAAACTGCTCACCGGCAGTGACGCAGTGGTCGCCTTGCCGGGTGGCTGCGGCACGCTGGAAGAGCTGTTTGAAGCGATCACGCTCAAGCGCCTCGGTCTGTACTTCGGTCCGATCATCCTGCTCAACACCCGAGGCTTCTACGACGACGTGGTGCGGCTGCTCGACCGCAGCATCGGCGAGCGCTTCATGAACCCGGAACACCGCGACATGTGGACGTTGGTGGACACCGCCGCCGATGTGCTGCCGGCGATCCGGGCCACGCCAAGATGGCGTGAGGATGCGCGGAGTGTTGCCACGGCGCGATGACCGTATCGGGCGGCCGGGGTAAAACGTGAAAGGTGAAACGTCAATTTGCACCGGCTCCGATTGACGTTTCACGTTTCACGTTTGACTGCTCCTCCGATGCCCGAACTCCCCGAAGTCGAAACCACCCGGCGCGGCATCGAGCCGCACGTGCTCGGACGCGTGGTGCGCCGCGTGCTGCTGCGCGAGCGACGTTTGCGCTGGCCGGTGCCGGATACGGTCACCGTCGGCTTGATCGATCTGCCGGTCGAGCGCGTTCGTCGACGCGCCAAGTACCTGCTGCTCGACAACTCGCGCGGCAGCGCCATCGTGCATCTGGGCATGAGCGGCAGCCTGCGCGTGCTCAGCAGCGAGGTCCCACTTAAGTTGCACGATCACTGGGACCTGCAGCTCGACGACGGTCGGCTCCTGCGTTACAACGATCCACGGCGCTTCGGTTGTCTGCTGTGGCAAGCGGCAGGCGAGGTGCATCCGCTGCTGGCCGCGCTCGGCCCCGAGCCCTTCGATCCGGGATTCGATGGTGGCTACCTGTACGCGCGCGCCCATGGTCGCAGCGGGCCGGTGAAGCACTTCCTGATGGACCAGAACATCGTCGTTGGCGTGGGCAACATCTATGCCGCTGAAGCGCTGTTTCGTGCCGGCATCGATCCGCGTCGCGCCGCCGGCAAGGTGTCCCCCGCGCGCTACGAGGCGCTGGCGCAAGCGGTGAAGGCGATTCTCGGCCACGCCATCGAACGCGGTGGCACCACGCTGCGCGACTTCCTGCGCCCGGATGGCGAGCCCGGCTACTTCGAGCAGGAATTGCAGGTGTACGGCCGCGCCGGTGAGCCTTGCCGGGCCTGTGGTGCATCAATCAAGAGCGTGCGCCTGGGACAGCGGTCGAGTTTCTATTGCGGCAAGTGCCAGCGCTGATGGGAGCGGGCTTGTCCCGCGAGCTTTGCGCTCCGCCGCCACCCTTCCTCGCGCGCAAGCGCGCTCCTGCAAATACGCCGAAGAACTTCGCAAGACCCGCAGGAGCGCGCTTGCGCGCGATGCTCTTCCAACACCGATCACCCACACCAACACCCGCTCTTACAGGTTCTGGTAATTCGGCCCCGAGCCGCCCTCCGGCGTCACCCAGTTGATGATCTGGTAGGGGTCCTTGATGTCGCAGGTCTTGCAGTGGACGCAGTTGGACGCGTTGATCTGCAGGCGCTTGCCGCCCTCGTCCTCGACCATCTCGTAGACCCCGGCCGGGCAGAAGCGCGTGCACGGATTCTGGTATTCCTCAGCACACTGGCCGATGCAGATCGAGGTATCGGCGACCTTCAGGTGCACCGGTTGGTCTTCCTCGTGCGCGGTTGAGGCGTAGTAGACGCCTTGCAGGCGATCACGCGGCGGCAACGTGCGTTCGACCCAGCCGCGGTCGAGCACTGGATAATCGTCGACGCGCTGCAACTGGGCGTAGTCAGCCTTGTTGCGCAGCGTCCATGGGCTGGCGCCATTGAGGACAGTTTCCAGGCCGGCGTTGGCCAAGCCTACCCACAAGCCCTTCTTGAATGCGGGCTTGACGTTGCGCACGCGGCGCAGTTCATCCATTACCGCTGATCCTCGCAGCTTGGCGTCCCAACCCTCGGCACGTCCATCCTGCGCAAAGTGCTCGGCGGCGAGCATTCCCGAGCGCATCGCCTGGTGCGTGCCCTTGATCTTGGGGACATTGAGCAGGCCGGCGGTGTCACCGATCAGCATCGCGCCGGGCATTTCCACTTTGGGCAGAGACTGATAGCCGCCGGTGACGATCGCCCGCGCTCCGGCCGACACGATCGAGCCGCCTTCCAGCAGCGGCTTGATGTAGGGATGGTGCTTCCACTGCTGGAAGGCTTCATAGGGCTGGAACATCGGGTCCTTGTAGTCCAGGCCGCAGACCACACCCAGCGCTACCCGGTCCTGGTCCATGTGGTACATGAAGCTGCCGCCGTAGGTGGCGGTGTCCATCGGCCAGCCGATGGTGTGCACGATCAGCCCGGCCTCGGCAGCGCCCGGCCGCACCTGCCAGAGCTCCTTGATGCCAATCGAATAGGTTTGCGGATCGCTGCCGGCGGCCAGATCGAAGCGGCTGATCAGCTGCTTGGTCAGATGTCCCCGCGCGCCCTCGGCGAGGATGGTCACCCCGGCGTGGATGTCGATACCCTGGGTATAGCTGTCTTTGTGCGACCCGTCGCGGGCGACACCCATGTCGCCGATACGCACGCCGATAACCGCGCCGGCGTCGTTGATCAGCATTTCCGATGCGGCGAAGCCGGGAAAGATCTCGACGCCCAGCGCCTCGGCCTGTGGCGCCATCCAGGCGCACATGGACGACAGCGAGACGATGAAATTGCCGACGTTGTGCATCTGCGGCGGCGTCGGCATCGACCAGGCGCGGGTCTTTGTCAGGAAGCGGAAATCGTCACGTTTGGCCGGCACGCAGATCGGCGGCGGCGCATCGCGCCAGCCCGGCAACAGCTCATCCAGCGGCTGCGGCTCGATTACCGCGCCAGACAGGATCTGCGCGCCCACCACCGAGGCCTTCTCGATCACGCAGACGCCAAGTTCGGGCTTCAGCTGCTTCAGGCGGATTGCGCAGGCCAGACCGGCCGGACCGGCGCCGACGATCACCACGTCGTACTGCATCACATCGCGTTCGCTCATGGCCTGTACTCGCTGGCTGCCGTGGAGCCCTGGAGTATAAGCAGCGCGCATTGGAGCGGCGGCTCGCGGATGGTTCCATGCACGAACGCAAGTCGCCCCGCCGGTGCGCATATTCGCGCATCGAACTGGGCAACGGTCCTGCCAGATCCCTTTTGTCCGCAAAGGACGCCAAGAACGCAAAGGAAGCCAATATTTCTCACAGGCGCACTCGTCGCCGGCGTCCTTTGCTTTCCTTTGCGTGTTTTGCGTGGCCCGGTCCACCAGCAAGCTGGTTGCCGTTCGCCGGCTCGCCGCATGCCGCTCGAAAGCCCGTCTCACCCTTTGCGGAAAAAATTGTTCTTCAGTTACTTGCGTTATGTTCGATGAGCTGGTGTGGTCACCCATTAATTCGATGAACTATTTCTGCGCCTTTTGCCCCGAATGCGTCGTTGCTCGTCGTCGCCATAGCGCTGCTATGACTTCTCCTCGCGCCTTGCCTCGGGCCGAAATGCATCAGAAATTTCTTCAACTTATTTCTGGGACACCACACTAGAGTTGCACGTCGCAGCCACCTTCGACAACCAACTCAGTCAATTGCCCGTCTCGCGCAGCGCGATTGCTTCGATGTTGGCGCCGGCCAGCTCGCGCTTGGCGGCTTCCAGTGCGCGCGCCTCGGTGTAGGGGCCAACGCGCACGCGGTACCAGGTGCGATCATTGATCTTGACCGGCGTCACCTGAGCCTGCACGCCTACCAGCGCCATACGCGCCTTGAGCGATTCGGCGTCGCCGCTGTTGCTGAAACTGCCGACCTGCAAGAACATGCGCGCGGCGGTGGTGCCGGCGGCCACCGGAGCCGCGGGCTTTTGCGACTGCTCGGTGAGCTCGGCGTCGGGTATCACCACTTCGATCTCCGGCAGGACCGAATAGAAGTCGTAGCGCGGCTTCTTCTGTTCGGTCGTGGCGCGGCTGTCGCCCGCGGCGAGTTCGACCAGCGGCTTGTCGCCTTCTGCGCGCGGTTGTGCGTCCGGATTTGGCCGCGGTCCCGCGGTGGGCATGCCATCGCGCAGGATGAAGAACATCGACAAGCCGACGCCCAGCGCAAATCCAGTGATCAGCCAGACCCAGAATGGCAGTGGCGCACTGCCGCCCCCGCGTACCGCTTGTTTGCCCTTGGCCATCTGGACGTGTGCCTCTCAGTAAATGGTGCCGAATTCACGCGCCGACAGGGAAATGCCGAGCTTTACTTCACGTTTCACCATTTCACGTTTCACCCGCGCAAGTGTGAAACGTTGAAGGTGAAATGTGAAAGGGGAACAACGCGACTCCAATGCTACTGCTCCTGCCGCTCCATCTTCTCCGGTGCCGACACGCCGATCAGCTTCAGACCATTGCCCAGCACCTGCTTGACCGCCAACAGCAAGTTCAGGCGCGCGTTGCGCAGATCGTCATCGTCGACCAGGATCTTCACCTGGGCGCCGTCGTAGTAGCCATGCAGCGCTGCAGCCAATTCGCGCAGGTAGTTGGCGATCAGGTGTGGCGCACGCAGTTCGCCGGCTTTCTCGACGGTTTCCGGATAGCGCAGCATGAGGTTCATCAGATCGAGCTCGTGTTCGTTGGTCAACTGCGCGCGCGCGGCGTCGCCTGCCGAGCGGTTGTGCGTAAGTTGCTGTTCTGCGAGCTTGTGGAACACCGAGGCGATGCGCGCATGCGCGTACTGCACGTAGTAGACCGGATTGTCCTTGCTTTGCGACTTGGCCAGTTCCAGGTCGAAATCCAGGTGCTGCTCATGGCTGCGCATCACGTAGAAGAAGCGCGCGGCGTCGGTGCCGACTTCGGTACGCAGGTCCTTGAGCGTGACGAAGTTGCCTTCGCGCTTGCCCATCGACACTTCCTTGCCGTCCTTGTACAGCTTGGCAAACTGCACCAAAACGATCTCGACATTGGCCGGATTCAGGCCCAGGCCGCTCGCCGCGGCCTTCAGGCGCGCGATGTATCCGTGGTGGTCGGCGCCGAGCACGTACACGGCACGGGTGAAGCCGCGTTCGAACTTGTTCAGGAGGTAGGCGATATCGGACGCGAAATAGGTCGTCTGGCCGTTCTCGCGGATGACCACGCGATCCTTTTCGTCGCCGAAGGTGGTGGCGCGGAACCACTTGGCGCCATCCTTCTCGTACATGTGGCCCAGGCGCGTCAGCCGCTCGATGGCCCGATTGACGGCGCCCGAGTCGGCCAGACTGCGCTCGCTGAACCAGTTGTCATAGCGTACGTTGAAGGCCAGCAACTCTTCGCGAATGGCATCCAGCAGGCGATCCAGCGCGAGTTTGTAGATCAGGTCGAAGTCGCTCATCCCCAGCAACTGGCGGGCGCGGTTGATCAAACCGTCGACGTGGGCTTCCTTGTCGCCACCCTGGCTTTCGTCGGCGGGCAGTCCGGCCGTCACCTCGAATGGATTCTGACGGAAGCGATCACCATGTGCGTGCTTGAGGGCGCGTGCCACCTCAACCACATAGTCGCCCTTGTACCCGTTGTCCGGGAAGCGCACCGGGTTGCCTGAAAGTTCCAGGTAGCGAAGCCAGACGCTGGTCGCCAGGATGTCCATCTGGCGACCGTAATCGTTGACGTAATACTCGCGCTGCACCTTGAGGCCGCTGGCCTCCAGGATGTTGCTCAGGCTGGCGCCGAACGCCGCGCCGCGCCCATGGCCGACATGCAGCGGGCCGGTCGGGTTGGCGCTGACGTACTCCAGCGTGATGTAGTCGTTTTCGTTGGGCTCCACCATCCCGTATTCGGCGCCGCGCTCCAGCACCCGGCGCAGCGTGCCCAGCAGGCAGCTGCGGCTGAGCGTGAAGTTGATGAAGCCCGGGCCGGCGATGCTCACCTTCTCCACGTGGCGGGACGCAGGCAGGTGCTCGACGATGGCCTGAGCCAGGTCGCGCGGCTTCATGCCTAGTTGCTTGCACAGGACCAGCGCGGCATTCGTGGCGAAATCGCCATGGTCCTTCTGCCGCGTTCGCTCGATCACGAACTCCGGTGTCTCCGGCAATTCCACATGCTGCTTGCGACGGACGTCGAGCAGCGCCTGCATCACCAGTTCAACCAGATGTTCTTTCACGACAGAGCGGCACTTGAAGCGGGGGGTCGCGAAGGATAGCAGGCCGCTCTTGAGGCGGTGCTCGCGGCTTGTCTACGCGCGGCACGCGCGTCCACCGGGTGCTTGCGGCAAATCCGTGCCGGTGAACGGCTGCGCCGCACACCGGCCTACCGCAGCGCCGTGAGGTAGCCCGATGTACGCGCGTCAGTGCGTTCACCGGGTGCTTGCCGCAAGCACCCGCCGCTGAACCGCTACGCGGTACAACAGCCTACCAGCGCCGCGTCGCCTTGACTTTCGTCAACACGCCCACCGATAAATTAGCATTTGATAGTCATTCGCATTTACGGCGGGCATCTGTATCGTTAAGCTCGCCATCTCCGACTGAAACTGACCATGGAATGTCATGTGGGCCGAAGCTTCCGACATCGTCGCATCCGTTGACAGCGTGGATGTCAGCGCGGGAGTTGTCAGCCTGGCGACCCTGCGCAAAGGTCAGTCGGGCCGTGTGCTGGAAGTGCGCCTGCCAAAGGTCAACCATGGCCACGACCGCAATCTGGTGCTGCGTCTGCTGGAAATCGGTTTCGTGCCGGGCGAGGTGGTGCGCGTGGTCGCACTCGGCCCTGGCGGTGGCGAGCCGATCGCAGTGCGCGTTGGCGGCACCATGTTCGCGCTGCGCCGGCATGAGGCCGAGCACATCCTGGTACACCCGCTGTGAGCGCAACCCAGGCCGCACTGGAGCCGGATGACGGCCGCCGCATCGCGCTGCTGGGCAACCCCAATTGCGGCAAGACGGCATTGTTCAACCTGCTGACCGGCAGTCGCCAGAAGGTTGCCAACTACGCCGGAGTCACCGTTGAGCGCAAGGAAGGCATCGCCACCTCACCGGCCGGCACGCGCTATCGCGTACTTGACTTGCCGGGCGCGTATTCGCTGAATGCCGACAGTGCCGATGAGGCAGTCACCCGCGACGTGATCTTCGGCCAGCTGGCAGGCGAGCAGGTGCCCGAGGTGCTGGTGTGTGTCACCGATGCCACCAACCTGCGCCTGAACTTGCGGCTGGTACTGGAAGTGCGACGCCTGGGCATCCCGATGCTGCTGGCGCTCAACATGAGCGATCTGGCCAAGCGTCGGGGTATCGAAATCGACACCGCCAGGCTGTCGCAGTTGCTCGGCGTGCCGGTGGTGGCCACCGTCGGCGTCCACCGCGGCGGCGCGGATCCCTTGCTCGCTGCGCTCGATGCCATGCCGCGCACGATTCCCGGCCCTCCCGCTCGATGGCATGCGCCGACTCTCGAAGAAATCACCGAGACCCACCGTCAGGTGCGCGAGATCCTGCTGCAGTCGGTACGCGAGCCGGCCATCGACACGCGTTGGGACGAACGCATCGATGCCGTGGTCATGCACCCGATTGCCGGTCTGGCCATCCTCGCCGCGGTACTGTTCCTGATGTTCCAGGCGGTGTTCGCCTGGGCCGAGGCGCCGATGGGCTGGATCGAAAGCGCCGTTGGCTGGCTCGGCCAGGTGGTCTCCGGCGCCATGGCTGAGGGCCTGCTGCGCAGCTTGATCGTCGACGGCATCATCGCCGGCGTCGGCGGCGTGCTGGTGTTCCTGCCGCAGATCGTGATCCTGTTCGCCTTCATTCTGGCGCTGGAGGATTCCGGATACCTGCCGCGTGCGGCCTTTCTGCTCGACCGCTTCATGGGCAAGGTCGGCCTGTCCGGGCGCTCGTTCATACCGCTGCTATCGAGCTTCGCCTGCGCCATTCCCGGGATCATGGCGACGCGCGTGATCAGCAACTGGCGCGACCGCTTGTCCACCATTCTGATCGCGCCGCTGATGACCTGCTCGGCGCGCCTGCCGGTGTATGCGCTGCTGATCGGCGCATTCATCCCGCAGCGCGAGGTCGCAGCTTTCTTCAATCTGCAGGGACTGGTGCTGTTTGCGCTTTACCTCGCCGGCATCGTCGGCGCGGTGGTGGTCGCTTTCGTGCTCAAGCGCACCGTCGGTCGCGGCATGCACCACCCGCTGATGATGGAACTGCCGACCTGGCGATTGCCCAATCTGCGCAATCTCGCCTTGGGCCTGCTCGAACGCGTGAAGATCTTCCTGCGCCGCGTCGGCGGCATCATCCTGGCGCTGATGATCATCCTGTGGGCGCTGTCGACCTTCCCGGCGCCGCCCGCAGGCGCCACCGGCGCGGCGATCGACTACAGCTTTGCCGGCATGCTCGGCCACGCCATCCAGCCGCTGTTTGCGCCGATCGGCTTCGGTTGGGAAATCTGCATCGCGCTGATTCCGGGCATGGCGGCGCGCGAAGTCGCGGTGGGTGCGCTCGGCACCGTGTATTCGTTGCAGGGCGGAGACGACGAAGTCGCCAGCCAGCTCGGCACGTTGATCGGCGCCCAGTGGTCGCTGGCCACCGCGCTGTCGCTGCTCGCCTGGTACGTGTTTGCGCCGCAATGTCTGGCAACGCTTGCGGTGGTCAAGCGCGAGACCCAATCCTGGCGCTATCCGCTGATCATGGCCGGGTACCTCTTCGCGATGGCTTACCTGGCCTCGTTCCTGACCTACCAGATCGCCGTCGCGTTGGGAGCCGGCTGATGTTCGAAGCCATCCTCGTCGCGCTGATCGTCGCCACCGCTGCCGTCTACGCGGGTTGGCAGCTGACGCCGGCGCCACTGCGGCTGCGTTTCGCTGAAGGCTTCGCCCGGCGCTGCGCGCGAACGCGCGTCGGCGCCCTGGCGCCAGCCCTGACCCGCGCCGCCGCCCGCCCGAGCGGCGCCTGCGGCAGTTGCGGCGCACGCGGCCAATGCCCGGTGGGGCGCACTTTGACCTAGGCCGTGGCCGTTTGTGGGAGCGGGTTCATCCCGCGAAAGCTCTCGCGGAGTAAATCCCCTCCCACATTGAAATCAGAGACCTACGGACCGATCGGTGAAAGCGACCTCGCGTCGTGACCGGCTGCGGGCAAAGCCAAAGCGCGCGGGAGAAACCTGGTGCCACCGGCCTGCACCCGCCAGCTCGCTTTACGTCACAATTCGAAACACGTAGCTTTCGCGGCCTCTTGCGGTGCCGGATGAGGCAATGGTGGAGGCGACCCCGACAACGACCGTGTGGCAACGCTATCGAGCCGCCGGCGGTGACGTCATCGTGGCTGCGTCGCTTGCGTTGCTGGTCATGATCACCTCGCAGCTGGCGATCCTGGTGCTACCCAAGCGCCTGCAGCTGGATCTGAGTTTTCTGCCGCCGCTGCCCGCCGTCAGCCTGCCGATGTACTGGCCGCGAGCGCCCCACGACGAGCGCATCCGCGATCTTCAGTGCGACTGGCGCGACGGCGTGGCGCCACCGGCCGATCCGGCAGCGCCGGTCGTCATCCGCTGCCGCGGAAGTGCTTCCGGGCCGGTCATGTTCATGTCCCCGCCGCCGCTGTTCCAGGGGACAGAGTGGCAAACCCAATCGGCGCAGATGACCACGGACCTTCAGGGGCCGCTGGTGAAACTGCTCGCGTGGACCCTTGGCCCAATCTTGGCGGCGATCGGCTTGATCGTCGCCTTGGGCCGACAGAGGCCATGGCGCGCCGACCTTGCGCGCGGTCTCAACGCGATGCGCCGGCCGTGGCGGGCCCTGGCGCCCGCGGCTGCGGCGATTTGCGTCGCCGCGCTGGCCAACGCGGCCGGCTGGATGGAGGTCGATCCAGCCGTCGAGCAAAGCCTGCTGGACACCTTCCGCCAGCCAGCCATCCTGGCGTTGATGCTGATCGCGCCCGTGTGGGAGGAACTGCTGCTGCGCGGCTGGCTGTGGCAACGCCTGAGGCCAGCCCTTCCGCTGTGGCTGACCACACTCGTGGTCACCGAGTTGTTCGTGGCGTTGCATGCCGGCAATCCGCAGATGGGCGTGACATCGCTGGCTTATGTCGCCGCCCTGACCGCGTCCGGACTGGCGCTGGCCTGGCTGCGCGAGCGCTTCGATTCGGTGTCCCTCTGCATCATCGCGCATGCCATACAGAACAGCACCGCGGCCGCCCTTCTGTTGGCGGTTCCCTGACACCGGCAGATACCCGGTAAACGGACTGCGGGGGCACTCTGGCGTCGCGCGCTGTGCGGCCTGCGAGGCAAAGTCAAAAGCTCGCGGGATGAACCCGCGCTCACAGAAGGCTCCCCCGCGCCGCACTTGAATCACCCGGCAGCGAACTTCGACTATCGTTGTCCGCATGTCCCGCCTCCTCGTCTTCCAGCACGTCGCCGCCGAACCGCTCGGCACGCTCGACCCGTTGATCCGGGCGCGCGGCCATCGGGTGCGTTTCGTCAACTTCGAGCGCGACCCGAACGCGCAACCCGAGGTTGATCGCTATCGCGGCCTGGTGGTGCTCGGCGGGCCGATGAACGTCGAGGACCAGGACCGCCGCGCGCACCTGAAGACCGAGTTGCGGGCGATCGAGCGCGCCCTGCACCAGGGCAAGCCGGTGTTCGGCATCTGCCTGGGCTCGCAACTGCTGGCGCATGTACTGGGCGCGCCGATTCGTCGGCACACCCGGCCGGAGATCGGCTGGTACGAGTTGGCGACCACTGCCGCCGGCCGCCGCGATGCGGTGTTCGCGCCGCTCGGCGAGCGCACACGCGTGTTCCAGTGGCACAGCTACACCTTCGAACTGCCTGCCGGCGCCGAACAACTGGCGCGCACCGACAGTTGCGAGCAACAAGCCTTCCGCTACGGCGACAGCGCCTATGGCGTGCAATTCCACCCCGAAGTCGACGCCGCACTGATCGGCCGCTGGCTGGGTACGGCTGCCTACCAGCAGGAAATCTGCGCCGCCGACCTGCCGCACGATGTCGACACCATCCGTGCCCACACCCAGGAACATGCGTCGCGACTGCGCGAACAGGCCGAGCCCTTGTTCAACGCCTTTCTCGATCTGGTCGGAAGGCCGGCCGGGCGCACGGTGTTGCCGTCGCGGTGAGGTGTGCGAGCTCCACTTCACGTTTCACTTTTCACGTTTTACTGGGTGAAACGTCAAACGTTAAACGTGAAATAGAGCACGCCCCGCTTCACCGCCCCGCCAAAAACGCCTTGCGCTCGGCCTCGATAGTCTGGCGCAGCGCCATGACGCGCTTGGCGTAGGCCTGCAACTCGATCTCTTCTTCCGTCTGCGGCACATAGGCCGGTACCGGAATCGGTTTGCCCTCGGTATCCATGGCGACGAACACGACGATGCAATGGGTGGTGCGCACTCGCGTGTTGCTATCGCAGCGTGGATCGCGAGCGTGCACATCGACGCCAATATGCATGCTGGTACTGCCGGTGTAGAGCATGCGCGCGCGCACCTCGACCAGACTGCCGATCGGAACCGGCG
>Ga0075163_10009472_pt1 | contig 12787 bp, 11 predicted proteins | sample JI1023141ADNA_FD_71478 | JGI IMG/M metagenome (GOLD analysis project Ga0075163, IMG submission 71478) | Wastewater effluent complex algal communities from Wisconsin, to seasonally profile nutrient transformation and Carbon sequestration -... | ecosystem: Engineered > WWTP > Effluent > Algae...
GATCGGTCGTGCGACGAGTGCCACGTCGCGACGAGCGGCCCGCGCGACGCCCACAGGGCGAGCATCGACAGGCTCGGCGCCATCGGCTCGTGCACGTGGACGATGTCGAAGTCGCCCTCGCGGACCCAGTTCCGCACGCGCCGGGTGGCCCGGACCCCGATGCTCAAACGCGCCACGGAGCCGTTGTAGCGCACGGAGATCGGCCGGCCGCCGTCGACGACGTAGGCGGGCAGGTCGGCCGGCTCGTCGACGGGGGCGAGCACGCTCACCTCGTGCCCGTGGTCCCCCAGGGCCACCGCGAGGTCGGCCACGTGCGACCGCACGCCCCCCGGGACGTCCCAGGCGTACGGGCAGACCAGGCCGACCTTCATCGGCGACGGTCCGGGTCGAGGTCGGCCACCCACACCGGCTGCATCATGTGCCAGTCGACGCTGTGCTCGCGCAGGCCGATCTCGAACGCGTCGGCTATCTGCTGGGTCATCACCTGGATCTTCTCCGAGCGATCGCCGTCGGCCGGTACCTCGATGCGATCGTGGATGTACCCGGTCGACGACTCCGGCGTGTACCAGAGGGTCACGGGGAAGAGCGCTGCACCGGTGAGCATGGCGAGGACCGCGGCCCCGGCCGGCAGCGAGGCCGTCTCGCCGAAGAGCTCGACCTCGATCCCGTTCCGGCTGATGTCGCGGTCTCCCAGGAGCGGCACGAGACGACCCTCCTTGAGCCGACGCGCCAGCGTGCGCATCACGTCGGGGTCCCCGAGGGGCACGATCTCCATGCCCAGCGACTCCCGGTAGGCGACGAACTTGTCGTAGAGGCCCTCGGGCTTGAGGCGTTCGGCGACCGTGGTGAGCCCGCCGTAGCGCAGGCACGCCCAGGCACCCGCGTGGTCCCAGTTCCCTCCGTGGTTGAGCACGATGATGACGCCGGTGCCCTTGGCCATCTCGGCATCCATCAGCTCGGTGCGCTCGAGCCAGAACGTGTTGACCTTCTCGGGCGACCAGGTCGGCAGTCGGAAGGCATCGCACCAGTAGCGCAGGTAGCTGCGCATGCCCTGCCGGCTGAGCTCGGCCAGCTCCGCCGGCGTCAGGTCGGGATGGATCCTGGCCTGATTGCGCTCGAACTGCTCGATCCCCCCGGCCCGACGACGCCACAGGACATCGGCGGCCGCCTCGAAGAGCCGGTAGGCCGCGCGTTCGGGCAGCAGCTTCACGATGCGCCAGCCGGCCCCGAAGGCCCACTCCGTCACTGCGTCGCCGGCGCTGCGCCTCGGGGGCTCGTGGGACGTCGAGCCGTCAGACATGGGGGTCCGGCGGGGGTGCGCCGACGAGCTGGCGTCGCACCGTGACCACGCGCTGCGCGATCGTGATCAGGCCCAGCGCACCCAGCAGCCACAGCGCTGCGGGCAGGACGTAGGGAACCCCGAACCCGGTGAGGAGGACGGCGATCGCGGCCACGATCAGGCGTTCCGCCCGTTCGGCGATGCCGACGTTCGCGGTCGCCCCGACCGCCTCGGCCCTCGCCTTGGCGTAGGAGGTCACCTGCCCGGTGACGAGGGCGAGTGTCGCGGCCGCCGTGATCCAGGGCTGGCCGTGGAAGGCGCCGTAGAGGGCCAGCCCGCCGAAGATGGCCCCGTCGCCGATGCGATCGAGCGTGGCGTCGAGGAAGTTGCCCCACGGCCCTGAGGTGCCCGCCATCCGGGCCATCGTCCCGTCGAGGAGGTCGCTGAACGCGAGCACGAACAGGATGATCACGGCGGGCACGAACCAGCCCTGCGGAAGGAAGACGAGCGCCACCACGACCACCGCGAGCGTGCCCCCCAGAGTGACCGCGTCGGGAGACACGTGCATCCGCAGGAGGAGCCGCGCCGGCGGCTCGATCGCTCCGCTGACCACGCGCCGAGCTGCCGGGTTGTTGAGCACGGACCTGATCGTATCGGGCACGGACCGTCCACGGACCGGGTGACGGCGGCCGGGTTGCCTCGACCGCTCCGCAGGGTGGAGGCTTGCAGAAAACACGACAAGGAGCATCTGACATGGCCGACAAGCGCTCGGACAGCAAGCCCGGAGTCGCCCCCGGCGCGGTAGCGCCCGACCGGATCCGCAATGTCGTCCTCGTGGGTCCGGCCGGATCGGGCAAGACCTCGCTCCTCGAGTCGCTCCTGCACGCCGCAGGAGCGACGACGCGTCGGGGGTCGGTCGCCGAGGGGACCACCGTGGGCGACAGCGACCCCGTCGCGATCCGGCAGAAGCGCTCCGTCAGCCTGGCCGTGGCATCCATCTCGTGGAAGGACGCGGTCGTCACCTTCATCGACACCCCCGGGTACGCCGACTTCACCGGCGAGCTCCGTGCCGGGCTGCGCGGAGCCGACGCCGCCCTGTTCGTCGTGTCGTCCGTCGACGGAGTCGATGCCGCGACCGCACGGCTGTGGGACGAGTGCGAGGCCGTGTCGATGCCGAGGGCCGTGGTCGTGACGAACCTCGACAAGGAGCGGGCCGACTTCGACGAGACAGTGGCGGTGTGCAAGCGGGTGTTCACCGGAGGCGGCGGGATCCTCCCGCTGTTCCTCCCCCTGCACGCGGACGACGGCGTGGTTGCGGGCTTCATCGACCTCCTCGACGAGCAGGTGTGGGACTGGAGCGGGGGCGCGGTGTCGGTGCGCGACGCCGAGGACGAGCACCGCTCGCTCATCGACACCGCGCGCAGCGAGCTCATCGAGGGTGTCATCACCGAGTCCGAGGACGAGACGCTGATGGACCGGTTCGTGGGCGGCGAGGCGATCGACGTCGACGTCCTGACGGAGGACCTCGAGCGAGCCGTGGCCCGGGCCCACTTCCATCCCGTGATGGGGCACGCCGTCACCGGGGCCAATGTCGGGTCCGAGCTCATCCTCGACCTCATCGTGCGCGGCTTCCCCTCCCCGGCGGAGCATCCGCTGCCGACGGTGACGGGGATCGACGGCGCACCGACCACCCCCCTGTCCGCCGATCCGGACGGCCCGCTGTGCGCCGAGGTCATCAAGACCACCAGCGACCCCTATGTCGGCAAGGTGTCGATCATCAGGGTCTTCTCGGGAACGCTCCGCAATGACGCGCTCGTCCACGTGTCAGGACACTTCGGTGCCGGCACGGGCCACGAGGATCACGACGTCGACGAGCGGATCGGCCACATCACCGCGATGCTCGGCAGCCAGCACACCGAGGTCGCCTCGGCCATCGCCGGCAGTGTCGTCGCCGTGAGCAAGCTGGCTCGCGCCGAGACCGGCGACACCCTCTCGTCCCCCGACCGTCCTCTGCTCATGGACCCCTGGCGCATGCCTGTGCCGCTGCTCCCCGTGGCCATCTCGCCCCGCAGCGCCGGCGACGAGGACAAGCTGGGCTCCGCGCTCGGACGTGTCGCGGCCGAGGACCCCACTCTGCGCATCGAGCACCCCGAGGAGACCGGCCAGATCCTCCTGTGGACGCTCGGCGAGGCGCACGCCGACCTCATCCTCGACCGCATCCGCACGCGCTACGGCGTCGAGGTCGAGTCCACGCCTGTGCGGGCGTCGCTGCGCGAGACGTTCGCAGCACCATCGACGGGCAACGGCCGGCTGGTCAAGCAGTCCGGAGGGCATGGCCAGTACGCCGTCGTCGACATCACGGTGGAGCCCCTGCCCGCAGGGTCCGGCTTCGAGTTCGTGGACAAGGTGGTCGGCGGCGCCGTGCCCCGCTCGTTCATCCCTTCCGTCGAGAAGGGCGTGCGCGCCCAGCTCGCGCACGGGGTGGCGGCGGGCTATCCCGTCGTCGACATCCGCGTCACGCTGGTCGACGGCAAGTCGCACAGCGTCGACTCATCGGACATGGCGTTCCAGGCGGCCGGTGGACTGGCCCTCAAGGACGCTGCCGCCAAGGGCACCATCAACCTGCTCGAGCCCATGGTCACCCTCACGGTCGACGTCCCCGACGAGCACGTGGGCGCCGTGATCGCGGATGTCTCGACGCGACGCGGCCACGTGACGGGCACCACCTCGCTGCCCGGCAACCGCTCGCAGGTGGTGGCGCTTGCACCGGAGTCGGAGATCTCCCGCTACGCGATCGACATCCGCAGCATCACGCACGGCACGGGCGACTTCACCCGGGAGTCTGCCGGCTACGCGCCGCTGCCCGCCGCCCTGGCGAAGAAGCTGATGGAGGGATAGGGCCTGCCGCCGGAGCGCTGCCGCACTATCCGTCGGCGTTCCACTCCGACTCGAGCAGGAGCCGGGTGTCCTCGAGCAGCTGCGGGATGACCTTGGTCGAGCCGACGATGGGCATGAAGTTGGTGTCGCCGCCCCATCGCGGCACGACGTGCTGGTGCAGGTGGGCGGCGATTCCGGCGCCCGAGACCGAGCCCTGGTTCATTCCGATGTTGAAGCCCTGTGCCCCGGAGACCCGGCGCAGCACGGACATGGCCCGCTGGGTGAAGGCACCGACCTCGGCGACCTCCTCGACCGAGAGGTCGGGGTAGTCCGCGACGTGCCGGTAGGGGCAGATCATGAGGTGCCCGGAGTTGTAGGGGTAGAGGTTGAGCACGGCGAAGACGTGCTCACCGCGCGCGACCACGAGGCCCTCGTCCTCGGGCATCGACGGCGCCCGGCAGAAGGGGCAGCCCTCCCCCGCCTCGGCGCTCGTCGGCTTGCCCTGACCGCGCAGGTACGCCATCCGGTGCGGCGTGTAGAGGCGCTCCCAGGCGTCGGTCACGTCAGACCTGCACCCGGGCCGTGATCGCGGCCACGATCTCCTCGATGGCCTGCTCGATCGGCACGCCGTTGCTCTGGTCGCCATTGCGGTAGCGGAACGACACGGCACCGGCCGCGACATCGTCGTCCCCCGCGATGAGCATGTACGGCACCTTGGACTTCTGCGCCGTGCGGATCTTCTTCTGCATGCGGTCGTCGGCGGTGTCGACCTCGACGCGTACGCCACGGGCACGCAGCCGCGCGGCCACGTCCGCGAGGTAGTCGTTGTGCGCGTCGGTGACCGGGATGGCGACGACCTGCACGGGCGCCAGCCAGGGAGGGAAGGCCCCGGCGTAGTGCTCGAGCAGGACCGCGAAGAACCGCTCGATCGACCCGAACAGCGCACGGTGGATCATGATCGGCTGCTGGCGCGTGCCATCGGCCGCCTGGTACTCGAGGTCGAATCGCTGCGGGAGCTGGAAGTCGACCTGGATCGTGGACATCTGCCAGGTTCGCCCGATGGCGTCCTTGGCCTGCACCGAGATCTTCGGACCGTAGAACGCGGCGCCCCCCTCGTCGAGCACGAGGTCGAGCCCCTGCTTCTCGGCTGACTGCCTCAGCGCCTCGGTCGCCTCGGCCCACTCCTCGTCGGTGCCGACGGACTTGAGGGGATCGCGCGTGGACAGCTCGAGGTAGAAGTCGTCGAGACCGTAGTCGCGCAGCAGGCCCAGCGTGAAGGTCAGCAGGCTGTCGAGCTCGGCCGGCATCTGCTCCTTGGTGCAGTAGATGTGCGCGTCATCCTGGGTGAACCCGCGGGCGCGGGTCAGGCCCTGGACGACCCCGGACTTCTCGTAGCGGTAGACGGTGCCGAACTCGAAGAGGCGAAGCGGCAGCTCGCGGTACGAGCGTCCGCGGGCCGAGAAGATGAGGTTGTGCATGGGGCAGTTCATCGGCTTCAGGTAGTAGTCGGCCCCCTGGCGCCGCACATGCCCGTCGGCGTCGATGTCCGCGTCCAGCTGCATCGGCGGGTACATGCCGTCCGCGTACCAGTCGAGGTGCCCCGACTGCTCGAAGAGCGCGCCCTTCGTGATGTGGGGGCTGTTGACGAACTCGTAGCCGCCGACCTCGTGCGCGCGGCGCGAGTAGTCCTCCATCACGCGACGGACGACGCCGCCCTTGGGATGGAAGACGGCCAGGCCCGACCCGATCTGCTCGGGGAAGCTGAACAGGTCGAGCTCGGCGCCGAGCTTGCGGTGATCGCGGCGCGCGGCCTCCTCGAGGAACGTCAGGTGCGCCTTCATGGCGTCCTTGGTCGGCCATGCGGTGCCGTACACGCGCTGCAATTGCTCGTTGGCCTGGTCGCCGAGCCAGTAGGCCGCCGCCGTGCGCATCAGCGCGAACGCGTTCTGCGGGATGTAGCGGGTGTCGGGGACGTGCGGGCCGCGGCAGAGGTCGCCCCAGCATCGCTCGCCGGTCCGCGCGTCGACGTTGTCGTAGATGGTCAGCTCGGCGCCGCCCACCTCCATGACATCCGCGCCTCCCTCGCTGCCGATGAGGCGGAGCTTGTAGGGCTCGGAGGACAGCTCGCGCACGGCCTCCGCCTCGTCGACGACGCGCCGCTCGAAGCGCTGCCCCGACTTGATGATCGCCACCATCGCCTTCTCGAGGACCGCGAGATCCTCGGGAGTGAACGGGGTCTGCACGTCGAAGTCGTAGTAGAAGCCGTCCTTGATGGGAGGCCCGATCCCCAGCTTCGCGTCGGGGAAGACCTGCTGCACCGCCTGGGCGAGCACATGGGCGGTGGAGTGCCGCAGGATGGCGAGCCCCTCCGGAGAGTCCACCGTGACGGGCTCCACGACGTCGGTGTCCGAGACGGTCGTGGCCAGGTCGCGCAGGTCGCCGTTGATGCGGGCGGCGACGACGGAGCGATCGCCACCCACGAGTTCGAGGGCGGTTCTGGCCACCGTGGTCTCCTTGTCGCTGTCAGCAGAGCAGACGCGCTCGCATCGTCGTCCCTCATCCTAGGACCGGGTGACTTTGCCGACCGGACACCGTACGGTCGGGCGTGTGAGATTCGGGGTCACGCGCGATGCCCGCTGACGCGCGCCCGGAGCAGGGGCCGGACGGCACGCCCTCGGAGGCCCGCTACCGCGACGGCACCTATCTGAGCAGCAACCCGTCGTGGCATGCGGAGGACTCGGCATGGAAGGCCCGCCAGGTTCTCGGGATGCTGCGCAGGCATGGGGTCGCCCCGCGAACCGTTGCCGAGGTCGGATGCGGGGCCGGCGAGGTCGTGGCCGAGCTCGCGCGGCATCTCACCTCCGCGGAGTTCGTGGGGTACGACGTGTCGCACGACGCGCAGGCGTTCTGGGCTGCGCGAGCGTCGGATCGGGTCGACTTCCGGCTGGCCGACTTCACCGGAGTCGATGCGCACTACGACCTGCTTCTGTGCCTCGACGTCTTCGAGCACGTGGAGGACTACTTCGGCTTCCTGCGTGCGATCCACGGCAGGGCGGACCGGGCGGTCTTCCACATCCCCCTCGACATCTGCATCCTCAACATCGTGATGGGGGGCATCATGGGCGCCAGGCAGAGCGTGGGGCACCTCCACTACTTCACGGTCGAGTCCGCGCTGGCGACACTGGCCGACTGCGGCTACGACATCCTCGACTGGCGCTACACGACGCTGCTGAAGGACGAGCCGGGCCTCTCCGCGAAGGGCCGTGCCCTACTTCGGAGCCGACGACTGCTCAACTCCGTCTCACCCGACTGGGGGCAGCGCATCCTGGGCGGCAGCTCGATCATCGTGCTGGCCCGCTAGCACCTGCGGGGCCCGTCCTGCGCGCCATCGAAAGCGGCGCCTCGGTGGGCGATACTGGGTTCGAACCAGTGACCCCTCGCGTGTGAAGCGAGTGCTCTACCACTGAGCCAATCGCCCGAAGCCCCGCAATCCTATCCCAGTTCGGTCCCGCTTCCGACGCGCCGGGGGAGGTACCGTGGAAGCACCTACACATCGGAGGAGTCTCCATGCGCCAGACCAGCCGCTTCCGCGGCCTCATCGTGAGCACGACGGCCGTTGCGGCCCTCATTGCGGGGTTCCTCGCCGTGGGTGCCGCCCCTGCGCAGGCGGCCAGCGCCACCGGCTTCGGGAACGGCACCGTGGGCGTGCCCCAGACCGTCAACGCGGTGGGCATCTGCCCCAGCTCGACCCTGACTCTGATCGCGCAGTACAGCACCGGCGTGCAGGTCTCCTCGCAGCCGGTCGTGTCGGACATCAACGGCAACGCGACGATCGTGTGGACTCCCAGCGTCGCCGGCTTCATCACGTCGGCGACGATCGGCAGCACCTGCACGCCTGTCTCGCTGGGCGCCGCGGTCATCGCGTCGGTGGGCACCACCACGGCCATCTCGGCACCCAACACGGCACAGATCGGCGTCCCGACCCAGATCACCGTCACCGTGCAGTCGACCAGCCCGAGCAGCTACCAGCCGACCGGCACGGTCGTCGTCCGCGACGGCAACGGCGCGGTCGTCGTCACGATGGGGCTCACGCCCTCGACGGCCAACGGCCAGTCCTTCGCCTACTGGAGATGGACGCCGCCGTCCGTAGGAACCTTCCTCTTCCAGGCCACCTACAGCGGTGACGCGAGCGCGCTCACGTCCACGTCGGCGGTCGACCTGGTGTCCGCGACGCCGAGCGGGAACACGATCTCCCTCACGTCGCCCGGCACGCTGACCGTCGGGGTGCCGACGACCCTCATCGCCACCGTGGTGCCGAGCAACACGGTCGGATCGGTCGGCTTCACCTACAACGGCACGCCGATCAGCGCCTCCGTTCCGCTCGTCAACGGAGTCGCCACCTTCGTGTGGACGCCGGCCGTCGCGGGCAACGCCGTTCTCGGCGCCAACTACATGACGAACGGCGGACGCTCGGGATCGACGACGGACAACGTCACCATCGTCGCCGGACCTGCCTCCAAGGACGTCATCACGCTGACCCAGCCCGGCTACGGCACGTGGGCGCCGAATGGCGTCTACACCCTGGGCAACGGCACGACGTTCACGTTCCAGGCGTCGACGCTGTCCGGTGCACCGGTGACCCTCACCGAGACCGGCCCCTGCCAGGTGTCCGGACTCACCCTCGTCATCGACACCGGGACGGGCTCGTGCAACCTCGTCGCCTCGAGCAAGGGCGGCCCCGGGTACGCACCGGTCCAGCAGGGCTACACGGTGAACATGACCCTCGGGCAGCAGACCGCCGCCCTGGCCGCACCCAACAACGGGCGCTTCAGCACCGGCCAGACCATCCGGCTGCAGAACCCCGCCCAGGGATCCACCAACGCCGGTCAGAACGTGACCTGGCGCGTGGTGAACAGCGGCAACCGCTGCCGCCTGGTCTACCCGAACAACGGTGCCGTGAACGTGCGCCTCGTCCGGTCCGGCCAGTGCACGGTGGTCGCACGGGCCGCTGCGGTGCCCAACGCGTGGCAGGCCTTCGAGCTGCGCCGCACCTACACGGCGCGCTAGCCGCAGGATCATGACGATGGCCCCCGCCTGGCGGGGGCCATCGTCATGTCACGGGTCGATGTCCCGGACTGCCCGCTCGTCGAAGGCGGCACGCAGGTCGCGGCTGATAGGCCCGGCGATGCTCCAGGAGCGTCCGTCCGCCTGCACCACGGGATGCACGTTCCGCGTGGACGAGGTGAGGAAGACCTCGTCGGCCTCCTGAAGCACCTCGAGCGGCAGGTCCGTCTCCTTCGCTCCGAACCACTCCAGGACCAGCTCGCGGGTGATGCCCGCGAGGCAGCCGCTGGACAGAGGTGGCGTGAGCACCGTGCCGTCGACCACGACGAAGACGTTCGTGCCGGTGCCCTCGCACAGGGCACCCGCCGTGTTGGCGAGCACCGCCTCGGACGCGCCGGCCGCATGGGCTGCTGCGAGCGCCACGACGTTCTCGGCGTACGACGTCGTCTTGACGCCGGCCACCGCCGAGCGCTCGTTGCGGGTCCACGGAACCGTGGCGATGCTCGTCGTGTCCGGCCACGGCGTGGCGGCTGCCACCGCGACCACGAGGGTCGGGCGCGCATCCCCGCGATCGCTGCCGAGCGGGGCACGGCCTGCCGTATACGTGATGCGAAGGCGCCCCAGGCCGCCGATCTCCGCCGCGTTCTCGGCCAGCACGTCGTCGACTGCGAAGCGGATGATGTCCGAGTCGGGCTCGGCGAGCCCGAGCGCTCGCGCCGATGCCGTGAGCCGATCGAGGTGCCGGGTGAGCGCGAACGCCCCCTCGCGCGTCACCTTCAGGGTCTCGAAGACGCCGTCGGCCACGGTGAAGCCATGGTCGAGCACGCTCACCCGAGCCTCGTCCTCGTCGTAGAGCTCGCCGTCGTCGCAGTCCCCCACCCACAGCCTCATGAGGCGCCAGCCTGCCATGCCGAGCCCGCGTCTGCGGGCCACGAGCCTCCCGCCACCGCCACGAGTCGCTCCGCCTTCAGCTCGGTCTCGCCCCACTCCGCCGACGCGTCGGACCCCCACGTGATCCCTGCGCCGGTGCCGAAGTGGACCGATCCGTCCCTGATCCAGAACGTCCGGATCGCCACGGCCAGCTCGGCCTCGCCGGTGTCGGCGTCGACCCAGCCGAACGCACCGCAGTAGAAGTCCCTCGGCACCGGCTCCAGCTCGGTGATGCGACGCAGGGCGGCGAGCTTCGGAGCCCCGGTCACGGAGCCTGGCGGGAACGCGGCCTCGAGCAGTGCCGACCACCCGAGGCCCGGCAGCAGGCGGGCCTCCACGTAGGACACCAGGTGGACGAGGCCGGGGTGGGCCTGCACCTCCAGGAGTGACGGAACGGTCACCGTGCCCGGCACGCTCACCCGGGAGAGGTCGTTGCGCACCAGGTCGACGATCATCACGTTCTCGGCCGCATCCTTGTCGCTCAGCTCCTCCGCGATCCGCGCCGTCCCCTTGATAGGCCCCGAGCGCGCGAGCCGGTCGCTGCCGCGACCGCGCACGGACAGGAACAGCTCGGGGCTGGCGCTGGCGACGTGAACGCCCTGCTCGGGGAGCCGCAGGAAGCCCCCGTACGGAGAGGGATTCCCCTGGGCCAGCAGGCGGTGCAGTCCGGCGACGTCGGCGGCGTCGGTGACGGGCAGGTCGGCGGTGAGCACGCGGCAGATGTTCGCCTGGTAGACATCACCGGCCGCGATGGACGCCCTGATCGACTCGACCGCGGCGACATAGCCGCCCTCGTCGAGCGACGACGTCCATGCGTCCGGAGCCGGCCCCTGCCATCGCGCGTCGTCCGGCAGGGGCGGCACGGGCGACCAGCGCCCGAACCTCGCGCAGACGGCGGGCCCCTCGAACGGGATGGCCACGGCCCAGCGCCCCGAGCCGTCGAGGTGCGACACGTCGGCCGTGACCTCGAGGAGGTCACTCGCCCAGAGACCGCCCACGCACGCCGCCGCCGAGACCACCACGGTCACATCATGGCGGCTGCCGCGACGGCGGACACCGTGTTGACGACCTGATTGGCCCGTCCATAGGCCGGTCGGCTAGGGTTCTCATTCGATCGCAAGATCGTGCGGACGTAGCGCAGCTGGTAGCGCATCACCTTGCCAAGGTGAGGGTCGCGGGTTCGAATCCCGTCGTCCGCTCGGAATGCACGCGGCCCCCGAGGGCCGACGTGACGCCTGGTGGAGTGGCCGAGAGGCGAGGCAACGGCCTGCAAAGCCGTGTACACGGGTTCAAATCCCGTCTCCACCTCGTACGGTTGCTCCGTCGGTCCCGCCACGTCGCCGAAGGAGCCCCATGACCGAGCCGCTGATCCATGCCCACGTCGCCGATGGCGTCCTGCACGTCGATGCCCCGGGCGGATTCCACGCCATGTCCGGCCTGCACGCCCTCGAGGTCCCGCTCGACCACGTCGTGGGCGCCGAGGTCGTCGACCACCCGTCCGACGCCATCCAGGGCTTCCGGCGAGGAATGGGCATGGCCCTTCCCGACGAGCACCTCGGCGGATACCACCATGACGAGGTCGTCGACTACGTGGCGGCCCGCAACACCGGCCAGGGCCTGGTCGTCACCCTGAGGGACGAGAAGTACTCCCGCCTCATCCTGTCGGTCGACGATCCCGGGGCGCTGGCGACCGCGCTCACGACTGGGCCACACTGATCCCATGGCAACGACACCCTCCGCACCCCAGGACGACCAGAAGGACAAGTTCAAGGCGGCCCTCGAGGCGAAGAAGAACAAGCCCGGAGGCGGCTCGCAGGCGCACGAGCCCGGCGGCGGCGGCCCCGTGAAGGACCACTCGAGCCGGTCGGGGGGCAAGCGCGAGTTCCGACGCAAGAGCGGCGGCTAGCAGCCGCCGTGGCCGACGCCTCGCCCTCGAGGAGGAGGGCGCCCTGGCGCAGCATGTACGTGCGCCTCGCCGTCCTGACTGCCCTGGCCGCCGTGGCCGCCTACGTGATCGGCGAGGCGGTGCCCTTCGCAGATCCCATCCCCGCCGCGATCACCGCGGTGATCGCCACGCGTGCGACGTTCCATCACGCCGCCAAGGAGACCGTCTTCCAGACCCTGGGCGCCCTTCTCGGTGCCGCCATCGCCCTGGCCATCGTGTCGCTGATCGGCGGTGGCGCGCTCGTCATCTTCCTTCTGGTGCTGCTGTGCTACCTGCTGGCGCGACTGCTGCGGCTGGCCGCGCCGGCGGAGTCCCCCTTCGTGGCGGCGAGCATGGCGGTGACGGTCATCCTCGTGGTCGGCACCCATCTCACCTCAGAGCTCGCGCTCGAGCGCTTCGTGGGCGTCGTCATCGGCGCGCTGTGCGCCCTGGCGGCGTCATCGCTCGCGACCCCCACGAGGGACACCCGGCTCCTGCGCGAGGATGCCGAGGCCCTGCAGGACGCGCTGGCCGACCTGCTGTCGAGGGTGGCCCGCGGCCTGCGCGAGATGCCCACCCACGAGACGGCGAAGGAGTGGCGCGACGAGGCCGTGGAGCTGCGCAACCGGTCCATCGGGCTCGACGCGCGCCTGGAGGACCTCGCCTCCCACGCGAAGTGGAGCCCGCGCATCGACCCGGCCGACCTCGCGAGC
>Ga0075163_10009473_pt1 | contig 12786 bp, 11 predicted proteins | sample JI1023141ADNA_FD_71478 | JGI IMG/M metagenome (GOLD analysis project Ga0075163, IMG submission 71478) | Wastewater effluent complex algal communities from Wisconsin, to seasonally profile nutrient transformation and Carbon sequestration -... | ecosystem: Engineered > WWTP > Effluent > Algae...
TCACGCTGCTCATGATCGAACGCAGCAGTTCGTCAGACCGCCTCTGTTCGCTGCGATCCAAAAGGACCGTCATCATCAACTGTCGATCACCATCCGCAGCCACCGTAGCCACAGGTCGTACCGGAACCAAGCTGCCATCCCTTCGCACCAAGTACTCATCGCTATCTGGGTATGCGCTCGCTCCGGCACGGAGTGGTTGGATTCGATCGCCGACACGGAGCGCTCGCTCTTTCGGCATGAGCTTCTCGGCAGCGGTACCTACCAACTGACTCCGATTCTCATACCCAGCCATCCGCAATAGTGCCGCGTTGCAATACTCGATCTGTCCTTCCGAGTGAACCAGAATCCCTGCGGGCACCGCTTCGAGCAGATGCCGATAGCGCGCTTCACTCACTCGCAATCTGACGGTGGCTAGATCTCGCTCGATTGCAACCCCCGCCAACTGCGCAGCACTGGCCAGCACGGCATTCACTTCGGCGGGCTCGTACACTGGCGTGGACTGTCTGCGATACAGAGCAAACGTACCGATCACCCGCCTAGGAGTTGACAGGGGCTCCCGCGAGGAGCCTGTCGAATCACTCGACACGATCGGCACCGATAGACAGGACACCAATCCGTGCTCAAGTGCGATGGTCCGATAGTCTGTCCAGAGTGGGTCTGTGGCAATGTCTGCGACATACACGGGTTCCCCCCGATACGCACAAGTCCCACAAGAGCCGACCTGCGGACCAACGGGCACGATGCTCACCGCACGATTGTATTGGGGAGGCAAGGATGGAGCGGAAGCCAATCGCAGGTGCTGCCCATCGGCATCCAGCAGCAGCACCGAGCAGAGCCCGCCGTCAATCAAGCTCTCGACCAGTTGCGCCACCTCGTGCAGTACCTCTTGCAACTTGGAGCCCTTGGCAATCTGATCAAGAATCAGATTCTGTCCCCGCAGAAGCAGTTCAGCATTTCGCTGTTCGGTCACATCCTGGACTGTGCCCACCAGCGTTGAGACCTTCCCAGTTCTGTCGCAAACAGCCTGACCCACAAAAGATATCCGCCGAATCCGCTGATCAATACCGATGAACCGTAGCTCGCAAGCTTGTGGCGCTCCGCAGGTCATCGCTCGCTGAATCGCCTCAAAAAGCTTCGGCAGATCCCTCGGATGGATCATCCGCTCGATGTCCTCTGGTGCCGAAGTCAACGGTAGGGAACCAAACAAACTTGTGACCTCTTTGGACCAGGTGATTCGACCTGTCTCCAGATCCTGGGCCCACACCGCCATCCGGGCTGCCGATAGTGCAAGCTGCAGACGGTCGCGATGCTCCTTGAGCGACTCCTCGATTCGTTGTTGCTGCGTCATCGCATGCCGCAGAAAAGATTCACCTTGATGCGGCGCAACCTGATCGCGCTCGATGTTGCTCATGCTCCCCCCCAAAGTAGGCCCCCTGCTGATCGCGGCCATCGTCTCTCTGTGACGATGATGTAACCCAGCAGGTCAGGGCCTCCCAAGCGATCATGGGAAACGGATACCAGCCATTATTTGATCACAGATCGGGACTGGAATGCGACAATAACTTCCATCGCCAGCAAAGTCGCGGCGATGAAGGGTCTGGTCGGATGATTGGAAAGGGAGGCAGGGGCAAATAACGTAGGCGGAGGAGCTGCAGAGTCCTTACGGAGTGGTTCGCTGGGCACTGAAGCGGAACGCTCCAGTTGACAGCTCCAGCGAACGTGCCGCCAGGGTCCACTGGGTCGGCTTCGGATCCTTGGCGTTGTACATGATCGCCAGGCCGTCATACAGCGAGGCAGTCACGCTCGCGCTATTCAGCGCCTTGGTAAAGGAATCACGCAGCGGTGCTTCCACCCAAGTCGCCAGGTTGGTCTTGAGGATTCCATCGATGATCCCGTTGCACCAGCCGCTGCCACCACAGTTCTTGGTCGAAATGTTGAAGTTGGCTTTCACCGCCGCAGCCTTGGCGCGCTCGGTTGCCTTGTCGTAGGTCAGATCGGTGGTCAAATTCGAGGACTTGATCACGATGTCGGCAGGTAGCTTGCCAAACACCGGCACCGTTACCACGACATGGAGCTGTCCATGGAATGCCAGCTTCACGGTCGCATTCGATCCTGCGAGCGTCAGACCGGTAGTCGCCATCTCTGCTTCGAGGCTGGTGATATCAACCGTGGCACTTGGTGAAACAATGGGGGGAACCGCAAACGTCGACTTGTGGGCCGCTCCGTTCGGGTCTCCGTAGAGCACCTGCGACAACTCCGAAGAGGGCGTAAACGTTGCGTTACCACCACCAACTACGAAGGTGCAGTTCTTCAGCTTGACGGCATTCGTATACCCGTCAAAGTCGGCTTGCCCAATCGCGCCCGCCTTGGTCTCTGTAAGCTGCTGCTCCAGCTCGGCGATATCTGCTTCGCCACCACAGCCAACAAACGTCGCAGACGCAACAATGCTGACGCACAGAGGAACCATCTTCATCGACAAACGTTTCAACATCGGGAGGCCTCCAGGTTTCACGTTTCTGTTTGGAACTACATGCGGACCAAGCGCTCGTCGTACCGAGAAGCCAGGACCGCGTCAATAGGAATTCAGAACCACTCTCTACGGTTTTTAGGGGTCCAGTATCTGCGCTAGTTGAAGCGATTCCACAGGTTGTACACGGCGGTCTTTGCAGCTTGGCTGGCGGACCAAAACGTGTAGTGGGTGTGGCTCGACAGACCATTGCGTCCTGCGCGGTAGTCCGCCACTTGCTCATCAAGTGCAGGCTTCATCGCGCATCCGGCATAGACCGCGTGGATATGCGGAGCTTCGCTGGCAGGCCAGCCATCGTGTCCTGGCTTGCGATACCAAGCGGCGAATCCGTATGCACTCAGCGACGATAAGAGTGTGCGAATCTGACCTTCGGTACGGCCGCCAGTGCGAATATCCACCGCTGCCGTATACGCTTGTCCGCTCGCGGTTCCATCCTGGGCATGATAGCCCGCAGAAGCTGGTGCACTGCCGATGGTTTGCGAGATCTGATCCGCACCGATTCCGATGCAACGCAGTCGATCGGACGCATCAGGATGCAGTCCCCACTTCAACATGGCTTTGTGAGGACACGAAGCCGTGATCTCGCGCTCTTCTAGCGGAGCAATCTCCAGATCTTCCAGATCCTCTGCGGTTCCGCAGCCCGAAGCGAATACCAAGATGGAGAGGGCGGAGTGAGCCAGTAGTGTTCTCATGCACTACGCAACATGCACTGATCATGCCAGCCTTTGCGGAGCTACTCACACGAACCGCCAGCCAGGAGCACCGACGGTAGAGATCTGTCCGCAGTGGCCATCGCACGGTGTAGACTGCAGCCATCACCTGTTGCCTTCAGGTGATGGCCAAAGGAATCAGTCCCCCGGTCGCGGTATCCACAAACCATGCGGGCGACCCGCTTGAATCAGGGCCATCACGGTCTGCACACCCGGCACTCCATCCTCTACCAACGAAATCCCAAGCCGCTCGTTCAGTTCCGCTTGGCGCGTCTTCCACACCACGAGATCTTCCTGTTTGTCGAAGTCATAGCGCTCATATCCAGCTTGTAGGAGCCGCTCAAAGATGGCATCGCCCGGATCTCCTTCCCCGCGATCGTCGCTTACTTCACGATGTCCGTAGACCCCTACCACCGAAGATCCCCCTTCGACCAGGCGCGCCACTGCTTGATTGCGATATGGCCAGTGAAACTGCCGCTGGATCCCAAATCGCCGAGTCAAAAAGTCGACCAGTCGGACCGCTGCGTCAAGCTGTCCTGCAAACAGCTCGGCTTCATTGCCCTGATACATCTCGATGCCGATCGATTGATGGTTCACGGTCCGATTCCCAGCATGGTAGGTCGTCTCTGTTAACAGATCCGCCACGCATGCGATCGAGCCATCGAAGTCGATCACAAAATGCGCGCTGGCACAAATGTGATCCTCCGCCCAGCCGGTCATCACCTCCGCCTTGTGATCTACTTCGGAGTGTGGATTGGCCTCTGTCATGATTCGCTGCCGTCGGAGATCTGTTCCACCGGGAATCCCGCGAGTCGTGTGCAGCACGATCGAATGGATCCACGAATCCGCACTCCGTGGTTCACGATCTGGCTCGGTAAGACGCAGCCCTTGGGCGTCCAACCAACTCCGGATCGCAAGTCCGGGCACTTCCTCTGCAACTCCACCAACGATGACGCCCATGACAGCTCCTATCGTGGATTTCTATTGGTCATTATACAGGGATGGCTGTGACAGGCCCATGTTCGTGACGGGTTAGGTCCGATCATCACGTGCAAACCGCAACGGCTTCACCGATCTCTGCGGCAACTGATGCTACAGACTCACGATTCAGGGCACTGTTTCGGTCCTGGAAGCGACACGCTACACTCTGAGACAATGTACAAGCATCTCCGCTCCGCGCTCGTAGTGTGGTTGGGCCTTGCCCTGGGTCCACTCGGCTGTACCAGCGACACCACAAATGGTACGCCCCAGCCCGATGCCGGGCCCGGCGGAATGCCCCTGCCCAGTACGCCCTCCTGCACCACCGCAGCAGGAGGTGGCTCGGCGCAGGTCAAGACCCCGACCCTCCTTCTGACCCTCAAGGATCGGTATGAAGAAGCATGGCTCGGCTCCGTAGCGGTCGCGGACCTAAACGGAGTTTCAGCCACTCCCTACAGCACCTTACTGTTTAGGGATGCCACAAGTGCTGGTGCGAACCTTTCGCAATACGCAGCGTAATGTGATGGAAACTCTGTGAGAGACGGCGGAAGGAAGACCGAGCGTACGGAGCAACCGCCAACCACAAGAGGAGTCGGCAGGACCAGGCAAGGAGAGATGACTACAGGAGTCGCTCGCTACGGAATGACCGGTGGTACAGCGTCGCTCTGTACGCAGGAGGTCAAATCGAACAGCATAAACTCAAGGACGCGCTCTTGAGGAGTGAGGGCCTTCATATGACACGCGTTTGGGAAGGTACCGGTAGAGCTGCGTCCGCTGCCAATGTGAAAGCTAGAGTAGTAGACCCGCCCGCACTGGTCTTTTTCAGCGACGGTGGTCGGCGTATTGAAGGTGTAAGACTGCGTGTTGGTCGCCCCAGAGTAGAGCCACCTCTGCGCCGGAGGTTTGATCTGACCGACGCGACTGAAGGTCTCGGAAAGGGAGAGGTTGCCTCCGGTCGCGGCACCGAGGCTCTCCAGCCACTCGGCCAGCGCTTTGCCTTTGGGAAACGAGGTATCAACCGATGCGGGGTTTGCGAACCCACCAGGACTGGAGAAGTTGCCGGTGGACGGCCAGTCTCCCTTGCCCTGAGAAATGACCGGATAGGATAGGTCGGTGATAAACAGACGACCCCCGGTGTTGGCATAGTCGAACAGATTCTGCACGCCCGCATCCATCCCACTTGGGTAGGAACTGCAGGGCAGCGCAACGAGCTGGTATCTCTTCAAGGCCGCCGGATTTCCCCACAGATCATTTCCCGTCGGTGCACCAGGGATGTTGTTGCCACTGCCGTGGTAGATGTGGATGCGTCCTGGACCACTTGGGATGGTGAACTCGGAGGTGTCGATCCCAATTGCGTTCAGGATGCACTCTGTCGGATCGTAAGTTGAGGTGACGATCGCGATGCGCGGAATGTCGCCTTCCGTGCTGTTGCGAGGGAGTCGAGCATCACCATCCGTCACGTGGGTATCGACGCACTCACCAACCGCCGGAATGGTGATCTTGCGGCGGAATCGCCCGATCTGGATCACCAGCGGAATGTTGGCTCCGGCGGGCATGTCCTTGAGAACAAAGCGGCCCTTGGTATCCGTCAGCGCGGCGGTAAGAGGGTTGCCCGACACCGACTTTTCGCAGGTCTCGCATGCGACGCCATCATCAAACGGACGAAGCTCACCGTTTGGGACAAAGACCAGTACGTTGTATAGTGGATCCTGGCCATTCGGCGCGAAGACCGTGCCTGACAACGTGGTGGTGTTGGAGCTACCGCACTTGGGCCTCTGACAAGCCAGCCCAACACAAGGAATGGCGAAGTCCCTTGGTCGGTAGTGCGCGAGATCCTCAACGCCGAGGTCGAACTCATAGTCCTCAGAGCCGAGCCGCGCTGAACAGCTGGTCGAACAGACTGTTCCCATCGAGAGAAGGCACGTCAAAATGACCGATGTGGTGGTGTTCATCTTTGTCTCCCGCATGGCGTTTCTCCTCAAGATGCTTGACCGCAAAACCAGCGCTTCTGTGCAGTACCACACATCCTCGCAGTCCTACAATTGTTCTGCTGTTTCGCAGAATCACGAGCCGTATCGCCGTCGGACGGATGAGTCGATGCGGAAATACAACTCTTATCTGTTTCTTATTGGGCCTGGCTACCGCAGTCGATCGATCACACTGCGCAGGACGTCGAGCTGCACCTGCCCCAATCGGCGGGCGCGCTTGGGAGTCCAGCCATCGGAATGGGGTCTGTTGCTGGCGTCTTTGAACGGCTGCTCCAGCGTCATCGAAAGACAGTCGAAGGTCTGTCCGATCCAGTTCGTGGCCATCGACAAGTTGGCCTGTCCCGGTGGATCAATGGGATAGCCGTGCTCTTTCTGGAACTCTGGTGTGCGACGGATCAGCTCGTCCACATAGCCGTGTTGAAGCTCCGCGAGGCGCGAGTTCCAGCGCGGAATTCCATTGGCACCCGCAATGAAGTTATACGGTAGTCCTTCGTCCCCGTGTACATCCAGACAGAAGTCGACTCCGGTGGCCATCATCCGCTCGCGGACCAGAAACACTTCGGGACTCCGCTCCATCGTTGGCTCTGCCCACGCCCGGTTGAGGTTCATTCCGGCGGCGTTGTTGCGAAGCTGACCACGAAACGACCCATCGGGATTCATGTTCGGCACGATGTAGAACACGGCCTTCTCTAAGAGCGCCCCCGCCACCGGATCGTCTTCCTCAAGCAGTCGGTGCAGAAGGCCTTCGACCAGCCACTCTGCCATCGTCTCACCAGGGTGCTGGCGGGCAATGATCCACACATTCCGTCGTCCTTTTCCAGGCTCACCAACCCGCAACAAGTCCAGGTCACGACCTTCGACCGTTGCACCCAACCGCTGGTACTCCACTTGGGGTTGACAGAGTGCATGCGCGATCAGGTCGGCATGGCGTTCCAAAGAATACGGCGCAAAGTACGAGTAGTAGACGCTGTCATGGCGCGGTGTGTCGTGGATCGTGAGTACCTTGCCATCGAAGGTTGTATCGACGCGGCCCCAGTGTGTGCGGTCGTACGAACAGCACGCCCGGTAGTCCTGAAAGCCTTCGGGATAACTGGCGTCACCGGCGTTCTCGATGCGGAGCCCGAGTGCACGCCCCCGCGCACCGGTGACCCGAAAGTGAAACCACTGGAAGTGATCTTCGCCAGCGTCCTTGCGGATGGTAAGACGGATAGAGGAGGGGTCGCTCTGATCAACGACCTCGATGTTTCCAGAGTCGAAACGGCTGCTGATGTACATGGCTGGCGCAGCACGTTAGCATGACCTTCACCACCAGCCCGAGGCAAAATGCCGCGAATCAATCCGCACGGACTAATTCCGTCCAGAACCACACAACCCCATCCGACCAAACGTACCCAATCATACGTTGGCGCAACGCCGAAGGACATCGTAAGTCCCGCGTTATTTAAGGAACCCGAGACGACGAGTGGTAATTGGCGGTCGCGGATCTCGATGGCGATGGGAAGTCTGAGATCGTCGCTGCGCGGGGCGGGGTGGTCGTGGTCTGGCGAGCGGATGGCAGTCTGGCGTGGCGCTACCCGACCGGACAAGGACGAATCTGGGCCAGTCCAGTCGTGGGAGACTTTGTCGGTGATCGTAAGCTTGAGGTTGCGGTCGCGGCCCGGGATCGCATCTTCCTCCTAGACGCCAGTGGCGCTGTACTCCCAGGCTTTCCCGCAATCTGGCAAGACGAGCTCCGTTCCCTGGCAGGAGGAGACGTCGATGGAGACGGTAAGTTGGATCTGATTAGCTCGGTGGCACGCAGTGGGCCCACCGATGTCGTGAACGCGTTTCGGGGCGATGGCAGCAAAGTCACGGGATTCCCTCCCAACATGACCGGAACCAGCGGTTGTGCCGTGGACAAACTCTGCTATCTGGCGGGCTGTTACGATCAGAACTTGGCGGTCGGAGACCTGGACGGAGACAACAAGCTCGATCTGGTTGCACCACATGACAACGCCTACGCGAGCTTTCACAAAGGCAGTGGCGTAGCGTTTGATGCCAGCACTCTGTTTAAACCCAAAAAGACTCCGGGAGTGCGCTACTTACACGACTTGGCCGAAGCACGACAGGGCTATGCCACCAACGAGGCCACTGCGCTGCAAGCCCACTTCACCAACACGGCACCCGCGATCGCAGACCTTGATGGCGACGGCAAAAATGAAGTCGTCCTGCTTGGCTCGGTTCAAAATGCAGCGCAGACCAACCGCTTGTTAGGGGTCGATCTGTGGGCGATGCACAACGATGCCAGTCGATTGAGCGGATGGGAGACTCCGTTTCACGCACCACAGTATCTGTCTGGACTGTGGGATCTGGGAAACACCAACATCGTCGCCGCAACCAACCAAGTGAGCATCGCTGACATCGACTCTGCCACGCCAGGACCAGAGCTGGTCTTTGCCGGATTTGATGGCACCATTCATGCCGTCTCTGCGCAGCGCAAAGAGCTATGGTCGTTCCGTTACACCACCGATCCCAACGTGCTTACGGGCGGGGTCGCCATTGGAGACTTGTCGGGCGATGGCATTCCCGAGATCGTCTTTTCCAGCTACTCGACCGACGCGGACAAAAGCGCGCTGTATATTGTGGATGCAGGTGGCAACTTGCAGCATCGGATCGCCCTGCCCCGCCGTGGGGCGATGCCAGTTCCCACCCTGGCCGATGTCAATGGCGATGGGACGGTCGAAATCCTTGTCTCTTTGAAGGACGCTGTGGATAAGCAGGAAAGTGTCCTCGTGTATACCATTGCGGGTTCCGCCACCAACTGTCTGCCTTGGCCCACCGGACGAGCGGATCTGCTCCGCAGCGGGGTTGCAAAACGTGCTATGTAGCTCCGAACCGCCTCTTGCAGTGGTAGACGCAATTCCCAAACAGGAGTCTTTATGAACCCAACGCTTCATAGCAGCTCGGTCAGTGTTGGCCTCGGCTTGGTGCTCTGTTTGACTCCAACTTCTGCGGGAGCCCAGCCCGCGCCCGCCAGTGAACCCGCAGCACCGGCACCCGCCGCCGCACTCAATCCAGCGGATCCCTTCATGGTGCATCTGCAGAACGCTCGGGCGCAGTTTGAGCGTGATCAGTACCAGTCCGCTCTGTCGGAGTATCAAGAGGCCTACGCGCTGCGACAACATCCACTGTTGCTGCTCGAAATGGCGCGGGCTCATCAGCGACTTGGCAACCAGCGCGAGGCAGTGACTCTGTATCGGCGCTATCTGACGGCCTCGGATGATCCACGTGATGTGCATCGTCCGGAGGCCGAACGCGCCCTCGAGCGCCTCCAGATGCTACTTCCCGAAGGTACCACCGCACCCCGTCCTACTTTATCTCCAACAGCAGAGCTACCCTACCGCGTGATCACACGACCCCATCATCGTGGCATGGTGGCAGCGGGCTGGACTCTGTTTAGCATCGGTTATGCGGCGGCGTTCGGGACTGGAATTGGCATGGGAATCGCTTGGAACTCAAAGAACTGCTACCCCAATTCATACTACTGCACGAGCTACCCAAGCTCTGCAGCGGGATGGACGTTGCTCATTCCGATTGCCGGTCCGCTCATCAGCGGCATCATCGCCCCAGTGACCAGCAACTCATCGAGCTATGCGCTGGCCTGGACTCTGCCCTGGCTGCTGGCGGACTTGCCGTTCCAGGTCATCGGGCTCGCGCTGCTATGGAAGGGCTACAAAACGCCGCAAAGGCTGATCGTTCCCAGCTTGGTACAGAACGTCCAGATCAAGCCCTATAGCCATCAAACCGGTGCTGGCTTGACCTTGACCGGATCGTTCTGAGCGCAGAACTCTCGTTCACTACTTGCAAGCTTGGAGCGTAACTTGCAAGTTGTTCGTGCCCGCACTGGCGACGACAATGTCGCGCATTCCGTCTCCGTTTAGATCCGCCACAGTGATTCCTGCGGGAGTCGTTCCGGTTGCGGTATGGAGCGGTGCCGCGTACTGGGTCGCATTCATCGCCTGCAGGTAGCTCCAGTTGTTGGTCTGGTTGTTGGCGGTCACGATGTCAGGCTTTCCATCATTGCTGATATCACTCACCCAGACACTCTCTGGAAAGTTCGAATCAAGCGGTAGATCGACGGGATTTGCCAGCAGACCTCCTCCGGTGCCAAGCAGCACGCTCACGCTGTTGCCCACGTTGTTGGCCGCAACCACGTCCGGCTTTTTGTCGCCATTTAGATCCGTCACAAACAGTCCGCCGGGACGAGTCGAGGCATTCTGGTTGAGCGGATTCCCAAACATCGCACCGCCGAGTCCCAGACAGACCGTGACGTTGTGGGTACTAAAGTTGGCTGTCACGATGTCGAGCTTGCCATCCAGATCCATATCGACCAGCGCAAGATCCGAAGTGAATCCGCCTACCAATCGAACCGTTCCGGAGGTGAACGCTCCGGCTCCATCTCCGAGCATCGGCAAGACGCCTGGGGATGAGCTGGAAGAGACCGCAAGATCGACTTTTCCATCTGCGTTGAGATCCCCACTCGCGATCGCCGTGCCACTCCCGAACGAGCCAACATTGGTCGGAAATACCGAACTCGCGAAACTACCTCCCTGATTCAGAAGTACGGTGACCGAGCCGGATCCACCTGCGTTCACCGTCGCCAGATCAATCTTCCCATCGGCATTCAGATCGGCCGCCACCAGATCCATCGGAGCCGTGCCGGTCCCCAGCGGGACGTTCATTGACTGCGCCATCGGAAAGGTTCCATCTCCGGCCCCCAAGCGAACCGTGACGTTGTTCCCAATCTGATTGGCAGAAGCGAGATCAAGCTTGCCATCGCCGTTGAAATCCGCGGTCACTACCCGACGGGGATAGGTGCCCACTAGGTGGTCAACGGGAGCCGCCCACACCACTCCTGAAGAGACATAGGCAAACAGCTTGGCACCAGTGCCGCTCTTCTTGTCATCCGGATGGGTGACCACGATGTCCTGAAATCCGCAGCTTCCGGTCTTCGAAGGAGCGGTGCAGGTAAGGGAGGTTGCGGACACCACCGTGACAGAAGTACAAGGTGCCCCACCGACAGTAACTGTCGCACCAGAACGAAACTCCGTTCCGGTGATTGTAATCGGAGTGACCGCAGTATTGACAGCGCTCAGGGGAGCCACAGCGGTGACGGTGGGAGCCGGAAAGGAGCTATCTACGCCCATGTCCATCATCGTGCCGTCAGAAGGTCCGCTCCCACAGGCAATCACAAGTGCAATCGCCCCAAGGCCAAACATCGAAGCGAGGGTTAGTCTAGAAAGACTCAAACGAAGCATAATCTTGGTTCTCCTAGTAGGGATGCGTCCAGGCTGCTTGCCTACGCTGACTCTGTCAAGCTGAACGCCACTTCGGTTGGAACCCCCGCACAGAGATCGTCGCCATCGTAGTGCTTGGTAGAGAGCTGTGGTTCTTGTAGGATAGCGGTCACTTCACACAAATTAGACAGCGTCATGAGCGATCTTCCCATCACCAGCGGCGTTCGATTCCTACGCAGCCATAAAATAGCATTCACTGCGCATCTTTATGACTGGGAGGAACATGGTGGCACTGCCCATTCGGCAGCCAGCCTTGGGGTCGATGAGCATCAGGTCATCAAAACCCTGGTCCTAGAAACCGAGCTGCGCAAACCGCTGATCGTCCTTATGCATGGCGATCGGGAGGTATCTACCAAAAATCTCGCACGATTCCTGGGGTGTAAGTCGGTGCAACCGTGCTCTCCCCAGAACGTCACCCGTTACACCGGCTATCAAGTCGGCGGATGTAGTCCATTTGGAACGCGTCAGTCTCTGCCGATCTATGCAGAGTCCACCATCTTGGAGCTACCGCGACTGTTCATCAATGGCGGAAAGCGCGGATTTCTCGTCGAGATCGCTCCCGACTCCCTAGCGGTCCTATCGCCTACCCCGATCCACGTTGCCATCTAAAAAAGTATCTTCCCGGCTATCATAAGATCCCAGTTGTGGCATCGAACTGAGCTGGGGGATATCGATGAAACGGGTCCATGTCGACCAGGTCAGTGATCCGGTCCTGATCGCTACCAGCAAGCGCCTGTGCGATGCGTTGCAGGCAGGTCAGAGTCGCTTGCTGATGGCATGCGGAGGAAAGGGACTGTGCGCAACCTGCCACGTCTATGTCGAAAACGGCATGGCGATGCTCTCTCCGATCACTCCACGTGAGCGACTCTCTTTGGCGATGCTAGGTGCTGCACGCCCGAATTCGCGACTGGCATGTCAGGCCAAGGTACTTGGTGACGGCGTTCGTGCGATTCCGCCTTCAGGGACATACGTGGAAGCAAGTAGCAGCTTAGATGCGCTGATTGGACGGCGCGCAGAAGTTCCGATCTTACATCCGGTCGATGGCAGAGTCTTGGTTGAGGCCGGCAAAATCATCACCCGGAGCAGAGTGCGAGAGCTCGTGTTCATCGACGTAGATGTAGCCGAGCTGAAGTCGCGCTCTCTTACTCAAAAATAATCGGGACGAATAGGAAACAATTCACCTCACAGAGCGATCACTACCATTCACAAGGAGTCCTAGATGGAAAGGCAAACTGCCATCGTTCAAG
>Ga0075163_10009474_pt1 | contig 12786 bp, 9 predicted proteins | sample JI1023141ADNA_FD_71478 | JGI IMG/M metagenome (GOLD analysis project Ga0075163, IMG submission 71478) | Wastewater effluent complex algal communities from Wisconsin, to seasonally profile nutrient transformation and Carbon sequestration -... | ecosystem: Engineered > WWTP > Effluent > Algae...
ATTGGCATTCGGGTAATCACTTTTGCCTGGAGAGTAAGGAATTAAGCACCATTTGAAGCGCAAAAAGCTATTGATGCTTCTTCCTTCCCATTTCGCTTTTGGCATTTTTTAGGAACCGGAGCAAGAGGCGAAGATATACTGGCTGGCTTAGTGCACGGTTGCCGAATTTCGCTGGGTATTGGTATTTTCGCTATGTGTTTTGCGGCGTGTATTGGGCTGCTTTTAGGAGCCTTGGCAGGATATTTTGGTGACGATACATTTCGAATTAGTAAAGCAAGCGCATTCGGAATAATACCCGGTTTACTTCTTGGATTTTTTTATGGTTTTAGTTTTAGAAGCTTTGAACTTCATGAAGCATTTTCGAGCAGTGCAACTTTAGGATGGTTACAATTTTTGTTGAGTTGCTGCATTTTTATTTTTGTATTTGTTATTTGTATGATGCTTTGTAAAGTGATTGAAAAAAGAGGAATTGGGGCACATTCAATAGCAGTTCCGCTTGACAGTATTATTACCCGTAGCATTGATTTACTTATTTCATTGCCCACCTTTATTGTAGTGATTAGTTTGAGTGCGATCACCCACCCATCTGCATTAAATTTGATGTTTCTTATTGCACTAACTTCCTGGACTGGAATCGCACGGCTTACAAGAGCTGAATTTTTGCGCATTAAACAGCTCGATTATATACAAGCTGCTAAATCATTAGGATATGGACATAGACGAATTTTGCTCCACCATGGTTTGCGAAATGCCATTGCACCGGCAATTGTAGCAATTGCGTTTGGAATTGCAGGCTGCATTCTTATTGAATCATCGCTTTCATTTTTAGGAATTGGATTGCCCATCGACACTGTAAGTTGGGGTTCTATGCTAAGTCTAGGAAGAACTCAATTTACTGCATGGTGGCTAAGTGTATTTCCAGGAATTGCGATTTTTTTATGTGTCATTTGTTTTAATTATTTAGGAGATGCTTTACGCGAATTACTCAACAACAACGCTATAACAGATGTATACAATTGAAAACGAACGTGAAATTTTTAACGACATTTTTATAATTGAAGATGCCACTATACACTATAAAAACAGTCATTTCAGACGCTTGCGAATTAATAAGCAGGCTGCTGTTGCTGTATTAGTGTTGAACAGTGATACGAATAAATTTATACTAACAAAGCAATTTCGTTATCCAATAGCAGCTCAACATCCGGAACCTTTTCTTGAGATTTTAGCAGGTGTAATTGACACTAATGAATCACCCGATGTTGCAGCCATTCGTGAAGCTGAAGAGGAAATTGGATATAGAATCAAACCCAACAACTTGCAATTTTTATACAGTTGTTATCCAACTCCAGGATATAGCAGCGAACTTTTTCATCTTTACTTTGCAACTGTAACAGAAGTGGATAAAGTCTCCAATGGCGGAGGTTTGCAAAGCGAACACGAAAACATTGAACTTGTAGAAATTGAAAAGGAAAAATTTTACACACTTTTAAAAGAAGGTAAACTAAAAGATGGTAAAACTTATTTGGCAGGCTTATATCACTTGTTTCACGCTTAGCTTAAAACAGCTATATCCCAAACAATAATTGACCGGTCATCGCTACAACTTATTAATTGATTGCCGGGTAGGTTCCAGAGAAGTTTATTTACTGAATTTATGTGACCTTCATTATTTTCTTTGCTGATGCGAAGTAGAAAATCAAAATTACTAGCATTCCATAATTTTATTGTTTTATCGCGACTGCCGGTTGCAAAAATATTCAGCTTCGGATGAAATTCTATGGAATAGATTGCATAATTGTGCGCTGGAATGGATTCAATGCAGCTAAGTTTAGATGCTGCATTTCTTTCCCAAACTTTTAAATGAGCATCCTTACCTCCGCTAACCAATAGTTTTCCATTCGGATGAAATCGCACAGCAGTGGTCGAAAATTGATGTGCAACAAAACTTTCCTTTTCTTCCAGATTGGCTAAATCAAAAATGCGTATTGTTCCATCTCCACAGGCAATAGCCAATTCGCAATGATTGGGCGATAAGGATAAATCCCGAATTTTTTCTTGACAAATTTGCACTTGTTTCTTTACCAGTAAATTCTCAGCATCAATAAATGAAACAGAACCATCGCCACATGCAACAATTATTAGTTCGTGCTGAGCACTATAAATAATATCAAATATCACCGAACGATGATGTTTGAATTCTTTTACAACATTTTTAGTTTTGAGTGATAACACAACTACCCAGCCATCGCCTGCGCCTGTTATTAAAAAATCTTTATTCTCAATAAAACATACAGCATACAAACTTTGCGGAAACTGCAATGCAAAAACTGAATGCAAATGCTCTATCAAAGACCATTGTTGTAATTTTTTATCGCTTCCACACGAAAAAAAATCAGTTTGTGTTGAACCTAAGCATAATCCATATAAAGCCCCTTCAACGCTACCGGCTTGTATTATTTTGTTAACACTAACTTGCATAGTTCTTAAAGTTGCGCAAAGCTATTCTTATTCCGTTGATTCAAAAAATATATCCACTCATCGAACAAAATTGTCAATTCAAAAATTTTTTCAAACTAACTTAGACTAGAATTACGTAAATTCAATGCGTGTTATTAAATACTAATTTAATACTTTGAACTATGAAAAAAACCTACAATTATTTTCTCTTTGCTTTTATCGCACTCGGCTTGTCGGCCAAGGCACAACTTAGCTTTACAACTGCAGTTAAAACTTCAGTTAGTTCACAACCGTATTCTGTTGCAAAGGCAGATTTTAACGCTGATGGAAAAATAGATGTAGTGACGGCCAATTCAGGAAATGCCACTGTATCAGTATTGCTTGGTAATGGAAATGGTACCTTTGCTGCAGCCAGTTCCTTCTCAGTTGGAACACAACCTCAAAGCGTTGCATGCGCCGATTTTACAAACGATGCCATACCCGATATAGTCACAGCTAATTTTCTGGCCAATACTATTACTTTATTGGTAGGCACCGGTAGCGGTAGTTTTAACGCAGGTGTTAGTTTTGCTTGTGGCAGCTCTCCTACTTTTATTGCTGTTGCAGATTTAAATACCGATGGAAATATGGATGTGGTTACCGTTAACAGTGTATCAAATGATTGCTCTGTGTTGTTAGGAACTGGTGCAGGAACATTTGCAGCTGCAGTTTCTTATGGTGCAGGTACAGGACCCACTTGTGTTACTATAGCTGATTTTAATGGAGATGGTGACGACGATTTAGCCGTGGCCAATTTTAGTGGTGACAACCTTTCTATTTTACTAGGTACCGGCACAGGCACCTTTGGAGCAGCATCAAGTGTAGCAGCTTTAGATGGCCCTTATGCAATTGGTTCAGGCGATTTTAATGGTGATACCAATACTGACCTTGCTATTGTTCATGCATTAGATCCTATATTATCAATTCGACTCGGAACGGGAGCTGGTACCTTTGGTGCAGCTACCGATTTTACCATTGGAACTAGTGCTTCAGATTTAGATATTGTTGATGCGAATGCAGATGGATTTTTAGATATTGCAGTAGCTAATTACAACAGCAATACACTTTCTTTTTTAACCGGAACAGGAACAGGTAATTTCATCGTTAAGCCTAGTTATTCAAGTAATATAAATCCTATTTCAGTTATTTCAGCCGATTTTAACAGCGATGCAAAACAGGACTTTTTAGTAGCAGATTATGGAAGTAATTCAGTATCGTTGATGCTTGGTTTAGGAAGTTCTAAATTTTCGGCTGCAGCGAATTTTAAAACCGATGCAGGTCCATTGGCAATTGGCAGTGGCGATTTTAATGGTGATGGAAAAGCGGACATTATTACTCCTAATTATACCAATTCAACAGTATCGGTATTGCTGGGCGATGCAAGCGGAGTATTTACCAGCAGTGGAAATTTCGCAGTAGGTTTAAATCCTTATTTTTCAACCATAGCTGATTTTAATGGTGACGGGGATCAAGATATTGCAGTAACCAATTCTTCTTCCACTACGGTTTCGATTTTGCTGGGTAATGGTGCTGGTTCCTTTGCGGCTGCTACTAATTTTACTTCAGGAAATGCACCTACCGGAATTGCCTCAGGTGATTTTGATGGAGATTTAGATCAAGATTTAGTTGTTGCTAATTTTTCAGACAACAATTTTTCTTTTTTAGCAGGAAATGGAGCAGGTTCATTTGCAGCACCGGTAACTTTTGCATCGGCAGCCGGTCCGAATAGCATTTGCAAAGCCGATTTTAATAACGATGGTGATTTAGATGTAGCGGTTGCCAACTACACTGCAGGAAACATAACTGTTTATTTAGGAAATGGACTAGGATCCTTTTCTGCCGGAACTCCTTTTACAACAGGAAGCTTATCCTATGAAATTGCTGCTGCTGATTTTAACTTGGATGGAAATTCAGATTTGGCTGTAGTAAATAATGGTGCAAATACAGTATCGGTATTGCTTGGAAATGGTGCAGGTTCCTTTGCAGCAAGTGTAAATTACGCGGTTGGTTCATTGCCCTACAGTATTGCTTTGGGTGATTATGATTTAGACGGATACATGGATATTGCTGCTGCAAATTCAAGTTCAAATAATGCCTCTGTACTAGTTAATAATCAAGATGGGACTTTTGCAGCTGCTGTAAATTATATGACTGGAATTGGATCCTCTGGAATTGTTAGCGGTTTGTTTAATGCTGATACTAAGGCTGATTTAGCTGTAGTAAATTTTTCAAACGATGAATTTACCGTCCTGCTTAATACAAGTATTAATTTCGTTACAACGTTAACTGTTGGCTCTTGTGGTACAACAGTGACTTCTTTAAACGATGTAATCAATTGCAATCCGGTCAGCGGTGCTACTGATTATCGTTATCGTGTAATTAATGTTGGTTTAGGATTTAACTCAACTTTTACACGAAATTCGGCAAGTACCGATTTTCGATTAAAATGGGCTCCGGGAGTATTATTTGGAAATACTTATCAAATAGCTGTTGCTTCTAAAGTTAATAATATTTGGTCCTCGTTTGGAACCCCATGTAATGTTACAATTGGTCCATTTCCAACCATACAATTGTTGCCCGGTAGCTGCGGTGTATCGCTTGCTGATATGAATCTTCCAATATATACAGATACAGTTTCTGGAGCAAATGATTATGAGTACCGCATACAAAATGTTATTTTGGGATACGATCACACCTGGACACGCAATCAGGCAAGTAATGACTACCGTTTAAGTTGGGCATATTCACAACTTATACAAGGATTGCAATATGGATTTACCTATTCAATACAAGTGCGCGCATTGGTTGGTAAAACCAATTTACTTCCGGGAGTGTGGGGAAGTTTTGGCCCTGCATGCAATGTTACTTTAAGTGGTTTTCCTCAAACACAATTAAACTTAGCTACTTGTAATTCCTTACTTACAAATTTAACCGATCAGGTATTTACCATTCCGGTTTCGGGAGCAAAAGATTATGAGTATAGAGTAAGCAATGTTGGTCAAGCATTTACGAATACCGCTGCTCGTAATTCTAGTCTCACCGATTTTAGACTCAATTGGGTACCTTCCATTTCAGGTAATGGTATACGCTATTCAACAACCTATGATGTTGAAGTAAGAGCAAAAGTGGGTGGTGTGTTTGGAACCTTTGGCAATGTATGTACTGTAACCACACCGGCTTCTCCACTTACAGCTTTGCAACCGGCATTCTGCACCAATTATCCCTTGCCTGTTTTTAGCTCGGTTGTAAATTGTATTGCTGTGCCGGGTGCAACAAATTACCGATACCACATAACTGGTCCTGCCGGATACGATAAAACATTTACTCGAAATGCTCCAACAACGGATTGGCGTTTTTCATGGACTTTATTGTGCTGTGGACAACAAAACATGTTACCTAGCACAACCTATAGTGTTGAAGTAGCATCAAATACTGGTGGAGTTTGGAGTGCTTATGGAAGTAGTTGTACCATTGTTACCCCAGCTTCTATTCCTCGTTATTCTTATGAAGATAGCGGTGTAACAACTGAAGAAACAATTCTGAGCCTTTCTCTCTTTCCAAATCCTGCTAAAGGAAACGAACTAAACATAGTGGTTGATGGCGTAAGTCCAAATAGCAGTTGTATTTTAAAAATCAATGACTTATTAGGCAAAACAATTTATGTTGCATCTATTGAGAATAAAGAAAGCAGCGTGATAAAATTACAGCCCGAAATTACACTACCTTCTGGGGTTTACCTAGTAGAAGCTGAAATCAACGGAAGCACTTTGCATAAAAAACTTATAGTTGAATAAATTATAAAAAAGAGTACCTGTTAGTTTTCGCAGGTACTCTTTTTACATCGAAATACATCCCAATTATGTGTATTTTTGCCTTCTCTTTAATTTATTTAAAATGAAAAAAATTACCTTTTTACTATCAACATTAATTATTGGAATTGCTGCTCAGGCTCAGATTACAATCACTAAAAACGATTTTGCTATTGCAGGTGATACCTTTAGAATTAGCAATGCTGCTGGTTTAGGAATTACCGATCTTGATTCAACAGGTGCAAACCGTACTTGGGATTACTCAACTCTAACAGCAATAACGCAAACAGTAGATACCTTTGTTTCGGTTAGTTCTACTCCCCTGTTGTATCAATTGTACTTCAACAATCAGTTTGTATATCCGAATACTAAAGCAACCGTAGCTACAAAAATTAATACTCCAACATTACCTCCTGGAGCACCTATCACAATTAGCAATACATACGGTTTTTACAAAGTAAATACCTCAGCTTTTTCACAAGTTGGATTTGGTGCAACCATCAGCGGCTTACCTACATCTATTCCTTACGACTCATTGGATTATGTGTATCGTTTTCCAATGAACTATGGCAATGTTGATTCTTGTAAATATAAATTTCAATTGAGTATACCCAACATAGGATATTTACGTCGTCGTGCAAGTAGAGTAAATGTTGTTGATGGATGGGGAACACTCATTACTCCATTTGGAACTTTTAATACTTTGCGTGTTAAATCAACCACCTATGCAACCGATACCATTTATATTACTCAACTCATGTTTGGGACACAAATTGTGCAGCAACCTACCGTTGAGTATAAATGGATAGGAACCAACAGTGGAATTCCCTATTTAACCATTAACGCTACAGCCGACAGTATTCCTCAAATTACATCAGTTAATTATAGAGATAGTTTGAGGGCTCCATTGATTTCAATTGGAATTGAAAAATTACCTACAGTTATTCGTGATGCAGGAATATATCCTAACCCGGTATCCTCCCAAAGCTTGGTTACATTTACACTGGAAAAAGCCGGTAAAATTCAACTCGAATTAGTAGATGCACAAGGAAGGCTAAGTGAAAATTTAATGGACGCTACTTTACCGGAAGGCATTGCGGTTTTTCCTATTGATATGTCGAGTAAGGCTAAGGGATTGTACTTTGTTAGAATAAGTAATGGCAGGGATATCCAAACATTGAAATTAACTAAAGAATAATTGTCTAAGTAATTGAACAAAAAACCTTCTGTTTAACGGCAGAAGGTTTTTTTATTTTCTGTACTCCTCCAACATTAAATATTCTAAATTTTCAATTCTAAGCAATCAACAATACTATTGTTGAAAACAAATACACATCTTATTAAATTCAGCATTCTTAATAAATAGTTTTAACCCTGAGTAAATTTCTACGTTAAAACTACTATGAAACGGCCTTTAATTGTTGCATTAAGTATACTTGGTTTGTTTGTTACCCAATGGGTATGGAGCAACAGCGGCATATTTACGAGCGAAAGCAAGGTTAGCCGAATGAAAGCCACACTAGATTCATTAGCCTATGAATACGATATGGCTTATGTAGATTCGGCAGTTTCGAAAAAATTTAATAAGCGCTCACACCGCAAGCACAAGCGAATTAGCTGGGCCGATTCGGTGTATCAGTCAATGAGTCCGGATGAACGATTAGGCCAATTGTTTATGGTTGCTGCCTGGAGCAATAAGGATGAAAAACATAAAAAGGAAATTGAAAAATTAATTTGCGATTATCACATTGGAGGCATCATGTTTATGCAAGGTGGCCCTTGCCGTGAAGCACAGCTTTGTAATAATTACCAAGCCTTATCAAAAACTCCATTGCTTGTAAGTATGGATGCTGAATGGGGACTGGCCATGCGTTTAGATAGTGTTGCAAAATATCCTAAGCAAATGACTTTAGGTGCTATTCAAGACGATAGTTTAATTTATAAAATGGGTGTTCAAATTGGACGTGAATGCAAGCGATTAGGTATTCAAGTAAATTTTGCTCCTGTCGTAGATATCAATAGTAATCCTGCAAATCCGGTAATTGGATACAGATCGTTTGGTGAAAATAAATTCAATGTGGCACGCAAAGGAATTGCTTACATGAAAGGGATGCAATCGCAACATGTACTAAGTAATGCAAAACATTTTCCTGGACACGGTGATACTGATGTAGACTCGCATAAAGCATTACCGGTAATAAATCATTCACGTGCGCGCATGGATTCAATTGAGTTGTATCCATTTGTTGAATTAATTAAAAATGGATTATCGAGCACCATGGTTGCACATTTAAATATACCTGCTTACGATACCAGCAGCAACAGTGCTTCTTCCTTATCAAAAGCAGTTGTAACCAGCTTATTAAAAGATTCGCTTAAATTTAAAGGACTAGTATTTACCGATGCTCTCAACATGAAAGGTGTAAGTAGTTTTCACAAACCGGGTGTTGTTGATGCAAAAGCATTACTTGCCGGAAATGATGTATTACTGTTTGCCGAGGATGTTCCAACAGCCATTGAGCAAATAAAACTAGCCATTGATAGTTGCCAATTATCGTGGAAAGATATTTACACACGCTGTTATAAAATATTGAAAGCTAAAGAATGGGCAGGTTTAAATCATTTAAAACCCATCGACCTTTCTAATTTAGGTAAGGATTTAAATTCGCTAGAAGCCGATTTGCTCAACCGAAAATTGTACGAAGCATCGCTCACCTTGCTTAGCAACAAAGAAACAATTTTGCCTTTAAAAAGATTAGATACATTGAAAATTGCTTCCGTGAGTTTTGGCGATCGTTCAAAAAATACCTTTCAAAAAACACTTGACAATTATGCTGCAGTAACACACTTTAATTTGACTGCCGACGCTTCTAAAAAAGAATGCGATTCGCTTGTTAAAACTTTAAGTAAATTCAATTTGGTACTGGCTTGTTTAAATAACACCAATGTACGGCCGGCTAAAAATTTCGGTGTTAGTGAAAAAAGTATTGAGTTATTGGACAGTATTCAAGCCCATACAAAAGTTGTGTTAACAGTATTGGCAAATCCTGCTTGCTTATCAAAATTTAAAAATCCATTACAATTTAACGCATTAGTAATGGGTTATGAAGAAAGTGAATATAGTCAACGCTTGTGTGCTTCCTTAATTTTTGGAGGAGCTACTTCAAAAGGTAAATTGGCGTTTACTGTTCCAGGTTTTTTTAAAGCCGGTGATGGAATTGATATCGGAGAACCGGTTCGGTTTAGGTATTGTTTGCCAGAAGAAGCCGGTATAGCTGCTAGTAATTTATCGCGTATTGACACCATTGTAACAAAAGCAATAAAAGAACATGCTGCACCTGGTTGTCAGGTTTTGGTTGCGCAAAACGGCAAGGTTGTTTATCAAAAATCATTTGGTACAACTACTTACGAAACTCCAGTGCCCATTGAAAATGATTTTGTATACGACATTGCTTCTGTTACAAAAGTAGCAGCTTCGGTGTTATCGCTTATGAAGTTATACGAAAGCGGTAAAATTGAGCTCGATTCTGGATTAGCTCATTACCTTCCCGAATTAAAAGGGACTTCAAAAGGCAATTTAACCTTACGCGAGATATTAACGCATCAGGCCGGACTTAAAGCATGGATCCCATTTTGGAAAAACACGATGGAGAATGGTGAGTGGAAAACTTCTTTGTATTGCAAAACACCAAGTGCTAAGTATTCAACACAAGTTGCTGATAGTTTGTATATCTTAACTAGTTATAAGGATAGTATTTATGCAACAATAACTGCATCGCCGATTGACGCCTCTAAAAAGTATTTATATAGCGATTTAGGTTATTATTACATCAAACAAATTATAGAAAAGATAACAGCTGATTCCCTCCAAAATTACGTAGCTAACATTTATAATCAGTTGGGAATGAGCACAACATGTTACTTACCTAAATCTAAAATTGAACTAAATAAAATTGTTCCTACTGAAAACGATAGCAAATTTAGAAAGCAACTGCTTCGTGGTTACGTGCATGATCAAGGAGCTGCTTTGTTGGGTGGAGTTGGTGGTCATGCCGGATTGTTTAGTGATGCTAACGATTTGGCAAAACTGATGCAATTGTACTTAAACAATGGCAGATATGGAGGCGAGACATATTTACGAAAAGAAACCATGCAGCTGTTTACCGATTGTCAATATTGTCCAAATGGAAATCGAAGAGCAATAGGCTTTGATAAACCTGAACCTGACCCTTCAAAAGAAGACCCATGCTGTAGTTGTGTATCGCTATTGAGTTATGGTCATACCGGTTTTACAGGCACTATGGTTTGGATCGACCCACAGTATCAGTTGGTGTATGTATTTCTTTCGAACCGAGTTTATCCGGATGCTGAGAATAAAAAACTGGTTCAAATGGGTGTTCGCACCAAGGTGCAGGAAGCAATTTACGACGCATTGAAGTAATACACCGATACATCCTAACCTATTTTCAATTCGCACCAGCAATTCAGTTTCTGCTTCAACAAATTAATTATATTTGCACAACTCTATACTATGCTCGAGCGAATAATTCTAAGCCCTCAGAATTTTAAACTAACGCTTAACCGCCTTTGCTATCAGCTTATTGAAAATTACAACAATTTTGAAAATACGGTAATGATTGGTTTGCAACCAAGAGGAACTTTTTTGGCGCAACGTATACATGAGCAGCTGATTAGTGAAATGGGTAAAACTAACTTATTGTTGGGAAGTTTAGATGTTACTTTTTACCGTGATGATTTCAGAAAGCACGATGCACCTTTGATTCCGCAAGCTACCGATATTGATTTTACCATCGAAGACAAGAAAGTAATTTTGGTGGACGATGTACTATTTACCGGTAGAACGATACGTTCAGGTTTGGACGCAATGCTTTCGTTTGGTCGACCACAAAAGGTTGAACTCATGGTGTTAATAGATCGTAGGTTTAGCAGAGATTTACCGATTGAGCCAAATTATGTTGGCAAAACTGTAGATACTATTGCCAGCGAAAAAGTTAAAGTGTTTTGGAAACAAAGCGATGGCGAGGATTTGGTTAAACTAATTACCACTTAAACAATGGAAGGAAAGTTAAGCGTAAAGCATTTATTAGGAATTAAAGATTTACAACTTTCGGATATTGAGCTAATTTTTAAAACTGCCGAAAATTTTAAAGCTATTCTCAATCAACCTATTAAAAAAGTCCCTTCCTTACGCGATAAAACAATTGCCAATTTATTTTTTGAGAATTCAACCCGCACCAAACTTTCGTTTGAATTGGCTGAGCGCAGACTTACAGCAGATGTGATTAGTTTGGCAGCCTCTTCTTCTTCGGTGAGCAAAGGCGAAACCTTATTAGATACAGTAAATAATATTTTGGCCATGAAGGTGGATGTGGTAGTGATGCGCCATCCGAACCCGGGAGCAGCCGTATTTTTAAGTAAACGTGTTAATTCAGTTATTATAAATGCTGGCGATGGAGCGCACGAACATCCAACCCAGGCCTTGCTTGATGCTTTTTCGATTCGTGAAAAGTTAGGTGATTTAAAAGGTAAACGCATTGCAATTGTTGGAGATATATTGCATTCGCGCGTTGCACTTTCGAATATATTTTGCCTTCAAAAATGCGGTGCCGAAGTAATGGTGTGTGGTCCGGCGACCTTATTACCAAAACACATACATTCACTTGGAGTAAAAGTAGAATCCAATTTAAAGAAAGCGCTTGAATGGTGTGATGTTGCAAATATGTTACGCATACAATTGGAAAGACAAAACATTAGCTATTTTCCATCCTTGCGAGATTATGTTTTACAATACGGATTAACACTGGACATCTTAAATTCGCTTTCCAAAAAAATTGTCATCATGCATCCAGGACCAATTAATCGGGGTGTAGAAATTAGTAGTGAGGTGGCCGACAGCGATCAATCCATTATTTTACAGCAAGTTGAAAATGGGGTGGCGATACGGATGGCTGTACTATATTTACTGTCGAATTAATAAAATAAAACGATAAAATTTTTTGTTTTATTTATTGTTTCTATATTTGAAAAAAAAACGGAACTATGAATTTCCAAATCGAAAAGAAAGAAAAATACACCCTGATCAAGGTTCTTATTGAAAAACTGGATAACAATGTTTCTCCAAGTTTAAAGTCGGAGTTGGTTGTGTTAACTACTGAAGGAGTTAAAAACATTGTAATGGATTTAACAGCAGTTCGTTATTGCGATTCATCTGGACTGAGTGCAATTTTAGTTGCAAACCGTTTATGTAAGAATGCAAATGGTTCTTTTGTATTGTGTTCAATACAAGAGGCTGTAAAAAAATTGATTTCAATTTCTCAGTTAGATTCTATATTAAAAATCACCAACACCGTTGACGAAGCTGTAGACTATGTAGTTATGGAAGAAGTTGATCGTGAATTGGGTGAAGATGATTGATTAATTAACCCCCTGAATAAAATAACCGCTAATTCATAAAATT
>Ga0075163_10009475_pt1 | contig 12785 bp, 8 predicted proteins | sample JI1023141ADNA_FD_71478 | JGI IMG/M metagenome (GOLD analysis project Ga0075163, IMG submission 71478) | Wastewater effluent complex algal communities from Wisconsin, to seasonally profile nutrient transformation and Carbon sequestration -... | ecosystem: Engineered > WWTP > Effluent > Algae...
GACATGAGCCCGACGAGCGAGATCGTCCTGCCCGGCCGCGGCCGCCCGTACCTACCCGGCGACAGCCTCGATCACAGCGCCCCGCTCGCGGTGTGGATCCCCGAGCTCGTGCCGGCCGCCACCTGCGCGGCGCTGATCGCGCGCATCACCGCCCTCGGCCCGGCCGCGGCCCCGGTCACCACCCATCGCGGCATGGTGATGATGCCCGACGTCCGCAACAACGAGCGCGTGATGTTCGACGATCGCGAGCTGGCCGCGACGCTGTGGGCCCTGGTCGCGCCGCTGGTGCCGGCGACCTTGTGCGAGTCGACCGCGGTCGGCTTGAACGAGCGCTTCCGCGGCTACCGCTACCGCCCGGGCCATCGCTTCGCGCCGCACTACGACGGCGCCTTCGTGCGCGACGACCGCGAGCGCAGCCTCTTGACCCTGCTGCTCTACCTCGACGAGGGCTGCACCGGGGGCGCGACCAGCTTCCCGCACCACGGCCGCGCGATCGTCCCGCGCCGCGGCGGCGCGCTGTGGTTCCAGCATCACCTGTGGCACGCCGGCGACGAGGTCACGGCCGGCGAGAAGCACGTCCTGCGCACCGACGTCATGTATCGCGCGGCGTGACCGCCGCCGCGACGCGGTCCCCACCGGCCCACCACGCCCGCGACCGCTCGCGGCGCCGGGTCAGCGGCTGTCATCGCCGACCGCGCCGGCCCGGAGCCCACGGCGGTACGCTCGCCGGATGCGCCGCACGCTCCTCCCCTGGCTCCTCGGCGCGCTGGCCTGCGGCGGCGCCACGCCCGCCCCGGTCGACGGCGATCCTCCCGGCGACGGCGCGGTCGACGACGGCGGCCCCGGACCCGACGCGCCGCCCGACGACGGCGGCGCCGCGGCCCTGGCCGAGCTGATCCCGCGCGCCCGCTTCGACGAGCTGTTCGTGCACCGCGGCACCCCGCCGTGTCGCGGCGCCTTCTACACCTACGACGCGTTCCTGGCCGCGGCCGCGCGGTTTCCAGCCTTCGCCGCCACCGGCACCGACGCCGAGCGACGCCGCGAGGTCGCCGCGTTCCTCGCCAACATCTCCCACGAGACCACCGGCGGCTGGGCCACCGCGCCCGACGGCCCGTACGCCTGGGGCCTGTGCTGGGTCACCGAGGGCGGGACGGTCGCGCCGGCCCAGCTCCCCGACTACTGCGTGGCCTCGACCGAGTGGCCGTGCGCGCCGGGCAAGAAGTACTTCGGGCGCGGGCCGATCCAGCTCTCGTACAACTACAACTACGGTCAGGCCGGGGTCGCGCTGGGCGCCCCGCTCCTGGCCCAGCCCGAGCTGCTCGAGGCCGATCCGACCCTGGCCTTCACCACCGCGCTGTGGTTCTGGATGACGCCGCAGTCGCCCAAGCCGTCGTGTCACGCGGTCATGACCGGGGGCTTCACGCCGTCGCCGGCCGACCTCGCCGCGGGTCGTCAGCCCGGGTTCGGCCTGACCGTCAACATCATCAACGGCGGCCTCGAGTGTGGGCGCCCGACCCCGCCCCAGGTCGCCGATCGCCTGGGCTTCTACCAGCGCTACGTCGCGATCCTCGGCACGACCGCCGGCGACCACCTCGACTGCGCGGGCATGACGCCGTATTGACGCGCAGTCGCGGCGCGCCTGGCGGGATTCGCGACGGCGTCGCCGATCTCCACGTCGAACGAAGGGACCCACCACCGTGATCTCGAGCGCTTGGCCAGGCACACCGGTTGCTCTCCGTCCGGCGATGGTTCGCTCGCGCTCTCCGCTGGCCGTCCTGGCCACGCTCCTGGTCATGACCGCCTGCGCCGACGATCCTGGCGCCGCCGAGCCCGACGGCGGCCTGGTCGACGCCAGCCCGGACGCCCCGGATCTCAGCGCCGCGCTGTTCGCCCGCGATCACGTCGTCGAGGTCGCGATCGAGCTGCCGGCCGCCGACTGGGACGCGATCCGGACCCAGACCCGCCCGGGCGACACCCTGGTCGGCGCCGACTGCCAGGACGCGCCCTTCGGCAGCCCGTTCACCGCGCGGATGGCTACCGTCACCGTCGACGGCCAGCGCCTCGAGCAGGTCGCGGTGCGCAAGAAGGGCTTCCTCGGCTCTCTCGACGACGACAAGCCATCGCTCAAGCTCAAGTTCGACGAGGTCATCGCCGATCAGGAGGTCGCGGGCGTGCGTGGTCTGACCCTCAACAACAACCGCCAGGACCCGAGCTTCCTCCGCCAGTGTCTGGCCTACGATCTGTTCAGCGCCGCCGGGCTGCCGGCGCCGCGCTGCAACCTCGCCCACGTCACCGTCAACGGCCGCGACCTCGGCGTCTTCACCAACGTCGAGTCGGTGAACAAGCGGTTCCTGGCCCGCCACTTCGCCAGCGCCGACGGCCGGCTCTACGAGGGCACGCTGTCCGACTTCCGGACCGGGTGGCTGGCGACCTTCGAGCCCAAGACCGACGAGGCCAACCCCGATCGCAGCGACCTCGAGGCCCTGGCCGCCGCCGTCGCCGTCCCCGACGCCCAGCTCCTGGCCGCCCTGGCCCCGGTGGTCGACGTCGAGGAGTTCCTGACCTTCTGGGCCATGGAGACCTTGCTCGGTCACGGCGACGGCTACGCCGGCAACACCAACAACTTCTTCGTCTACCGCGAGCCCGGCAGCGCCCGTCTCCACTTCCTGCCCTGGGGCGTCGACGGCGTGGCCCAGCCGGCGCCCGCGACCCCGCCCGACAGCGTCGTCATGGCCAACGGGGTCCTGGCCCGGCGCCTGTACCTCCTGCCCGAGACCCGGGCCCGCTACCTGGCGCGCATGCAGCAGCTCCTCGATCAGGTGTGGGACGCCCCGGCGCGGGTCGCGGCCATCGATCAGCTCGCGGCCCTGCTCCTGCCGCGCATCGGCAACGACCCCTTCGCGGCCGGCCAGGACGTGCCGGCCGCGATCGACGAGCTGCGGCGGTTCTTCCGCGAGCGCCCGCGCCAGGTCGCGCCGACCATCGCCAACGCGCCGCCGTGGACCCGCGCGCTGCGCGCGTCGTTCTGCTTCATCGAGCTCGGCCCGATGGCCGCGACCTTCTCGACCACCTTCAAGACCGCCGACCCGCCCGACGTGTTCGCCGCCGGCACCGGCACCTTGACCGGCACCCTGGGCGGCGTCCTGGTCACCGCGTCGCGGATCGGCTCGAACGCCAAGCTGGGCGACGGCGGCGCGGTCGAGGTTCAGCTCTTCGCCCTGGTCGCGCCGACCGAGGTGCTGGTCGCTGTGGTCCAGGTCCCGCCGGCGGCCTTCGCCCCCGGGCCGCCGCGGCCGATCCCGATCTTCTCGTCGTTCCTGTTCCGCTTCGACCCCACGACCGGCGTCGGCGAGATCATCGGCACCCTGGTCGGCGGCACCCTCGAGCTGACCCAGGCCGCGGTTCGCGACGGCGCGCCGGTGGTCGGTCGGTGGAGCGGGACCGTGTACTCCTCGCCGTTTTGAGGGCCCTGGGGGCCGCCGCTCACGCCAGCGGGAAGTGACGGATCTGGGCCAGCGCCCGGCGCAGCTCGCCGCGGTGATCGGGATGGGCCAGCTCGATCAGGGCCTGGCCTCGCTGGCGCAGCGACAGGCCGTGGAGGTTGCGGGCGCCGTATTCGGTGACGACCCAGTGGACGTGGCCGCGGGTCGTGACGACCCCGGCTCCGACCGCGAGTTCGACCGCGATCCGCGACACCTGGCCGCCGGCCGCCGTCGACGGCAGCGCGATGATCGGCTTGCCGCCGCACGACAGCGCCGCGCCGCGCAGGAAGTCCATCTGCCCGCCGATGCCCGAGTAGATCTTGTGGCCCAGCGAGTCGGCGCACACCTGGCCGGACAGATCGATCGCCAGGGCCGAGTTGATCGCGGTGACCTTGGGGTTCTTCCTGATGAGCGCGGTGTCGTTGGTGCGATCGCAGGCGTGGAACTCGACCGCGGGGTTGTCGTCGATGAAGTCGTACAGCCGCGGCGTGCCCATCACGAACGACGTCACCGAGCGCCCGGGGTGGACCGCCTTGGCGCGGTTGGTGATGACCCCGGCCTCGACCAGGGGGACGACGCCATCGGAGAACATCTCGGTGTGGACCCCGAGGTCGTGGTGGTTGCCCAGCCGGGCCAGGACCGCGTCGGGGATCGCGCCGATGCCGGTCTGCAACGTCGCGCCGTCCTCGACCAGGGCCGCCACCAGCTCGCCGATGCGATCGATCACCGGCGACGGCGGCTCGGGATCGTGGCGGGCCAGCGGCCGATCGGTGGCGACGAAGGCGTGGATCCGGTCGAGGGGCAGCGCGGTGTTGCCGAGGGTCCGCGGCATGCGGTGGTTGATCTCGGCGATCACGATCGCGGCGCTGTCGACCGCGGCCCGGGCCACGTCGCACGAGGTGCCGAGCGAGCACAGGCCGTGTCGGTCGGGCGGCGACACCTGCACCAGGGCGACGTCGAGGCGGACCGTGCCGCCGGTCAGGAGCCCGGGGATGTCCGACAGGAACACCGGGATGAAGTCGGCCCGGCCCTCGGCGACCGCGGCCCGCGCGTCGGCGCCGACGAAGAACGACACCGAGCGCAGCCACGACGACACCGTCGGCTCGAACAGCGGCGCGGTGCCGGTGGTGTGCAGGTGGAAGACCTGGACGTCGGTCAGGTCGGTGCGAGCGACCAGGGCGTCGACCAGCGGGGTCGGGGTGGCGGCGGCGCCGTGCAAGAACACCTGGGCCCCGGGGCGGATGGCGGCGATGGCCTCGGCGGCGCTGGTCGCGCGCGCGGTCCAGTCGGGCGTAGACATGGCCCCATCCTGGCGGAGACCGGACCGCGCGGCAACGCGACGCGGGCTCACGATCGATCGGTCGAGACCAGCAGCGTGTCGGCGGTGGCCCGCGCGGCGTGATCGCCGTACAGCGCGTCGAGGATGGCGTCGGCGCGCTCGACCACGACCCGGTGGAGCGGCGGGTACCGCGGATCGCCGCGCAGCCGCGCCAGCGACGGGCAGCGCTCGAGCCAGTGGCGATCGATCAGCCCGTGCTCGACGGCGAAGGCCAGCATCGTCGCCGCGGTGTCGAGGTCGCCGAACCCGGCCGACGCCTCGGCCACGAGCTGACCGAGGAAGGCGCGGCGGCGCGAGCTGCCGGCGCCGGACGCGGTGATGGTCGCGACGACGCGATCGCGCATCGCCGCCCACTGGCCGTGGAGCATCGCGTCGGTCACCGCCAGGATCAGGTTGCGCTCGAACAGCGGACCAGCGGCCGAACGATCGATCTCCCGTCGGATCATGGCGACCTCGGCCAGGTCGCCGCGCCACCCTGCCGTGCGCAGCCGGCTGGCGTAGCGGACCGCCAGGCTGGCGCCGCGGCGCTCGAGCTCGGCGACGTGGGCCTCGTACTCGGCCCACTGCCCCTCGAGGGCGTAGGCCCGGGCCAGGTCCCAGCGCGGCATCTCCAGGCCGGGATCCATGTCGAGGACGTCGCGGACCCGGGCCATGCCGTCGACCAGGAAGCCGGCCTCGAGGAGCAGCCGGCCCAACCACTCGTGGGCCTCGGCCAGGTACGGCGCGCGCGCGATCGCGGCGCGGAAGTGCCCGGCGGCGGCGACCGCGTCGCCCGAGTGGAACCGGACCCGACCGTAGGCGAGCTGGGCCTCGGCCTCGTGGGGCGCGGCGGTGATCGCGGCGGTGGCGTAGGCCTCGGCCCGCACCATCTGCTGCGGATCGGTCGGCTCGGAGAAGAACGCGGCGCGGACCTCGCCGATCGCCAGCCCAGCCATGATGCGCGGGTCGCGCGGCGCCAGGGCCGCGGCGGCCGCGAACTCAGCGTGAGCGGCGAGCCGGGACACCCCGTCGATCCGACCGAGATCGCGCCCGCGCCACAGGAGGCCGCGGGCCGCGGCCGGCAACGGCGGATCGTCGACGCCACGCTCGGCGCCGGCACCGACCGTGGTCGCCACCAGCCGGCTGGCCAGCTCGGCGGCGGCGACCAGCGCGTCGACCTCGAGGGGCGCGGTCACGGTGACGAGGTCGGCGCGGCCGGCCACCCAGGCGGTGATGGTCGCGCGCTCGCCGCCGGCCAGCTCGACGTTGACGACGCCGGGCGTGCCCTCGGGCTGACCGCGGCGCAGGAGTCGCAGCCGCGCCCGGCGCGACAGCCGGCGCAGGAGCTCGTCCTGGAGTCCGTAGATCAGATAGCCGGCGTCGCCATCGGCGCGCGGCGGCAAGATCACCGCGGTCGGCAGGTCGCGGCCGCTGGCCGCGCCGACCCGGCTCGCCCCCGACGACGCGACCTGAGGCTCGGCGCCCAGCGCCTGCGCCAGCCGACCGACGTCGGGCCAGCGCTCGGCGGGCGCGACCGCGATCGCCCGGGCGATGATCGCGCGCAGGCCGGGCTCGATCGCGGCCAGCCCGGTCGGCGCCCAGCTCGGATCCTGCTTGGCGTCGAGGACCGTGCCGACGCCGCCGACGAACGCCGGCGTCCCGGTGACCATCTCGTACAGCACCAGGCCGAGGGCGTAGACGTCGACCGCGGGCGTCGCGGCCTCGCCGCGGGCCTGCTCGGGCGCCATGTAGCGCGGCGTGCCGCTCGACACGACGTCGTCGGCGGCGACCAGGGTCGCGACCCCGAAGTCGGTCAAGACCACCCGCCCGTCGTCGGCCAGGAGCACGTTGGCCGGCTTGAGATCGCGGTGGATCACGCCGACTGCGTGGGCCGCCGCCAGCGCGTCGCACAGCGCCGCCGCGACCGCCAGGGCCTCACCGACCGGGATGGCGCCGCGGGTCAGCCGATCGGCCAGCGACACCCCCTGCACCAGCTCCATCGTGAAGAAGGTCAGGCCGTCGGCGTGGCCGAGCTCGAAGGTCCGCGCGACGTTGTTGTGGGTGACCCGGCGCGCCAGCTTGACCTCGGCCCGGAACCGCGCGAGCACGCCGGGGATGCGAGCGACCTCGTCGCGCACGATCTTGAGCGCGACCGCGTCGTCGAGCTCGCGGTCGAGGGCCCGGTACACGTCGCCCATCCCGCCGCGCCCGAGGAGCTCGACCAGCTCGTAGCGGTCGGCGATGGTCGCGCCGACCAGGCCAACGTCGGTCGCGGCGGTCATCGGCTGGCGAGTGTAGCGCCGAACCCGCCGAGCGCCGGCCGGCTGGCGTGCTCGACCGCACGTTTCCCTACCTTGACACTCCGTCGGCGGGGTCGGATCCTCGCGGGGTCGTGCTCGGCACTCTCGTCGGCAACCACCGCATCACCGGCCAGCTCAGCCAGGGTGGTATGGGCGCCGTGTACCGCGCCGAGCACGCGCTGCTCGGCCGACCGGCGGCGGTCAAGGTGCTGCTGCCGCAGTTCTCCCACGCCCGCGACGTGGTGGCCCGGTTCTTCAACGAGGCCCGCATCACCTCGGCCCTGCGCCACCCCAACATCGTCGAGATCTACGACTTCGGCCACCTGCCCGACGGCCAGGCCTTCATCGTCATGGAGTTCGTCGCCGGTGAGACCCTGAGCCAGCGCCTGGCGCGGGCGCTCATGGGCGAGGCCGAGCTGATCGAGCTGGCGCGGCAGATCGCGGGCGCGCTGTCGGCCGCCCACGACGGCGGCGTCATCCATCGCGACCTCAAGCCCGACAACGTCATGCTGGTCGCCGATCCCGAGCGGCCCACCGGCTGGCGCCCCAAGCTCCTCGACTTCGGCATCGCCAAGCTGGCCGACCCCGGCGCCGGCGCGAGCCACACGACCACCGGCGCGATCCTCGGCACGCCGATGTTCATGTCGCCCGAGCAGTGCCGCGGCGCCGGCCACATCGATCACCGCGCCGATCTGTACTCCCTCGGCTGCATCCTCTATCAGGCGGCGTGTGGCCAGCCGCCCTTCGTCGCCGACGGGCCCGGCGAGGTCATCGCCGCGCACCTGTTCTCGACCCCGGCGCCGATCGCGGAGCGAGCCGCGTTGTCGCCGGCTCTGGCGGCGCTGATCATGGCGCTCCTGGCCAAGCGCCCCGACGATCGACCGGCCAGCGCCCGCGCGGTCCTCGAGCACCTCGATCATCTGCCGATCGCGGCGGTCGGCCCGGCGATGGCGCCAACCCTCGCCGCGACGATGGCGCCGGTGCGCCCGATCACCGGCGTGCCGCAGCCGACCACGCTCGGTGGCGCCAGCGGTCAGACCTCGATCGCGGTCGAGCTGCAGCCCCGGCGCCGCTGGCCGATCGCGGCGGCCGCCGGCCTGGTCGCGACCGGGGCCGCGGTCGCGCTCGCGATCGCCCTCGGCGGCGGCGGTGAGGTCGCGGCAAACCGTCCGGCGAGTCCGTCGGCGACGCCGGCCGCGCCCTCGAGGCCCGTCGAGCCCCCGCCGGTCGTCGCCCCGCCCGTCGAGCCTGCACCCGCCGTCGCCCCGACGCCCGTCGAGCCTGCGCCGGTCGCCCCGGCCCCCGTCGAGCCTGCCCCCGCCGTCGCCCCGACGCCCGTCGAGCCCGCGCCGGCCGCCCCGCCGGTCGCGACGCCGCCGCGCCCGACCAAGCCGCGCTCGACCAAGCCGCGCCCGACCAAGCCGACCCGCCCGCGCTCCGGCCCGGTCGTCGATCCGAGCGACCTGTGAACCGGCTGTCCGTCGCCGTCGCGGGTGCCGCGCTGCTCGTCGCGATCGCGCCCGCCCACGCCGAGGACGAGGCCGCTCGTCGCGAGGCGCGCGCCCTGGTCCGCGAGGGTAACCGCCTGCTGCAGGAGGCCCGCGATCCGGCCGGCGCCCTCGAGCTGTTCCTGTCGGCCTACGCGAAGTTCCCGTCGCCCAAGATCCTCCTCAACATCGGCAGCGCCGAGCGCGAGCTCGGCCACACCGCCGCCGCCGCCAACGCCTACGCGCGCTTCCTCGCCTCGCCCGACGCCACCGGCGCCCTGGCCAAGGAGGCCAAGACCCTGCTCGCCGAGCTCGATCGCCAGCTCGGCCAGCTCGCGATCCGCACGACGCCGAGCGCCGCCGAGATCCAGCTCGACGACGGCCGGTGGGAGCCCGTCGACGCCTTGCCGACCTGGCGCGCCCGCCCCGGCGCGATCGACGTCCGGGCCCGCGCCGCCGATCACGACGTCGCGACCACCCGCGCCACGGTCCGGGTCGGCGAGGTGGTCGAGGTCGCCTTGGTCCTGTCGCGGACCGCGGTCGCGCCACCGCCGATCGACGCCCCGCCCATCGACGGCCCACCGGTCGACGCGCCCGCTCCGGTCGAGCGCGCGCGCCGCGCCGGCCGGTTCGGTGTCCGCGGCGCGGTCGTGATCGACGGCGCTGGCCGCGGCGCCGGAGGGCTCCTCGGCGGCGTGCTCGGCCTCGGCCCGGTCGCCGTCGATCTCGGCGCGATCGTCGGCCCCACCTTCGGCGCCTACGGCGGCGTCCACCTCGGCTTCGGCCGCGGCCGGCTGCGGCCGATCGTCGGGCTCGGCGTCCCGGTGTTCTTCGACGACGGCGCGCGGATCGGCGCCCGGGCCGCCGGCGGCCTCGAGTACCACCTGTCGCCGCGGCTGCGCATGTCCCTCGAGGTCGGCGCCGAGTACATGGTCACCCGCGCCGATGACATCGATCGCTGGCTGCTCGCGCCCGCGGTGGCCGCAGAGGCTCGCCTATGACGATGAGACGCCTGCTCGTGCTCGCGCTCCTGATCGGCTGCGGTCGGTCCCCCGAGCTGGGCAGCCGCGAGGCCGCGATGTCGATGTCGCCGCTGGCCTACGACTTCGGCGCGGTCACGGTCGGCGGCAGCTCCGGCGCGCGCAACTTCCTCATCACCGCGGCGATCGACGAGGACGACTTCCTCACCTCGATCACCTCGAGCTGCGCCGCGTTCACCGTCGACACCAGCAGCCTCGCGTTCCCGTACAACGTCTACCGCTACTGCGAAATGGACCCGCGACGGCGGGCGCCGTGCGATAGCCAACCGGCGACCTTCTCGGTCACCTTCACGCCCAGCTTCGCCGGCCCGCAGAGCTGCGCGATCCAGGCCAACTTCGAGTTTCGCGCGCCGCTGGTATCGACCGTGAGCGGCACGGGCATCGCCCCGCCGCTGGCCCAGCAGGTCATCGCGCCGACCGACGGCACCCTGGCCTTCGGCGAGGTCGTGGTCGGGACCAGCAGCTCGGACCGCTCGGCGATCCTGCGCAACGTCGGCGCCGAGCCGATCGACGTCTCCGACGCGACCCTGACCGGTCCCGACGCCGCGGCGTTCTCGGTGGGCCCGGCCGGCGACAACCCGCTGCCGGCCGGCTCCGACTACGTCTGGAGCCTTCGCTGCACGCCACCGGCCGCTGGTGCGCTGGCCGCGACCCTCACGCTCACCACCACCGCGCCGACCTCGCCGGTCGTGATCGCCCTGACCTGCACCGGCATCCAGTCGGACCTGACGGTCACGCCGAGCCCGCTGGCGTTCCCTGAGGTGTTCGTCGGCGAGTCGGCGACCGAGACCCTGCGGCTCACCAACAGCGGCACCGCGCCCCTCGTCTTCGGCACCCCGACCATCACCGGCGTCGGCTTCACTCTGGGCGCGCTCTCCGACAGCAGCATCCCAGCGGGCGAGAGCGCCACGATCGACGTGACCTTCGCGCCGACCGCGGCCGAGGCCGATCAGGACATCGCCGGCCAGGTCACGCTGCCCTTCGCCGACGGCGTCCGCACGATCGATCTGGTCGGCCCGGCCCGCACCGCCGACCTCGCGCTCACGCCGAGCACCGCGGTCGACTTCGGCACGATCTGCGTCGGCCAGTCGCGAAGCCAGGAGTTCCTCGCGGTCAACCCCGGCTCGGGCACGACCACACTCACCGACCTGGCGATCACCGGCGCCGGGTTCGAGGTCGCGGTGGTCGAGCCGGCCACCTTGCCCGCGCCGCTGCCGCCGGGCGGCCTCGCACCGGTCACCTTCGCGGTCACCGCCGCTCCCCCGGTCGGCCCGTCCACCGGCACCCTCACGGTCACCGCCGGCCTGGCCGGGCTGCCCCCGGTCACCGTCGAGCTGTCGGCCACCGGCGTGGCCAGCGGCGTCGCCGCCAGCCCGAACGCGGTCGACTTCGGCGGCGTCGTGGTCGACGAGGCCTCGATCGCGCGGATCGTGCGGGTCGACAACTGCGACGCCGCGGAGGTCGCGATCGATCGCCTGACCGTCACCGGCGCCGACGCCGCCCAGTTCGTCGCCACACCCGACGTCGGCGCCAGCCTACCGGTCACGATCGCGCCCGGAGGCGCCGCCACGTTCATCGTCGTGATGCGGCCGACGACGTCGGGCGACAAGACCGCGACCCTCGAGCTCGGCCAGGGCGCCGCCGCGACCTTCGTCCCGCTGTCCGGCGTCGGCGTCGGCGAAGACGAGCTGCCCGGCGACGATCCTCGCGGCAGCTACTACGCCTGCACCACCAGCCGCGGCGGCCTGGGCGGCGCGGTCGCCCTCGGCCTCGGCCTGGCCCTGGTGCTCCGGCGCCGCCGTCGTCGCTGAGCCCTCCGCCTCGGTCTCGGTCTCCGCCTCCGCCTCGGACTCGGACTCGGACTCGGACTCGGCCTCGGTCTCGGCCTCGGTCTCGGTCTCGGTCTCGGCTCCTCACGCCGACCGCGCTCGCTCGCTGCGCGGGGCGCGGTGCGACCGCGCCTCGTCGGTTGCCGCTCCCTGCCATGTAACGCCCCCCGACCACGCCACTCGGAAGGGGCGATGAAACCCACCCTCGTCGTCGTCACCGCCATCCTGGCAAGCGCCGCCGCGTCGCCCACGCGCGCCGATGTCCTCGCTGACTTCAGCTCCGGTGCCACCGTGACGGTCGGCTCGGCCACCGTCGATCTCGGCACCGGCCCTCGCATGTCGTCGGGCACGCGCGCGGTCCGCAAGCTGCCCGACTCCCTCGACGTCACGCTGTCGGCCGCCGATCTCGGCCTCGCGCTGCCGATCACCGTGCACCTGCGCGGCGCGCTCCTGCGCGACGGGCACATCGAGTACACCATCGACGACCGCTACGATCCCGGCGTCGACCTCGGCGCTGGTGAGCGCCTGCAACAGCTCACCGGCCGCCTGATCATGATGGCCACGCCGGTGCCCGGCCTCGCCACCCACGCCGACGGCAACGCCTGGCTCCGCCTCGTGGGGCCCGGGTCCCTCGACGCCACCGGCACCTGGGGCACGCTGCGCGTCGCCGTCGATCGCCTCGAGCTGTTCGGCGGCGTGGCCCAGCCGCCGCTGGCGGGCTTCCGCGATCCCAGCCGCACGACGATCTGCTCGGGGCGCGAGCGCACCACGCGGATCCTCGAGGTCACGCTGACCGACGCCGCGCGCGGCTCCGGCGCCGCGGTCGAGCTCGGCAGCGCCGATCACGACGCCGTGCACCTGCCCAAGCACATCATCGTCCGCCCCGGGCAGCGCGTCGCCCGCGTGACCGCCCACGTCGGCGCCGGTTTCGTCGGCACCGTCGCCGTGACCGCGGCCGCCGGCGGCATCGCCCGCCCCATCGAGCTGGTCGTCCAGCCGGCCAGCGCCTGTGCGCGCCGCTAACCCGGTCCTCTCCTCGCGAAAGGTCAACGCACCATGCGCTCCTACCTCCTGATCCAGAGCCTCGCCCTCCTCATCTCCCTCGCCGCCTGCAAGACCGACCCGCCCGGCGCCGGCACCGAGGACAACCCATGTCGCACGAGCTTCTGGTCGAGCGCCTGCGACGAGGGCTTGACGTGCAACGACGGGACCTGCGTCGCGTGCGACAGCTACGGCGACGATTGCTGCTCGGTGCCGGGCGGCTCCAAGTACTGCGGCGACGGCCTCGCCTGCGTCGGCCTCTACGCCGACGAACAGTACTGCCAGGAT
>Ga0075163_10009476_pt1 | contig 12785 bp, 13 predicted proteins | sample JI1023141ADNA_FD_71478 | JGI IMG/M metagenome (GOLD analysis project Ga0075163, IMG submission 71478) | Wastewater effluent complex algal communities from Wisconsin, to seasonally profile nutrient transformation and Carbon sequestration -... | ecosystem: Engineered > WWTP > Effluent > Algae...
GGACAAGCCTCGCGCGGGCGACGCTGTCGGCCGACAATTCCAGGCTCGAGAATGTGGAAGTGATCTTCCAGCAGCAGCCGGCGTGGGCGTCTGCGGCGCACTTTGGATCGAATATCGAATGGGACAGCGCAGGCAACATCTTCCTGACGGTTGGCGAGCGCTCCGAGCCGGAATCGCGCGTGCATGCGCAAGACATCACCACGCATCTCGGCAAGGTCCTGCACCTGACAGCGGACGGACAGGCCGCGAAGGACAATCCGTTCCTGGGGCGCGCGGATGCGAAACCGGAGATCTGGTCCTACGGGCATCGCAACGTGCAGGGTGCGGCGATCAATCCCGATACCGGCAAGTTGTGGACCATCGAGCATGGTCCACGCGGCGGCGATGAGATCAACATACCTGAGGCCGGCAAGAACTATGGCTGGCCCGTGATCGTCTACGGCATCGACTATCCCGGCGGCCCGATCGGCGATGGCATCACCGCGAAGGATGGCATGGAGCAGCCGGTGTACTACTGGGACCCGGTTATCGCGCCGGGCGACATGACTTTCTACAAGGGCAGCCTGTTCCCGTGGAAGGGGGATCTCCTGGTCGCGTCACTCGCCGGCGCTCTGGTGCGGCTGGACGTCAGCGGCGACCGGATCACCGGTGAAGAGCGGCTGCTGACAGACCAAGGCCGCATCCGGGACGTTCAGGAAGCGGCCGACGGTTCGCTGTGGGTGATCACGGACGACAGTGACGGCAAGGTGCTGAACCTGACGCCCGGCTAGAGTTCCGAGGCGCGCTCGTATCCCGACGGTTGGGTTCGAAGAAGAACCGGCGGGGTTGCTGAAAGGCAATCAGCGGCGGAATTCGCTGCACTGGCGCAGCTGAGACGCGCGCCGGTCAGCGGACAGAGATAATCCATCTGCAGAAATGCCTTGCCAACACCGGGCTTCCAGACGATGGGCCGATGCTCCTGCCGGGCTGCGGGCAGACGGTAGCGAGGCGCCGACGTGACATCCAACGAACACGAGACTCCGGAAAGCCGGGACCGTCTGTCGGAAACGCCACATCTGGCGAGCGCCCTCTCGGATGACCGCTTCAAGCAGTTTCTCGACCACATGCCCTTTGCGGTTGCTGTCTCCGAACTCGAACCCAAGGAAACGATCACCTACGCCAATATCCAATTCGAGAATCTGATCGGTCAGGCGGCTGGAGCAATCATCGGCCAGACCTGGCAGATTCTTCCGGGCACGGCGGCTGGTTTGACCAACGCCCCGCCCCTGCGCGAGGCCGTCGCAGCCAATGACGATTACCTGGGCATTTTCAGCATCGAGACAGACTCGCCGCCCATCTCCGTGGACGCCTGGTCCAACATCATTCTCAGCGATGCCGGCACACCGACTTACCGGCTGGTCGCGCTTGCTGACATTGGAGATCGCGCACCGACGGATCAGGAATTGCTCGAACAGCAGTTGGTGGCGAAAGACATCCTTCTCCGTGAACTGCAGCATCGGGTTAAAAACAATCTGCAGATGATCACCGCCCTCATCCGACTTGAATCGCGCAATTTGCGCGGCGATCCGGCGAAAGAACCTTTTGACCGACTGGCCGGCAGGGTCGAGGCGCTGTCATTGCTGTACCGGTCCATGGTGGAAAGCCGTGTCGACGACAGCATCGATCTGGGAATTTATCTCAGCCAGATTGCGTCGACGGTGATGGTTGCGCACGCTGTTGAAGGCATACGGCTGGACCTGAAGGTTGACACCTGGCCGGTGTCGGTAAACGTCGCGATGCCGACGGGGCTTGTTGTGAACGAGCTTCTCACCAACGCGCTGAAGCACGCTTTCACGGGCCGTGACGGCGGAACGATCACGCTCCACAGCCTTGTCGATGAAACGGGCTGCAGAGTTGTCGTCGCCGATGACGGCGGCGGGCTGCCTCCAGGCACAGTGTGGCCCGTGCCCGGCAAGATGACCGCACTGATCGTTCAGTCCCTGAAGCAGAATGCGGGCGCACAACTCAGCATCCAGTCTGATCCGGACAAGGGAATGCGGGCGACCATCATGTTCAGTCGCGCCGACGCCGCTCCGGAGAGCATCGATCCGCCCGAAGCTGAGGGCTAGGACCTGAACGTCGAATTCGCGACACCGCAGACGCCATCGTTCACGGCGCGAAAGAGACGGTCTGACAGCTCGTCGGAGCGCGCATCGCCGCCCCAGTCGTTCCACGAGCCCATACCGCCGAACACCCAGGCGTGCATGATGGCGTCGAGAACGCGGAGTTGCAGCGGGGTCATGCCGGCGTAGCGGACCAAGGGTGACTCTAGTTCGATTGCAGGCTCGGGACCATCGAGCGCGGCGCGGGCGCGGGCGAAGCATTCGGCGAAATTGTCCCGGTGGTTTTCGCGGGCGTAGGCTTCGATCTCCGGCAGGACGGCACGGAGGTCTACGGAGGCCGCATCGAGACTGACGGCGGCGTCGCCGGCTGGTTCGATCTCGCGCTGGAGAATGTACGTCGATCCCCAGATGCGGCGCGTGGGGTCGTTTCTGTCGAGCAGCCGCTGGAAGCCTTCCCAGATCTGGGAGGTCTTTGGCCCCTCGGCCTCGATCAGCCAGCGGGGACCGCCGCCGACGAAGCCGACCAGCATGCGATCCGTGACGCCGGGGATTGTGGGACCGGGGCGCGGCGTGGACGGCATGTGGTGGAGACGCAGGCCCTTGCACCACGGCTTGAGCGAGGCGAACCAGGCGAGCGGATCCGGCGCCAGCACGGGGAAGTCGCTGTCGCGCGAAGGGGCGCCATCAGTGGGCGGCGTGCGAAACTCGCAGTATTTTGTGAACTGGAAGGTTGGCGCGTCCGGCCAGAAGCCGGTGACGTCGCTGCCCGCCAGATATGCGTTGCCGACGGCGGCGAGCTGCAGCGCATTATCGATGTTGCCTTGCATGCGGCGTCTCTCTCAGGCTTTGCGCGGCGGGACGACATCGCGGAACATGTCCATCGTCTTCCATTTGGGCTCAAGCGGGGGCTGGCCTTCCACAGGCGCATAGGGTGAGGCCTTGCCGGCGGCGGGGTCCGGGATGTAGCGCGGGCAGTTCGGGAAGATGTCGGTTGGAGTCACGCGCGCGAGAGCCTGGGCGCCCGGAAAGCTGGCCAACAAGGGATCGCCAAAGCTCAGCTGCGCGGTCCCGTTCACCCGCAGGCGTTTGGGGCTGACGCCCATGCGGATGAACAGCAGGCCGACATGGCCGTTGGACTCGATGTTACCCAGGCTCTTGAACATGCCGTTGCCGTCATAGTCGGGCCAGACCAGCAGGTTCGGCTGGACGACCCGGACGAAGCCGGGCGGACCGCCCTTGAAGGAGCAGTCCGGCCGGCCGTCGGGCGTGGCGGTGGCGAGGAAGAAGCTGTCCAGCGACTGGATGAACTCGCGGTCATCATCTGTCAGGTGTGCGCGGTGAAGGTGTTCCACCAACCGGTCCGCCAGCGCGGTGGATCCGAAGCGGGCCTGAAGCTGCCTGTTGCCGTCATGATACATCGTCATGCGAATTGCTCCCTGAGCCGTAACCGAAGCATACGCGGGATGCGTAGAAGGCTTAAGTAGAGGCGGGTTGCGGAACAGAGGTTGCTTTGACCTCTTCCGTGAGGATGGGACTGAACATGGCCATTCACGGACTTGATCGCATTCGGCCGCCACTTGACTACGTCGAGGACGCCAAGAATCTGCCGAATGCACCAATCTGGGTAAAGCGCCCGCGCGTTGTGATCGGCGCCGCCGGGCTTGCCGCGATTGCGATAGGCGCGTTCTTCATCACCCGCGCTGTGCTGGAGCGGGACACCCACCCGAATCGTCACTGGCTGAACGGCGCCCGTTCGAAACAGGCGCTGCGCCGCAAGCACAAGGAATGGCTGCCCTGGTAGGGCCAGTCGCCTAGGGACGATCAGCGCGCCTTGAGGGGCGCGAAGCCGAGGTGCATCCCGGCGTCGACCATCAAGAACTCGCCGGTTACGTGGCGGCTTTCGGGGCCAGCAAAGAACAGGATCGTTTCGGCGACGTCTTCCGGCATGGAGGCGACCTTGAGAGGCGTCGACTTCGCGACGCTTTCGGCGGTGTCGCCCTCCACTTCCTTGCCCTGATACTTGGTGAACCAGCCCGAGCCGATATAGCCGGGGCAGACCGCGTTGACCCGGATGCTGGGGGCAAGCGCGCGGGCCAGGCTGAGCGTCATGGTGTTCAGGGCGCCCTTGGTGGAGGCGTAGGCGATGGACGAGCCGATGCCGGTGACGCCGGCGATCGAGGAGACGTTGACGACCGTGCCCTTGCCGCCAGCGGCAAGATGGGGCTGGGCGGCGCGGGTCATCTGGAACACCGAGACGACATTGACCCGGTAGAGGCGCAGGAAATCCTCGGCGTCGAGGGCGTCGAGGTCCGAATGCTTGGCAAACTTGGTGATGCCGGCGTTGTTGATCAGCACGTCGAGGCCGCCGAATTTCTTGAGCGCGGCGTCCACAAGGGCGCGGCATTCAGCGTCTTCGCCCACATTGGCTTTGACGGCGAAGGAGTCGACGCCCAGCGCGCGGCAGTCGGCGGCGACCTGCTCGGCGGCGTCGGCGCTAGAGGCGTAGTTCACGCAGACATTCACGCCGCGCCGGGCGAGGCCGAGGGCCGTGGCGGCGCCGAGGCCCGTGCCCCCGCCGGTAACGATTGCGCGCTTACCCTGCATGTCGGCCATGGATGGCTCTCCCCAGTGGTTTCTGTAGGTCGGCATAGCACTTTCCAGAGCCCGGGAAAGTCAGCGGCGGGCCGGGTGGAAACGAAATGGTCGGCGAGCAAGCTCGCCGACCATCCTCTCAACCCCGAGTCGTTTCTTGTTTGTATGTCTAGTTGGTCGAGGGCGTTGCGCCGCCGGGGCCGCCAGGGCCACGACCGCGAATGGCGAGATACTGTTCCTTGGTGACCGTGCCGTCGCCATCGGCGTCGACGCGGCCCCAGATCATGTCGGCATTGGCCGCCATGGCTTCCGGCAGGGTGGTGGTGAACTCGGCCTTGTCGAGTTTGCCGTCTTTGTTGGCGTCGGCCTTGTCGAAGCGGGCGGCGCGTTCTTCCGGCGTCGGCGGCGTACCCTGTTGGGCGAGCGCAGGCGCGGCGAGCGCGACGGCGGCGGCAGCGAGGACGAGATACTTGAAGGTCATGCCATTCTCCTGATTTGGCCCCTGAAACCGGCTGGCTTACTGGCCGCCGGGGCGCTGCATGGGAGCGGTGAATTCGGCTTTGGTGAGGGCGCCGTCCTTGTCCGCGTCGCGGCGGGTGAACATCATCTCGAGACGGGCGTCGTCGACCTGGGCGGCGAATTCGGCCGGGATCGTGGTCTTGAACTCGGTCTTGTCGATCTTGCCGTCCTTGTTGGCGTCCGACTTGTCGAAGGTGGCGGCGCGTTCTTCTGGGGTCGGGGGCGTGAAGCCGCCCTGCTGGGCGAAGGCGGGTGCGGCGAGCGCCGCGGCGGCCGCGATGAGCAGCACCAGACGGGTGTTGGATTTCATGTGGTTCTTTCTCCGCTAATCCCGAATCCGGGGTGCTTGTGATCCCCATCGTCTCCCGTGAGCATGGGCGATCGCGATGTTTAACGACAGGCGTCTTGCGCATCCGTCGCTGCTTTCAGCAGATCAGTTGTCAGTAAGTGTAACAGAGGAAACGCATTGGTTTCCCTTCGCACTTGCGAAGGCTTCATGACGCGCTGCGAGGCGTGCTAGGAATTCAGACGTCGAATCCTGCCTGCCGGAGAGCCCTATGGCTGCGTCCTTCCCCGATTTCACGACCCTGCCGCTTGGGGAAGCGGGCGGATGCGATCTGGCGGCCTGGAACAAGCTGGCCGGGGAAGGCGCCGGCCGCATCTGGGAGACCCCGGAAGGGATCGGCGTGAAACCGATGTTCACGGCCGCCGATACAGATGGCCTGGACTTCCTGGGCGACTATCCCGGCATGGCACCGTTTGGCCGTGGCCCCTACCCGACCATGTACACCAACCAGCCCTGGACGATCCGGCAGTATGCCGGGTTCTCGACGGCGGAGGATTCCAACGCCTTCTACCGGCGCAACCTGGCAGCCGGTCAGAAAGGCCTCTCCGTCGCTTTCGATCTGGCGACACACCGGGGCTATGACTCGGACCATCCGCGTGTCAGCGGCGACGTTGGCATGGCCGGGGTGGCGATCGATTCCATCTATGACATGCGCACGCTGTTCAGCGGCATTCCGCTGGACCAGATGAGCGTGTCGATGACGATGAACGGCGCCGTGCTGCCGGTGCTGGCGCTGTACATCGTGGCGGCCGAGGAACAGGGCGTGCCGGCGAGCAAGCTGTCGGGCACGATCCAGAACGACATCCTCAAAGAGTTCATGGTGCGGAACACCTATATCTATCCGCCCCGCCCTTCGATGCGGATCATCTCGGACATCTTCGCCTACACGTCGAAGAACATGCCGAAGTACAACTCGATCTCGATCTCCGGCTATCACATGCAGGAAGCAGGAGCGACGGCGGACCTGGAGCTGGCGTACACGCTGGCCGATGGCGTCGAGTACATCAAGGCCGGGATGGCGGCAGGGCTGACCGTCGATGCGTTTGCGCCACGCCTGTCGTTCTTCTGGGCGATCGGGATGAACTACTTCATGGAGGTCGCGAAGATGCGCGCGGCCCGCCTGCTGTGGGCGCACCTCGTGAAGAAGTTCGACCCCAAGAGCGACAAGTCACTCTCGCTGCGCACGCACTGTCAGACGTCCGGCTGGTCGCTTACCGCGCAGGATGTTTACAACAACGCGATCCGCACCTGCTTTGAAGCGATGGCGGCCGCGGGCGGGCAAACGCAGTCGCTGCATACCAATGCGTTCGACGAGGCGCTGGCGCTGCCGACCGACTTCTCGGCGCGGATTGCGCGCAACACGCAAATCTTCCTGCAGCAGGAAGCGGGTGTGACGCGCACCATCGATCCGTGGGGCGGCTCCTACTACGTCGAGCGGCTGACGCATGACCTCGCCCAGCGGGCGATGGCGCACATCAACGAGGTCGAAGCGATGGGCGGCATGGCGAAAGCCATCGAGGAAGGCATTCCCAAGCTGCGCATCGAGGAAGCGGCCGCCAAGACGCAGGCGCGGATCGACAGCGGCGTGCAGACGATTGTGGGCATCAACAAGTTCCGCCTGAACGAGGCCGAGGATGTGCCCGTCCTGAAGATCGACAACGCCAAGGTGCGGCAGATGCAGCTGGACAAGCTGAAGCGGCTGCGTGGCGAACGGGACGAAGTTGCAGTCGTGGCTGCGCTTGAAGCGCTGACCAACGCCGCGGCTTCGGGGACCGGCAACCTGCTTGAGCTGGGCGTGATCGCTGGACGCGCCAAGGCGACGGTGGGCGAGATCTCCTACGCCATCGAGAAAGTCGTCGGGCGCCATCAGGCCGTGATCAAATCGATCCAGGGAGTGTATGCTCAGGGCATGACCGCGAAATCCGACAAGGTAGTGACCGCGCGCGCCATGGCCGACGCCTTCGAGAAATCGGAAGGCCGCCGTCCGCGCATCCTGATCGCGAAGATGGGCCAGGACGGGCATGACCGGGGCCAGAAGGTGGTTGCTTCAGGTTTTGCCGACCTTGGCTGGGATGTGGACATCGGGCCGCTGTTCCAGACGCCGGGAGAGGCTGCCCGGCAGGCCGTGGAGAACGACGTCCACGTGGTTGCGGCGTCTTCGCTTGCCGCTGGTCACCTGACGCTGGTGCCTGAATTGCGCAACGCATTGAACCAGGAAGGCCGTGGAGACATTACTGTTGTTGTGGGCGGCGTTGTGCCGCCGCAGGACTATGATGCGCTGTATGCGGCCGGCGCCGCGGCCATCTTCCCGCCTGGGACGGTGATCGCGGATGCGGCTGTGGAACTGCTCGACAAGCTGCAGTCCCGGCTTGGGCACAATTCGAAAAATGCTGCGGCGGGCTGACGCCGCGCTTGAGGAGACGACCCCTGATGAAACGCGCTCTTGCCGCTGCTATCCTGTGTCTCTCGATTGGCGCCTGCTCGACGGCGCCGACTGTCTATGGCCCTGCCCCGACGATGCAGGACGTTGGCTATCGCTCGACCAGGATCGAGGCCGACCGTTATCGCGTCTCGTTCCGCGCCAATCCGGACCTCAAGGGACCGCAGGTGGAAGACCTGACGCTGCGCCGGGCGGCGGAGCTGGCCGTGGCGGACGGCTATCAGTGGTTCCGTGTTGTGAACCGGTCGACCGACCAGGTCGGCGGACGGAACAAGGGCGGCACCAGCGTCGGCGTCGGCGGCAGCACTGGCTCGTTCGGGTCGGGCGTGGGCATCGGGATCGGTTTCGACCTGTCGCCGGATACGCGCAGCTACGAGACGACGATGGAAATCCTGCTGGGCAAGGGCGCCAAGCCGGACGACGCCAATGCCTATGAAGCGCAGGCGATACTGGCGCGGAAAAGCTAGGCGATCGAACATCACGTGCCGGTTCTGGATGTAACGACACGAGCGGGACTGGCGCGGGCGATCACGCTGGTGGAGTCCAAGCGCGAGGATCATCGCGCGGAGGCGCGCGAGCTGCTGGGCGCGATCATGCCGCGCACGGGCGGCGCCCAGCGGATCGGCATCACCGGCGTGCCGGGCGTCGGCAAATCCACCTTCATCGACGGGTTCGGGACGATGCTGACCGAGCTGGGCCATCGCGTGGCTGTGCTGGCGGTTGATCCCACGTCGAAGCGGTCGCGGGGATCCATTCTCGGCGACAAGACGCGGATGGCGCGGCTTTCGGTTGATTCAGCGGCTTTCATCCGGCCCTCGCCTGCCGGAGACACGCTAGGCGGCGTTTCGCGCAAGACGCGGGAGACGATGCTGCTGTGCGAGGCGGCCGGCTACGACGTTGTGCTCGTTGAGACCGTGGGCGTCGGGCAGTCGGAGACTGTCGTGGCCGACATGGTGGACTTCTTCCTTGTGCTGATGCTGCCCAATGCCGGGGACGACCTGCAGGGCATCAAGAAGGGTGTTCTGGAGGTCGCCGACCTGATCGCCGTGAACAAGGCGGACATTGACGAGCGGGCGGCCAAGAACGCGGCGCGCGCCTATTCCAACGCGCTGCACATCCTGGAACCGACCGACCCGGACTGGCATCCGCCGGTGCACACCCTTTCGGGCCATACCGGCGAGGGTCTGAAGGAGCTGTGGGACGCAATCGGGGTTCACCGGACGAAAACCGACGCTTCCGGCAGCCGGGCGCGGCGGCGGGCGGAGCAGCAGGTGCGCTGGCTGGACGCGCTGATCGAGGAAGGGCTGGCGCAGGGGTTTGCCAGCCGACCTCAAATTTCGGCAAGACTGGCAACGGTTCGCCGGGACGTCGCCGAGGGGCGCACACCGGCCTCGACGGCTTCGGACGAACTGCTGACGCTGTTTTTCGGGCACACCTGAGACCTGTTTGGCAGGCGCTGCGCCTGCGTGATTGCGCGGGGCGGACGCTGGGCTACACCTTGCCCCATCGAATCGGGGAGTCCGCCGCCTTGGCAGGACATTACTCACGTCTGTGGCTTCGGCTCGCGGCGATGCTGGCGGCGACTGGATTGGCGTGTGCGCCGGCCATGGCCGACAACGCCGGCAAGCCGATGACTTTCGAATGGGGCATGATCTACGAGGACACGCCCGCGATCTTCGGCGATGGCGATTTCACGCTGGAGACGCCGGCGGCGCTGCGCGCCTTCCTCGCCCGGAGCACGTATACGCCCGACACGCTGGTCTACCTTAACTCGCTCGGCGGCGATCTTGGCGCCGGGATGGAGGTGGGCAAGATCCTGCGCGAGGCGCACCTCAACACCGGCGTGGCGCGCAACTCGCGTGACCCAAAGCAGGCCGGGTCGATCGACCTGCATGTGAACTCGCGGATTTATCCCGGCTATTGCATTAGCGCGTGCACCCTCGCCTTCCTCGGCGGCGTGTCGCGGCATGTTGAAAAGGGCGCGACCTACGCGGTTCACCAGGTGAGCATGAACTGCGTCGATCGCCGCAAGGCGCGCGGGCAGTTTCCGTGGATCACGGTGCCCAACATTCCATACTGCCCGGAACTCAACGAAGCGCTGGCGATGGTGCAGATCGCAAGCGGAGCGGTTGTCGAGTACGTCCGGTCGATGGGCGCGGACCCGATCTTCCTGACCGAGATGGCGAAGGCGGGCCCCAACACCATCAACGCGCTGACCGAAGAGCAGCTGAACAGCTATCGCGTCAACTTCACGATGAAGACGCAGTCCTGGTCCTACGAGACAGATGCGCAGGGGCAGTTTTTCCTGCGACACACGCAGGGCGATGAGTGGAAGGAAGACCGGGTCGAGCTGTTCTGCGACCGGACCGGAAGCCCGCGCCTGTTCATGTGGATGGTGCACGATACACGGCGCAGCACGGGGCGCGCCGACTCCAAGCACATCATGGACCTGGCCGCGCAAGGCATCTCGGTGTCGTGGCAGCTGGCCGGAGCGCGACCGGACGGGTTTGCCGATATCCGTACGGTCATGCTTCAGCCCTATGAAGTGATCGCCCAACCCGCCGTTACGGAATTTGACAACGTGACGCTGACAATCGACGTGTCGCAGCGCTTTCTGGACGTTTTGACCACGGCTGAGAAATTCTCCGTCCTGACGACAGAGCTGGACACCAACAGCGCAGACGGGTTCACTCTGGTCTCGCTCGACCTCGATCGCGACAAGATCGCCGGGATTGTCCGGTCCTGCCGCTGATCGCTTCCCTGCAGGGTGACGGAGATGGCTGAAGCACTGACCTGGAGATCCGGCGGGTGCCATTGTGGCGCGGTGCGGTTTGAGGTGCTGACGCCCGATGTCGTCGAGGTCGAGGACTGCAATTGCAGCATATGCGCGCGTACGGGCTTTCTGCACCTGATCGTGCCCGCGTCACGGTTCAAGCTTCTGTCCGGCATCGACCATCTGGTGACCTATGCGTTTGGCACAGGCACGGCCAAACACCTGTTCTGCGCGGTCTGCGGCGTGAAGTCGTTCTATGTGCCGCGATCAAACCCTGATGGCTTCAGCGTCAACCTGCGATGCCTGGACGATCCGCGCAGCTTCGAGCAGGTGACCATCGTGGCGTTTGACGGACGCGGCGACTGGGATGCGCAGGCGCTGGCGCTGGCCTACAAATCGCACAGCTAGTGCTGGCGATCAGTCGCCATTGCCCTCGCCGAACTTCAACTTGCCGTTGGCCTCGCCGTGCAGCAGCTGGGCTGCCTGCACCACCCAGCGCTCGCGCTCGATGCGGCCACGGAAGGAAATGGCGGCGTTGACCCAATCGACCTGCCTGGGCGTCCACGAGGCGATCTGGTCGTAGTGATAGACACCGATGCTGTTGAGCAGGCGCTCCAGCTTCGGGCCGATGCCCGAGATGGCTTTCAGGTCGTCAGCGCGGCCGTTGCGCGCGGCTTCCAGCAGATCAGGCTTTTCGGCATCGGCAGGCGCAGCTTTGGCTGCAGCTGCGGCAGGTGCGAGAACTTCGGGCGGCATGGCGACCTGCAGCGTGCCGCCCGTGGTGAGCTCTTCCTCCAGATACTTCACGCGACCTTCGAGATAGCGGTTGCGCCAGCGCAGGCGGGTCGTCTCGTCGTTCTCTTCCGGCGGGGGTAGCTCCGCCGCCGCGGCCTCCTCGGCAACGGCGAGCTTGCCTTCAAGGAAACGGACCTTCGATTCAAGGAAGCGGTTACGCCACGCGAGCGAGCCTTCGCCTTCGGCCGGCGCAGACGGCGCCTCATCGGAGACCGGCGTTGCGATCGTGGTGATGACGGTTGCGGAGCCCGCCGCCAGTTTGCGGCGCAGGGCTTCGGCTTCTTCGCGCTCGACGCGAACCTGGGTTTCGAGTTCCGCGATGCGAACGCGACCGTCCGGATCCGTGACGCCGGAAGCCGAAGCAGCGACGGGCGCGGACGCCTGGCCTGCGAGCACGCCAAAGGACGGGCGCCATTTCAGGTAAGCCCAGGCGGCAGCGCCGCCGAGCGCAGCTGCGACGAGCAGCTCGATCCATATCTGAAGGGCCAACCAGAACATCAGTTATTCTCCCCGCCCGTAACCTTGAACTCAATACGCCGGTTCTGGGCCCGGCCTTTTTCAGTGCGGTTGCTGGCCATCGGCGTCGACGAGCCATAGCCCTTCGCTGTCAGCAGCTTTTCATCAACGCCGTGCGCTTCGAAGTAGGTGCGCACGGCCTGTGCCCGTTGCTGGCTGAGGCGTTGGTTGGCGGCCTTCTTGCCGGTGTTGTCGGTATGGCCCTGAATCTCGATCTGCAGGCCATCGCACTGGCGCGTGATGGAGACCAGCTTGTCCAGCACAGCGCCGCTCTGACGCGTGATGGTGGCGTTGCCGCTGCCAAAGACAATGTCGTTGGAGGCCATAACGCGCGTGAGCGCGGACTGGCAAGCTTCGCGCTTGTCGTCGCCAAGGGCGACGTCTTTCGAGCCGATCTCGGCAATCGCGGGCGAGGTTTCCTTCACCGCATACATCACCGTGTAGCCATCGGTGATGCCGGCCATGTCCTCCTTCAGGAAGGCGATGATGCTGCCCGGCGCCGCACCAGAGATGCGGAATGTGTTGCCTTGCACGGCGATTTCGCCGCGCTGGAATTTCATCAGATGCGGCATGGCGGCGATGGCGCGCGGCTGCCAGCCGCCGACAGGCGAGACATAACTCTGATCGTCCAGCTTTGCATCGCGGCCAGCGGCGAGCTGCAGGGCGCGGCGAGCGTCACCGGAGCCGACCTTGCCAGAATAA
>Ga0075163_10009477_pt1 | contig 12785 bp, 10 predicted proteins | sample JI1023141ADNA_FD_71478 | JGI IMG/M metagenome (GOLD analysis project Ga0075163, IMG submission 71478) | Wastewater effluent complex algal communities from Wisconsin, to seasonally profile nutrient transformation and Carbon sequestration -... | ecosystem: Engineered > WWTP > Effluent > Algae...
CGCCGACTCCGCCCGGCAGCAGGTCGAGAAAGGGCCGCGACATCGGGTCGAGCGGATTCGTGCCCGCCGCACTTTCGAGCGCGTTCGAGAAACCATCGTGATCCGTGTCAGCCGTCGCCACCAGATTGACCGCGCCGTAGCTCACCTCCCAGATGTCGCTCTGCTGGTTGGCGTTTTGGTCGAACAGGGCACCCGATTGACGTGTGAGGCTGCAAACCGACAGCACTATGATCAATCCGACTCGCACGCGAGCAGGCAAGACTAGGGAGGCGAATCGAGAATTCACGGGGCCTATTTTAGCATGATCGGCTAGGGGTCGCAGTATCGCCTTCGAATATTTTCCATTGGCAGGGCCTGTTCAAACCCGGCTTGACTGCCGCCCGTGCCTCGCTTGATGTTGCGCGCCCTTCCCATGGAGCTACTCCCGATTGTTGAAGCCCTTCTTTTCTCGACCCAGGAACCCCTGAGCGTCGCCGACATGTGCCGTGCCGTGAAGGAGACGGCCAAAGACATTGTCGAGTCTGGCGAGGCCGACGAATCCGTGAAGGCGCTCGGCGAAACCACCGAAGAGCAGGTGAATGCCGCCATCACACAGCTCATCGAGCACTACGAGAAGGATGGCCGCTCGTTCACCCTCGTCGAGCGCTCCACCGGCTGGCGACTTTGTGCAAAGGGCGACTTCGCCGAGTGGTGCCGGGCCTTGTTCCCCGGCAAGAAACCGCAACGCCTCAGCCAGCCCGCGCTCGAGACCTTGGCCATCATCGCCTACCGCCAGCCCATCACCCGCGCCGGCATGGAGGCCGTCCGTGGCGTCTCGGTCGACGCCATGGTGCAGCAGTTGCTCGACAAGGGATTGATCAAGATCGAAGGCCGCGCCGACCTGCCGGGCCGACCGCTGCTCTACGGCACGACGGACCTCTTCCTCGAGCACTTCGGCGTGCGCACCACGGACGAACTGCCAAACGCCACCGAACTCCGCCGCGTGAAGCTCCCCACCGCCGTGACCGAGCAGCCGGGTGCGGAAGCCGCGCCGCAGGAACAGCAGATGTATCTCGACCCGCAGGGTGACGATCAGTCTGCCTCATCGGGTGAAGTCGCCGAGGCGAGTGCCACGGTTGAGTCCTGAGACATTTAGTATTGCACGGCCATGTCCCTCGAAGATGTCCGCGTGAAGATTGACGAGATCGACCGGGAGTTGCTCCGGTTGCTCAGCGAGCGCGCCGAGCAGGTCCACCTCGTCGGTGAGATCAAGCGCAAGGACGGTCTCGAATTCTACGCTCCCGAGCGCGAGGAAAAATTGCTGCGCAAGCTGGCCGACATCAACGCCGCCAACAAAAGCCGCCTGCCCGAGAGATCCATCCGTGCCATTTTTCGCGAGATCATGAGCGCTGCGCTTGCGCTGGAGGAGCCGCTCAAGATCGCTTACCTCGGTCCCGTCGGCTCATGGACACATCAGGTTGCGCAGGGGAAATTCGGTCACAGCCTCACTTATCTCGCTGAGGCCGCGACGGATCGCGTCTTCGACCGCGTCGAGTCTGGCGCTGCCGACTACGGGGTGCTGCCCATCGAGCACTCGACCGAGGGTGCCGTGCATCACACGCTCGATCAGCTTGTTGATTCGCCCCTGCAAATCTGCGCGCAAGTCCTCTGGCGCACCGAGACTGCCCACTCCGCACGCACCGACGCCGCGCCCGCACGCTTCATCATCCTCGGCCGCCGAGCCAGCCAGCAGACCGGCGACGACCGCTCCATGCTCATGGTCCACGCGCGGGACAAAGTCGGCGCACTGCTTGAGGTGCTCAAAGTTTTTGCCACTCGCGGCATCAACGTCCGCCAGATCGAGAACCGCCCTGTCTCCGGTGACGCCAGCAGCAACGAAGCCCGCTTCTTCCTCGAAGTGAATGGCCACTGTGAAGACGAAAGCCTCAAGGCCGCCGCGAATGACCTTTCCAGCCAAGACGCCGTCGTGAAGGTTCTGGGCAGCTACCCCGCGCCGACTTGGGTGGAGGAGCGGTAGGATACGATTGGCTCAGGCTTCAATGGCGGAGAGCGTAGCGAGGCCAGGATGGTCTTTGGGCATCTAGGTCCGCCTGAGGGGAAGCGAACCTAGACACTCAGAAAACGGGCACGCCGACGGGATCGGGTATTGGGAGCACGTCGGCGGGCGGGCCGGGGAAATTGTCGGCGATGAAGCGGCGCCAGGTGTCGCGCGTGTGTGTAGAGATAAGTTCCTGGGTGATCTCGCCGCATTTGCCGCAGACCATCATGCCGTGGATGAGCTTGTCATGCTCGCAGATGCCTGTGACGACAAATTCCTTCGTCGGGCTGTTGCTCCGAGCGATGCCACAGACGGAGCAGCCATCGAGTCCGCGGTCGAAGCTAACCTTCTCGTTCTGGAACTCCATGAGGCGTGCTTTGGATTCCTCGGAGAAGTCTTCCATGAGCCCGGTGCGGCAGTGGTCACACAGGGCGTACTCGAAGACGCACTCGCCTTTCTTGAATGCCTTGGAGATCTGGAAGCCACCCTCAAAGTCGGCCAGGGTCTCGCCACAGCGGGAGCAGTGCCTGAATGGGCGCTCGCTGTACTCGGAGTGGAGTTCGCGAGGGATGGGCTGGGGCTCGGGGGTGTCGCCTAAGTCGTGCATGGGGTGCTGAAACAATGCTGGATTCGCGGGCGTTTCACAGCGAAATCTTGTGATGCGAAAAGCAAAAATGACGGGCGCTGGGTGGTTGCAAGGGGTTGTCTTGTGCGCGGGATTGATCCTGGTGGAGAGCGTGCTGTCGCAGCAGAGCGGTGACTGGATTTTCTCCCGCACTGACGCGGCAATGACGGGTGTGTCTCCGGTGGACCTGCGGACGCCACTGGTGCTGGCGTGGCAGTTCAAGATGATGGAGAAGCCGAAGGGGCAGTCGGAGATGCTGATCTCGTCCGCCGTGGTGCGAACTGGGAAGGTGTACGCAGGGTGCAAGGACGGGAAGTTTTACTGCCTGGAACTGGCAACCGGAAAGAAGCTGTGGGAAGCGAGCGCGAAGGGTGCCTTTGACGGCGCGGCTGCTTTCTCGGGCCCGCTGGTGTTTGCTGGCTGTCAGGATGGCTTTGTCTATGCCTGGAATGCGGACACGGGCAAGGAGGTGTGGAAGTACGAGACGATGGCGGAGATCCACGCGGCGGCAAACATTTGGACCGATCCGGCAACGAAGAAGGACAAGGTGATCATCGGTAGCTACGATTACTCGGTGTATAGCCTGGACGCGGAGACGGGGAAGAAAGAATGGTCGGCCGAGACGGGCTACTACATCAACGGTGGCTCCGCAGTGGCGGACGGGAAGGTGGTCTTTGGCGGCTGTGACGCGGTGCTGCATGTGCATGACGTGGCCACGGGCAAGGAACTGCGGCAGATCGAGGTCGGTGCCTACATTGGCAACAACGTGGCCATCGCGGATGGTGTGATCTATGTGAGCCACTACGGCAACAAGGTGGAGGCATACTCGATGATCGATGGAATGAAGGTCTGGGAGTATGGCGAGCGAGAGTTCGAGTACTTCGCCGCACCCGCGATCCATGAAAAGATCGTCGTGGTGGGTGGCCGGGACAAGAGGCTGCATGGACTGGATCGTGTGACGGGCAAGAGTCTGTGGGAATTCCGCGCGCGGGACCGCATCGACAGTTCAGCCGTGATCTGTGCGGGGAAGAGTGCCGTATTCGGGTGTGATGACGGCTACGTCTATGTGGTCGATCTCAAGACCGGCAAGGAAATATGGAGCTACGAAGTCGGCGCACCCGTGCGCACTTCCGCAGCCGTTGCGGGTGATTGGATTATCTTCGGTGCCGACGACGGCGTGCTCTACGCCTTCAAAAACGGGGCTGCTTCGACGGTCAAGTGAGTCTATACCTGCTGCCCGACAGAAGGAGAAAGTGAGCGCCTACTTTGCCTCGTGCAGCACCTCCAGCGATTCCTTCGTCGCCACGTCCTCCAGGCGTTTAGCAAAGTAAAGTAGCCGGGCTTCTCGGCGTATGTTTGCCATGCGTCTGCTTTTGCCCGTCCTCAGTGTGCTGTCGTTGTCGGTCATCCTCGCCCATTCCGCTGAGGATCTCACTGTGCTGAAGCCCTCCGCCGATGGCGTGACGCCGGAGCGGGCGTTTGAGAACGGGTTGGTGGGGGAATTCAACGGCATGGTGGACAAGCGGAGCGCGGCGTTTGAAAAGATGATCAAGAGTGCGAAAGCGGGTCGGGCTTGGCAGGAGGAGCGGCGGAAGTTTTTTCTCGATCGCATCGGCGGGCTGCCCGAGCGCACGCCGCTGAAGGCGCAGATCACTGGCACGCTCCAGGGGAAGGGGTATCGTGTCGAAAAGATCGTGCTGGAGACGCGGCCCGCGTTTCATCTCACGGGGAATCTTTACTTGCCCGATGCTCCACCGCCGTGGCCAGCGGTGCTGGTGCCGTGTGGACATAGCCATGAGGGGAAGGCGGTCGGGCAGTATCAGCTCATCTGCATGTTGCTGGCGCGTCACGGGATGGCGGCGCTGTGTTACGACCCCATCGGCCAAGGCGAGCGCTACCAGATCCTCGACACGACGAAGGAACGCACGGTCTTTGATGACGCGCCGCATGTGAAAGTGCCGCACCCGAACGTGCGCCTCATGTGCACGACCGAGCACACGATGACGGGCATCAGCAGCGCGCTGATCGGCGCAAACGTGGCGCAGTTCCGCATCTGGGATGGGATGCGCGTCATCGATTATCTCCAGAGCCGCAAGGACATCATCGCGGACAAGATCGGCTGCACGGGCAACTCCGGCGGCGGCACCGAGACGGCGTATCTCATGGCGCTGGATGATCGCATCGTGGCTGCGGCACCGGGTTGCTTCCTCACCACGTTCCGCAAGTTGATCGAGACGAAGGGACCGCAGGACGGCGAGCAGAACATTTTTGGTCAGATCGGCTTTGGCATGGACGAGGCGGACTACTGCATCATGCGCGCGCCAAAGCCCACGCTCATCTGCGCGGGCACGCGGGATGTGACCTTCGACTTTGGCGGCACGATGGATGTGTTCCGCGAGGCAAAGCGCTTCTACTCGCGCATCGGTCACCCGGAGAGTCTCGACATCGCAGCGCCCGATGCCCCGCACGGCTTTACGCTCCAACTGCGGGAGGCGGTGACGCGCTTCATGAGCCGCTGGCTGCTCGGCAAGGATGTCGTGGTGCGTGAGATACCCTCGCTGCCGGACTCCTTTGACGACGAGCAACTCCGCGCGCTAAGCCAGCCGGACTGGACCGCCGAGCAACTCCAATGCACGACGACCGGTCAGGTGCTCATGCTTCCGGGCGAGCGCTCGGTATTTCAAATCAACGCCAGCACTGCCGCGGAGTTGAAGCAGGCCCGTGCCAGCCAATGGGGCAGCCTCAATGAGGAGGGAAAGCAAAAAATCATCCGCGAGACCATCGGCGCGCGCGCGGACGCAGCCGTGGCCAAAGTGGAGCAGGTGGGTGAGATCGCGCGAGACCATTGCACGATCCAGAAACTGGCGCTCACCGCCGAAGACGGTCTCAAGCTGCCAGCGCTTCTCTTTGTGCCGACGAAGCCGGCGGGCAATGCGGTCCTCTACCTGCACGGCACCAGCATGAAGGCCGACGCGGCTCCGGGCGGACCTATCGACCAACTCGTGCAGCAGGGGCGGATCGTGCTCGCAGCCGAGCTGCGCGGCATCGGCGAGACAGAGACTGGTGTCCGTCGCAAGTCATTCGGTGCGGGCCGCTTTGGACGCGATAATTTGGAGATCCTCACCGCCTACCTCATGGGCAAGAGTTTCGTCGGCATGAGGACGGACGATGTCGGGCGCTGGGCGCGCTATTTGAAGACAAAAGCACAGGCCATTCAGCTCATCGCCATCGGCGAGGCTGCGATCCCGGCGCTGCACGCCGCAGCGCTGGATCGCGATGCCTTTCAGCCCGTCACCCTGAGGCGGATGATTCCCAATTGGGAGTCACTCGTCGGCGGAGCCGAGACTTTTGACCAGACGGTGAACATGGTTCACGGTGCCCTCCGTCACTACGATCTGCCGGATCTCATCGGCATGATCGGCACGGATCGTGTATCCATCGTCGAGCCTGTTGACGGCATGGGCCGCGACGTGAAGTAAATCGTTACCCTGACCTCATGAAAATCATCCCCTCACTCATCATTGCTTTGGCCGGTTGTCTCCAAGCTGGCGATCTCGACACACTCACCAAACTCGGTGCCAAAGTCACGCAAACGGCCGGCGTCATCACGCTGGTGAATGTGAAGTGCGATGCCTTCACTGAGGCCGATTTCAAGACGCTCGGCACCGTCACGACGATCAAGGATCTCACGATCAGCGGCAAAACGATCACGGATGAAACGCTGGCCCTGCTGACCGGCCTCACCGAGTTGGAGCGCCTCAGCAGCGATGGCATCCAGCTTACCGATGCGGGCTACAAGCACTTCGCCGCGTTTCAAAAGCTCAAGTCACTTTCCTTTTTCCACCCAGCGTTTCGCTCCAAGGATTTCACCGGCAGCGGGCTCGCCCAACTGAAAGCGCTGCCGAAGTTGGAGAAGCTGACCTTCGCCGGATCGACCGCCGGTGATGCCGCGATGGAGGCCATCGGGCAACTGACTCAGTTGAAGGAATTTCGCACTTGGCACACCGCACAGACGCAGGCGGGCAATGCACACCTATTGAAGCTCACCGGCCTCACCGGACTGCGCATCGGCCAACGGCTACCGGATTGGGGGAAGGATACGCCCGTCAGTTTTGACGAATCAACGATGGAGGTACTCGCACTGCTCAAAGCCCTCGAATCGCTCGAACTCACCGAAGCGCGCCTGAGTGCCAAAATCATCCCGCAACTCCAAGCACTGCCCAAACTCACCAAGCTCAAGATCGAGACTGTGGACATCTCTGCAGCCGATGTGGAAGCGATCCGCACTGCTTTGCCGAACTGCAAAGTGGACTTCAAGCCCATGAGCGACTCAGAGAAAGAGTCGCTGCTGGTGAAGAAGCTGCGGCTTTGAATGTCAGACACAACCTTCCAACTTCGTTACAGCCCCGAAGATCATGTACACTGCCACCAAACGCCATCTCGACCGCCGTGCTTTTTTGCGCGGAGCTGGAACTGTGCTCTCGCTGCCGTTTCTGGAGGCCATGGTGCCTGCGTTTGCGACTCGGGCACAGGCCGCCGTCGCGCAGCAGCCGCCGCGTTTTTTGGCGATGTGTGCCACGCTCGGCTTCCACACGCCATTTTTGTTCCCGCAGGAAACGGGGGCGGATTACACGTTCACGCCTTACCTGGAGCCGCTGAAGGATTTGAAGGGCGATTTCTCCGTGCTCTCCGGTTTGCAGCATGAGGAGCAAAACGGTGCGAACGGCCACACCTCCGAAATGACGTGGCTGACCTCCGCGAAGCATCCAGGACTCGCGGGCTTCAAAAACTCGATCTCCATCGACCAGCTCATCGCCGAGCAAATCGGCTCGCAGACGCGTTTTCCGAGCCTCATCCTCGGCACGGGCAGCGATTCGATTTCCTGGTCCGCCAGCGGTGTGCCGCTCCCGGCGGAGCCTTCACCCTCCAGCGCCTTCCGGCAGCTTTTTGTCGATGGAACGAAAGCAGAAGTTCAAGCGCAGGTGCGCAGCCTCAAACGTGGTCGCAGCATCCTCGACACCGTCATGGGACAGGCCAAAAAACTTCACGGTGAACTCGGCAAACGCGATCAGGAGAAGCTCGACGAGTATTTCAGTGCCGTGCGTGATCTCGAAGGTCGCCTGGTGCAAAATGAGGAGTGGGTGCAAAAACCCAAGCCGAAGGTCGATGCCAAGCCACCGACCGACATCCAGAGCCGCACGGACGCCATCGGCAAAATGAACCTCATGCTCGACCTCGTCGTGCTCGCCCTTCAAAACGACAGCGCACGCACCGTGACGCTGCGCCTCAACGGCATGAACGCGGTGCCGGAGATTGAAGGCGTGAAAAACGACTGGCACAACCTATCCCACCACGGCCAGGACGCCGCGAAGATCGAAGAACTCAAAGTCATCGAGAAAGCGGAGTTCACCGCGTTGGCCGCCTTCCTGGCGAAAATGAATGCCGCGTCGCTGCTCGACAGCACCGCTGTCCTTTTTGGCTCGAACCTCGGCAACGCCAGCGCTCACAGCACCGCCAATTTGCCGCTCCTACTCGCTGGCGGAGGCTTCAAGCACGGTCGCCACATCGCCATCGACAAGGAGAAGCACGTCTTCTCCAACCTCTTCGTCTCGCTCGCCCAGCGCATGGGCGTGGAGACGGACAAATTCGGCTTCAGCACCGGCGTTTTGGACATCAATCAGGCGTAAGGCATCGATCGGCACCTCGTTTAGGATTCATGGGTCGATCTTTGCTGCTCCTTCTCGCCTTCTTCACCTCCATCGCCACCGCCCAGCCGCTGCTCGAAAAAGCCGATGCCTTTCCCGCCAACACCAATGGCATCGCCCGCTTTCGCATCCCGGGGATTGAAGTGACGCAACAAGGCACCGACTTGGCCTACTCCGACCTCGCCGTGCTGCCGGACGGCACCGTGCTGTGCCTTCGGGAATCGAAGAACGACATCCAATGCGCCATCTTCAATCTCGACTGGATCACCGCGCCATGAAGCACCTCGTTTTTTGTCTCGTGCTGCTTTCGCCGATCGCTCTGGCACAAAGCCCGGTGCCACGCGGCGATGAAGTTTATTCCGTGGAGCGCTGGGGCGCGACGGGCTTTCCGGCGGATGACACGGCGGCGATTCAGGCGGCGCTCGACTTTGCTCGCGAGACACCCTGCGTGCTGTTTTTCCCGGCGCAGCGATACGTCGTGCATCGCACGCTCACGATCAGCAATCCTAGCGATACCCGTGCTTCCGCGCCGACGTTGCGCGGTCGCGGCTCGGAGTTCACGAGTATCGAGTTTCGAGGTGCCAGCGGGCCGTTGTTTCGCGTCACGGGCGTGAAAAAAGCGGGGCAGTTCCTGCATGATCTGTCTTTTGAAAAGCTGCGCCTCATCGGCAAAGGCCGCGACACCGATGAACATGCCATCGAGTTGATGGGCTGCTACGCTCCGGCCATTCGAAACGTCTCCATCACCGGTTTCGGCGGCGATGGCATTCGCGTGATCGGCGATCTCACGAAGGATGCGAACCCGGACTTCACCGCCACCATCTTCCTCGCCATCGAGGGCTGCACCATCAGCCGCATCGGCGGTCACGGCTTCCGCGATCATCATCCCATCGGCTGCCCCAGCGTGTCCATCGAGCGCAGCGTCTTCAACCTGTGCGGTGCGGGCGGTGCACTGATTCGCAGCGCCGGTTTCGTCATTGATCGCAGTTCTTTCGCCGGCTGCGGCTGGAGTGGCGAGAGAACACTCGTGAATGCGGATGGCATCGGCCTGCAAATCCTCACGCCGGGTGCCAGCGTGTCACGCGGCCTCGTGCGAGCCTGCGAGTTCGACGCGAACCGCGCCGAGCATCTGCGCATGGACAACTTCGCCATGGCCCGCCTGGAGAACAATCGCTTCATCTACAATGACCGCTACGCCGCCGGATTCCTCACGCCGCCCATCGGCGCGAACATGGCCCCGCTCAGCGCCAAATCCGTGCTCACCGAGATCGTGATCGACGGCCTCTTTCATCGCCTCGACCAGCCCGGCAAAGCCATCGGCATCAAGTGGTCCAACTCCGCCAATGTGGACGAAAACTCCATCGAAGTCCTCCGCGTCCGCACCACGAACGCTCCGAAGGCCGACTTCCAGCCGGTGGTCGGAAATCCTTAGCTCACCGCCTCATTCACCATACTCACTCCGCTCTGGAAAGACGTGGTCAGATTCATGTCAGTTCAATCGTTGTTTTGCACGCCATGAAGCACCTCGGCTTTCTCCTTCTAACCGCACTGCCTGCACACGCCGCCATCCCGGCCATTCAGCCGTTTTTGGAGGCGAACTGCATGGACTGTCACGACGCGGAGATGAAGAAAGGCGGGCTTGATCTCGCGGCGCTCTCCACGGACGGAGCTGACGCGGCGGCACTGAAGAAATGGGTGCGGGTGTTCGATCGCGTCGCGGCTGGGGAGATGCCCCCGCCGAAAAAGAAGCAGCCTTCGCAGGATGCGGCGCAGGATTTCATGGCGGCGCTGGGCGGATACTTGGTTGCCAAATCCAATGCACAGAAGGGTACGGTGCTGCGCCGCTTGAATCGCCGTGAGTATCAAAACACGATCAACGACCTCCTCGGCGTGAAGGTGAACGTCATCGATACATTGCCCGAGGATGGACGCTCGCACGGCTTCGACAATGTGGGCGAGGCGCTTTCGATCTCAGGTATCCAAATGCAGCGCTACATGGAAGCAGCCGAACTGGCGATCAACGCGGCGCTGAATCAGGGAACGAAGCCCGAAAGTGAACTGCAACGCGCCACACTCGATTCCGAGCGCAATCGCAAGGACACCATTGGCAAGCAATGGCTGCGTCGTGACGACGGTGCCATCGTCGTCTTCAATAATGGTGGCTTTCCCAGCACGGTGATTCCTAATTTGCGCACCAAACACGCAGGCACCTATAAGCTGCGCGTCACTGGCTACGGTTATCAAATCGAGGAGCCGGTCGTCTTTGCGCTGATCACCGGCAGCTTCAATTTCCGCAACGCGGACAATGTGACGCAGAGCTTTCATGAGTTACCCGTCGGCAAGACCGGCACGGTCGAGGTCACGCTGCATCTCGATGCGAACAAGGGCATCTGGATCAGTCCGCAGGGCCTGAACGGGCCGGATGGCCATTCGCCGATCAAAGACGGCCCGGACAAGTATCCCGGTGAAGGTATGGCTTTCCAGGAGGTGACACTCGAAGGCCCTATCGTCAGCGAATGGCCGCCGCGAGGCCAAACGTTGCTGCTGGGCGAAGCCAAGCTACGCCAGCTTCCGCATGGTCTGCCGCCGTCACAGGCCTGGAGGGCAAGGGAAGCAAACTTCAAACATAAATACACCGCTGATTCGGCTAATCCGTCCGCAGATTCACGCAAACAGATTTCCACTTTCATCAGCGCCGCATTTCGTCGTCCGGCTGTGCCTGCGGATGTGGAGCCATATTTGAAGCTCTTTGAAGAGGAGTTTGCGCAAAGCAGCGACTTCCTCGCGGCCATGCGCACAGCGGCCATCGCGGTGCTGTGCTCACCGGAGTTTCTTTACCTCAAAGAACCTGCGGGGAGGCTTAGCGACCTCCAACTCGCGTCACGATTGAGCTACTTCCTCACCCGCAGCACGCCGGACGCCGAACTGCTCGCGGCAAAGCCCTCGCAGCCGGAGGTGATTCAGGCGCAAACGGAGCGACTGCTGAACGCTGCCACGCTGGAGCGCTTCGTCACCGATTTCACCGATGGCTGGCTGAATCTCCGCGAGATCGATTTCACCACGCCTGACAAGCAGCTCTATCCCGAATACGACGAGCTGCTGCTCGACTCCATGCTCCGGGAGACACGCGGCTTCATCACCGAACTCATCCGCGGCAACCTCAGCGTCTCCAACATCGTGCACAGCGATTTCGCCATGCTGAACAAGCGCCTCGCGAGGCACTACGGCTTACCTGAAGTCAGTGGTGTGGAACTGCAAAAGATCAAATTGCCACCGGACAGCCACCGTGGTGGCGTTTTGACTCAGGCGAGCGTTTTGAAGGTCAGCGCGAATGGCACGAACACCTCGCCGGTCGTGCGGGGTGTATTTGTCATGGACCGCATTCTCGGCATGGAGCCGCCACCACCGCCGCCGGGCGTGCCAGGCGTGGAGCCGGACATTCGCGGTGCAACGACTCTGCGTGAGCTGCTGGACAAACACCGCAACAGCGAGAGCTGCAATGGTTGTCACCGCGTGATCGATCCACCAGGTTTCGCGCTGGAGAGTTACGACGTGATCGGCGGTTGGCGGGAGCGCTTTCGCAGCATCGACAACGGTGACAGAGTCGATTTGAAGATCGAAGGCCGCCGCGTCCGCTACCGCCTCGGTCCACCGGTCGATGCCGCTGGCGAACTCGACAGCGGCGCAACCTTTACCGGCATGGCCGAATTTCAGAAGCTGCTGCTCGCCGGTCAGGATCGCGTGGCTCGTTGCGTGGCGGAAAAGCTGCTCGTCTTCGCCACCGGACGGCCCATGGGCTTCGCGGATCGGCGCGAGATCGACAAGCTGGTGGCTCAATCGAAAGCCAAAGGCTACGGTCTGCGCGACTTGATCCACGCAGTGGTGCAGAGCGAGGTTTTCAGGAGCAAGTGAACTCGTCGTGGCAGAAGTGTCGCGGCTTCATCGTTCCTATGTAGATGAAGATCCTTGTTCTCCTCTCCGTCGCCGTATCGCTGTGTGCTCCATTTGTCCGCGCAGACATCACCATCGGCAAATACGACATGACGAGCGTGCGAGACGTCTCCACGCTCGAAACGAAAGTAATCGAGGATTGGCATCCCAATCCCAAAGACTCCGCGATCCGTCAAAAACTCGTCGAGATCACCATCTGCGAATGGTGGCCGGGGCAAAAGGTGCGGATGCCGGTGACGCTGCTTGCGCCTGCGAAGGGAGTTTGCACCAACGTACTCATCGAGAACACCAGCGCCCAGTTGAAGGTGACTGCTGCTTCTGGCGCAAAGCTCCGTCTGCTCAAGGAGCACGGCGTCGGCCTCGTCTTCATCGGCTGTGTGCCGATCGACACGATGGAGCCAGTTGGCAGACTGCATCTGATGATGGAGGAACGCTTCATCCAGACCAAAGACACGCGCTACACACC
>Ga0075163_10009481_pt1 | contig 12783 bp, 27 predicted proteins | sample JI1023141ADNA_FD_71478 | JGI IMG/M metagenome (GOLD analysis project Ga0075163, IMG submission 71478) | Wastewater effluent complex algal communities from Wisconsin, to seasonally profile nutrient transformation and Carbon sequestration -... | ecosystem: Engineered > WWTP > Effluent > Algae...
GTCTTGCCCTTTTTTTTAAACAAAACAAAATAAATAAAACTATCATCCTATGAATGTTTACGAAATAATTGCTCAAAATAATCCTCAAGTTGCCCAACAAATCATCGAATCCTTTGGGTACGAAATTAAAGACAATCGCAACTTAGGAAAAAGTTTAAGCGAACTGGTAGCTGAAGTAGGTGAGCCAGCACTTAAAAAAATAATGTATTATCATCCAGACCGAGAAGTAATTTTAGAACTATTTTCGGATGCTAATGATAGTCAACAAGAAAAAAAAAGTTGTAACTGTGGAGGATGCAAGTCATCATCGTTAGATTTTTCTTTCAAGCAACCCTCTATGATGTTCCCGCAATCAATGGGATTCATGAATGCAAACGGACATTACTTTAATGCCGATGGTGGCGCAAAAGATGTTCATAACACAACCTTAGCGAATCAAACCAACGTTATTCTTATAGCAGCATCATTATTTGTAGCTACGGCACTAATTTTAAAAACACAAAAATAAAATGATTGAAAACATAGATGCAGGATTATACATCATAATGTATATTATCCAAAATAATAAAAATCAGGTCATTGCACTTTTAAAACGAAATGGAGTTATTGTTCCTAACAATGTTTCTTCAGTAGACTTGGGCGAACTTGTAATTCATACCTTAAAAGTATCTCGTAGTTTCAACGCTGATTTTAAACAATTGTTAAATCAGCCAAAGATATTAGCAGTTGTAGCAACACTAACTCAGGAAAATTTTGCAAATATGGATGGCGACTTCGCCAATATTGATGGCAAAAAACCAGATGAGACATGGGCGCAGTATTTTGCAAGAACTACCACAACACCAACAGGGACTACTACAAAATCATTAGATTTAAACACATTACCTTCTGGTGGAACAATTAAAACTACAGGGACAAGTGCTGTCACAGCAAAAGACCCAGTTTTAGACGGTCAAGCCCCGCAAACGGGTTTGAATAAATGGATTTCATTAGGGACATCTTTAATTGACAAAGGGTTAACTTTTGTTACAACCAAAGCCAATGTAGAAATTGCAGACAAACAAGTAAAATTTGCAGAACAGGAAGCAAAAAAGGCAGAAATTCAAGCCAATTCTGGGATAGGTGGTTTTGCAAATTCTAATCAAAATTCGAATACTACTATGTATGTGATTTTCGGTTTACTAGCACTAGTAGGAGTGGGTGCAGGAATTTATTTTTACAAAAAAAGTAAAGTTTAATTGTAATCATCAACACAAAATTAATAAAATATGAAAATGGTTAGAAACGAAGATAATTTTTATTATAATGCTTTTGGTGATTATGCTAGTACTATAACATCAGGAGTAGGTACACTAGCAGATTTGTTTGGCGGAATACAGTCAGGCAAAGACGCAAAAAGTATTGCTCAAAAAAATCTTGACACAGCAATAGCACAGGGAGCATCAGCCGAAAGAATTGCCCAATTAAATCTTGAAGCCAAGCGTATTGATGCCGAAACAGCTCTAAAACTTGCTCAAGCAAAGCCATCTTCTTCAAACATGCCTTTGATTATTGGAGCTAGTATAGCAGGAGTCGTTCTTCTTGGAGTAACTATTTGGGCTGTAACTAAAAAATAATTTTAGGTCATGGAAGAAAACAAAGATTATTTGCAAAAAGCAAAAGACATCATTGATAAGGATAAAAGAGAAATCCTTTTGATGACTACTAAGGCTTCTGTAAATGGGGCAGTGACAGGATTAGTAATAGGACTAATGTTAGGCTACTACAAACATAAAAACATATATGTTACAGGTCTTGTAGGAGCTATACTAGGAGGAGTAGCAACAACAATAATAGTAAGAAAAAAATGAAAAACAACAATATACTTTTAGGAGTAGTAGGATTAGCTCTATCACTTGGGGCTATCTATGTTTATGCGTACACCGCAGGTAAAGGTTGGAAAGCAAGTCAGAAATAACAACATGTAAATTATATGAAACTAGAACACATCTTAAAATACAAAAAACAAATCGCAATTGGTGCGGGAATCTTAGCAATTTATTTACTGTATCGCAAACAAACCAATGGAGTTATTATAAAAGTGACCAATTCAACAGAAAAGCCTATCGAGGCAGAGACTATTGAGTTAAAAACCATTGCTAAAAAATAAATCAAATGAAAGCAAAAGAGATTACAGGAATAGTATTAATAACCGTAGGTATAGGTGCATTATCGTTTCTCTATTTTGGCTACATAAAACCTAGAATTGAAGTTTCGAAAGAGCTTTCATCCGCACAACAAACCAAGAAACCAACAACAAAATAAAAAATAATATACTATGAGTAACACTATTCAAGTAGATAAAAGCGCAAATCAACTGTGGAAGGAAAGCAATACAAGCTTGCCTTTTTCAGTATGGATTGAAAGAGAAAAAGATAAAGGAATGTATATTCCAAACAAATTTGTTCAAGATTCGATTGCAGATGCTAAAATTCAATTAGGCATTGAAAAAGACCCTAACGAAGTAGAAGCACTAGTAGATGATAATAAATGGTTAGGATTGAGCAAAGGAGCTTTAATATTTTCATTAGTTATCATCACATCGGCAATTGCTTACAAATTTTATATTCATCAAAAAAAATAGTAAACTATGAATTTTAGAGTCCATACCAGAAATGAAGAAATGTGCTTAGTTATTAAGGTAACTGTCACAATGCCTATTAAGGTACGGGTTAAAATTTTTGATGAAGACAAACCTAAAAATGTTTTTACCGATAGATATAAAACCGTAAAAGGAGAAGAAACATTTTATGTCAGGATGCCAGTGACACCAAAGGGGAATATTATAATTTCTGTTTATGATGAAGCAAAAGGGAATCTTCCGAAAGCTCAAGAAAAAAACATAAAAGTAGAAATTAATAAAATGCCTCTCGAAAAGAGAATGGACGTGGTAGATATAGTCAATCCTAGCGTAGCTTATTTTGTAGATTTTGCACAGCGTTTTTGTTTTAATTCACCCTATTTAGATACTAATAAATATTATCAAAGCGATAATAGAGAATTTACTATAAAATATGTTCCAACAATTATTAGTTCAAAAGACGGCAGAGAATTAACGACCCCCGCCAGAATTAATAGAATGACGGGATGTATTGAAGTTAGTAAAAAGCAATTTGACGATTTTACCTTTCCTATGAAATTTGCTATTTTATGTCATGAATTCAGCCATTTTTATGTAAATGAAAACCAAGACGATGAATCAGAAGCCGACTTGAATGGATTGTTAATTTATCTTGGTTTAGGGTATCCTAGAATTGAAGCCTATCAAGCATTTTTAGATGTATTTGAGGGTGCGCCATCTCAAGCTAATAAAAACAGGTTTGATGTAATTGATAAGTTTATCAAAAATTTCGAAAAAAATAAAATTGTTTTTAAAAACTAAAAAAACGATATGAAAAACAAAAACGTACTAATTGGTTCTGTAGCCTTGATTGCAACAGGTATATTTTTATTGGTAAAATACATGAAAAACAAACCTAAAAGTGACGAAACAAACAATACATCAATATTTGGGAATCCTTCAGAGATAGCTTATAGCAACAACATAATAAATGTTGTAAAAGAACCTTTAAAGTTAATCCCAGCGTCATTTCCGCTGAAAAAAGGGTCTGTTGGAATAGAAGTTCAAGTGCTTCAAAAATGGCTCAATAGCAACGGATATAGCAATCCAAAATTAGTTGAAGATGGAATATTTGGAGCTAAAACAGAAAGTACGGTGATTGCAATGCAAAACAATCCATACAGTAAAGAAATTGTAAATTACATTGCTAATATGACTAAAAACTTTAAGGTGATTCCAAAAGGAACAATAGACCGAGAGTTTTATGATGTCTTTATTACAAAAATGAAGAAAATGCCAATAGGTGTAGATTTAGGAATTCAATTTAATTAGACCAAACAAAAAACACAACCAAAGTTATTATGAAAAAAACATTAATTTGGATAACAGTAGGAGGGCTTGCAGTAGCAGGGACTGCCTATATTTTGATAAAACAAAATAAGAAAAAGACAACTTCTATTGAGCAATCAAATTCAAGCACAAATAATAACCCGTCAAATATTATTAAAAATAATACCACAAACAATTCGGTTGAATCAGGATTAAATTTGTCTTCAAATAATTCAAATAGTAATTCAAGTATAAATCCATCATCAATAAATAATAATGTCATTTCGCCAAATATGACACCTAAAGAAATTGTAGATTATGTAGGGGCTAAAAAGCTTTCAGGAGAGATAGATGAATTATTAAAAGAATTACAACAAGTTCAAGGCAAAATGGCGGAACTCAGAAAGTCTACTACAAGCTTTTTTTCATCTGATTATTCCAAAAAAAGCCTTGAATTTGCTACAGAACAAGCCACAATAAATAATTCAATTACAACTAAAATAAAACAATTAACAGCATTAGGTTATGCAAAACTATCGAATGGAGAAGTAAGAAAAATTTAATTTTATACAATAGAGTGATGAAAAAAACATTAATTTGGATAACAGTAGGAGGACTTGCAGTAGCAGGAACAGCCTATTTGTTGATAAAACAAAACAAAAAGAAAACGGGCGAAGTTCCAGTTGACAATACTTCTTTAAAAAGTAATATTGCACAAGGAAACAGTAATAATAGTACTGCTACTGCTACATCTAGTGCTTCTACTCTGACATCAAATGCAGGTACGAGTCAAGCATCAAATGCTCCCGCTCCTCCCCCACCACCACTATTGACATCACAAAGCACACCGCAAGAAATTTTTGATTTAGTAGAAGCAAAAAAGTTGTCTGGGGAAATTGATGCATTGACAAAAGAGCAAAGCACATTGCAAAAATCAGTATCTGCTTTAGGTGGAACTTGGGGTACATTATCAGGAGTAAAAGTATCGACACAACAGAAAATGGAACGCTTAGGGAAAATCGGTGAAATAGCAAAAGAAATAAAAGCCAAAACCGCACAGTTAACAGCTCTAGGATATGCAATTCAGCCGTATGGTGGGGTAAAAAAAATATAGGGAAACATGATTCTTGACGTAAAATATCAACCATCAGAAATTTCAGAATGTGCGCTTCTTGACGAAAAAATTAAAAGAGTTTCGGACAGAATAGTTGAATTGCGTAAAAAAAAGTTGACAAAACGCTTGACATCAACAGAAGAATTAGAATTGGGTCAGATGATTGCCGTTAAGAATACATCAGAAGACAGATTTGCTAGTTTAAAATGCCGAGAAAAAATAGAATATCAAAGATTATTGGATACCGCAGAATTAGACAGTAAGTATGCCGTAGAATCAGAACAAGCTGTTTTGCCAAAAAATCAAATAGAACAAACAATTTATGTTGCAATAGGCTCTGTAGTGGTTTTGACCGCATTATTCATTATAGTAAAAAATACAAACAAATAAACAAAAAGTTTATATGGCTTATACTTCAGCACAACTTGAAAAAGAATTTCCTTATACTAAGGATTGTGAGACGTTAAAAGCGCAACTAGACCGATTGATTATTAATGAAACATATTGGAGAACAAATTTTAATAGCAAAGAAGCTGATGCATCAAGAAATTACATCATTGCAAAAACAAAATGGTTTAATGATTATGGATGTGACAGCAATTTGTCGTCAATTAAAATTAACGATATAAAAACCATTGCTGATAATTATGGAACTCAAGACAAAACAAGGATTGATTTATATAATAAAAAGCAACGACAAATTAGATTAATTATTGGAATTTCCACAATGATTTTGGGATTAGGAATAGTAATAGCCTTTAAAATAAGAAAATGAAAACAATAGTATATTTTGCACTAGGAGGACTTGCCGTAGCAGGGACTGCTTATGTGTTGATAAAACAAAATAAAAAACCAATATTGAGTACCTTAGATGAATCGAATAAAATTTCAACTCCTACCTCTGCGTCTAGCTTAACCAAGCCTTCTACTTCAAGCGGAACTGTTGGTGTAAATCCAAAAATTGAAGAGCCTTTAAAAGTTTTTCAAACAGGATATGTAGCACCAAAAACAACAGCGGATAATACTGTTCCTGTAAAATCTTTAGAACAGGTTGTAAAAGACACAGGTGCGGAAGGTTTAGCAAAAGCATTAGACGAGGCAAATAGAGATAGACAGGCTCAATTACTACTAGATGGCTTTTTAAAAAAAGGAACAAGAATTTTTGACATAACAAGTTTTGATAAAAAAAGAAAGGAATTAGAGAGTAAATTATATGAGCTAGGTTATAAATTAGTTGGAGGAGAAAGAAAAAATTATGGAGGCAGAATAGGAGTCATAGTGAATAGCGAAGCTACAGCAATAAGAGTATAAATAAACACACAATGTTATGAAAAAAGACACTATTTTCAAATTAATAGGCGCATCCATTTTAGTAATAGGAGGCTATATTGCGTATAAAAAATTACAAACTAAACCCACATCGACCTCACTATCTGATATTGATGTAATTGTCAAATCTGGAAATTCAAGTAGCAAAGAAGGATTAAGTAGGTTGGGTAGCGACTATATTTCGGTTTGGGCAACCGCTGTAAAAAATGCACAACCCGTTTTTCTGTTCAACGGTAAAAAATACAATACTAATGGCGGTACTGCCGTAAAATAATACATCATGGATTTAAAAGATAAGTTATCAAAAACAGGAGATTATATAGCTAACAATAGAAAGCCTCTTTTGTACATAGGTGGTGCATTAGCTATTGTGATTATTGGGTATGCCATTGTGAAAAAATTAAAAGGAACAATAGGCGGTGATAAGATTACAGGTGGGAAATTTAATGCTCAGAACATTGATAAGTCAAAGACAACGATTACTGAGACACAAGCAAAAAATTATGCCGAAGAATTGTTTACGGCATTTAATTATTACACAGGAACAGACAAGTCTGCTATTGAAATTATTTTTGCTAAACTTAATCCAGAAGATTTTAAAATGGTTTACAATGCTTTTGGCAAAAGAAGTTACAGCCAATTAAACGGAGGAACTCCAAGCGGTAAAATTTATGCTCCAGACTATTGGTTAGGGTTCAATGATTTAGATTTAATAGCATGGCTAAATACGGAATTAGACCCTACCGATTTTGTGTTAAAAAGCAAAATTAGACCAACAATAAATGACGCAGGATTTGCATTCTAATTACTTTTATTAAACTTGCACACAATGAATAAATCAGCATCAACAGGCGGAGTAATAATGGATAGCAACAGGGGTGCAGACGGTCAGTTGACCGCTGAAGATATGAAAGACGATACCGTCATTGAAATAAAAGTAAAGCCTACTCCAAAAAAGATGGTACTTTCATCCATTGTAATCATAGGATTATTGTATTTAGTATATACCAAAATAAAAAAATAGAAATGTCATGGCAGATACAACTATCACAACACCAGTTCAAGAATCAACTACCACCACAACGAGCGGTACGTCGGCAGTTGTTCCAATAGCAACAACAACGCCTATTACATCAGTGCCTGTTGTTGGCACAGGGACATCTAGTATTATAGAACCTACCACTATAGCACCTCCACCAAAGAGAAGTTATCGCTATAGTGTGCCACCACCTGCACCGTTACCACCTCCACCATCAATAATTGTTGTCGCTCCTCCGTATGCCTATCCTCAATACATAAACGGGATACCCGTATTGCAAACATTGTATGATGGATTGGTAGCGATTCCTAACACATTGTTTCCTTCTGTTGAAGATAACAGCAAACAAGAAGCTGTAGCGACAAAAACAAATGTAGCTGAACAATCTATCACCACCGCTAAAAATAATAGTGCGAAAACAATAGTTGTTGTATCGGCAATAGCATTAGGGTTCTATTTATTAATTCAAAAATCATCCAAATAAACCATGCCTAGTTCAATCCTCAATCCAGAATCTAATACAAAGAAATCAGCCATAGGTAAATCTATTGTAACTTCTCCGCCTGAAATTCAGCCTGTGGTAAAAGCTCCAACGACAAAGATTTTAAATGAAAAAATCCAAGAAAATATAAGGACTCAAACAGCTAAAGAGAGGTTTTCAATCAAGCCAATAACAAAAACTAAAAAACCTATTCAACCTAAATCTATTGTTGTTATAGAGCCACCTTTGATGCGTCGTTCTATGGGAGAAATTAGTGGTGGTGGCGGAGCAGGCGCGCCACCTGAAGAGGAAACAGAAGCAACTGATGAAGAAGCCACAACGCAAATAGTTGAAGGAGCTTACAATGGTAGAAATGTATTAATTATTGTAGGTCTTTCAGTAATCGGATGGTATTTTTTTAATAAATATAAAAAATAGTAAAAAGATGAATACAACAAAAACAGATTCAATAATAGGCAACGCTATTACAGAAGCGTGCAGTTGTTCATGTGAAAATTATCCTCAAGACAATCAAACATTTCCCGAATATCAACTAACTGCCACAACAATTCAGCCAACAGCTATTAAGCCAAAAGTTGACATCGTTTTAGATAGCGCAATCGTAGTTAAAAACAAAACCATTGCTCCATCAAAAATGGCACAAACAGTTAGTCCAAAAACGACTAGTGATAACTTGACCAATGTAGTCAAAACAGATACTACAAAACCACCTATTGAAATAGAAGACACGAAACCTTCTGAATCAATTGAACAAGAAAAAGACCATCTTGAAAGTTTTGTAAAACAAAATCCAAAATATGTTACTTATGGACTTGTGGCTTTGCTTGCAGGGCTTTTAGTGGCTTATACAAAAAAATAAAATTATTGTTATGTCAGGAGTAATATATGATAGTACAGAGTCAAAAAGAATGGATGATTTTTTATCAAATCAATCCAAGAATTTAACGGCTATCGACAATGAGAAAGAGGTCATGCAAAAACTGGTTTTAAAATATAGCATTTTGGTTGCAGGGTCGGTGGTGTTGCTAGTTGGATTAAACTATATTTTATCTAAAAAAAAATAAAAATAAACCCCTATGAAAAAGGTAATATTAGTAAGCGGGATTGCATTAGCAGGATTTGGTCTCTACCGATATTTTAAATATCAGGTAGAACAAGCCTTAAACTATGACTATAAAATTAAGAATTTCGAAATTTTAGGCAATGAAGGGAGCAAAGTAAAAGTTCGGGCAACGGTATCCATTAGCAATAAATCTAATTTTGAAATCACAGTCAAAGCATTTGATTTAAAATTGTATTTTAAAAATATCCTTTTTGCAAACACAATATCAAATACAGAGACAAAAATAAAACCCAATGCTTCATTCAATATTATTGCTGATGGCGTTATTGATTTAGCACAAATAAAAATGGCGGTTGTTCCATTTCTAGCAGATGTTGCTAATAAAAAACCAATTGATGTAACTGTAGATGGATTTGTAAAAGTAGTTTTCCTAAATATTCCTTCTACAATAACGTTCAATAAAGAGCAGTTTAATTATAGCATGGATTTATTAAAGGAATACCATCTTGACGAAAAGTGGGAAAATTTTAAAATAAATCATCCAAAAATTATAAATTTTTTAGGAATAAAACCGTAAATTTGCATTAGTACCTTGTATCAAATCGAGTACTAATAACCCAAGAAAGATAACTTTAAATGCTTACACTATGATTGTCGAAGGAATTGTAAAAAAAATAATGTACAAAGGATTAAACAAATATGCTAAATTGTATGATGCTCCAGTAGCAGACATGCAAATTAAAATAACCAACAATCCTGATAAAGCAGTCAATTATGAAATTTGTAAAAATATGATTGCTGTAGAACAAGTTAGTTTTTTACAAATCATGGATAGTAAATTAGATTTACTTGGCTACGAATCAATGTCTAGCCCAGTAATGAAAGATTCGCTTAGTCATGTTGCTTTGATACACAATGCTGATGTTAATAAAATGAGTTGTTTCATTCATGAACACCGCCAAGAACTTTGGTTAGCGTTCTATAACGAATATAAAAACGTTAAAACAATTCGCCTTTCCGAACATCTAGCAGGTGTAGGAATGAGTTTTTAGAAACACAGAAAACAGTTAATACAAGCATAAAGCATAAAAATACTATGGCATTAGAAAGAAAAGCTACATCAAAAAACGCTGTTAACAAAACAGAGATAAGCCAAGAAGACATGTTGTTTATTAAAACAACATTAACTAAACTAAACGATGCTATTATTGGAGATGAAAAATATGGACAAAGGGGGTTAGTTCAGCTTGTAAACGAGCATAATGACTATATTGAAGAGGATAAAAAATACAAATCCAGAATAGTAGGTGGAGCGATAGTTGTAGGTGCAGTATGGACTTTTTTACTTAAATTTTGGGATGAAATATTCCAACATGCTAAGTAAAATAAATTTTTTTAAATCATGGGGAAATTAATAAAATCGCAAACTCAAAATATAAGAACAATAGACGGTAACGGCTTGTCTGTTTATATCGATGGAGATACCTCTGTACTAATGTTAAAAGATATTAGAGGGAATATTCAGCCGTTGTCTGATTATGTTACTGGCGGTAGCGGTTCTCAAAATTTTCAACAAGTAACCGACAACGGAAAAACTACCACAAATTACATAGAAACTGGCAATATTACTGCTACCGATGTAATTGGTGATACTGCTCCATTTACAGGGAATTATAGTCCTTCTTCCTCCCCTAGTGATAAACTAATAAAATTCGTTGATATTAATACAGGGAATGTATTAAACATAAAAACAATAAAACCTAACGATTCTGCAAGAGATGTTTATATTCAAGGAGGAAGTGGAATATTGGCTTATGTTTCTGACCTTGCTGGAGTGATGCGTATTAGTGATTATATAGGCACTACACTAACTTCAAGTAAAGCGGTTGTAACAGATGCAAATAGCAAACTTGCTCCAAGTGCTACAACTGCAAATCAAATAGGATATTTAAGTAACTTATCCAGCGATGCTCAAACACAAATAGATGCTAAACAAGCATTAGCAACAGCAACAACAGGAGCGGTAATTTCATTTGCAACACCTCAAATTTACAACAGCTTTTCAAGTCCAACAGCATCAAATATTACAGATAGTTTAGGAACTGCTAAAATAGGAATAGTACAAAAGATTTATTCTAACAAAGCTACCGAACCAACCTATCCAGCAGGGTGGGTAAATCTATCAGGGACTTATAGTAATAGCGTTACAAATATAATTTATTGTGAATGGTGTGAAGGTTCAAGAGTTGAGTATTGGATAGTAGAAGCATAAAGATATGAGTTATTATAGAACATTGATACAGCAAGCAACAACCTTTGTAAATTTATTAGTTGCTGCTTATAAATTTGAAAACAACGGTAATGATTCTTATATCAATGGATATAACGGAACAGTTGGTAGTGCGGTTATATTTTCAACAACAAATGCTGTAGATGGTTCTGCTGGTCAATTTGGTAATGATACTAATTCACGTATTACAATTGCTGATAACGATGCATTTTCTTTTACTGATGGAACTAATGATAAACCATTTAGCATAAAAGCTAATATTTATATTACTCAGACAGCGGTTATTAATAGCATATTTAGTAGATATACAGGAAGTAATAATAATACTTCTGAATATATTTTTTATGTAAGGTCAACAAATAAATTAGCCGTGCTTCTTTTTAATAAAGCCGCTGGCGGAGTTTATATTGGTGCAGAGGTAAGCACTGCATTAAGTAACAATACTGCTTATAATGTTATAGTTACTTATAATGGTTCGGGTTCTTGGACAGGAATAAAAATATATGTTAATGGTGTTTCTCAAACTCTTTCTGCTCTAAATAATGGAAGTGGATATACTTCAATGGGTAATACTTCTCTTTTATCTCAAATAGCAAATACTTCTACTACGAATAATCCATTTCGAGGTACTATCGATGAATTATACATATTCAAAGCTGAATTGAATCAGGTTCAAATTGATGTTTTACAAACTAAATATTTCCCAAACTTTTAAGTATTATGAAAAATATACTATTTTTATTGATTTCAATTTCTTTATTTGCACAACCTAAAAAAATATATTTCTTTGGAGATTCTATTACTTATGGCGCAGGAGTTTTACCTTCTCAAAATTATCCAACTTTATTAGCCAAAGAACTTGGAATGGAAGAAGTAAACTTTGCAATAAGAGGTACGTGTATGATGTATCAATCTCCAGCGTGTAAAGTTGATTGTAGACACATGGAGTACTTTGCTGACAACAATGGTATTCCAACTTTCAATACTGAAACAGACGGATTGATTTTTATTTCCTATTTGACTAATGACGTGGGAATCAATTTGCCAAACTACACGATAGAAAATTTTGGTAGGGCTATTGATAAAGTAATACAAGAATTATACAAAAAAGGTTGGGTAAAAGAAAATATAAAATTTAACGTTCGCTACTATATTGAAAATGCAGGATTATCAAAATATCCGTCTAGTCTTTACGGTTGGTTTACTCCTGCAACTTTGGAGCGTTACAATGCTTTTGCACAAGTTTTAAAAGACAAATTAGATATTGAAGAAATACAGTATTTTGACCACTACGAAAGCCTTAATAAAGTTGAATATGCTTATAGTCATTTACCAGATAAAGTACATCCTGATCCTTATTTCCATTCGTTAATTGCAAAGAATATTGTTGAAAATATACAGCTATCAACTTTAAGTATAAAGACTTTTGAGTTAGACAGCTCTTTTACAAACGTTGAATATTTTAATTTATTAGGTCAAAAAGTAAAAGAGCCAAAAGGAGTTGTAATCGTAAAAGCA
>Ga0075163_10009484_pt1 | contig 12783 bp, 10 predicted proteins | sample JI1023141ADNA_FD_71478 | JGI IMG/M metagenome (GOLD analysis project Ga0075163, IMG submission 71478) | Wastewater effluent complex algal communities from Wisconsin, to seasonally profile nutrient transformation and Carbon sequestration -... | ecosystem: Engineered > WWTP > Effluent > Algae...
GGGCACGAGCAACGTCTGCGAGAGCTACGGCCCCGTCGACGAAGCGGGCTGCGCGCGAGGCCGCCCGCTCCGCCGCGCGACCGATGCGTCGTGTCCGCTCCCGACGCCGCTCGCACGAACTCTCGCGTCGTCGCCGGCGTTCCTCTGCGTCGACGACGCCGAGCTCCGCGGCCTCCGCGTGCTCCACGCGCAGGAGTCGCCCGGCGCGAACCCGACCGCGTTCCGCTTGATGCCGGTCTTCGGCGTGCTCTCGCGCGGCCGCTCGGCGCTCGAGGACGCCGCGGTGAACCAGTTCGTCGATCAGATCGCGAGCGCGGCCACCGACTGCCCGATGAGCGGCGCGGGTCCGGCGGGCCGTCATCGCACGGACGTGCTCCTCACCTTCACGATCGGACCGACGGGCGTCGGCGCGATCCAGACCGCCGCCGCGTCGTACGACCAGGGCGTCGCGACCTGCCTCGTGAGCGCGGCGCGGGCGAACCAGGCGTCGATCCGCGCGACGGTCCCGTCGGCGCCGCCGATCTACCAGTACACGATCGCGGTGCTCAGGCCCTGAGTCGCCTCAGGCGAAGGCGAAGAACGGGCCTTCGATCATGAACGACACGCCCTTGCCGTCGGTGCCGCGTTGCGAGCCGAAGAGCAGGCGGGTGTAGGTCGGGTCGAAGGCGATGCCGGTGATCTCCGAGCCGGTGTGGCCGACGACCTGCGCGAGCGTGACGAGCGAGCCGTTCGGCATCACCGCGACGATCTCCATGTCGCCGCCGTCCTCGGCGACGACGAGCTCCCCGAAGGGCGTGGCGATCACGTTGTCGACGCCGCTCAACGTGCCCGTCGGATGCGTCGCCTGGTCGTAGACGATCGTGAGCGACTGATTCGCGATGTCGTACGCGCGGATGCGGTTGTCGCCCTTCGTCGTGAAATAGACGATGCCCTCGTGATGGTAGACGCCCTCACCGCCCGAGAATGCGGTGCTCGTCGGCTGCTGCGACCGCGTCGCCGTCGGCGAGCCGGACGGATCCGCGATCGGCAACCACTCGCACGCGCCTTCTTCGCCGACGAGGATGCGCAACACCTCGAGCGTGCCCGACGCGAAGTCCGCGTGTCCGTCGACGAGCCGGTCGGGACGGAACCGGTAGAACCGACCCATCGTGTTGTCCTCGGTGAGGTAGAGGTGATGGTTCGCCGGATCGTAGGCGACCGCCTCGTGCTGGAACTTCCCGAGCGCGGGCCACGGCGTGGCCTCGCGTCGACCGGTCGGATCGCATTCGAAGACGCCGCCGTCCCCGGCTTCTTCGCAGCTCATCCACGTGCCCCACGGCATCTTCCCGCCGGAACAGTTCATCCGCGTCTTCCGGAGGATCGGGTAGTGGTCGACGATGGTGCCGCTCGCGTCGAAGCGGAGCACCGAGACGCCTCCGTCCACGATCCCTTCGCTGTTCACCGCGTAATAGAAGCCTCCGTCGCGCGCGAAGAACGTGGCGGCTCCGTCTGGGAAGCCGATCCACGGCGTGCCGTCGGGGCCGATCGCTTCGCCGGACTTCGCGAGGATCCGGCTCGTGAATCCCGCGGGCAGTCTCACGCCGTTCGCGTCGGGCGCGCCGAGCGGACCGAGCGCACCGAAGTTCGTCGAGGTCGGCAGCGGCGGTAGCGGCGCCCCGTCCTCGCCGCCGCAGGCGACGAGATGCCGACCTCCGAGCAGCAGGCCGAGCGAGAGGAAGCTCTTCTTGAGGAAATCGCGGCGCGAAGGATCGGCGGAGGGTTCGTCGTGGTTCATCGGGGCGTCATCCTCGTCCACGCATCGCGTCGAGCCAAGCCCGGTTCGCGTAGTGTGACTCGTTCGGCACGAGCATCCCCTTCGCGATGGACGGCCGCGCCGCCATCGACGCGGTCCATCGCGCCAGATTGGGCAGCCCGCTCGCATCGACGCCGTAGAATTCGCGCGCTGCGACCCACGGATAGGTCGCGAAGTCGGCGATCGAGAGCTCGCCCGCGAGGTGGCTCTCGCCCTCGAGGCCGCGCTCGAGGACCTCGAAGAGCCTTCGCGATTCCGTCACGAAGCGAGTCACCATCGCATCGTTCGGAACGGCCCCGTGCTTGAACGAACCCGCTTGCCCCATCATCGGACCGATGCCGCTCATCTGAAGCATGAGCCACGACATCACGCGCGCGCGGCCGCGGCGATCGGTCGGCAGGAAACGCCCCGCTTCCTCCGCGAGGTGGACGAGGATCGCGCCCGACTCGAAGACGACGAGCGGCGGACCTTCGGCGTCGTCGACGAACGCGGGGATCCGCCCGTTCGGGTTGATCCGCACGAACCACGACTCCTTCGGTTCCGACTTGCTGATCGAGAGCGCTCGCAGTTCGTAGTCGTGACCGAGCTCTTCGAGGAACGTCGTCACCTTGCGTCCGTTGGGTGTCTTCGCGGTGTACAGCGTCTTCATGGTCGGACTCTGGCCGACGTGTCGATCGCGCACCATCGACGAGGCCGCGAGGAGCACCTTGTGCGACGGACACCGATATCGCGGACCGGGCTGAATCCACGGCGGAAACGGGCCTCGATTGGTAGGATGGAAGCCGCGCAGGAGGTGCGACGAAGGATGGGGTTCACCACGCGGTCGAGCGATCCGGCGGTGCTGCGCTCGAGCGCGGTCTCGCTCGCTACGCTGCGTGCCGGACAGATCCTCGCGTGGTCGAACGTCGACAAGACGGCGCTGATCGTCCTGTGCCCGATGCCGCTGCTGATCGCCGCGCTGCTCCGCGTGCACGTCCGGATGAGCGACGCGTCGATCGATCCCTTCCTCGATCGCACCTACCTCGGCTGGGTGCAGAGCGCGCTCGTCTTCGCGGTCGCCGCCGAGACGGCGTTCGTGCCGAGCTGGCTCTGGTTCCGTAGACGGCGGCCCGAGAGCCGACCGTTCGTCGCGCTCTCGCTCGCGACGTTCGCGCTGACGCTCGCCTTCGGCGCGTTCCTCGTCGGTCCCGTCTCGACACCGATCCTCGGGGCTCTCATCGCCGCCGTATGCGCGATGCTCCTGCTCTTCGAGCCGACGCTCGGCGCGTCGCTCTCGGCGCTCTCGGTCGTTTCGTACTTCGCGCCGCTGATCCTCGTGGCGACCGGCTCCTGTAGGTACGCGCCGGTCTTCCGGATCGGGCCGTTCGAGTCGTCGACGATTGCGAACGAGTGGCTCGTCGCGACCACCACGTTCGCGATCGGCATCACCGTCGTGCCCGCGACGCTGCTCGCCGGCGTCGTCCGTCGATGGAGCTCGCGCGACGCCGCGCTGCTCGAGCTCGCGCGGCTCGACCCGCTGACCCACGTCGCGAACCGTCGCTATTTCTTCGATCGCCTCCAGATCGAGCTCGAACGCTCGCGGCGGCACGAATCGAAGCGCGCGGTGTTGCTGCTCGACCTCGACTTCTTCAAGCGGGTGAACGACCAGTACGGGCACCTCGTCGGAGACTCGGTCCTCGTCCACATCTCCGACGTGCTCACCCACGACGTCCTGCGACGCATCGACGTCGTCGGCCGATACGGGGGCGAAGAGTTCGCGGTGCTCCTGCCCGACACCGATCTCGACGGCGCCTGCGCGGTCGCCGAGCGGTGCCGCTCCGCGATCGAATCGACGCCCTGTCCTCGCTCCGGCGGCGGATCGATCGCGGTCACCGTGAGCATCGGAGTCGTCGCGCCGGAGGTCGGCGAGGGATCGGACGGAGTCGTGCGCCGCGTCGACTCGGCCCTCTACCAGGCGAAATCGACCGGTCGCAACCGCGTGGTCGCGCTCCGATGAGCCGCTCGTCCGGCGACGAATCCGAGCGATCGCCACCCGGGCACCTTCCGCGATCGATCGATTCCGGCGATGCTCCGGGCCCGATGGCGAGCGATCGGCCACGGGGAACGAAGGATCGCGCGGCGCTGCTCAGCGCACGCGCGGGCGTGCTCCTCGACTGGTCCGACGTCGACAAGGCCATGATGCTCGCCGCGATCCCGGCGCCGCTCCTCGTCGCGGGTCTCGTCCGCATCCTCTACATCCTCTCCGATCCGGACGACGAGCCCTACCTCTCGCGCCGTACGCTCCGCCTCGTCCCGTACGCGGTCTCGTTCTACTTGAGCGCGCTCACGAGCTGCCTCGTCGCGTGGCGGCTCGTGCGCCGCCGTTCGCCCGAGTCGCCTGCGTTCGTCACGGCCGCGCTGCTCCTCGTCTTCTTCACCGGCGCCGCGTCGGCCTATACGGTCGGGCACTTCTCGACGCCGATCCTCGGCGCCGCGGTCGCCGGTTCGATGGCGGTGCTCCTGCTCTTCGATCTCACGATCGCGATGCGGATCCTCGCGTTCGGCTTCGTCGGCTTCTTCGGGCCGATCGTCGCGATCGGGATGGGTCTGATCCCGTACGGGCCGCTCTACGATTCGATGCCCTTCGTCACGGCCCACCCGCCGATGCCGTGGTTGCTCACGACCAGCGCGTTCGGCATGGCGATCCTCGTCGCCCCGATCCTGATCCTGATCGCCGTCGTCCGAGGCTGGCGGGTCCGTGACGAACAGATCCACCGCCTCGCGAAGCTCGACGGACTGACCGAGGTCGCGAACCGGCGCTTCTTCCTCGAGCGGCTCGACGAGGAGCTCTACCGCGTCACGCGCTTCGGCGGACACGTCGCGCTCATCCTCTTCGACCTCGATCACTTCAAACGGATCAACGACAAGCACGGTCACCAGGTCGGCGACTCGGTGCTCGTCGAGGTCGCGCGAAGGGTGCAGCTCGACGTGCTGCGCCGCATCGACCTCGTCGGCCGCTACGGCGGCGAGGAATTCGCCGTCATGCTCCCCGGCACCGACGCGGCCGGCGCGCTCGTCGTCGCCGAGCGGCTCCGGAGCACCATCGCCGGCCTCGTCGTCGAACGCGGAGACGCGAAGGTCCGACTCACCGCGAGCTTCGGCATCGCGGTCTTCCCGCACGCGACGATCGACGACCTCGACGCCTTCGTGAGTCACGCCGACGGAGCGCTCTACCGCGCGAAGGAGAACGGCCGGAACCGCGTCGAGACCGAGCCCCTCGTCGACCGGATCTCCGCACCGAACGGCGCGTAGTCGTTCGGTCGCGGGAGGCCGGGCCGCTCGGTCAGGCGGTTCCGCTGCCGCCCTTGGCGCCGCGCGCTTCGAGGCCAGCCTGGGCCGCCGCGAGGCGGGCGATCGGCACGCGGAACGGCGAGCAGCTGACGTAGTCGAGACCCACCGTCTGGAAGAAGCGGATGCTGGCGGGGTCGCCGCCGTGCTCACCGCAGACGCCGGTCTTGATCGTCGGCCGCGTCGTCTTGCCCCGCTCGCGGCCGGTGCGGACGAGCTCGCCCACGCCCTCCTGATCGATCGAGACGAAGGGATCCTTGGGGAGGATGCCGGCCTCGACGTACGCCGGGAGGAACTTGCCCGCGTCGTCGCGCGAGAGGCCGAGCGTCGCCTGGGTGAGATCGTTGGTGCCGAAACTGAAGAACTCGGCCGTCTCGGCGAGTTCGCCTGCCTTCAGCGCCGCGCGCGGCAGCTCGATCATCGTACCGAAGAGGAAGTGCACCGTCTCGCCCGCCGCGAAGACCTCGGCGGAGACCGTGTCGACCATCTGCTTCATGAGGTCGAGCTCACGCTTGCTGATCGCGAGCGGGATCATGATCTCAGGGAGCACGGTCTTGCCCTCGGCCTTCACTGCGAGCGCCGCCTCGAGGATCGCGCGCACCTGCATCGCGTAGATCTCGGGGTAGGTGACCGCGAGGCGGACGCCACGGTGGCCGAGCATCGGGTTCTGTTCGTGGAGGTCGCGAGCGCGCTCCTCGAGCTTCACCGCCGAGACGCCCATCGCCTGGGAGAGCGCCTCGATCTGCTTGCGTTCGTGCGGGAGGAACTCGTGGAGCGGCGGATCGAGGAGCCGGATCGTGACCGGCAGGCCCTCCATCTCGCGGAAGAGGCCGATGAAGTCCTGTCGCTGGAACGGGAGGAGCTTGTCGAGCGCGTGCTTCCGCTGGGCCTTCGTCTCGCTGAGGATCATCTCGCGCATCGCGCCGATCCGCTCGTCGTCGAAGAACATGTGCTCGGTGCGGCACAGGCCGATGCCTTCGGCGCCGAACGCGCGCGCGGTGCGGGCGTCGATCGGCGTGTCCGCGTTGGCGCGGATCTTCATCGTGCGTGCCGCATCGGCCCAGACCATCAGCTGCTCGAAGTCGCCCGAGAGGCCGGCGGGCACGGTCGGGACGATGCCGGCGTAGACGACGCCGGTGCCTCCGTCGATGGTGAGCGCGTCGCCCTTCTTCAGCGTGACCGTCTCACCCGATTCGGCGACGACGGTGAGCATCTGCTTGGCGTAGTCGATGCTGATCGCCGGGCAGCCGGCGACGCACGGCTTGCCCATGCCGCGCGCGACGACCGCGGCGTGCGACGTCATGCCGCCGCGTGCGGTGAGGATTCCGCGCGCGGACTTCATGCCGTGGATGTCCTCCGGCGAGGTCTCGAGTCGCACGAGGATGACGGGAACGCCCTGCTCGGCCTTCGTCTGCGCTTCGTCGGCGTCGAAGACGATGTGGCCGCTCGCCGCGCCCGGGGACGCCGCGAGGCCGCGCGCGAGCACGACCTTCTCCGCCTTCGGGTCGAGCGTCGGGTGCAAGAGCTGGTCGAGCGAGCCCGGGTCCACCCGGAGCACGGCTTCGTCGTTCGAGACGAGCCCTTCACGCACGAGCTCGCAGGCGATCCGGATCGCGGCCTTCGCGGTCCGCTTGCCGGTGCGGCACTGGAGCATGAAGAGGTTGCCCTCCTGGATCGTGAACTCGAGGTCCTGCATGTCGCGGAAATGCGTCTCGAGCTTGTCCGCGATGCGCATCAGCTCCGCGAATGCCTCGGGCATCGCTTCCTCGAGCGACTGTCCGGCTTCGGCGTTGGACTTCAGCACCGGACGCGGCGTACGGATGCCGGCGACGACGTCCTCGCCCTGCGCGTTCGGCAGCCACTCGCCGTAGATCAGCTTCTCGCCGGTCGACGGGTTGCGCGTGAACGCGACGCCGGTCGCGCTCGAATCGCCGAGGTTGCCGAAGACCATCGCCTGCACGTTGCAGGCGGTGCCCCAGCTGTCCGGGATGTCGTACATCTTGCGGTAGACGAGCGCGCGCGGGTTGTTCCAGCTCTCGAAGACCGCGCCGACCGCTCCCCAGAGCTGCGCCTGCGGATCCTGCGGGAACGGCTTCCCCGTCTCCTTCTCGACGATCGCCTTGAACGCGGCGACCACCTTCTCGAGCTTCTCGGCCGGGATGTCCGAGTCGGGCACCGCGCGCTGGAGCATCTCGCCGCCGACGCGGGCCGCGGGCAGGTTCTTCTCGCGCGCGACTTCTTTGCGGACCTCGTCGAGCGCGTGGTCGAAGTTCTCCTTCTTCACGGAGAGCGCGACGCCCGAGTACATCGCGATGAAGCGGCGATAGCTGTCGAGCGCGAACCGACGGTTGCCGGTGCGCGAAGCGATGCCGTCGACCGTCGCGTCGTTCAGACCGAGGTTGAGGATCGTGTCCATCATGCCCGGCATCGACGCGCGCGCGCCGGAGCGGACGCTCACGAGCAGCGGGCGATCGGGATCGCCGAAGCGCATGCCGAGCTGCGTCTCGATCTTCGCGAGCGCCGCGGTGACTTCGTCCTTCAGCGACGCGGGATAGGTGCCCGTGTCGCTGACGGAGGTGCAGACCTCGGTCGTGATCGTGAAGCCCGGAGGCACCGGCAGACCGAGCGACGTCATCTCGGCGAGACCGGCGCCCTTGCCGCCGAGGAGATCACGCCGCTTCGGATCGCCCTCTGGTTGTCCCTGGCCGAACGAATACACGTGCTTGGTCATCTCGAAGCTCCGGGTGAATCCGCGCGAACCTAGCGCACGCCCGGCAACTCGCACGTCGCCGTTGAACGATGAAACAATAGGTCAATCATCACTGGATCCGTGACAATTCGGCCCGACCGCGCCGTCCGGGTAGGGGCGTATGCGATCGGCTGGATCGGGGTCGCTGCCGAGGTCGGAGAGACTGCTGTCCGAGGGAGGTTGCAGATCTTGGAGAGACGGCTGTCCAGGGGTCGCTGCAGTTCTTGGAGAGACTGCTGTCCGGGGGTCGCTGCAGTTCTTGGAGAGACAGCTGTCCGGTGGTCGCTGCAGTTCTTGGAGAGACTGCTACCCACGGCTGAAAGCCGTGGGCATCCGTCGGAACGCGTGCTGGCTGTCGTCGATCCGATGCTGGCTCGCGAGGGGCTTAAAGCCCCTCGCTGCGTCTCGCGGCTTGCAGCGTCTCGCGGCTTGCAGCGTCTCTCGGCTTGCTGCGTCTCGAGGATCGGGTTCAGGCTTCGGCGCGGATCTCGACCGGTGCCGGTGGGGCCTTGGGCACGGGCCGGGAGATCGCGGGGCGCGAGCGGACGCGGAGGTCGTCGACGACGCGGGCGCCGTAACCGGTCACGGTGCGGGCGAGCACGGAGAGGTCGAGGGTGCTCGTGAGCGTGTCGGCAAGACCGAAAGGAAACATCGAGAGGATCGAGCCCCGCGAGTATTCGAGCATCCAGGCGTGGTCGGGGATGCGGTAGCCCTTCGCGACCTTGCCGACGAGGTGGTGCACCTCGCCCGGGAGCAGGACCTCGCGATCGGTCGCGCCCTCCTCGTAGCCCCACATCTCACCGTCGAGCAGGTAGTCCCAGACCTCGGTCGAGTAGCGGCCCGAGTGGCCCTCGGTGCCGATCGGCGTGCCGAAGATCGTCAGATACTCGGTGAGCGAGGCGTGGAGGAAGGTCATCTGACCCATCGCGCCGCCGGCGTTGTTGAAGATCCACTGGCGCTCGCCGATGTAGACCCGGCCCGGATAGGCATGGTCGAGCTCCGCGACGAGGCGGTCGAAGACCTGCTCGCGCGGGCCGCCGACGACGCGGCGGACGATGGTGTGGAGGACCTCGGGATCGAAGACGTAGGACATGGGCTCTTACCTTTCGTCTCCGTCCACAGCACCCTTGGGGGCTAACGACTCGCGGAGAGTGTTTCGAACATAACGAGTGTTATATAAACCGCCACCGAAATTCGCCAATCATTTCGACAATACACCGATCCCGATCCCCGATGTAGGCGATGTGCGCACCCGATGGGATCGATCAGAGCGCGCCCTTCGCCCGCATGCGGTCGAGCACGGCATCGCGGATCGCCGGGTCGACCGTCTCCGGGTTGCCGCAGTCGAGAGGCGGCTCGGGGTCGTATTCGATGCCGAGCTGGATTCGTCCGGCGAGCTCCTCGCCGTAGCGCTCGACGGTCAGCGCGAGCGCGAGGTCGATGCCCGCCGCGACGCCGGCGGCGGTCGCGTACTTCCCGTCTCGGACCCAGCGCTTCGCGGTGGGGATCGCGCCGTAGCCACGCAGGCGCTCGCGCACCGCCCAATGCGTGTTCGCCGACCGATCGCGGAGGAGCCCAGCCGCGCCGAGCAGGAGCGCGCCGGTGCAGACCGACGCGGTGAGCTCGGTCGTGCGGTCGATCGCGCGGATCCATGCGAGCGTGCGCTCGTCCTTCTCGAGCGCGCGGGTGCCGAAGCCGCCCGGTACGACGAGGACATCGGCGCGATCGACCTCGTCCATGCCCGCGTCGGCGACGAGGCCGAGGAAGCCGTTGTCGGTCCGCACCGATCCTCGGGCGGCGGCGACGAATCGCACGCGCGCGTCGGGCCAACGCGCGAGCACTTCGTACGGGCCGACGATGTCGAGCGCGGTGATGCGATCGAAGACGAAGAGCGCGATGTCCATGGTTCCTCCGTTCTGGGCCGAGTCAGGCGCGCCCGAAGCGCGCGCGGTATTCGCGGGGCGAGAGCCCGATGTGTGCGTGCAGCTGCCGGTGAAGCGACTTCGGGGTGCGTAGGCCCGATCGGATCGCGACCTCGTCGACCGAGAGCGCGGTCGTCTCGAGCAGCCGTCGCGCGGCGTCGAGCCGCAACGACGCGACGAACGCCGCGGGCGTCGCGCCGGTCTCCGCGTGGAAGACGCGGCTGAAATGCCGAGGGCTCATCCCGACCCGCTTCGCGAGCGAGGCGAGGTCGGTCGGCGCCTCCGGATGCTCGACGAGCTCGGCCTGGAGCGCGCGCAGCGGCGCACGTTCGGCGGACTGTGCTCGGAGCGGCGCGCTGAACTGCGATTGTCCACCCGCGCGACGCACGAAGACGACGAGCGTGCGCGCCACCGCGCTCGCGAGTTCGGGGCCGTGGTCTTCCTCGACGAGGGCGAGCGCGAGGTCGATGCCCGCGGTCACGCCGGCCGAGGTGTAGCGGCTCCCATCGCGGACGAAGATCGGATCGGCGTCCACCTCGACCGACGGGAACCGCTGCGCGAAGGCCTCGCAGAACGTCCAGTGCGTCGTCGCCCGACGTCCGTCGAGCAGACCGGCCGACGCGAGGACGAAGGCGCCGGTGCAGACGCTCGCGACGCGGCGAGCGCGCGGCGCGAGCGCAGCGATCCGCGCGACGACGCGAGGCTGCGTGGAGGCGAGCCGTGCGCCGCGTCCGCCGGCGATCAGGAGCGTGTCGATCGATCGCGGCAGAGCGCCGAGCGAATGCGTCGCGACGACCGAGATCCCGCTCTCTTGGGCCACGGGTCCCCTGACGGTCGACGCGACGACGAGCGCGTAGCGCTCCGCCCGAGATCGCTTCGCGTCGAGCGCGTCGTTCGCGGCGGCGAAGACGTCGAGCGGGCCGACGAGGTCGAGCGCGGTGCCGTGCTGGAAGGTGACGAGGACGATCGTCCGGGGCATGACGCCATCGTTCTCCGCCGGGCGCGATGGCACAAGGACGGTGATCGGACGATTCGTGCCACAGGTGACGTCGCCGCGTTCAGGCCTTCTCGAAGGGCCCGAGTCCGACGAGGACCCCGCTCGGCTCGACGGGCGTCAGGTACGCCGAGCCTCCGTGGGCCTCGGCGATCCGCCTCACGAGGTGCAGCCCGAGTCCGACGCCGCGGCGCTCGTCGTAGTCCTTGCCCGCGCCGCGTACGAACGGCTCGAAGATCCGCTCGCGGTCGGACGCGATCACGCCTTCCCCGTCGTCTTCGACCTCGAGACGCGCGTCCGCGCGTACGCGGACGACGACGTTCGGGCCGCCGTGCTTGTCCGCGTTGTCGAGGAGCACCGCGAGCGCTCGGGCGACGAGCGCGGGGTCGCCTTCGACGAAGCAGGTCGGTGATTCGGCCTCGAGGGCGTAGCTGCGTTCGGTCGAGCGTTCGCTCGCGCGGACGACCGCCTCGCGGGCGAGCTCGACGAGGTCGAGCCGCTTGCGGGTCAGCGCGCCCGCGTCGAGACGCGCACCTGCGAGCAACGTGCCGACGAGTCCGTCGATCGCCTCGATCTCGCTCTCGGCGTCGGCGAGCGTCCGGGGATCCGCGCCGCGATCCCGACCGAGCTCGAGCACGAGTCGGAGCCGGGCGAGCGGCGTGCGCAACTCGTGGCTGACCGCGGCCATCAACTCGCGCTGCCCGCGGATCTGGGCGTCGATCCGGTCGGCCATCGCGTCGAACGCGTCGCCGAGCTCGCGGACCTCGGCGGGAGATCGACGATGTACGCGGGCGCGCACCGAGAAGTCGCCCTCGCCGAACGAACGCACGATCGACGCGAGTCGGACGATCGGGAAGGCGATGAAGCCGGACACGAGCCCGGCGAGCGCCCAGAGCAGCAGGAAGACGAGCCCGAACGCGAGCACCCGGGCGAACGGACGCTCGGACGCGATCGGCCCGAGCAGCCGATCGATCGCCGCGACGCTCCCGATCGCGAGGCCGATCGACACGCCGAACGCGCCGAACAGTCGCTTGCGGAGCCCGCGGCGCATCCGCCACCAGGCCTTGCGCTCGTGGCGGGGGAAAGGCGGCATGCCGCGCGGTCCGTGACCGTGTCCGTGAGGGCCGTGAGGCCAGGGTCCACGCCCGCGCCCGCCGCGTCCGAACCGACGTCGTTCGTCGCGACGGTCGGTCCAGCGATCGCCCGGTCGATCGGAGTCGCGCGTGGGCCGTCTGTCGCCGGGTCGATCGGATTCGCTCACACGCCGTCCTTCACGAGCTGGTAGCCGACGCCGCGCACGGTGCGCAGGTAGCGGGGGGATTTCGCGTCGTCGCCGAGCTTGTGACGGAGCTTCGCGACGTGGACGTCGACCGTTCGGTCGCCGACCGTCTCGCCACGGCCCGCGAGTTCCATCATCGCGTCCCGTGGCACGACCCGGCCGGCGCGTCGCGCCAGCACCAGAAGGAGGTCGAACTCCAGACCGGTGAGGTCGATCTCGCGTTCGTCGACCCGCACCGTGCGCGCCTCGACGTCGATCGCGATCGGGCCGATGCGCAGCCGCTCGTTCACCGCCTCGGGCGCGGCGCGCCGCAGCACCGCACGCATGCGCGCGAGCAGCTCTCGCGGTGAGAACGGCTTCGGGAGGTAGTCGTCGGCGCCGAGTTCGAGGCCGACGACGCGATCCGACTCGTCGCCGCGCGCGGTGAGCATCAGCAGCGGGAGTCGGCTCGTGCTGCGGATCGTGCGGCAGACGTCGAGTCCGTCGCCGTCCGGGAGACCGAGATCGAGCAGCACCACGTCGAACGCGCCGGTCTTCAGCGCGGCGAGCCCGGATCGTCCGTCGCGCGCGATCTGGACCGACACGCCGTGCCCCGCGAGGAACTCGACGAGCAGCGCGGCGAGCTTCGCATCGTCCTCGATCAAGAGCGCGGCCACGGTCATCGGCGCATCCTATCCGCGTCGGTCAGCAGCCGCGACCGCGGAAGCCGTGGTGGTGACG
>Ga0075163_10009486_pt1 | contig 12778 bp, 12 predicted proteins | sample JI1023141ADNA_FD_71478 | JGI IMG/M metagenome (GOLD analysis project Ga0075163, IMG submission 71478) | Wastewater effluent complex algal communities from Wisconsin, to seasonally profile nutrient transformation and Carbon sequestration -... | ecosystem: Engineered > WWTP > Effluent > Algae...
TTGCCCTTGGGATTTTTGTAAAGCTGGATCGATCCAACAATAAGACCGATCGTCCCGACAAACGTAAACGGCAACGTGCTCACGAACGTACGCGACGCGCCGATGACCATCTTCGTCAGCGTCGGCAAAGCGTCTTTCGCGCCAAACTCCGCGAACATGCCTTCGAAGGCCGGAATGACGAAGGTCATCAGCACGAAGATGACGATGATCATGATGATGATGACGGCGATCGGGTACGTCATCGCGCCGCGTACCTGACGCGCGAGCTTGACGCGCTTCTCGATGTACACAGCGAGGCGGTTCAAGATCGTGTCGAGGATGCCGCCGACCTCGCCGGCCTGGACGAGGTTCGTGTACAGCTCGTCGAATATCTTCGGGTGACGCCGAAGCGCATCGCTAAACGTCGCGCCCTGCTCAACCGTATTCTTGATGTCGCGCAGCGCGACCTGAAAGCGCGGGTTCGGCTCCTGGTTGCCGAGGATCTCGAGACACTGCACCAAGGGCAAACCAGCGTCGATCATCGTCGCGAACTGGCGCGTAAACTTGACGAGATCCTTCGAATCAACGCCCGAACCAAACTGGATCGAAGAGAGCTGAATTCCCTTCTTCTTGACGCTCACCTTGGTGGGGTTGAGGTTCTGCGCGCGAAGACGCGTCTGCACCGCAGCTTCGTTGTCCGCCTCCATCACGCCCTTGCGAACGTCACCTGCTCGCCCGCGGGCTTCCCACACAAACTCGGCCATAATGCTGCCCAGCGCTCCCACATCGCAGAATAAAGGTCGAGCGCGGTCCGGGTCAAAGTCACAACAACGATCTTCCGCGACATCGGTCGAAAAACAGACGGTCATGACCTCCGCCAAAAACAAGGCCAACGTAGCGACGTCGTGAGCACAGCGTTTTCAACGGCAAAAGCAGCCCCAAACGGGCTCGTTGACCTATCGGAAGCGGCGCGCGTTGTCGTCCACGAGCACGCTGCCGCACCAGCCGCCTCGTTAGCCGCAGCGCTACGTCAAGCCGACGGGCAGTTCCGCTTCGGCGCTGGCTCCGCAGGGACACTCTTTGGTGAACCAGGCGCGAACCCAACGTCCATCGAGACGCCATTTGATCTCGCTTCGGTTACCAAACCCATCATCGCTCTCGTGATGGCGCGCCTCGAGCGCGCAAAGCGGATCGACCGAAGAATGGCGCTCAAAGACGTGCTGCCCGAGCTTGCCAAAACAGCGTCTGCGGATGTCCCGCTCGACCTCTTCGCAGCACATCGCGCAGGCCTCGAAGCACACGGCCCGCTCTACGCGCCCCTCACGCGCGGCGAGCGTGTCGATGCATCTGCCGCGCTTCTTACGGCTGCAAACGCGCGACGCGCAGAATGTGTTGGTGCCGCTCCGCGAGAAGGGTTTGCCCCCGTCTACAGCGACCTCGGCTATCTGCTCCTGGGTGCCGCGATCACACGCATTGCAGGCGAGCTGGATGAGGTCGTGGCTCAGGAGATCGCCACGCCGCTCGGCATCTCCATCGGCTCCGCGCGCCAGAAGCGGCTCCGCGATGCGTCGTTTGATGAGGCCGTCGCGCCAACGGAAATCGTCCCGTTTCGTGGAGGCGTCGTACGAGGCGTCGTGCACGACGAAAACGCCTTCGCCATCTCGGGGCACGGCACCTCCGGCCATGCGGGCCTGTTTGGTTCGGCGCTGGACATCATGCGCCTCGGCGTCGCAGTGCTCAAAACGCTCGCTGGTGAACAACAAGACTGGCTACGCCAAGAGGACCTCGCGCCTCTTGTTCGTCCAAGACCACAAGGAACACTGCTCGCCGGATTTGATTCGCGGAGCGGCGATGAGCCAAGCTCTGGCGCACGCCTCGGTCCTCGCACGTTTGGTCACCTCGGCTTCACAGGCACGAGCCTCTGGATCGACCCGGAAGCAGGCTTCGTCGGCGTGCTCCTCTCCAACCGCGTCCATCCGCTGCGAACGTCACTCGCGATACGGCGCGCAAGACCGCACGCGTATGACTGCATGTTCGATGCGATGACGCGCTGACGCGACGACGCGTTCGTGCAGGCTTCTCTGCCATCGATAACGAATCGGGATACACTCGCGCCGTGTCGCAAGGCGCCCCGCCCGATGTCACCACGAAGCCCGCGCCAGTCGTACGCACCGAAAAGACCTCCGTGGCGCGCGTAGCGCCGCGAAAGCCTGCCCATCAGAGCTACAGGTTTGTCCGGGCTTATTACACGACCTTCGTCGTCCTCGGCAGCTACCTCTCGTTCTTCTTCATCGGTCGCGTCTTCGGACCTGCCTGGATGGACGGCCGGCTCGCGGATCTGCACACGCGCAACGCGCGCCGCGTGCTCTCGACCATCGTCGAACTTCAAGGGTTGTTCATCAAGGTCGGGCAGCTGCTCAGCATCATGGCGAACTTCCTGCCCGCGCAGTTCCGCTCGGGCCTGGAGGCGCTCCAAGATCAAGTCCCGCCACGACCCTACAACGAGATCATCGAGCGCATTGAGCGCGAGCTTGGCAAGCCCGTGGGCGAGCTGTTCGGGCGCTTCTGCGAGGAGCCCATCGCGAGCGCCTCGCTCGGTCAAGTCCATGAAGCTTGGTTAAAGGACGGCACGCACGTCGCGGTAAAAGTTCAGCATCGAAACATCGACGAGATCGTCCGCCTCGATCTCAAGACGATCCGCCGCATCATGCAGATCGTCGGCATGTTTGTCCCGGTACGCGGCCTCGACGCCTACTACCACCAGGTCCGCTCGATGATCGCCGAGGAGCTAGATTTCCAGCGCGAAGCCCAAAACATCACGCGCATCGCAGACAATTTTGTTCGCGATACGACTGTGCGGTTTCCTCGCCCGGTCGAGGGCTATTGCACGAGCCGCGTGATGACGACGAGCTTCTTGCCGGGCGTGAAGATCGGCGATGTCGTCTCGCTTGACGCCCGAGGGATCGATCGCAAGGCGCTCGCTCGAAAGGTCGTGCAGGTCTTCTGCCAGCAGATCTTTGTCGACGGCATCTACCACGCCGATCCGCATCCCGGGAACATGCTCGTCGCCGATGACGGCGCGCTCATTTTGCTCGATTTCGGTGCTGTAGCAGAGCTATCGCCGCAGATGCGCGAAGGCATCCCGGAGTTCCTCGAGGGCGTGATCCGGCGCGACACCGAGCAGCTCATCAAGGCCATGCGCAAGATGGGTTTTCTCTCGCGCGCCGACGCGCCTGACGTGAGCGAGAAGGTCATCGAGTTCTTCCACCAGCGCTTCCAAGACGAAGTGAAGCTCGACAGCTTCAACCTGAAAGACATCAAGCTCGATCCTCAAAAAGGCATCGAAAGCCTCGTGGATCTTCGCAAGATGAACATCGGGATGAAGGAGCTATCGGGCGCGTTTCATATCCCGCGCGATTGGGTGTTGCTCGAGCGCACGATCCTGCTGCTCACGGGTCTCTGCACGCAGCTCGATCCCGAACTCAACCCGATGGAGGTCATTCGGCCGTACCTCCAGGATTTTGTGCTCGGCAACCGCGACTGGGCGCAGATCGCTGTCGAAGCCGTGAAGGACATGGCCCTCAAGGCCATCACGCTGCCTGACGATCTTCGCAAGTTCCTCAACCGCGCAAACCGCGGCGAGTCCGAGATTCGCGTCAAGAACCTCGGCAGCGCGGCGGCCGTCGTCTACGCGGGCATTCGGCAGCTCATTTATGCGGCCATCGGCATCGCCGCAGGCTTCGCCGCACTAGAGCTTCATCTCGCAGGGCAGGCCTATCTAGCGCGGCAATGTTTGTACGGATCCGCCGTCGCGCTCGTGCTGCTCTTGGGGAGCATGCTGCTCACGCGAACGAAATGACGTTGACGATTGGCGCGGACGAACGGAAAAGACCCCGCATGGACAACGACGCGCGAGCCAAGCTAGAGGCCGAAAAGAACGCCGCGGAAGCCGAGGTGTTAAGGCTTCGTCAAGAACAAACGGCCCTCAAAGAAGCCGCGCAACTTGAGGACAGCAAGGTCGGAACGGCTGAACGCAGCAAGATCGCGGCGCTCGTCGCAGAGGCCCGAGCGAGGTTTGACCGCGCAAAAGCCGCGCTGCGAGCGTTTGACAAGACGGGCAAAGAGCACGCGCTCGTCGCAGAAGACGACGCGGTCCTCGGCACGATCGCCGTTTTAATTCCGCCGGGTACCTCGTTTGAAGCGCGCGAGGCGCTCATTGAAGAAGCTCTCTCAACGCCGCTCGAAGACGTCGCCGCAGAGCTTGGTGTCGTGCTCGCTGCCGCGCCCCTACGTTTCACACGCGAGCGGCCAGGCCGTGATGCCGAAGGACGAACCGTGCTCGATGTCGCGGGCCGCGTGGAAGGCGACAGGCTCGTGCCTTCCGTCAGCCGAGCATCCCGAAACCTGCGGCCGTAGCGCTCTGCTACTTCGCGTTCGCGCGCATCCGCTCGCGAATCGCCTGCGCGCGCGCCTTCGGATCGGGATGCGTCGAGAGCAGCTCCGGCACTGGCTGTGCGTCCAAGCTCTCCAAGAAATGAGCGAGCCCTTCAGGGCTCTTGTGGCACCGGTCGAGCAAATCCACGCCGAACGCGTCGGCCTCGTCTTCCATCGATCGGCTGTAGCTCAGTGAGTCGAGCCTTGATGCACCGGCAATGATCGTCGCCGTCACATCATTCAAATCGCCCACAACAAACGCAATCACGATCCCAAACGCTGCGTTGCGCACGAGCGAGCGCACGCCGTGTCGTTTTACCGCGTGCCCAAGCTCATGCGCGAGCACGCCGCGTAGCTCGTCGTCGTCGTCCTTCGCGCGCTCCAACAAGCCTGTCAGGACGAAGACCTCGCCGCCTGGCAACGCAAATGCGTTGACCTGTTCGTCTTTCAAAACCGTGATGCGTGGCGCGACGAGAATGCGTTTTTCTTCGTCCGTGAGGCCCGAACGCAGCTCCTCAAAGACGCGTTCAACGCGCGCCTTCTCCTCGTCTGTTGGGCCTGCTTTGGAAACGTCGTGGCCTGCGCGCATCGCCTCGCCAGCGGTCTTGCCGATCGTCTCGTCCACGCTTGATGGCAGTTGGTTGACGATGGTGGTGGCTGCACATCCGGCGCACCCGCGAGCGCCGAGAATAAGCAGGACAATCGCCAAGAGCACGATGCCAACCTCGCCAAGGATGCGACCTTTGCTATGGCCAAACCCCGGACTACCTGACGCGCCCTGCCCACTTCGTGCTTCCGCTTCAGACATGTCTCCGTTATACCGTGCCCGCTTCCTAAGAGCCCGCAGGGGGGCGTAGGCCCACTAGGCTGTTCTTCCCGAACCAAGGGGAAGGGTTTCGATGCAACACATCGTCAAATACGAGCCCACATTCTCGATGCTCCAGGTGAACCTCGCCCCCGGCGAGGTCATCGTCGCCGAGGCAGGATCGATGGTCGCGAGGTCAAGCAGCCTCGCGATGGAGGTCAAGCTAAACGCCGGCAAAAACGCCGGTTTCTTCGGCAAGATGAAGGCGTTCTTTATCGCCATCATCCGCAAGATCGTTGGAGGTGAAACCTTCTTCGTGAACCACTTCTCCAGCCCGGAAGGCGGCTGGGTTTGGCTCGCGCCTTCGCTCTCGGGCGGCATCAAGGCGATCCAACTCGCGAACACGTCGATGATCTTCAGCGCAGGCGCGTTTCTCGCAAGCTCTGGCGACATCGACCTGAAGATGCGCTGGGGTGGCCTGCGCGCGATGCTCGCGAAGGAGGGCGCGTTCTTCGTCGAAGGTTCCGGCAACGGCACCATCTTCGTGAACAGCTACGGCGCGATCGACGAGATTCAGTGCAACGGCACGTACATCGTCGACAACGGTCACATCGTTGGCTTCGACTCGTCGTTGAACTTCAAGATCAAAAGCGGTGGCGGCGGGATGCTCGGCTTCTTGGCATCTGGCGAAGGCATCGTTTGCGAGTTCCAGGGTCAAGGAAAGATCCTGATCCAATCGCGCAACACCAGCGCGCTCGTCGATTGGCTCACGCCGATGCTCCCGCCCTGAGGGAGCCGGGAAAACCCAAAGAGCTTTCCAACCGAACCAGGGAAGAACAGCGATGCAAGTCAACCTCCTCTATCGCCCGTCCCAATCGCTCGCGCAGTGCTGGCTCCAAAATGGTGAGTCGGTCGTCGCCGAGAGCGGCGCCATGGTCGGCATGTCGACCAACGTGCAGATGCAGACCCAATCCGGCGGTCTGATGAAGGGCCTCAAGCGGCTCTTCGGTGGTGAGTCCTTCTTCCGCAACACGTTCACAGCGAACGGCGGACAAGGCGAGATCCTCTTCGCGACGCCGCTTTGTGGTGACATGGCGGTGCTCGAAGCAGGTCAGAAACAGTGGTGTATCCAGAACAGCGCCTACGTCGCGTCGAGCCCTTCTGTCGACGTGAAGACGAAGACGGGCGGCGTCAAAGGCATGTTCTCGGGCGCGGGCCTCTTCATGCTGGAAACACAGGGCATGGGCCAGGTCATTATCGGCACCTTCGGCGCGATCGAAGCTGTGCAGGTCGACGGCAGCATGGTGATCGACACGGGGCATCTCGCCGCGTGGGAGTCGACGCTGCAGTACAAACTCGGCAAGAGTGGATCTGGATGGGTCGCCTCGTGGCTTTCGGGCGAAGGCTTCGCTTGCCATTTCCAGGGCCAAGGCACCGTGTATCTGCAGTCGCGTAACGCTGCGGAGTACGGATCGACGATCGGCAGGATGTTGCCTGCGCGCGAGCAGTGAGCTGAGGAGACGACCGTGCGACACGAGATAAGGCACAACCCCGACTTCGGCATCGTTCAAGTCACCTTCGATCAGCCTGGTGAACAGATCATCACCGAGAGCGGTGCGATGGTCGCTCGCGACACAGGCGTCGAGATGAAGACCGCCTTGCAAGGCGGCCTCGGCGGCGCGCTCAAGCGCAAGCTTCTTGGCGGCGAGAGCCTCTTTCAAAACACGTTCACGTCGACCGCGCCCGGACAAACCATGTGGTTTGCCCCCGCGCCTGAAGGCGCGATCGTGTGCATCACGATGCAGCCTGGGATGGAGTTGTTCCTCCAATCAGGCGCGTACCTCGCCTCGACGCCGGGCATCACGCTCGACACGAAATGGCAAGGAGCAAAGGGCTTTTTCTCCGGCGGCATGTTCTTAATCCGCGCGTATGGCCAGGGTTTCCTCTGGTTCAACTGCTACGGCGGCGCCCATGTGCTCGACATCGGCCAGCAGTATTACGGCTACATCTGCGACAACACGCATATGGTCGCGTTTACGCAGGGTCTTCAATACAACGTCACCAAGGTCGGCGGCTTGAAGAGCCTCTTCCTTGGTGGTGAAGGCCTGGTCTGCAATTTCCAGGGACAAGGCCGTCTCTGGCTGCAAACGCGTAACCCAAGCTCGCTCGCTTCGTTCCTCCAACCGTTCCGCCCGGTCAAAGCCAAGTCGAGCGGTTGAGCGTTCGTGAGCGTTCGTCTTCCCCCAACCTCCCGAAGAACGTTGCGTTCGGCAACGATCCCTCGGTAAAGTACCCCCAGTCCGCCGAGCCATGCCTCGGGGCAACTCGTCTATGTGGAAGCTAACGATCGAGGACGACGAGGGGAAGCAGACCGTACTCCCTCTCGCCCAGGACGAGTACGGGCTCGGACGTGGCGAGGGGAACTCGATTCGCCTGACCGACCGCAACGTCTCGCGTAACCACGCGCAGATAAAGCGCGACGGTCAGGCTTGGACGATCCGCGACCTATCGAGTTACAACGGCACCTTCGTCAATGGCGTGCGTGTTGTCGGCGATCAGGTGATGAACGGCGGCGATGTCGTACAGCTCGGCGATTATCGCATCGAGCTTGTCGATGAGTCGAAGGTCGCGCCGGTCGTAGACCCCTCTGGACAACAAGGCGCGCTCGCACAGGTCCCCGTACACCAAAGGCCCAACCGGCTGGTGGTGGTTGTCGGGCCAAACCCTGGCGCAGAGTATCCGCTCGACCGCGAGCACTTCACGATTGGTCGCGCTGAAGAAGCGACAATCAGCGTGAACCACAGCTCGGTCAGCCGTCTGCATGCAGAGCTGATCGCGCTTGGAAACGGCCGCTTCGAGATCATCGACAAAGGAAGCGCGAACGGCATTCGCATCAACGGCGTCGAGCTGAAGCGAGGCATCCTCGAAGCGGGCGATGCGCTCGAGCTGGGTGATGTTCGTCTTCGGTTTGTCGGTGCAGGCAAGATCTTCCGCGCAGGCATGGGCCTCGGCGCGGATGGTCAAGGCATGCGCCCGATGGGCGGCTTCGACAACGTCGCTACTTCGGGCGGCGGACAAAAACTTTCGTCGGGACCGAGCGTCGGCAAGCTCATCGCCATCGGCGCTATCGTCGGCATCATCGTGATTGGCGTCATCATCGCGCTCACGCGACAGCCCACCGCGACCACGACGACGGATGCGCCCGTCGGTGAGATGACGCCGTTTGACTCGCAGGTCATCAAGGAAGCGCAAGACCTCGTCGCCGCGAAAGACTTCGAGCGCGCGCACACGAAGCTCGCAGCGATCAACGACAACTCCCCTGCGCGTGACAGCCAAGCCTTCAAGGACATCGAGTCCAAGTGGGCCGATTGGATGTTCAGCAAGGTCGAGCAGCTTCAAGACGTCTCCGAGAAGAAGCGCTCTCTGCAAGAGATCACGAAGGCGCAAAGCGTCAGCGCAGATCAACGCAAGAAGGCCGCGGACATGCTCCAGACGCTCGCCGGACCGGAGCCAACGGCCCCGCCAAACCCAGGCGGCGGGACGTTTGTCCCCGCAAACCCTGGTGGTGGAACGTTCAACCCAACAGGAGGCGGGACGACGGGCGGCGCAGCCACCACGACGACCGCAAAACCTGTTGATACGAGCACGCCGACTGCGCCCACTGCGCCTCCGCCTCCAGGTCAACTCGACGAGGCCGCGATGCGCAAAGGCATCGAAGGCAAAGTTTGGTCAGGCAAAGCGAGCGAGCAGGAGATCCGGTTGCTCATCGCCATCTGCCGCCACCAACGCGACTCGGCCTGCAAAGACCGCGCAAACGCGATGCTCAAGCAGAAGCTCGGCAACTAAGCCCGAGTTGATCGGAGCCCCCTGCCATGAGCGAACACGCTCCCGCGCCGCCCCCACGTGAAGGCGCGGACGTGCAGGACAAACCGACAGTCGTCGGGACAAACGGCCTCAAATCGTCTGCGCTCTTGGCGCTGCTCACGCTCGTCGCGCTCGTAGCGCTTCCGTATCGCATCCCAGGGCTCGCTCGGCTTCGCCTGCTCACGCCACTGCCGGAAGGCGCAGGGCTCGTCGCCGTGAGCCCGCAAGCGGCCCCTGCCCCGTCTGTCGGCGAGGCCGCGCTCGTCGTCGAAACAACCGAACAAGCAGAGCTACGTCAACCCGAAGAGGTCGCACTCCCGCCTGCTGCGGTCGAAGCGCTCGCTTCGTCCGCGCCGAGCGAAAAAAGCAAAGCGCCGCGCTCGATTGAAGACCCGGGAGGACACGCGATGGATGCGTTCTACGCGCATCTCGCCGCGGTTGAGCGCAAAGAGGCGAAGTCCATCGCGCGTGTCACGTACTTCGGCGACTCCATCGTCGCGAGCGATTTTGTTACGGCGACCTTGCGACGAAAGCTTCAACGTCGCTTCGGCGACGCTGGCCATGGCTTCATGCTCATGGCGAACGCATGGCCGGGGTATTTTCACAACGACGTCGTTCGCTTTGCAGCGCCGGGATGGCAGGTGAGCCGCGTCGTCGGTCCCTTCGCCAAGGACGGCTTCTATGGCCTCGGTGGAGTGTCGTTCAACGCGCAAGGCAAAGGCGCGTTCTCGCGCTTCTCAACGACCAAGACGGGCACGTTTGGCCGCGCTGTCTCGCGCTTCTCGCTCTCTTACCTCGAGCATGAGCAAGGCGGCACGATGACCATCAGCATCGACCGCATCGAACGGGAAACCATCAACACGATAGCCAACGCGCCCGCAACCAAGGTGCGCACGTACGAAGTGCCCGACGGCGAGCACGAGCTTGAAGTCCGCGCAGAAGGCCCCGGCGTGCGCACGTTTGGCGTGGTGATGGAGAGGGACGTGCCAGGCGCCGTGCTCGACGCGATCGGCATCCAGGGTTGTCGTATTCGTTTCCTCGACAAGAGCGACGACGCGCATTTCGCCGAGCAGCTCCGCACGCGTGATCCGTCTCTGACCGTCTTTCAATACGGCATGAACGAGAGCGAAGACGGCGAGCTTTACCCACTTGATCAATACGAAGCGACGATGAAGGCCGTGCTTGTGCAGGTACGTGCAGCGCTCCCCGCGTCGTCGTGTTTGCTCGTGGGGCCGATGGATCGCGCAGACAAAAAGGGCTCAGGCTACTCAAGCCGCCCCGTCGTGCCGAAGCTCGCGGCGATTCAACGCAAGGTCGCCGGTGAAGTCGGCTGCGGATATTGGGACACGTTCGGCGCGATGGGCGGCCTCGGCTCAATGGGCATCTGGGTGCAACGCGGTCTCGGCGGAGCCGATCTCGCGCATCCGTCGAGCGCAGGGGCTGAGGTGCTCGGAGGATGGATCTACCTCGCGTTGATGGAAGGCTACGAAGCCTATCGAGCAAAACCACAGAGCGGAAAACCCTGACGTTGCTCGAGTTAAGGTTTGTCGCATCAAACCTAGGTAGAACGGCTGCTGCTGGGGCCGCTCGCGGGGTATTGACCGGAGCCGCCGCGCGTCGGGATCTCTAACCATTTGATCGCGACGACACGCAACCCGCGTCCTGGGACGTTCTCCATCTCGACATGGCTCATCATGCGCGCGACCGCGCCGAGCCCGACGCCGAGGCCTTGGCCGATGCGGCGCTGCGTCCCGGGCTCAAGACGACGCCCCTCCGAATATCCGTCTTCCATGACGCTCGCTGGGTCCGCGATACCCGGACCTGCGTCCTCCACCGTGATGCGCATGCCGACACGCGGTTCAACCACAGCGGAGAGAATCAACACGCCTTCGCCGGCAAACTTTGCAACGTTAGAGACCAACTCCGCGATGCAGATCGCGACCTCGCCTTGGGCCTTGGCATCGAAGCCAATCGTCGCCGCAAAACGACGGCCTTCTGCCGCGCACCAAAAGCGATCGTGCTCGCTGCGAATGTCGAAGGAGGCAGGTGGGAGCGTAGGCGCCACGTCCTTCGACATCAGCGGACCGAATAACGTACGAACAAGACAGTCGCGTCGTCGTGCGATTTGCGATGCACATCAACGATGTTCTTCGCGATCGCAGATGCGCTCTGGCTCTTGACTGAATCGATATCGAAGCTGCCGGAAATGCCGTCGGTGTAGAGGGCAAACATGTCGCCCTCGACGAGCCCGTAGCGGAAAATGCGCACGGTCCGAATGCCGCGACCAAGGACGCCGCGCGCTGGGAGAGGTTGGATTTTCTCCTTCGCCCACGAACGAAGCGCGACGTTGCCGACGCCGCCGACATCCAGCATCGCTGTCTCGACATCCACACGCGCGATCATGACCGCGGCGCCACGTGTGCTCGCGACAGCCCTGTCGGCGCCGCGCAGAAGCATCTCGATGGGCTCATCGGCGTGCTCCTCGGCATACTTGCAAAGCGCGTCTGCCGCGAGCGCGGCAAGAGGGCCGTGGCCGAGGCCATCGACCACGACAAGAAGTGTCCGAGGACCTCGCTCTACGACGAGAAACATGTCCCCAGACACGGTCTCCCCATCTGCGGGGCGGTTGGCCGTGCCTATGTCCACGTTTTACTCAGCGTACTTCCGGATGCGGACCGTGGTGCCGAGGCCCGGATGCGTGTCAAGTTCGAACTCATCCACGAGCCTTTTTGTGCCGCGAAGACCGGCGCCCATGCCCCACTTCGAACGGTAAGCGCCGCTCAAAATGAGGGCCGGATCAGGGATACCCGGGCCTTGATCACGCGCGACAACTTCGATCCCGCGTTTTCGACCCTCAATCCTGCGAATCCGAATTTCGCCCGTCCCTGCGTACTGAAAAATGTTGCGTGCAAGCTCGGAGACGGCAGTCGCCACCTTGGTCTGCACGACCTCAGAAAAACCGAGCTGCTTGGCCATGTCCTTGCCCAACGTTCGGGCTCGAACGATGTCGTGCTCCGCGCGAATGGGCACGCTGATGCCATCGGTCGGTCGAGACTCGATCGGCATCTCTTGCGGCGCTGAGGACGCATGCGGATGGTCTGTCGCGACCAACGCGAGCAAGCTCTTGCAGTTCTGGAGCTTCTCGGGCTCTTGCAAAAAGATATTGAGCCCAGGCCCAAGTTGCTGGACGAGCTGCGGAATGTCGGCGCGCGAGAGCACTTCGAGCCTGACATTCGCCCGCCTCGCTGCCGAAGACAGCAGCGAGCGGCTTGTCGGCTCCGACAAGTAGCGCCTCAAGATGGCGAGGATTTCCCCCGCGATCTCGTTCATCGATCGCGCCTCCTGCTCCTCCGCGGCTCAGCCAGAGAGACGGTTGTCACGCCTCCCCCTCTCCCTCGTCTCCATCAAGCTCTGACGGAAGCCCCTCAGGTTGGAGGGAATCGAGAAGCGAGAGCGCTCGATCAAGGTTCAACGCTGTGCGCACGCCGGGAAGCTCCATGCCCATCTCAACGAGCGTCATCGCGACGGCCGGCCGAAGCCCGCACACCACCGTCTCTACGCCCATCAAACGAGCCATGACCGCGAGGTCACGCAAGCTGCGCGTGATGTAGCTGTCGAGGACGTCGACACCCGAAACATCGACAACAAGTCCGCGCGCATCACCGCGTTCACACGCTGCCGCGACGTCTTGCTGGA
>Ga0075163_10009487_pt1 | contig 12778 bp, 9 predicted proteins | sample JI1023141ADNA_FD_71478 | JGI IMG/M metagenome (GOLD analysis project Ga0075163, IMG submission 71478) | Wastewater effluent complex algal communities from Wisconsin, to seasonally profile nutrient transformation and Carbon sequestration -... | ecosystem: Engineered > WWTP > Effluent > Algae...
TGGTGGCGCGAATCCCCTCGCTCGCCGCGGTGACGCGGGAGTACGCGCGCCGTCGCGGGCTCACGGTGGGTACGAAGACCGTGAACGCGCGCGTGCGCGGCGTCGACCCGTCGTTCGGCTTCATCCGCAACCACGTGCCCCAGCCCGGCGGCCGCTTTCTCAACGAGGAAGATGATCGGCAGAAGCGCCGCGTGATCTTCCTCGGCGAGGAACTGGCGCAGGATCTCTACGGCACGCAGAGCGTCGTCGGGCGCGAGCTGATGATCAACCAGTCCGTATTCACCGTGATCGGCGTGGCGCAGAAGAAGTCGATGATGGGCATGTACTCGGGACCCGACAAGACGCAGGCCGCGATCCCGGCGTCGACCTTCCTCGCCATGTACACGGACGCGACCGTCGACAACTTCGTCTACCTGCCCACGAGCCTCGAGACCGCGGACCTCGCGAAGTCCGAGATCTACCGGGTCCTCGGCGCCAAGTATCGTTTCGATCCAGAAGACCGCCGCGCTCTTTCGATCTGGGACACGCGCGAGAACCAGCGCATCACCGACAACATCGCCCTTGGCATCCAGATGTTCCTCGGCATCATCGGCGCGCTCACCCTCTTCGTGGGCGGCATGGGCGTCGCCAACATCATGTATGCGGTCGTGAAGGAACGCACGCGCGAGATCGGCATCAAGATGGCCCTCGGCGCCAAGGCCCGCCAGGTGATGGCGCCCTTCGTGATCGAGTCGCTGGTGATCACGGGCACAGGCGGCGTCCTCGGGACGCTGGTGTCGCTCTCGATCATCACGATCATCGGGATGCTTCCCCTCGACGGCGAGGCCTTCGAACTGATGGGGAAGCCCACGTTCTCGCCCGCCATCGCGCTCGCGACGTCGCTGATCCTGGGCGGAGTCGGGATGTTCGCCGGCTACTTCCCGGCCCGCCGCGCCGCGTCGATCAACCCCGCCGAGTCCTTGAGGTACGAGTGATGATTGAGATGAAGGCCATCCGCAAGGTCTACAGCACGGGGCGCATGGAGGTGGAGGCCCTGCGCGGGATCGACCTCACGATCGGTCGCAACGAGTACGTGTCGATCGTCGGTCCTTCGGGCTCCGGCAAGTCGACGCTCATGAATCTGATCGGTTGTCTCGACACGCCGAGTTCGGGGACCTACCTGCTCTCGGGCGACAACGTCGCCGGTCTCGACCGGAACCAGCTCGCCGAGGTCCGCAACAAGCGGATCGGCTTCGTGTTCCAAAGCTTCAACCTGCTTCCGTATGCGACCGCGCTCGAGAACGTGGCCCTGCCCCTGCTTTTCGCGGGCGTGCCCGACAAGAAGCGGAACGAGCGCGCGAAGGTGATGCTCGAGAAGGTTGGCCTCGGCGACCGCATGGACCACAAGCCCACCGAACTCTCGGGTGGTCAGATGCAGCGTGTCGCCATCGCCCGCGCCCTCGCCAACGAACCGGCGATCATCCTTGCCGACGAGCCGACGGGGAACCTCGACTCCGCCTCCGGCCACGCGATCGCCGACCTCTTCGGCGAACTCCACGCGGCTGGCCAGACCATCGTGATGATTACCCACGACAACGGTCTGGCGAAGATCGCGTCTCGCTCCGTCCACATCCGTGATGGCGCGATCGTCGACGACACCCGCGTCGCGGCCTGAGTCCGAAAGGGGGCGAAGCGCCCCCTTTGGAGACGCCGTGGTAGCTTCGAAGGGTGTCGGTAGTCTGGACCGGAGTTGTCGCCCGTCGCCTCTGCCGCAGGGGGGGGCTCGCCGTGGCTCTGCTTTGTTCCGCTCTCGCGGGCGGTTGCGCTCCGTCGGCTCGCGCCCCGCGGCTCGAGCGACCGAACATCATTCTCGTGTCCATCGACACTCTGCGTGCGGACCATGTGAATGCCTACGGCTACAAGGCGCGGCGGGTCAGCCCGAGTCTCGACGCCCTTGCCGCGGACGGGATGCTCTTCGAGTCGCACGTCGCGTCCGCCCCCTGGACGCTGCCCTCGCACGCGAGCCTGCTGACGTCGCTCTCGCCCTCGACCCACGGCGTCACGCCAAGCCTCATGGAGTTCGTGGCGCCGTCGGGAGCCCCGCCGGCGCTGTCCTCGTCCCGGGAGACTCTCGCCGAGACCCTGCGCGGGGCGGGGTGGTCCACCGCGGCCTTCACCGGCGGCGGTCCGATGGCGTCGGGGTTCGGGCTGGCCCAGGGCTTTGATGCCTACGATGAGTCACTCCTCGTGAAACTCTCGCCAGAGGACCAGGCCCCGGTTCAGGCCTGGATCTCATCCCAGACCCAGCCCTTCTTCCTCTTCCTGCACACGTTCGACGTTCACTCGCCCTACCTTCACCCCGACTTTCTGAAGGAAGTGGTCCCTCCGCAGGGCTTGTCCCGACTCACGGACGCCCTGGGCGCGCTGCGGCAGGGCTCGCCGGCTTTGATCGGCGAGGGGGAAGAGGTCGCCATCCTGAAGCGGGAGGGTCGATTCACGGCCCCGGTGTGCGAGGCGCTCTACGACGGCGCCATTCGTCATACCGATGCCTGGCTTGGGACGCTCTTCGACTGGCTGAAGGAGACCGGTCGCTATGACGACACGCTGATCGTCGTGACGAGCGACCACGGCGAGGCCTTCGGGGAGCGCGGCGCCGCCTTCTACAACGCGCACGGCTTCTCGGTCTTCGATGAGCTGGTGCTGGTGCCGCTCATCGTCAAGGCCCCGGGAGGGCAGAGCGCGGGGCGCCGTGTCCGGTCCGTTACGCGGGCGATAGACGTCATGCCCACGATTCTCGGCTTTGCCGGTGTCGCCGGCCCTTCGGAAATGGAGGGCCACGGCCTTGGGGTCGACGTCGCGTCCGCGCCCGCGGTGAGCGAGGCCGTGAATCAGTCGTACGAGATGAAGAGCGTGCGCGACGGGCGTTACAAGCTGATCGTCAGGATTCCCGAGGACCAGGTGCGGGCTCATGGTCGCGGGTACCTTCCGCCCCGGATGGCCGGATGGCTCTTCGACATGGAGGCCGACCCGCGCGAGGCCCGGGATCTGCTCCGCGGTGCGACCGGCTTCGAGCGCCTGCGCGCGTGGGTCACTCGCGCGCCCGATCCTGCGGAAACCGCCGAGCGCCTGTCCGCGGAACTGCGGGGCCTCGTTCGTTCGCAGAGCGGCGGCGTCGGCGCGGGTTCGATGGACGACGAGACGCGGGAACGCCTGCGCAGCCTCGGCTATGTGAAGTAGGTCTGCCCCGGCGCTTCAGGACGCGGAGGGCGGAGGACGTTCAGACCGCTTCTGGGATCCGGTGCCTCATCATGTGGCGGACGGTGCCGAGCCCGGCGCCCACGCCACAGCAGACGAAGTAGATGAGGTGGAGCGGGACGGAAACGAGCAGGAACAGCGGACCCCGTTGCTCCATGAAGAAGGCGTGGAACCTCCAGTTGAGTGCCACGACCAGCGCGGCCAGGAGGGCCGCCACGGCTAGGGCCCAGGGCCCGAGGAACAGGGAAGCGGGCACGAGGGCGCAGGCGACCCAGGTGAGGGCCGCACTCACCCGTTGGTCCATTGCGAGGTTCAAGGTCGAGGGGAGCGGCCCGTGGGCCAGCAGAAGTTCCGTCCAGGGGGCCGCCCGGTCGAGCGTGTCGGAGGCGATGACGCCGCGGAGCGTCCACCGCTTCAGGTGTGTCGCCTGAATCTCCGGGCGCAGAAGAATGAGGTGCCCCCGGGTGTGCAGTCGGAGGCCCAGCTCGATGTCTTCGATCGAGGGTCGGTCGAAGGCGCGGTCGAAGCCGCCGGCCTTCAAGAAGACCTCCCGCCGGATCGCGCCGCAGCCCGCCCAGAACGTGGACGCCGCGCCGCGGTTCCTTTGGTGAACGAAGTGGTGGGACAGGTTCTTGAACTGGGAGACGCGGCCCGGCTCGGAGGGCGTCGTGTCATAGGCTCCGAACACCGCGTCCGGTCTGGGGATGTCCTCGAAAGCCGCGGAGAAGCGCGCCAGCGTGTCCGTGTGCACACAGACGTCGGCGTCGACGAAGACCAGGATCTCTCCTCGCGCCACCGCGGCGCCGTGGTTGCGGGCAACACCCGGTCCGCAACGCTGCTCCATGCGGATAACGGTGGCTCCAGACGCCTCCGCCACGCGCGCGGTCGTGTCTGTCGACGCGTCGTCCACCACGATGATCTCGAGCGGGGGATAGGTCGAGCGGGCCAGACTCGACAGGCACTTTGCGAGACGTCCGGGGTCGTTCCTGACGGGGACGACGACGGAGATCACAAGATCACGAAGTGGCTCCAGGGCCGCGTCCCGCGCGCCGCGAAGCCACGAGGTTGTAGACGAAGGCGCCGCTCCAGGTGGCCAGGAAGGTGACGGCGAAGGCCCACGCGAAGCCCACGAGGCTGCCGAGGAACGTCACCCGGTACCCGTAGAAGTACTGGTTCAAGAGCACGAGGTGCGGACCCGGCCCGGGGCCGCCGCGCAGGACCAGCCAGTTCGTCGCGACGAAGAGACCGCCTCCGGCAATCAGTCCGGCCGCGACCGCGAGGGCGACCGCATTCACGGGCATGGGCGCGCTCTCGGCCATCCTGCGGAGTTCGTCGTTGTCTGTGGCCATTGGGCTCTCCCGATCTCACACGTCATCGAGCATCCGGCCGAGGTGAGCGCGTTGCGCCCGCGCTCTCAGCCAGCGCACGTAACCTAGCACGGTCGCGTTGCGAAGGGTGGCGAAGAGCCAGCCTGCGACGTAGCCGACCGCGGCGCCGTATGCGGCGCCGACGAGAACACCAGAGGCGCTCACGTGGTATCCCGGGAAGTAGATGGAGAGCAACCCGAGGGTCGGCCCGACCACCGTCCCGCCCTTGAGCACAAGGGCCAGGGTGGCCGCGGCAAGCCCGCCGCCCACCACCAGGGCTCCGGCCGCCCCGAGGGCCACGGGATCGATCTGGGCGAGGAGCATGCGGAGCGCCTGCCGCCCGAGGGTGTCGACCGACGCCGGGGATGATGTGCCTTCTTCGTGGTACTCCGCGTCGGCATTCACCGACCACAAATCGTTGGCCTCACCCCGGAGCGCGTTGCGAACCGCGTACAGCCCGGTGAGCATGGAGTGGTCCTGGTTGTTGTAACGGTGCAGCCCGTTGCGGCCGATGGTGCGGCAGTTCTCGAGGGTCTCCACGTAGGCCTTGAGCGTCTCGACGTAACCCGCGTAGTCCGAGTCGTACACGGGATAGGACTTGGGCACCCGGAAGACGCAGCCATCCGTGACGTCCGCGGCCCGGGCCAATCCGATGCGGTCGATCTCCCGCCGTGCAAGATCGACGAGGTCGGCGTCCGGGGTCTGCCACAACTCGTCGCCCTCGTTGCAGAAGTACTCGAGGCCGAGCGACGACTTCGCCGGGTCTGGAACCATGTCCGGACTCCAGTTCTTGAAGTTCTGGATGCGGGCCACGCGCACCGCGGGCTCATGGATGTAGATCCAGTTGTCCGGGAAGAGGTGGGGCTGGTCGACGATGAGGCAGACGGTCAGGAAGTCGCGATAGCGCAGGCCCTGGGCCGCTTCGAGCACCGCGTCTGGCGCGGGCGGATCGAGCCGCTGTACGAGATCCCGCAGCGGCAGACTAGAGATGAACTCCTCGCCCCGAACCGTCTCCAGGACGCCGTTCCGTCGCACGACGGCGGCCGTGATGCGCGACCCGACGCGCTCGAGGGACACCACTTCGCACTCGAGCCGGACCTCGCCTCCGCTCGTGCGCACCTTGTCGGCGACAGCGCGCCACATCATGCCGGGGCCGAGTCGCGGGTAGTCGAACTCCTCGATGAGGGTCTTGATGACCTTCCTGGACTTGAAGAAGAGGCGGATGATGACCGTGCGCAGGGAGAGGTCCTTGATCCGCTGCGCGGCCCACTCGGCCTTGAGCTCGGTGCAGGGGATTCCCCAGACCTTCTCGGTGTAGGTCTTGAAGAAGGTCTCGAACAGGCGGCGCCCGAAACGGTTGGTCACCCACTCCTCGAAGGTGTCCTCCCGCGGGTGGGGACGTACCTGCCACCGCACGTAGCTGATCAGGACGAGGATGGCCTCGCCCAGACCGAGGCCCCGCAGTGCGTCCCAGGCCTGAAGCGGGTACTGGAAGAAGCGCTGCCGGTAGAAGATTCGCGAGAGCCGGGGCCGCTTCAGGAACTCGGTGCCGAGAACCTCCTGCCAGATCCGGTTCACTTCCTCCGACTTCGTGAAGAAGCGGTGGCCGCCCATGTCGAAATGGAAGCCCTTGTAGCTGACGGTCCGGGCGATGCCGCCCACGAGGGGGTCCTTTTCGACCACGACGGGACGCCACCCGAGGCGGAGGGTCTCGAGGGCCGCAGTGAGACCGGCGGGTCCGCCGCCGAGAATGACGATAGTTCCAGGAGGCGCGGCCGATTCTTCGGACAAGACAGTGGACCCTAGCACAGCGCGCCTCTTGGCGAGCCGAGTCGGCGAGCTACTTCTCGGGGGCTCTCGTCGCTTCTTTCGCCTGGGCCTCGTCGGGCGACGACGCGCTCATGTCGAAGAGGAGCAGGGCGGACCGGTACCGGGCATCCCGACCCACCACTGAACCGAGAGGACTGAGCTTCTCGATCAGTTTGTCCAGCACCAGACGTGCGCGGGTCGCATCCCCGGGAATGTGCCCGACGATGACCCAGACGCGCCCTCGGCCCGCTGCTCCCTGTCGAATCGCCGGGAACTCGGACGGATCCTTCAACAGCGTCGGGGCCTTGATGGGATCGAAGGCGGCGAGGCCGAGCCGGGGCGCGTAGTACTCGAAGGGCGGAAAGGCGTCACCCGCCGTGACCAGCACGTCACCCGGTCGCACCAGTCGGGCAAGGTCCACGAGGAGCGGTTTGGGGTCTCCGTAGGCGGCGCCGCGCCAGGGCTGGTTCTTGTCGAGAGAGAAGGAACTCCATAGGAGACCGACGGTCACGAGCGCCCAGGTGACCCGCTCCGAGCGCTGCTTCCAGTCCTGGACGAACCAGGCGAGGCCGCTGGCGGCGATCAGAGACAGCACCGGCGCCGTGAAGAGAAGAAGCCGATTCACCAGCGGATAACTCCGGACGAACGAGGCGAACCACAGGAACGGGAACACGGAGAGAAGCGCCAGCAGGCGCCACGGGGAATGCCGTGCGAGCCACGCGGCTCCTGCGATCAAGGCGGCTGCGGCGACGCCGAGCGGCTTCAGGCCGGTGATCTGCGACAACAGCATGTCGAGGATGCGTTGGTACCAGGACGAGGGCGTCGAGGAGGTCCCGGGAATGGGCACGAACACGCCGCGCCAGGCCTGAAGGTAGTCGCTGGACGTCCCGCGTTGGTAGAAGGCGACGTAGAGCGCGGCGAAGGCGGCGACCCACACCGCCCCCAGGGCGCACCACAAGAGGGCCGCGCGACGATTTCCGTGGACCCACGTGCTGAGAAGGACGGAAAGGCCCAGACCTGCGAGCATGAAGATGACCGGGAAGGAGAAGGTCTGCAGGGCCATCCCCAAGACCACGGCGAGTGCCACGCGGGGCGCCTTCGCGGTCTCGCGGTCCGGATGGAGCATCGGTCCCGAGAAGAGGAGCAGGGCCAGCAGAGCCGCGAGGACATCGCTCCCGTAGGGCTTGACCTCGGCGGAGTAGTAGATGAGTTCCCAGTTGACCGCGATCATCGCCAGGGCCAGAAGGGCACTGGCGTCAGGCAGGTAGCGGCGGGCCACGATCCAGGTGAGCGGGAGCGTCGAGAGGCCGGTGACCAGGGCCACGGTTCGGAGTCCCGCCTCGCCGTCTCCGAACAAGAGAGTCGCGGCTTTCACGCTCCAGAGCCAGCCGATCGGCGCGTACTGCTGGTAGTCGAGGGGGGCCAGCAGTTCTCGAAATGACCGGGACAGGATGTTGGACGCGATCATGGCCTCGTCGAGCCAGAGTCCGCGACCGGAGAGGAAGTTCCGGACACGGAGCGCGGCTCCCAGGAGGATCAGGCACAGGGCCGCCGCTTCCGTCGGCTGCAGGCCGGCCACCAAGCCCCCGCCGGAGCGGGTTTGTCTGGAGTTCGAAGGCTTCAATCGTCGCTCGCCTCGATCGTACCCGAGATAATCCCGAGAATGGGTTTCCCTGGCCTCGATCCCTTATCCTCGGCGCGGCCCATATGACATCGAATCGCGGGATGATCGCCGTGCCCATCCTCCTGGGTCTTGCCCTGCCGCTTCTCGCGCAGGGGCCGGATCTGGAGAAGCTGCGTTCGCTCCCCTACGTGAGCTGGAGCGCGGCTGGCGCTGATCCGAGCAAGACGGGGGTCACGGTCCATGACCGGTCGCGCACCTCGCCCGGGTACAACCTGTTCACCGATGATCAGTCCCGCGCCTTTCTCATGGACAACCGCGGTCGCGTCGTCCACCAGTGGAAGTTCCCGGCGCGCCGCCAATGCGAGTTCGCGCGCGTTCTCCCGGACGGCAGCGCCCTCGGGGAATGCGTGAACGAGGGCGTCTTCAAAGTGGATCGGAACTCGGCCGAGGTCTTCTCGTATCGTTCGTTCGTCCATCACGACGTCGAGCCGCTGGCGGATGGCGGTTTCGTCGTGCCCGATTGGGCGGGCTCGTTCGACTATCGAGGACGCAAGGTCCGATTCGAGCGCCTCACCTTCCTCAACCGGGAGGGCGTGGCCGTCGACCACTGGTCTCTCTGGGACCACTTCGACGAACTGCGCCGACTTCATCTCCCGTCGCCTCTCGATACCCCGGCCGCCTCGAACACTCGCAAGGAGGCCTGGGAGTACTACCACCTGAACTCGGTTCAGGAGCTTCCATCCACGCCCCTGGGCGCGGACCCTCGGTTTCGGCCCGGCAACCTCCTCGTGTCGTTTCGAAACGTGTCTCTGATCGCGATCCTGGATCGCGCGACGAAGACCATCCTGTGGTCGTGGGGCCCGGGGGTGCTCGACTACCAGCACATGCCCACCATGCTTCCGAACGGGAACATCCTCGTCTTCGACAACGGCACGAACCGAGGGTACTCGCGGGTCGTGGAACTGAATCCCCGGAACCGCACTCTCGTCTGGACCTATCCTTCGAAGGGGCAGCCGGGATTCTTCTCGAAGTGGCGGGGATCCGCCCAGCGTCTTGCCAACGGCAACACGCTGATCTGCGACTCCGACAACGGCCGCGTCTTCGAGGTCACGCGCGAAGGCGTCACGGTCTGGGAGTTCTGGAGTCCGTTCATCAATGCCCAGGGCAAGCGTCGCGGCATCTATCGCCTGCTCCGAGCAGAGATTCCAACCGTGCCGTTTGCGGTGGGCCCGCCGGTCCCGGTCGAACGCCTGAAGCCGCCGCGCTGAGGTTCTCCGCGGCCCTTTCGCCGTTGACGGGACAAGGCGAGTCCGGGCGTGCCGTTGCGGTGCTCGTGTCCGCGCCCGCGCCCGGACTTGGGCGGCCTCAATCGCGGCGGAAGGCGGCCCGAAGCGCGTTGATCTGGTTGCGTTCCGGTCGCCACTCGCCGAGCGCCACCAGCACCGACGCGTAGGCGGCGCAACCGAGAGTAAGTTTCCCGAGGACGAGCACTCCGGCGCCCGGGAGGCTGTGCGCGACGGCTGCGCACGCGAGCGTCGCCCATGCGATGCGTCGGGCGGCGCCCCAGGGGAACGGGATCTCCAGAAGCCGGAGTCCCGCGCTTAAAGAGCTGATGGCGGTGAGGGCCGCGATGCCGAGGGCGATGGATGCGGCGGCGAGGATTCCCCCTCGAGGCAAGGCGAGGGCGTAGGCGATGACTCCGAGAGCGACGAGACCGGTGAGCGGGGCCAGGATCGACCCCTGTTCGCCGACCGACGCGATCAGCGTGCGTCCGGCCACCGCGAGGATGCGGAACGCGATGGTCCACAGAAGAAGGGAGAGGACCGGCGCCGAGGCGCTGAACGCGGATCCGAGAAGGAACGGTGCGATGTCGTCACTGAGCACGGAGAGGCCGCACAGGACGGCGCCGTAGGCAAGCGCGCCCCGCACGAACAACTCCCCGGTGCGTTTCGCCTCGTCGCTTCGGCCCTGGCTCCTGGAGCGGACGAGCGACTGCAGCACGATTCCGTTCGAGGGCATGAAGAGCATGATGGCCGCGCCGCAGACCGCGTTCGCGCCGGCATAGAGGCCCACCGGGACGGCGGCGCCCACGAAGTACTTGACCGCCGGGAGGTCCAGGCTGTGGCTCAGGCGCAGGGCCACTTGAGCGCCCGCGAGCAGGCGGGTCTCCCCCCACAACTGCGGGAAGCTGACGCGATCGGCGCCGAACAGCGCGATCCCGCTGAACACGCGACCGATCGTGAGCTGTACCAGCGATCCTGTCGCAATGGCGAGGCACGCGCCGCGCGCGGACCAACCCTGCTCGAGGAAGAGTACGGCCGAACAGAGTTGGGCCACGCTGCCCCACAACAGCATGGCGGCGCTCATGGCAAAACGCCCCTGGGCCACGAGGATCCCCGAGTACACGGCGGCGGTCGCAGCGATCACGAGGTCGGCGGCCAGGATTCGCAGAAGGGGAGCGAGTTCCGGTTCGTGGAGCGCCGACGCGATCGGCCCCGCGCAAGCCCCGAGGGCGAGGGCGACGGTAGTGGCGAAGGCCGCCGTCATCCGGATCATCGCCGCGGCGTAACGGTGACCGGAGGCGCCGTCGGATACGAGACGCACAGTCGCGCCACCCGTGGCGAGGCCGATCGTGATGCCGACCCAGTTCGTGATCACGACCGCCACGGAGTAGCGCCCGTAGTCCGAGACCCCGAGGCGCCGGGTCAGGTAGGCCATCAGGGCCACACCGACCAGCAGGCCCGTCACACGCGCGGCGGTCTGCGTCAGGCTGCCGAGTGCAACCTGCGCCCGTGGACTCGCAGCCTGGACCGGGCGCATGATGAACGCGGGATGATAGCGGAAGGGATGCAGGCCCTGATGGGCGAGCGAACACGAGGCGGCCCGGCTCTGCGCGGGGATCATTCAGGCTCCCGGGGGACTCGCGATCGGCTCCCATTCTCGAATGGCCGCCAGGTCGACTAGCATCCGCGCGCTCAACTGTGCCTGATCTGTGCGTCGTCGTTTCGACCCGCAACCGCGGCGCCGCGGTCGTAGGCACTCTGCGTTCTCTGCTTGCGGAACCGGACCCGAAACTCGAAGTGGTGGTCATCGACCAGAGCGATGACGAGACCACCGGAGCCGCCATCCGCGAGGCCTTCGTGGACCCCCGCCTGCGCTACGAACGGTCCCCGCGCCGGGGGATCTCGGCTGGCCGCAACGAAGGCACGGCCTTGAGCCGGGCGCCGATCGTGGCCATGACGGACGACGACTGTGCGGCGGTTGCGGGCTTCGTCTGCAGGGTGAGGGACGCTTTCTCCGACCCCCGCGTCGCTCTCGTGTTCGGGAGCGTCCTGCCCGGCCCGCACGACCGGCGGCTCGGGCTCATTCCGGCCTGCTTGGTGAGGGAGCCGTATGTCGGCACCCGCCTTCGGGACAAGGTGAACCTCGATGGCATGGGGGCCTGCATGGCCTTCCGGCGAGACTTGTGGATCTCGCTCGAAGGATTCGACGAGTCGCTCGGCGCCGGATCGCCCCTCCTGGCCGGCGAGGAGACGGACTTCTGCCTTCGCTCCCTCCTTGCGGGCCGTACCGTGCTGCTGACGCCGCGGATCGAAGTCGTTCATCATGGGTTCCGTCCCATGGCGTCGGTCGGGGATCTGGTTCGTGGCTACTGGTTCGGAACGGGAGCCGTCTTCGTGAAACTCTTCCGATGCGGTCACGTGGCGGTGGGAGGTCTCGTGGTCCGTCTCGCCTGGCGTTCCCTCCTGGGCGCCTCGCCCGTGGCCCGGAGCCTGATGGGGGCCGCCACCCGCCGCGCCCGTCTGATCGCCTTCGGTCGTGGAGTTCTGGCGGGTTCCAGGCTCCCGGTCGACGCGTCTTCCGGCCACTTCAAGAGGGGCTAAGCCATGCGCGTCCTGGTGGATCACGGCTCGTCCATATGGAACCTCGGGGACGCCGCCATGCTCGACGGGGCGGTGCGCCGACTGCTCGCTCTGGCTCCAGACATCGAGGCCCACGTCCTCGCTGCTTCGAATCACGTCGCGCCGATCCTCGAGGCGCCCCGGGTCCATCGCGTGGAAGCTGCGGTTACCGGCCCCCTGTTCGGCGCCCCACGGGTCGTCCGGAGTCTGCATGGATCCACGGGCGGAAGCGCCCTTGGGAACACCGCGGCCTACTTCGCCCTCCTCGGCCTCCTGATGCGAGCGGCTCCTGCCCGGGTTCGGCTGGGGGATGGCCTCTGCCGACTCCGTGACTTCTGTGGCGACTACGAGGCGCTCCATCTCGTCGGCGGCGGCTACTTGAACGACGTCTTCCCTCGTGAGTTGTGGCGCAAGGTCGCGCTCATGAGAGCGTTCCAGCAGCGTCGTCGTCCCGTCGTGCTCACGGGGCAGCAGGTCGGTCCGTTCCGGTCGAGACTGACGGAGGGCTTCGCCGCTTCGGCCCTTCGCCCCGCCAGCCTGTTCGCGTTGCGCGAGTCCCGTGACTCCGTGGATCTGTGCGCCCGCTGGGGCATTCCGGCGGAGCGGCGGCCGGTGAGCGGCGACGATTCCTTCGGCCTTCAGGCCGCGGCCGCGCCCGAGGTGGAGGCCCTCCTCGCTCGCCACGGGCTGGCCCCCGGGCGGTTCATCGCGGTGAACGCGCGCGTCGACTTCTACGGATTTCGCGAGGCGCAGCTCGAACGATTCGCCCGACTGCTGCTCGAACTTTCGGACCGTCTCGACATCCCCCTCGCGTTCGTGCCGATCGCGGTGGGCGAGGGACT
>Ga0075163_10009488_pt1 | contig 12778 bp, 8 predicted proteins | sample JI1023141ADNA_FD_71478 | JGI IMG/M metagenome (GOLD analysis project Ga0075163, IMG submission 71478) | Wastewater effluent complex algal communities from Wisconsin, to seasonally profile nutrient transformation and Carbon sequestration -... | ecosystem: Engineered > WWTP > Effluent > Algae...
AGTTAAAGCTTCTTTGGCATTATCGGACGTGCCTTTAACTTTAGCAATTCCAAAATCCACTACTTTAACAACTCTTTCACCACGCATTCCAGCCTTAAACATTATGTTATCTGGTTTTAGATCTCTATGGACTATTTGGAAGTTATGAGCAACGTCTAAGGCTGCTGCAACTTGGTTCATAATATGAACTGTTTCATTTAAGTCTAGGCGAGGTTTTCTTTCTAAGTAATCTTTCATAGACTCGCCATCAATAAATTCCATTACCATAAATAACAGATCGCCGATTTTACCAAAGTCACTTACCCTAATAGCATTAACATGATCTATTGTAGCAGCAGCACGGGCTTCTCTTAAAAAGCGTTCTGTTACGCTTCTATCTGTTGCCATTTCTGGGTGAATGACTTTAATAGCCACATCATTACCAATAAAAATATGTTTGGCTTTAAATACTGCTCCCATTCCACCAATGCCAAGCAATTTTTCTATAGTATATTTTCCGTCTAACTCTTTGCCGACTAAACTTTTAATGTCCATTTCTTCCATAACTGCACTATCCCTAGGGCAGTTTTTCATTTCACCAGCAAAAAAGCTTCTACATTGGCCGCAATACTTCATCCCTAACACTCCTAACAAATCTGTTATTTATTATGTAATAGATCAAATCAAACTCAAAATTTTTCCTATAAATGAAGACGTTAAGGATAATACCTTTTTACATCAACTTCAAGACAACAATATACCTAGCTAATGAAATCTTTATTTGGTAAAAGCATTCTTACTTTTGCTATTAGAAATTTTATATAAATTGCAAAAGTCATTTTCTTAAACTTTTTGGAGATTTTTCTAATAAGCTTTATATTCTTTTATCGCTTTTATCGCTTTTATCGCTTTTATCGCTTATTGATATAGGCTAGTTTAATTTATAAAGAATCAAAAAAATCATTAAAGGCTTATTAACCTATTGAGGAGAAACAACATGTCTACAGGATACACAGAAAAAGAAGCAACCTCAGGAATAGATGCAGTATTACCAGAAATTGAATGTTGGCCAAATCAGTTTAAGGATTATGAAATTGAAATAGAAATCCCTGAGTTTACTTCTATTTGCCCTAAAACAGGACTACCTGACTTTGGTACAATTACAATTCGTTATCAACCTGACCAATATTGTGTGGAATTAAAATCTCTTAAGCAATATTTTTTAGAATATAGACACCTAGGTATTTTTTATGAAAATGTTATAAATCGGGTGTTAAATGATTTTGTTAAAGCCTGTCAGCCAGTTTGGGCAGAAGTAATTGGTGAATTTACTCCTAGAGGGGGAATTCGTTCAAAGGCTAAGGCACGTTATCCTAGAGCATAATTTGAGTAAAAATCTAAGTATTAGCATAATTTGAATAAAATTTAAGTTATCTTAAATTGTGCTAACAAAGGTTGTTTGAGAAAAACTTTTCAGCTAGTATGGCAATTTCCTAACGGTAACATATTAATCTTAAAGCAAATAAAATAATTTGGAGGATAACTATGTCTAGCGGAAATAAAGCTTATGAGGAAAAAAAGTTTGACCTTTCTAACCTTAATGGTATTTCAGATAAACAGTTAGAAATTCACTTTGCTCTTTATGGTGGTTACGTAAAAAATACTAATTTACTAAATGAAAAAATTAGTGAAATGTTAAAGACTGGCAAAGGTGGCACACCAGAATATGCAGAATTAAAACGTCGCTTAGGTTTTGAATATAATGGTATGCGTTTACATGAATATTATTTTGGTAATATGACTAAAGCGCCTAAAGAATTGGCAAGTGATTCTAAGTTACGTACTGAGCTTGATAATGTTTTTGGTAGTTATGACAACTGGAAAGATGATTTTCTTAAAGTTGGCACAATGCGTGGAGTAGGTTGGGCAATTCTTTTTCAAGATCCAACTAATGGTAATCTTTCTAATCATTGGATCACTTTACATGAAGAAGGTAATCCAGTAGGGTTTCGCCCAATCTTAGTAATGGATGTTTGGGAACATGCTTTTATGGTTGACTATAAACCAGCAGAACGAGCTAAATATATTGAAGCATTTTTCTCCAACATTTGTTGGGATAGCGTAGAAGGACGTATTAGCTAAAACTCTTCAAATCTAATCTATAAACACACCTAGGGCATAACCGCTAAAAAATTAGCAGTTATGCCCTAAAGTTTTCAAAAATAGAGCTACTTTCAGAAAAAATTTTGCTATACTTGCACTTCTCATATTTCCGGAGGAACCCTCAAAAAATCCATGTATTATCTTATTATCTATTCACCGGGACTGCCCCCTCGCACAGTTTGGCTTAATCAGGGTAAGCAAACCATTGGCCGCTCTAGTCGTGCTGATATAAACATTAATGACTCTTTTGCCTCTCGTATTCATGCAGTGCTAGAGCTACGTGGTGATAATTATTGGTTGACTGATTTAGGTAGTCAAAATGGAACTTACTATAATGAAACTCGGGTAACTAGAGAAATAAATCTTATGCCTGGAGATCGTATCAGGATAGGTGAAACAGAGTTACATTACTATAAAGAATCTGCTGAAGGAAGTAATACTAAGACTAGTGTTATTTTTCATAATCAAACTAGTCAAAGCCCAGAAGTTACTTTAGGCCCTGAACCTGGTACACGTATGTCTCGTGTGCTGGTGCCTTCTGCTACACAGATGCTTTCAGATAAGCAATTACAAAGAAAAGCAGCTAAAGAGTTTGTCGATCATGCTCAACAAGGAAACCTATTAGCTTTAGTAAGCAAAGTAGGGTTAATGTTACTTTCAGACTGGTCACTAGATCAGTTGCTGGAAAATATCATAGACTTAGTTTTTGAAAACACCCAAGCAGATCGTGGCTTTTTACTTTTAACAGATAAAACTGGTACAGACCTAGATTGTAAGGTTGCCCGTTATCGTGTCCCTCCAACTACTGGACAAATACCAGAAGTAGCAATAAGTCGTCATATTTCTGAAATGGTAATGCAACAAAAATCTGTCTTAACTTCTGATGCTCAAGAAGATTCCCGTTTTGCTGGTGCTCAATCTATTGTACTTGCTGGAATGCGCTCTTGTATGGCTGTTCCTCTAGCTCTACATGAACAAGTTCTAGGAATGATTTTTGTAGATAATCCTTATGAGCGACGTTTCAGCGAAGATGACCTAAGGGTTTTAACTACTATTGCTTCTGTTGCAGCAATTAAAGTTGAACAAGCTAGATTTTTAGCAGAACACTTAGAAAAACAGCGCCTAGAACAAGAGTTAGAAGTAGCAGCAACAATCCAAAAGCGGATTTTACCTCAAGAGCCTCCAAATAGTGATGGTTTAGAGATTGTTGGTGTTAACATTCCTTGTCATACAGTAGGTGGAGATTATTATGATTTTGTTATAAGTAATCCAAATAATATTGGGTTCTGTATTGCTGATGTTTCTGGTAAAGGTATTCCTGCGGCTCTTTTAGTTTCAACATTACAAGCTACTTTTCGGGCTACTATTGAACAACCAGATCTATTAGAAGCCTTAGGACGTATCAATAAGGTTATTTGTCGTAGTACTCCTTCTTATAGCTATATTACGTTTTTCTATGGTTTATTAAATAAACACTCAAAGTCTTTTACTTCTATCAATGCTGGACATAACGCTCCACTTATAATTAAAAAAGGTGGCAAGGTTATTAGACTAGAAAAAGGTGGTTTTTGTTTAGGAATGTTTGAGAAAGCTCAATATGAACTTGAGGAAACTTTCTTAGATGATGGTGACCTAGTTTGTCTTTATACAGATGGTGTTACAGAAGCAACTAACTCTACAGATGAAGAATTTAGCGAACAACGTTTAATTTCATTCCTACAAGAAAACCGTGCTTTATCTTTAGATGAACTTTCTAAACAGCTATACCGACAAATTGAAGATTTTGTTGGTGATGCACCACAACATGATGATTTAACTTATGTACTCTTTCGTTTGGAAAGTGATATGACTGATGGAGAAACTATTATTTTTGATATTCCAGATGATGAAGAATAACACTTAAGTTATTTAACATTGATTAATAATTAAGCCTAGCAAAAAAATGCTAGGCTTAATTATTAGGGTTTAATTAGTTTAACTATTAAAGCTTTTATTTTCTGTTTCTAAATATTTTTTCCTGTTTTTAATGAAAAAGTACCATTAGGGTTTTTACGTTTTAAGTGAAGTAAAATAGTAATGCCTAAGGGTAATACCAGTAAAGAATAAACTATTGCAATTATTCTAATAGGGGTTTCTGCATCTTGTGGTAACCATCCAAATATTAATATTAGGCTTAAACAAAATAATGTAATTAGTATTGCTGATAATCCCCAAAAAACCCCTAGACGGCTTTTACAGCGATAGCTAGAGCAAGCAATAACACCACCTATTGCACTTAGGATTGGGCCACTAAGTAAAATTGTTCTAATTTCAATAAAAATACCTATTATGCTGCAAATAATTGCTCCTATTTGTATTAAAGTCATTAGCTCAATATTTCCACTAGCTAAAATTCGTACAGAATTATTACTTGCTGGTGCTGATGACTCATAAGCTTTTGCAGTAAAGTCTTTTAAAGCGTTGCAACGAAGACAAAGGTCTTTTTCTGCATCAAAAAGATCTGTTTGATGGCAAATTTCACAGCGTTTAGACAAGCTTTGTTGTCGAATTTTTAATCTACTCATATAAGTTAAAGTTTAACTATCAAAATGCTATGTTAAAGCATTGGTATAAAATACTATTAAGTGTGTAAGCTTAGTAAAAACATTTCTGATTCAACATTTTTAACATAATTGTTTTCTAATTTTCTCTGCTAAAGTGGCTTTAATTATCCTTTTGCACAAGTATAATTATAGCCGTCTATTTTTATTGCTGCATAGCATTCTAAAACAAAAAGTTAAATAAGGATATTTAGCTTTTGTTTAATAGGTAATATCCTATTAATATTTCTTAACCAAATAGAAGCTTACTAAAACAATCGACCAGGTTATCAAGTAATTTCTAAATGCATTAATATAAAATGCATTTTTATATTTCTATCTGTTAGCTACCAAAATTTTTATAGATGGATAGATTCATATTTATTCCTAAAATTAAACCTTCAAAACGTGAGGCAAAAATGAAACGGATTCAAACTATTTTGTTTGCTGTAATTCTTATGTTAGCTGCTTTTTCTACTGTAATGGCACAACAATCTGTTGGCAGAACTGGTAGAGAAACTATTTTTGCAGTTACTACTTCTAATCGCTTATTTAGTTTTAATAGTATAACTCCTGGTACTATAAGTACTCCTGTTGCTATTACTGGATTGCAAGCTGGTGAAAATATTCTAGGTATGGATTTTCGTCCTGCCACTAGAACTTTATTTGCTATCGGCAGTACTAGCCGTGTTTATATAATCAATACAACTACTGGTGCTGCTACTATGGTTGGTGCAGGCCCTTTTACTCCTGCTTTAACTGGCACAAGAGTGGCAGTAGATTTTAATCCTTCTCCAGACCGTATTCGTATAGTAACTAATAACGGTGAAAATCTACGTGTTAACCCAGATAACGCTGTTGTAGTGTCTACACCAACATCAGACCCTACTATTGCTTTTGATGCAATGGATGCTAATGCTGGTAAAACACCTAATGTTTTTGGAGCGGCTTACACTAATAACTTTGCGGGTGTAGGTGCCACAGCAACAACACTCTACACTGTTGATGCTACTTTAGATGTTTTGTTAACTCAAGGCTCACTCAATAGCGCTCCTGTTTCTCCTAATAGCGGCAGACTCTTTACTGTAGGCCCTTTAGGAATCAATGTTACAGAAATTGGTGATGTAGATGTTTCTGACGTTAGCGGTATTACTTATGGTGCATTTAACCTAATGGGAGAAACTGTCTCTCGTTTCTATACCATCAATACAGCTACGGGTAGAGCTACTTTAGCGGGTCAAATTGGTCCAATGGGTACAGAAACCGTGCGTGCTATTAGTGTAGCTCCTACAGGAGAAAACATTCTAGCAGCTACTGCTGACAATAGATTAGTATTATTTAATGCTACTGCTCCAAATACAATTCTTGCATCTAAACAACTTACTGGTGTTAGAACAGGGGATACCCTCTTAGGTATTGATTTTCGTCCTGCTACAGGTCAATTGATAGCTGTAGGAAGCCAAGGAACTATTTATAACATTAACTCATCTACTGGTGTTGCTAGTGTAATAGGTACTCCTACTGCTATGCCAGCAGGTACTTCTTTTGGTGTTGATTTTAACCCTGCACCAGACCGTATTCGTTTTGTAAGTAATACAGGCCAAGATCTTAGACTTAATCCAAATGATTCTACAATTGCTGGTACTGATGGTGTATTAGCTTTTGATAGTGCTGATGCAAATGCTGGCGCTCAACCAAATATTGTTGGTGCTGCTTATACAAATAACGTAGCAGGTACTCCAGCTACAGGTACAACACTTTATGAAATAGATTCAAGGCTTGATGCTTTAGTAATTCAAGGGTCTGTTAATGCAACTCCAATTAATCCTAATACTGGTACATTGTTTACTCTAGCTCCATTAGGTGTCAAAGTTACAAATAATGTTAGCTTTGATATTTCTGGTGTTAGTGGTATTGCTTATGCTGCTATGACTTTAGAAGGAGAAACTTCTACAAAGTTCTTTAGAATAGCTCTTCCAACAGTTGCTCAAACTGCTAACGTTGCTACTATGGTAGGAACAGGCGTAATTGGTGATGGTACTGCTAGTATTACTGCTATTTCAACAGTACCTCAAGTAGAAAACCTTTTTGGTTTAACTATGGACAACCGTTTAGTTAGATTTAATCCTCGTTTGCCTGCTACTTTAATTGGCTCACCAGTTATGATTACAGGACTACAAACAGGTGAAAACATTGTTGGTATTGACTTCCGACCATTATCAGGAATTCTTTATGGTTTAGGCAGCACTAGCCGAGTTTATACAATTAACCCAGCTACAGGTGTTGCTACTGCTGTAAACACTGCTCCCTTTACTCCTGCTCTAAATGGTACTGAGTTTGGCTTTGACTTTAACCCAGTTCCAGATCGTATTCGCTTAACTAGCAACACCACTCAGGATTTACGTTTAAATCCAAATAATGGTGCTTTAGCAGCTACAGACGGTACAATCAGATTTAACATGGGCGATCCTAATATGGGACAAACCCCTAGTATAGTTGGTTCTGCTTATACTAATAACTATAATGGCACAAGAGTAACTACCTTGTATAACATTGATTCCAAATTAGATGTCTTGACATCTCAAGGAACAACACCTCCTGTTACTCCAGTAATTTCTCCTAATGATGGTATTCAATTGACAGTAGGTCGTCTTGGTATCGATGCTAGTGATACAGTGGGCTTTGATATTTCTGAGTCTAGCAATAGGGCTTATGCAGCAATTCAACTTACTGGTGAAACTAGTTCAAGACTCTACACAATTGATCTAGATACTGGTGCAGCAACTGCTGTAGGTGCAATGCCAATTGGTGGCGCAGCTCCAGTAACCCTTAGAGATGTTACTGTTAACTCTAATGTAAACCTGTCTGCTGTAGCAATAACAGGTGCAGCACCAGTTATTGCTGGTAACAATATTACTTATACTGTTGTTGTTGGTAATGGTAACTCTGAAGCTTTGGCTAATGTAACACTTGCTACAGCTGTACCACCTAATACAACTTTTGTTTCTACAACTCCTCCAACAGGCTTTACTTGTACAAATCCTGCAGCTAATGGTACTGGTGCAATTACTTGTACAGGTGCAAGTCTAGCAGCAAATTCTACAGCTACTTTTACAATTACAGTTAGAGCTGGTGGCACAATGAGCAACATTATGGCACCTCTAACAGCAATGGTAAGAACAGATTCTTCTGATATTAGTAACGTTCGTTTTGATAACGGTACTTCTTCAGCTACTGCTGTTATTAACCAACCTGGCCCATCAATTGCGGCTGCTGGTATTAAAGTTAGCAATACTCAAATTAAAGCTACAATTAATGGTGCTGTTCCATTCTTAGGAACAACAGTACTAGTTAATGGTGTTGCATTTACTACAGCACCTAAGCTTAAGAAGAGTAATATGGTCTTAGTACAAAAAGGCAAATTAGCTAATGGAATGTCTATTAAACAAGCTATTCCTAAAGGCACCCCTGTAACTTTCACTTTTACTAACAATACTGGTGGTGTAACCACAGTAATGTTTACAAAGTAAATTAATTTCTAATAAAAAGGCTCAGAAGGTAAATCTTCTGAGCCTTTTTTATTTTAAATAATTTTAGAAGAATAATTAACTTTATATATATGCCCTAATTGCTTCTCATAACTTGTTATAAATGCTATAATTAATCCCATTAAAATCTTTTCTCTTATTAGGCCACAAAAAATTATATAATAGCTTTTATTAACCCTAAGTCTTTTCTTAATGAATAACGCCTAGGGACTTCTTACGGCCTAACAAATAATAAGGTGTATGTTAAAGTAATAGAACGCTTAATTCTTATTTTCTTAACCACCATAATGACCAGGTATTTCAGTTTAAACTTTGAAGGGAGATCGCTCAATGGAGAAATTTAGTATTCAGAGGAAATCATTCCTCAGATTAGTAACTTTTGCTTTAATTATTATGGGTTTAATTTTTAGTGCAAATTTTGATAAAAATGATGTTTCTGCTAACCATCCTGTTTTAGTAGAAGGTGAAGCCGATTTTGATGGTGATGGCTTACTCGGTGCTATGGAAGATGTTGATAATGCTACTGATAGGGTTTATGGAACTATCACAGCAGCTTTACTTGCAACCAATGGTGCAGTAAATGCTAATGGTCAAGTTGTTATTGTTACTGATGGCCGTTTTCCAGAAATAGTCAAAATTCCTAATCCAGATGCTGGACAGATGACTCTTAACGGTGTCACCATTCTAGAAGCTGCGCCTGGAGTTATGGCTAATATTGATGCAGTACTAGCAGGTAACCCTAATAATGCTGCTCGCCAAGCTGCCCCTGGCATTATTATTAATACAGATCAAACAGATAGATCTGTTATCTTACGCAATCTTATTATTCGTAACTGGACAGATGGTATTTTAATTTCTGGTGCTTCTAGAGTAAATATTTCCAATTGTCGCTTAGATAGTAATATCACTTTTGGTATTCGTGCTCAAGGAACTTCCCGTGTAGTAATTAGCAATACTATTGTAAATGCTTCTGGTATGAGATTTAATCCAACACCTAGTACACCTAATCCAGGAACAGGTATTCGTTTTGAAGAACAAGCTACTGGCACTGTAGTTGATAGTGTGATTTCTGGTAACGTAGGAACAGGGTTAAGCAATGCTTCTACTCGCCCAGTATCACTAGCTAGAAACACCATTTTTGATAATGGTACTAATGTTGCTGGTACAGCAGCATCTTCTTTTGTCAAACTGTCTGAAGACATTCAGCTAGAAGTAGACAATTCTGAGACTAATAAGTAATTTTAAGGAGAAGAAAAATGAAAAATGTAGTTAGATTTATTATGTTAGCTTGTCTTGTATTAGCTTTTGCTTTCTTTACTACTTCTTGGAATGCTTCTGATGTTTCTGCAAATCATCCAGTACTAGTTGAAGGTGAAAGAGATTTTGATGGTGATGGACTAATTGGCCTCGATGAAAATGGCGATAGTGCTTCAGATCAAGTATTTGGAACAATTAACGCTGCATTAGGAATGGCTAATGCAGGCGCTAATCAAAATGGTGTTGTTGTTGTTGTTTCCTCTGGTCGTTTTTTAGAAAGTGTTACTATTACTGGTGCTAATGGTAATGTCACTCTAGAAGCCGCTCCTGGGGTTAGTGCTATGGTTGAAGCAGTACGCGCTGGAGATGCTAATAATGGTATGCGTCAAACCTTACCAGGAATAGTAGTTAATTCTCCTGCCACTAGAATTGTTACTCTTCGTAATATGGTTAGCCGTAACTGGACAGATGGTATTCAAGTAATGGGCGCTTCTCGTGTAGTTATTGATAATTGCCGTGTAGAAAATAACACTAATTTTGGTATTCATGTGTTAGGAACTGCTAAAGCAACTATTAGCAACTCTACTATAGCTTCTTCTGGATTCCGTTCTGGTGCAGCACCTGCAAACAACAATCCTAATCCAGGGGTTGGTATTGGTTTTGAAGGTAGTGCTACAGGTACAGTAGCTTTCTCTACCATTAGTGGTAGTGCTATGGCTGGTCTTTCTAATAAGTCTTCAGTGGGTAAAAAAGCAATTGGCGTACTCTCAGTAAACGCTTTTGATAATAACCCAAACTTTGATGGGGTTAAGCCTGTTAAAGGTAGTGTTCCAGCTATTGTAGACGCTGATCAAGATAATGATCTTGATCTAGATGTTGATAACAATCGCTAAATAAATGTAAAATTGGGGGTGTTAATTACACCTCCAATTTTAATTAAAGCTAATGAGAAAGTTACTTTTTCTGTTATTAATAAGTATTTGCAGTGTTTTACTAGTTAAATATTCCTCTATTTCGTTTACAAATTCTCAAACAAACCCTCAAACAAACTCTCAAACAAACCCTCAAACAAATGATTTAACCAAACCTACAACTCAAGGGACTAATACCATTTCATTAGATAAAGAATCGCAACTTCTTTTTAAGCTACGCACTATCCCAGTTAGTAATAAAGTCATCCAAAACTCAGCAGCAATACCAGCAACTATAAAAATGCGTCCTCAATCACGTGCAATAGTCAGTAGTGCTATAACTGGAGTGCTAAAAATGAAACGGATATTAGGAGTAGGTGATATAGTAAAAAAAGATGAAGTACTTGCCCTAGTCCAACAGCCTTTAAGTGTCGGAGATCAAATTACTTTAGATGCTTACCAAGTAGAGCAACGAACTCGCCGAATTAGAGTAGAAGACGAGGTTGACCATACCCGTAAACTACTAGTAATTGCTAATATAGAACTTACTCGTGCACGTAAACTCTATGAGGCTGGAGCAATATCATTAAAAAAATTACAAGAAGCTGAACAAAAAGTTGAGTTTGCTTCTATAGAAACAGCCCATGCTGTACGTAACCTTATTGATATTGGAGAAAAAGACAAAGCTTTTGATAATACTCTACTAATTAAATCCCCTCTTAGCGGCGTAGTGGCTTCGATTGAAGCTACTAATGGACAACAAATTAACTCAGGCACTAATATTTTAACTATTGTTGATTTATCTACTGTATTGATAGAAGCACAAATATTTGAGGCAGATATTACTAAACTACATAATGCTACTAGTATTAGTTATCAAATTCCTAGTCTTGATAACAAAGCACATACAATAGCAATAAATAAAAATAAGCCTACTCTAGCTACTTCTCTTAATCCCAATACAAAAACAGTTGCAGCATATTTTGAAGTTCCTAACCCTGATAATAAGCTAATAGATGGGCTTGTTGTAGAACTAGCATTAAATAGTAGTAACACAGAAGAAAGGCTTACTATACCAATCCAAGCAATTACAGAAGAAAATAGCCAAAAAATTGTTTATGTTTATAAGGGTGGCGAACAGTTTGAAAAACGAGTAGTAACTTTAGGAGTACAAAACAAAATGGATGTAGAAGTTCTATCAGGCTTAAGCTTAGGGGAACGGGTAGTAATAGAAGGACTTTATCAGTTAAAGGCTAAAAAATGAGGTTTAGAGTCACTTACCAACGGCTAAAGCCGTTGGCTTGTCACTTACCAACGGCTAAAGCCGTTGGCTTGTAAGGTAGAACCGACAGGCACGGGTGACCATGACCAAGTTCTTAGAGAACTACGTTATTAGGAGAGTTAAAAGACACACCTTAGGGTACTAGCCAGCCTTAAGCTCTGTAACTAGTAAGTTAAAAAGCTCCAAGGGTATAGGAGTAGTGCTCACTAGAAATACTGACTAATAACATCGTCGAGGCCAACATTACCACAGAAATGTGAGGTTATACAAACTATGAATAAAGTATTCGTACTAGACACAAATAAACAAGCATTAGACTGCTGCCATCCAGGTCTTGCTCGCAGGTTGTTAAAAGCTAAATTGGCGGCTGTCTATAAAGCTTATCCATTCACAATTATCTTAAAACGAGAAGTTCAAGACCCAAAGTTGCAACCTTATCAATTAAAGCTAGACCCAGGAAGTAAAACAACAGGAGTAGCTATAGTTAGCCAAGAAACAGGGGAAGTAGTATTTGCAGCAGAAATAGAACACCGAGGAGAAACTATTAAGAGGAGTTTAGATAGTAGGCGTGGAATACGTAGAGGTAGAAGAAGTAGGAAGACTCGCTATCGTAAGCCACGCTTTGATAATAGAACTAGACCTAATGGTTGGCTGCCACCATCACTGTTAAGCAGAGTAGCAAATGTAGAGACTTGGGTTAGACGACTAATAAAGCTATGTCCAATATCAGGTATTAGTGTAGAGCTAGTCAAATTTGATACTCAGCTAATGCAAGATGCTGAAATTAATGGAGTTGAGTATCAACAAGGTAGTTTAGTTGGATACGAAATTAGGCAATATTTGCTAGAGAAATACAAACGTAAATGTGTTTATTGTGGAAAAGAGAATACACCCTTACAGGTTGAACATATAGTCCCAAAAAGTAGAGGTGGAACAAATAGCGTAACAAACCTAACTTTAGCTTGTGAGAGGTGCAACTTAAAGAAGGGTACTAAAACTGCTACTGAATTTGGTTTTCCAAAAGTTCAAGCACAAGCTAGACTGCCATTAAAAGATGCT
>Ga0075163_10009489_pt1 | contig 12778 bp, 10 predicted proteins | sample JI1023141ADNA_FD_71478 | JGI IMG/M metagenome (GOLD analysis project Ga0075163, IMG submission 71478) | Wastewater effluent complex algal communities from Wisconsin, to seasonally profile nutrient transformation and Carbon sequestration -... | ecosystem: Engineered > WWTP > Effluent > Algae...
GCTTCTGAGGCCGTCAAGCGCCTCATCAAACAGATCGTCGGAGGAGAGGAGCCCAAGCGCCCGTACTCGGACCAGAAGCTCGTCGAGCTCTTGAGGCAGCAGCACAAGATCGACATCGCCCGCCGCACCGTCGCCAAGTATCGAGAACAACTGGGGATTCTCCCCTCTGCGCAACGGAAACAGGTCTTTTAAACTAAAGAGCGTCGGCCTGTTTTCTGTTGACCTCGGCTGCGATAGGCAATAGACACCAACGATTCAGCGCGTTCTGACCAGCTCTCTGGCAGGCGCCAGGCATTCTGGGTCCCCGACTCTCTCACTGCCGCTGACCCGGCCTGCCGCTCACACGGTAGCACCCAAATTCACCGACCCGTCGAAAGGGGATCACGATGCACCTGTCGTTCACATTCCGCAGCCTGGAAGCCAACGACTCGCTCAAGGAGTACGCCGGCGAGAAGCTCGAGCGGATCCACAAGTACTTCCCCGAGCCCATCAAGGTTCATGTGGTCTTTTCGCAGCAGCGCGGCTACCTGTTCGGCGTCGACGTGCAGATCACGCTGCACAACGGCCTGCTGGTCAAGGGCGTCGAGCACAACGAGGACTTCTACTCTGCCATCGACCTCGTCGTCGCCAAGATCGAGCGCCAGCTGCGCAAGTACAAGGATCGCATCCGCGATCACAAGCCGTCGAGCGGCCCCGAGCGATCGTTTACCCACCGCGTCGTCACCGTCGAGCATCCCGAAGAGGCCGCCACCGAGCAGGCCAAGGCCGGCAAGGCTGCGCCGGCGCCGGTGCAGACCGGTAGCGCACCTTCGACGACAACTCCCGGCCCGCGCATCATCCGCGAAGAGAAGTTCGTCGCCAGCCCGATGTCCGTCGAAGAAGCGATTATGCGCATGAACCTTTTGCACGAGAGTTTCCTGTGCTTCAATAACTATGAGACGCACGAGATCAACGTCGTCTACCGTCGAGACGATGGCACCTATGGCCTCATCGAAACCACCCATCAGGCCTGAGCTGGCGACCCCAACGGCGCCCAAAACGGCGCCCGAGCTGGCGACCGATCGCGGGCAGCAGCCGATAACGGTTAAGAGCCGGCGGTCCGCAGGGTGGCTGCGATCCCCCATTCAGACTCTCGCGGTCCGTCAGGAAACGAAGGTAGGTGCCCGCCACAGGTAGGTGGCGGCGGGCGTGGGTATGTGGAGATGAAACTCGTCGATTTCGTGCGGCCAGAGCTGATCATTCCCGAGCTGCTTGGGCAGACCAAACCCCAGGTGGTGGCGGAGCTTGCTCGCCATCTGGCCCGCACGCAGCCGGCGCTGGATGCCGATGTGCTGGCCCGGGTGCTGATGGAGCGCGAGGAGCTGGCCAGCACCGCCATCGGGGAGGACATCGCCATCCCCCACGGCAAGCTGGAAAACGCCACCCGCCTCATCGGCTGCGTGGCCCGCTCCAGCCGCGGGGTGCAGTTCGACTCGCTCGACGGCAAACCCACGCACCTGTTCTTCGTGCTGATCGCGCCGGAGAGCTCCACGGGCATGCACTTAAAGGCGCTGGCCCGCATCAGCCGGGTCTTCAAGGACGCCGACTTCCGCTCCCGGCTCATGAAGGCGCCGAGCGCGCCCGAGATGTTTCGCACCATCGAAGAAGAAGACGCGAAGTACTGAGGGGCGGGCGGCGCCAGCCTAGCCGTTCTGGCCGTTCTGTCCTGTCCCGGAAAGAGGGCCATCGTGGCAGGCGTATCTGTGCATTCGCTCCTAGAGCCCGAGGCCGGGCTGGCGCTGTCGGTCGTGGCGGGTCGCGCCGGACTCGGGCGCAAGATCGGCGGCGTCCGCATCCAGAAGCCGGGTCTGGCGCTGACCGGCTTTGTCCAGCACGTGCATCCCGAGCGGCTGCAGGTGCTCGGCCTGACCGAGATCTCCTACGTGCGCAGCCTCGACGAGGCCGGCCGCACCCGCGCCGCCCAGTCGCTCGCGGGCCTGCGCCCGTGCGTGGTCATCGTCACCCGCGGCCTCGAAATTCCCCCCGAGCTGGCCGGTTCGATGGAGGAGCACGGCGTCGCGCTGCTGAGCACGCCGCTCATGTCCTCGGTCTTCATCAACCGCGTCACCAAGTACCTGGAGTTCCGGCTCGCGCCGTCGACAAACCTGCACGGCGTGCTCATCGACGTGCTGGGCGTCGGCGTGCTGCTGCTGGGCAAGTCGGGCATCGGCAAGAGCGAGGCCGCATTGGACCTAGTCCTACGTGGCCACCGCCTGGTCGCCGACGACGTCGTCGAGATCCGCAAGCGCCAGCCCGACATCCTGATCGGCGCCAGCAGTGAGCTCATCAAGCATCACATGGAGATTCGCGGTCTCGGCATCCTCAACATCAAGGACCTCTACGGCATCTCCGCGGTGCGCGACACCAAGAAGATCGAGCTCGTCATCGAGCTCGCCGACTGGAACGAGGACGAAGAGTACGACCGCCTGGGCGTCGAGGAGCGCCGCTACGCCATCCTCGACGTGGCGCTGGCCATGCTCCGCATCCCGATCCGCCCCGGCCGCAACATCGCCGCGCTCATCGAGGTCGCCGCGCGCAACCAGCTGCTCAAGCAGCAGGGCAAGCACTCGGCGCGCGAGTTCCAGGACCGCCTGACCCGCGCCATGTCCGAGCCCGGCGCCAACCCCCCGCAGCTCAGCTTCGTCTCCGACGAAGTGGAATAGCCTACAGCTCTGTGGGCGCCGCAGCTTCAGCGAGCGCCGCCGCCAGCGGCTCGGTGAAGCGGCCGATCGCCCGATACTTGGCGTAGCGCCGATCGAGCAGCTCCGCCGGCACCACTCCCGGACCCGCCTTCTCCCCCCACAGCTCGCGCAGGTGGCGGGCCACTGCTTCACCGACAATCCGCGCCGCGCCGTCGTAGTCGTGGTGCGCTCCGCCCGGCGGCTCGGCAATGACCTCGTCTACTACACCAATCTGGCGCAGATCCTCGGCCGTCATCTTCATCTGCGCCGCCGCGACCTCGACCTGCCCCTGATCCTTCCACAGGATCGACGCGCAGCCCTCAGGCGAGATCACCGAATACACCCCGAACTCCAGCATCAGCAGCCGATCGCACACCCCGATCGCCAGCGCCCCACCCGAGCCGCCCTCGCCGATCACCATGGCTACGATCGGCACCGGCAGCCCCGCCATCACCTCCAGGTTGCGCGCGATGGCCTCGGCCTGCCCGCGCTCCTCCGCATCGATGCCCGGGTAGGCCCCCGGCGTGTCGATGAGCGCCACGATCGGCAGCTTGAAGCGCGCCGCCAGCTCCATCAGCCGCTTGGCCTTGCGGTAGCCCTCGGGACGCGGCATGCCGAAGTTGCGCCGCACCGCCTCCTTGGTTCCGCGCCCCTTCTGATGCCCCAGCACCAGCACCGGCCGGCTGTCCCACGCGGTCAGCCGCGCCAGTCCACCGACGATCGACTCGTCGTCGCGGAACGCGCGATCGCCGTGCAGCTCGACGAACTCCGTGCACATGCGGCTGATGTAGTCGAGCGCATAGGGCCGCAGCGGATGGCGCGACAGCTGCACCTTCTGCCACGCCGTCAGCTTGGCGAAAATATCGGCCCGCAGCCGCAGCGCCCGCTTCTCCAGGATCTTGATCTCAGCGGCGAGCAGCTCGCCACCGGCAAGCTGCTTGAGCTCGTCGATCTTGTTTTCGAGCTCGATGAGCGGACGCTCAAAATCCAGGGTCTGGCGCGGATCGATCTTCGGCATCGTCGTTGTCATTGGGGCGATGCTACCGCAGAGCCGCGACCAAAGCCGCGGGATCCAGCTTGGCCAGCTCCCGCCAGCGCCACAAAAAGTCGCGATAGTCCTTGGAGTGCCTCACCGCAGTCAGCTTGCGCGGCGGCTTGCCCGTCGCTGACGCCGCCTCCGCTGCCGCCTCCGCAGGGGCTGCCTCGGGAGCGGCCCGATGCCCCGATCCATAGCCATGCACATCGGTCAGCCGCGTCACGGTGAAGCGCAGCGCCGCCCAGCGCAGCTCATCGTAGAGCCCCTGCCACTCCAGGTCGCCGAGCGCGCGCAGCTCCTGGTAGCCCGCAAGCAGCGCCTTGGCCCGCTCCTGCTGAAGCGGCCCCACTCGCCCGCCCGCCGAGTCCGCCGCCTCTTCAGGCGCTCCCTCGGGCGTCGCGGCTGGCACCGGCGCGCAGAAGGCGAGCAGCGCAACCGCCACGTCGTAGACGTAGGGCAGCGTCGCTGCCTGCTCCAGATCCAGGATCCAGCCGCCGCCGCTGACCAGCTCGCCCAGAGTCCGGGGCAGCCGTCGCGGCAGCAGCAGGTTGTCGGGAAACAGATCGCCGTGACACAGCCCGTGCGGCAGCTCCCGGTGGCGCGCCGTCACCAGCCGCGTCGCCTCGCCCTGAAGCTCGCCCAGGATCCCGCCCAAGTCAGCCTGCGCCCGCGGATCGTGGCGCACCCGCTCCAGCCGGCCGACGATGTGGCGCAGCGTGTAGATGCCCTCGCGCTGGCCCGGGAAGGTCGCGGCGCCCAGGTGCAGCGTCGCCAGCAGCTGGCCCACGTGCCGCGCCTCGGCGTCGCTCAGCTCCGCCTCGCTCTTTTCCTGCCCCGGCGCCCAGCTCATCAGCATGACCGGCTTGGGCGGCAGGCCGGGCCCGCTGGCCCACGGCACAAACGGCTGCCCCGAGCGAGTGCGCCACAGCGACGGCGTGCGCACGCCGCGGCTGCCCAGGTGCCAGATCAGCCCTGCCTCAAACTGGGCGTCGGCGCTGAGCTTGCCTTCGCTCACCCGCAAAAACAGCGGCCCAGCGTCGGTATCGACCAGATAGTTCGAGTTGATGGTGCCGCGCGCCAGCGGCCACAGCCCGCGCAGCGTCAGGTTGTAGTTGCGAACAATCGCGCGCGCCTGATCCGGGCTGATCAGCGTCTTGGGACCGGAGGCGACTTCAGGCTTTGACAAGGCCATCGGCAGATCGCTATTTCTTGCGGGCCAGGGCCGAGACAGCGCCGATGAGCGTCCAGCTCACCACCGAGCGCCCCACCTCGGCGGCCTTGGCCGCGCAGCCCGCGCACAGCGGCATGTCCACCTGCTCGCCCGAGCGCGCCAGCCCATTGCAGTAGCCGCCGCTCAGCCACGTGTAGCACTTGACGCCCAGCTTCTGGCAGCGGTCGCAGCGGTAGCGGTTGCGCTTGCCGCGGCCCTTGCGCTCCTCGGCGAGGACATAGGTCGTGATGTCCCGGCAGTGCGAGCACAGCGCCAGCTCTGCGCGGCAGGCCGCGTTGCTGCACACCGTCGCTGCGGCATCGACCTCGTTGGTGCAGACCGGACACTTGTACGCTTTGCCCATCTTTCCCTCCCGACGGGCCCACAGGGCGCCCGGTAGCTGGCCAGAGACAATCCAGTGACAGGGAAGATACCATGCGAGGCCCACGCCGCCCAGGTGACAAGCAGCCTCTTCGCCGCTACCATTGCCGCGCAATGAGCACAACATCCACAGCATCCACGGACCCAACTTCTGCCACCGGCGACAAGCAGGTCGAGCAGGTCGTCATCATCGGCTCCGGTCCGGCCGGCCACACCGCCGCCATCTACGCCGCCCGCGCCAACCTCCACCCTCTGATGTTCGAGGGCTTCATGGCCGGTGGCGTCGCTGCCGGCGGCCAGCTCACGACCACCACCGAGGTCGAAAACTTCCCCGGCTTTCCGCAGGGCATCCAGGGTCCCGAGCTCATGGACCGCATGCGCGAGCAGTCGACGCACCACGGCACGCGCATCATCAGCGAGACCATCGAGAGCGTCGACCTATCGCAGCGCCCCTTCCACATCCGCCCCGAGGGCAGCGAGTCGGGCATCTATGCCCAGACCCTGATCATCGCCACCGGCGCGACGGCCCGGCGCATGAGCGTCCCCGGCGAGGAGCGGCTGTGGAACCGCGGCATCAGCGCCTGCGCGGTGTGCGACGGCGCCCTGCCCCTGTTCCGGCAGCAGGTCCTGGTCGTGGTCGGCGGCGGCGACACCGCAGCCGAAGAGGCCAACCACCTCACCAAGTTCGGCAGCAAGGTCATCGTCGTGCACCGCCGCGGCGAGCTGCGCGCCTCCAAGGTCATGCAGCAGCGCCTGCTCGCCAACCCCAAGGTCGAGATGCTCTGGCACCACACCCTCGAAGAGGCGCTGGGCGAGGGCAGCCTGGAGAGCGTGCGCGTCCGCGACGTGCGCACCGGCGCCGACAAGATCGTCCCGGCTCGCGGCCTGTTTTACGCCATCGGCCACGTGCCCAACACCGCGTTCCTCAAGGGCCAGCTGACCGTCGACGAGACCGGCTACGTCATCACCAAGCCCGGCACCACCCAGACCTCGGTGCCCGGCGTGTTCGCGGCCGGCGACGTGCAGGACAAGCGCTGGCGCCAGGCCATCACTGCCGCCGGCACCGGCTGCATGGCCGCCCTGGAGGCCGAAGCCTTCCTCCAGGGCCACTAGCCCTACTCGATCACCGTGATCTTCTTGACAGGGCCGGGCTTGGACTTGCCGGCCTTGTTTTTACCCTTCTTGACCGGCTTTTTAGAGCCCAGGTTCTTGCCTTTACCCTTGCCCTTGCCCTTGCCAGGACCCGCCGGCCTGCTCGTGGTCGGGGCCGGCGGCGGCAGCGGCTCCAGCTTCTCGGTGCGCGTCGGGCCGGCCTGGCAGTCGAGCGCCAGCGCCCGCTCGCCGTAGCCACTGCGCCGCAGCAGCAGCACCAGCGGCGGCGTGTCCAGCGGCTGCTCGTACTTCCACGGCGTCTCGCCGAGCACGGTGTGGTCCGACTCGCGCACGACCTGCGCGCCCAGCGGGTCCGAGCGCAGCTCGCAGTGGCGCACAGCCTCGGGCGGCTTCGCGGTGGCGCCCTTGGCTTCGGGGCCAGCCGGCTCGCCCGGATTCTTGGGCCCGGTCACCGGCGGCCTGGTCGGCTTCTGGCCCGGCCACAGCAGCGCTGCACCGACGACAATCACCAGCCCCAGTGCGCCGGCCGCGCCCAGAATGACGTTGCGCCGAGAGCGCTGCGGCACCGGCGTCGAGGCGGCCATCTGTCCCGTGCTGGTGCCCAGCGTCGAGGGCATGGAGGTCAGCGACTGCGCCCCGATCATGGTCGCCATCTCGGGGAGACGCGGCACACTGGCGCCCACCAGCGTCGGCGCACCGGCATTGGACGGCAGCTTGACCTGGGGCCGCTTGGTCGTCGGTGAGATGTCGTCCTCGAACGTGACCGAGAGGTCGTTGGTGAGCCCCATCGGACCGCCGCTGTCGACGATCCGCTGGCACACCGTCACCATCGTCGGCCGCTCGCCCCGCTCCTTCTTGAGCATGTCGAGGACCAGGCGCTCCATGGGCTCACTCAGCGACGGCACCAGGCTGCGCGGCGGGGGCGGCTGCTCGTAGATGTGCATGGCCATGACCATGCCCTCGCCGTCCTCGGGCGGGATGAACGGCAGGCGCCCGGTCAGCATCTGAAACAGGATGACGCCCAGCGAGTACACGTCGGCCCGGTCGTCGACCTGCGCCGCGCCGCGACACTGCTCGGGCGACATGTAGTGCGGCGTGCCCATCAGGATGCCGGTCCGCGTCTGCGGATCCTCCAGGTTCAGGCTGCGCACATCGAGCTTGGCGATGCCGAAGTCGAGCAGCTTGACGCGATCCACGCCGGGGTTGGCGGGGTCGGGCACCAGCATGATGTTGCCGGGCTTGAGGTCGCGGTGGATGATGCTCTTTTTGTGCGCCTCGGCCAGAGACGAGGCGAGCTGCCACAGGATGCGCCGCGCTTCGAGCTCGGGCATGGGGCCACGGTAGTGGCGGAGCCGCGAGCTCAGCGTCTCGCCGTCCAGAAACTCCATGACCAGGTAGGCGGTGCCATCGGGAAGATTGCCCGACTCGAAGATCTTGACCAGGCCGGGGTGGTCCACCAGGTTGGTGGCGCGCATCTCGTTGACAAAGCGGGTCAGCGCCTCGCGATTCTGGGCGAACTCGGGGCGCAGGACCTTGATCGCCACACGCATGCGTGTGCGTTCGTCGGTCGCTTCATAGACCGACCCCATGCCGCCGGAGCCCACCTGGCGCACGACGGTGTAATGGGCAATGCGCTGGCCCACCATAACAGTAGATGGTACCGCAAAGCGGCTGGGCGTGGCTGACTACGGAGCGGGGGCAGCAGGAGCGACGGGAGCAGCAGGCGCCGCGGCGGGCGCAGAGGCGGGCGCGGCAGGGGCGGCGGCGGCAGGGGCGGCAGGGGCAGCAGCCCCGCACTCGACCGTTGGCACGCCGTAGAATCCGGCGCCGTGGTGCAGGGGCAGCACGGTCTTTTTGTGTGCCGCCATGTCGTACAGCGCCAGGCCCGACTTGGCGCCGGCGCCGGTCTCGTAGGCCAGCAGGTAGTCGCCCAGCCACTGCGAGTCAAAGGCGCTGGGTCCGGCGTCGATGCGCACCGCGGCCTTCTTTTCGACCTCGTAGGCAAACAGCTCGTTCTGGGCGGCCTTGGACTTGTCGTCGCGGGCAGCGGCGCAGGCGTCGAGCTGCCCGGCGTAGACGAAGAAGCGCTGTCCCGGCGACCAGGCGAGCGAGCTCTCGCTGAGCGTGCGGGCCGACGTGATGAGGCCGCCGGCCCCGAGCTTGACGCTGTGGCGATCCTCGGCCAGCGTGACCTCTGTGGGCAGAGGTCGGTCGCTGTGGGTGAGGCGCTCATACCGCACCAGGACGCGCTCGCCCTTGATCTCGGGATCGCTGGCGGCCTTGGTCAGGCCGGTGCGGGCGGTGTCGAGCTCGTAGGTGCCGGCGGGCAGGCCTTCACCGGCAGCGGCCAGGGCGCCGGGCGTGGCGACCAGCGGGGTGCCGCTGGCGCCAAAGCCGATGGTCAGCTCCTCGTAGCCGCCGCCGAGCTTGATGGGTCCGGCGGTCTCAAGGGTGGTCAGATCGAGGAAGCCGAACTGCGGCTCGACGAAGTACTTCTTTTCGCCTTCGCTCTGGATGTGGCTGGCGGTCACGAAGACCAGGCGCTTGCCGTCGCCCGAGCGCAGGGCGGCGAGCACGCGCCCATCGGTGGCGGTGAGCGGCCGGTAGCGGCCGTGATCGGGATCGAAGTGGTAGACCTCCTGCTTGGTCTCCAGGTTGGCGTCGGCCAGACCCTTGCGGGCGCCGGGGGTCCAGCTGGGCGGGTCGAAGCTGCCGCTGCGGGCAACGAAGACCAGATCCTGCCCCAGGCCCTGCGCATAGGCGGCGCGGATGCGCGCCTCGGCCTGCTGGTACACGGGCCACTCGGGCGAGGTGCGAAATACGGCAAACTCCTTGCTGGCGGCCTTGGCGGCGTAGGCGATGAAGTTGCGGCTGAGAAGCTCCTCCAGCTGCTGGCGGGTTCCGACGGGGTTGGCGGCCTGAAGGTGGGCGCGCGCGGCCTGGAAGCGCGCCGGCAGATAGTCGGGCAGCGTGGTCGTGACCTCGGTAAAGAGCGCCGCGGCCTCGTCATATTTCTTGGCCTTGAGCGCCGCGTAGCCGCTGTTGAAGGGCTTGGCGCCGGTGTTGCTGAGCTTCGCAAACGGCTCGGCCATGCCGACGATCACAGCGGGTGCGGGCGGCGCTTTGGGGGCAGCCGGAGCCGCGGCCGCGGGCTCGGGAGCCACTGCGGGCGGCGTCGGTGCGGGAGTGTCGGATTTGGTGCAGTGAGGAAGCGAGAGGGCGAGCAGACTACAGAACGAAATCAGGCGCTTGTTCATGCCGATCTTTATGACATGCGGGACAGCTCATTGCGTAAATTCATGGCCTGGATCTGGAGGTCAGCGACGGCGCGGTCAAACGCGGCGATCTGGTCGCGGTGACCGGTGACCACACGGCGCAGCACTTCCAGCATGCCGCGCACGCGCTCGCCTTCGGCCAGGCGGCTGCGCTGCGCGTTGCTCATGTCTTCCAGCGAGCGCACGACGCGGGCGACGGTGTCGGCGACCTGGACCATGCCCTCGCGATGCTCGCGGGCGGTCTTGCTGAGGGTCTCGACCAGCTCGCGCGAGCGCGTGACCTGGCGCTGCAGGTACTCGGTGCGGCGTGTCTGCTCGACGGCCTTGGTCGAGATCTCGTTTACGTGGCCCTGCACTTCCTGGATGGAGCGCGTGACGTAGGCAGAGCTGCGCGCCTGCTCTTCGGTGGCGGCGGCGATCGACTTGGCCATGGCCGCAGAGTTGCGCAGACGGCCGAGGATGTCGGTCATGGTGCGGGCCGCTTCGCTCGACTGATTGGCGCCGGTCTCGACGGCGTCGGAGCCCGCGACGGCGGCGCGGCGGGCGGCGTGGGCGCCTTCGGCAACCGCCTGGATCAGGGTGTCGATGCTGCCGGCTGAGATCGCGGTGCGGCGGGCGAGATCCTTGATTTCGTCGGCGACAACGGCGAAGCCGCGGCCCTCGGCGCCGGCCTGCGCGGCGATGATCGAGGCGTTGAGCGCGAGCAGGTTGGTGCGGCGCGTAAGCTCTGTGATGAGGTGGAGGACGTCGCCGATCTCACCGACGCGGCGCTCCAGGTCTTCGGTGACGGCGCCGATGGTGCGCGACGCTTCGCGGATGTGCTCGATGCCGGTCATCGAATCGGTGAGCACCACTGTGCCGCGCTCGGCATCGACGCCGGTCTGTTCGGCCAGGCTGGCGGCGGTGATGGCGGTCTCGCGAACGCGCGAGATCGAGTGCTTCATCTCCAGCATGGCGCTGGCCGTCGAGGCGGTGGTGTCGCTGAGGGTGTCGGCGTGCTTGGAGATGTCGGCGGTGATGCTGGCCGCCTGCTGGATGCTCTCGTTGGTCAGGGTGACGACGCGCTCGGCCTCTTCGACGGTGGAGGTGCTCTCCTGAACCGTGTTGGCCAGGCGCTGGGTGACGTTGGCGATCTGGCGCATCTCGTCGCGCGTGCCCTCGGCCTGCTTGATGACGCCGAGCAGCGCCTGCATGATGTCGCGGATCGACTGGAGGGCGTCGTCGACATCGCGCACCTGGGTGCTGATGCCGCGCTGGAGGGTGCTCTTGGCGTCGCCGACATCGTTGGCGGTGCGCTCGACGGTCTGCGCGGTGGCGCCGATGTGGCCGACGGCCTGCGACAGCCGATCCGCGGCCAGATCGAACGCGCGGCCGACGGTGCCCAGCTCTTCGGGCATGAGCTCGCCGATGCGCGCCTTGAGATCGCCGCCTTCGATGCGCTGTGCAACCTCGGCCAGGCGCTCCATCTTGCGGCCCATGCTCGACAGCATGTAGATGCCGACCATCAGGTAGCCGGAGAGGGCCGAGCCGATCAGGCCGAGCAGCAGCAAGAGTCCCGAGCGCATGTCGGTGCCCTGGCGGTTGAGCGGCGCCGCGATCATGAGCTCGCCGGGCTCGCCGCCGGTCTGAAACGGCTGCAGCTGCCGTCGCGACAGCACAAACTCAAAGCCGCTGAGCATCTGCACGCTGCCCTGCGCGAGCAGGGCGTGGCGCTGCTTTTCGTACAGCGCGTCCTTGATCTGGAGGCCCTCCTGGCCGCTGCGCACGCCGATGAAGGTCTGGTCGTGCATGCGCACCAGGGCGAACAGCAGCTGGCCGTCGTTGTCGACCACCTGATTCAGCAGCGGCACCAGGCCCTTGTCGCCGGGCACCTTCACCGCTTCGGCCAGCTGCAGCGAGCCGGCCAGCTCCGCCGAGGCCGCATCAGCGTGGGACTGCGCGAGCCGCCGGGTGGCCTCGCGCAGCCAGCTGTTGCCGAAGATCGAAATGGTGCTGAGCAAAACCAGCAACACCAGAACCGGTGGCAACAGGATCTTCAGACGGTAGCTGGTGTGGGGGCCAAATAGTTGCGTCATGTCATTTTCGCTGTCGGGTTGGGTGATGCAGTGCGATGCGGAACCCGGGGACCGTGCGCGTCGGAGAAGCGCAGGGCCTCGGGGTAGCCGGCGTCGGCGTGGCGGAGCACGCCCATGCCCGGATCGGTGGTGAGCACGCGCTCAAGGCGGCGGGCCGCGGCCTCGGTGCCGTCGGCGACCACGACCATGCCGGCATGCTGCGAGTAGCCGATGCCCACGCCGCCGCCGTGGTGCACCGAGACCCAGGTGGCGCCGGCCGCGCAGTTGACGAGCGCGTTCAGAAAGACCCAGTCGCTGACCGCGTCACTGCCGTCGCGCATGGACTCGGTCTCGCGGTTGGGCGAAGCGACGGAGCCAGAGTCGAGGTGGTCGCGGCCGATGACGATCGGAGCGCCGACCTCGCCGCGCCGCACCATCTCGTTGAAGCGCAGTCCGACGCGGGCGCGCTCGCCGTAGCCCAGCCAGCAGATGCGCGCCGGCAGCCCCTGGCGATCGATGTGCACGCGGCGGCGGGCCATCTCCAGCCAGCGGCGCAGGTGCGGCTCGCTGGGGCTGCCCGCCATCTCTTCGAGCACAGCGGCGTCGGTGCGATAGATGTCCTCGGGATCGCCGCTCAGGGCCACCCAGCGGAAGGGGCCCTTGCCCTCGCAGAACAGCGGCCGGATGTAGGCGGGAACAAAGCCCGGGATCTGCGAAAAGAGCAGCTCGTGCCCGATCGCCTGCTTGGCCGCATCCGACGACAGCAGCGCCTGACCGCGCAGGTTGTTGCCGTAGTCGAACAGGTGCGCGCCGCGCGCGCCCAGCTGGAGCATGGAGCTGAGCTGCGCCAGCATGGTCTGACGGGCGCGCCGGATATATTCCTCGGGATCGCTCTTGCGCAGCTCCGCGGCCGCGGCCAGGGACAGCCCCGTCGGCACGTAGCCGATCAGCGGATCGTGGGCCGAGGTCTGGTCGGTGACCAGATCGGG
>Ga0075163_10009490_pt1 | contig 12777 bp, 9 predicted proteins | sample JI1023141ADNA_FD_71478 | JGI IMG/M metagenome (GOLD analysis project Ga0075163, IMG submission 71478) | Wastewater effluent complex algal communities from Wisconsin, to seasonally profile nutrient transformation and Carbon sequestration -... | ecosystem: Engineered > WWTP > Effluent > Algae...
GTGCCCCGGGCGAGAGTTGAACTCGCATGCTCGTCTCGAGCTCCGGCTTCTGAGGCCGGTGTGTCTACCGGTGGTTCCACCACCAGGGCGTGAGTTGCGGGAGTCGGATTCGAACCGACGGCCTCCGGGGTATGAGCCCGGCGATCTGCCACCTGATCTATCCCGCGATGAATTTGAACAAAGACAACACAGTGTTCCCGGAGGGAATCGAACCCCCGACTCCTGTACCGCAACCAGGCGCTCTCAATCCAACTGAGCTACGGAAGCGTGTGCCCCTGCCAGGAATCGAACCTGGGCCGCTCCCGTACCGGGGGAGTGCTCGACCATCGAGCTGCGGGGGCGCTGCGTGTGGAACCGGTCGGCATCGAACCGACAACCTCCTGGGTGCAGACCAGGTGCTCTCCCGAGTTGAGCTACGGCCCCAAAGTGCGCAAGCAGGGAGTCGAACCCTGTCCCTCGGTGTGTAGGACCGACGCTCGACCACTCGAACTCCTCGCGCATGTGCCGACCCCTGGGATCGAACCAGGATGTTCCGCTCTTCAGGCGGATGCATGGACCACCACTGCCAGGTCGGCGAACAACAACACTGCGGTCCGTACGGGAATCGAACCCGTCTCGCTGCCGTGACAGGGCAGTCGCCTCGTCAGATGCGTCACAGACCAGACATCAACAAATAGGAGCGGAGGGAATCGAACCCCCGTCTCGCGGTAATCGGCCGCGGGCCCTGCCATTGGACGACGCTCCCGTCGTGAGTCAGGGCGGCAGGGATTGAACCTGCGATCTCTCGCTTCCGACGCGAGCGCGATACCGCTTCGCTACACCCTGATGAACCAGTACCCCGTACGGGAATCGAACCCGCCTCTTCGACTTGAAAGGTCGACGGCCTCACCTGAAGCGCGAACGGGGCTGCAGTACCGCGTACGGGTGTCGAACCCGTCTGGCTGGGTTGAGAACCCAGCGACCTCCCGGAAGTCGAACGCGGCGAGAGTGAGGTCCACCTCGGAATCGAACCGAGCTGACCGCTTTTGCAGAGCGGCGCCTTCACCATGAGGGCCAGTGGACCGATGACAACGACAATGCTGGGAAGGAAGGAATCGAACCTTCAGCCGTCGGCTTCAGAGGCCGCCGCGCTACCAGTTGCGCCACTTCCCAATGCTGGGGCGGAAGGACTCGAACCTTCAGCCCACCGCTTCAAAGGCGGTCGCTCCACCGTTGAGCTACGCCCCAAGAACGACGTGATGGACGGGGTGAGGATCGAACTCACCGTGCTCGAGAGCGGCGGGGTTACGGCCCGCTGGACCTCCATTGGTCGCCTCCTGTCCTTGTTCGTCGCCCGCCCCTTGCTGCAGAGCGCACGACTGCTATTCGCGCTGTCAGAGAACGACGAAGAAGAGCGGGAGGCGGGAATCGAACCCGCTTCTCCGGCAAGCCGTCCCGGTGCCCAACCAATGGGCGACACCCGCGTGTGCACGGCAGGAAGGAGTCGAACCTTCAGCAGCGGGTTTTGGAGGCCCGTGCCCTTACCGATGGGGCTTCTGCCGTAGAGGGTTGCGCTCTCCGGTCCGCTCCAAATGCGAAGAGGCCGGGGAGCTTTCGCCACCCGGCCTCGTGAAGGTCTCCTCCGTGGAGAGCGTTCAGGAAGTGGGCGGCACGCGAAGGCTCAGGGCACGCGGCTGGCGCTCGTAACCCTTGAAGCTGCAATCGATGACCTGATCGGTGCGCGATGACGCGCACGACGACGAGATCTCCGAGAACGATTCGGGGCACCACTTCGAGCTGAGCGCGATTGAAGTCATTGAAGACGGGCTCCTTGCCCATCGAGACGAGCGCACTCACGCGAACCTGACGCCGCATCTCGCCGCTGCGCGGTCAGTTTATCGATTCCGTGGCATCCTCAAGCCAGGGCGGGAAATGGATACGGACGCTGCGCTGAGCAAGTCAGCTGAACTCGTCGATGTCGACCCAGAGGCCTGCCTCGAGCTCCTGCTTGCAGTCTGGAGAGAAGCTCGGAACGACGAGGTCTCCGCTGCCGTGCATGCCGTCGGTTCGGTCTTCTGCGCCGATGTCCCGCCGGAGCTATGGATGGCGGCAGCCCGAGGCCGAACCTTGCTCCCCCGCACGTCGCTCGTCTGGGCATGCACAGACCTGAGTGGCCCGGCGCTCATCGAACGACTCGAGGTGATGCGCTCCTGGCAGCCTGACCCCAGGGTGGGGGCTTTTGTGGAAGACCTGCTTTGGGTGCCGAAGCTGGCCAGCCTCGAGCATCAGGACATCTGGGCCGCGTTGGCTGAGCTGGTCTCAGTTCACGGTTCGCAGCACTTCTGGGCTGCGTTTGGCGCCGCAAGCCGCAGCTGGTACCTGCCCTTCGATGGGGACTGGCAAGATTGGCTGCAGGAAACGATGCGGGCTGTGCCCAGACCAGCGTCAATCCAACTGAGCACCCGCGGAATCGCGGCGCTCGATCGGCTGTTCGAGCAACTTGAGGCAAGAGAGACGGTGCGGTTTCCGCGCATCGAGGCCGGCGCAATAGACCAACGAGCAGTCGTCCTCGACCAGTTGATGGCTGTTGGCGACCTTCGCGGACCCGTGCTCGCTGACCGCGAGCCACGGTCAGCGCCTCGTTCCTGGCTCGGCCTGGCAGGTGCTGTCATTCAAGGCTGCGATTGGTCGGTGCGCGAGGGTCTGCCTCACGATTTGCGTGTTCGTTTTGGTTCCTCAATAGCAGTGAAGCGCTTCGGCGACTTGCCGCACTGGGCCTATGTCGACACGCTGCGCTTCTCGAAACACGGCATCGAGCCGTTCGACGGCACGCTCACCGCCTCGATGTTGGGTGCGAAAGCGGTTGAGTGGCCCAACGTGAACTCGCTCCTCAGCTCGGGCACGCCCTGGAGTATCGAGCGGCTCTGCGTCTGGATCGATCGGCCGGAGCAGTTTCGACAGCTTTTTCACAGTGGCCTGTTGCCGCACCTGCGTGACCTCACGGTGGACTGCGAGGACCTGTCGATGCTCTGGCTCGAGGGGTGCGACCTGAGCCGCCTCCGGAGCCTCTCCCTGCCGCTCAGCGTGGACGAGGAGGGGCTCTCGGTCCTGGAGCAAACGGGGCTCGAACAACTCGAGGCATACGGGTTTGCGTTCTCGAGGGGGACCGACGGACGCTTCTCGCGGCTGCGCGTCACGATCGACAGGTTGAGCTTCGTCTCGCTGTCCTCCAGCGTTCGAATCGCCGCGAGCAAGCTACCCCAGGGGCTCCTCGAGCACCTCGAGTTCGTCCCAGCACTCGATTGTCCAAAAGACCTGAATCTCGATGAGTGCTTTCGCCGGTACTTCGAACCCAACCTCCGGGGGAGCACAACGGCTCCTGTTCGACCTTTCCGCAAGCCCGCGCCGGATTTGCCGGCCTCGTTTCATCGAGTTTCGATCAATAGGGATTCGAATGTCGCGACATGCAGCCGCCCGGGCGTGACCGGTGTTTTCCCATATGCGGGACGAGGGCGATCTTCGGCGAACGATGCCTGGGTAGTCGCTCACGGCGAGCGCTTCGTTCGCCTCCATCGCGTGCCGACGGGTGCCATCGAGTGGGAACTCGACGTGCGCGTGCACCCCCTGTCGCAGGGGCGGTTCCACGGCTCTGGGCCGGAAGTCTCGAACGACGGGAAGACCGTGCTCGTCCACTGGGGTCAGTCCATTGAGTGGTGGGACACAAGTCGGCACGTGCTGATGCAGACCGTGCAGGTCAATGAAACCGATGCACATCTCAGCACCGATGGCGCCCACGTCGCGCTCCGTCCCAGGAAGAGCGAGCCCGTCACCATCTTGGATGCGTCGGGAGTGAGTCGACGTCTGATGTCGGTCTGCAGGGATGTTGCCTTTCTTGCTGATGGTCGGCTCATCGGCCTGGTCGGTAGTCGGCTCCGAGAGTTTGATCCCCTCACGGGAACTCCAACCCAGAAGGAGATCCGGTTGGCTCACGAGGCCTGGCATGTTCTGGCCTCTCCTTCGGGACGATTGGTGGCCGTCCACGGTCGAGGTCAGATTGAAGTCCTGAACACTTCGACCTGGACGACCTGCTTCCAGCGGAGCGCAGACGTCCTCCTGGCAACCTTTTCCCTCGACGAGACACGACTCGCCGTCGTCTCGACATACTTCGAGCAACAGATACTCGAGATCGTCTAGCAGCAAGGCACCGGTTCAGCCGCGGCGAGTGAGCCCTGCGCGGATCATCTCGTCGACAAGTGCAGCGGAAAGTCCATCGTCGTTCGCGCCGGTCACCTTGAGGTCGACTGAAGGTCTTCGCTGACCAACTGGAATCACCTCGAAAGTGAGCGACGGCCGTGGGGAGAAGACCTTGGGACCGTCGTCGTCCTTCTGGCTACGTTCACGAGTGGGGCATCGCGCCCTGTGCGGCACGTTGCGGGCGAAGGGCAGCAAGATGGCCCAGACCGCCGCTTGAGCGGAACGTGCAGGAGTCGAACCTGCCTCTCCTTTCGGAGTTCACCGCGTAGCAGACGGGCTGGCACCCACGAGCCAGATGACGTTCCAGGTGCGGAGAGCGGAGGGCACGATCCCCAGCCCCTTGCGGGACTGCGCCGCTTTCCACGCGGGCCGCCGACCAATCAGCGTTCACTCTCCAATGCGGAAGGCGGAGGAATCGAACCCCACGCCCGTGAAGACGCCCACTCACTTCGAATGAGGTCTGGCGCCATCGCCAGTTCACCTTCCAGAAAATCGCACGGAGGGCGGAGGTCTCGAACCCCACACCGTCGGGTGCCCACCGGGTTCAAGCCGGCGCCGGTGCCCCACCGGTTCACCCTCCATGTCTCGAATTGCGGGAGTCGGACTCGAACCGACGGCCTCCGGGGTATGAACCCGGCGATCTGCCACCTGATCTACCCCGCGATGAATCACATCAAGGCGGCAGGAATTGAACCTGCGATCTCTCGCTTCCGACGCGAGCGCGATACCCTTCGCTACACCTTGTCGACAAGGGCCCTCTGGGAGTCGAACCCAGCTCCTGCCGCTTAACAGGCGGCCGCAATCCCGGACATGCCAAGAACCCACTGCTCCCAATCACAACCAAAAGCGGGTGGCGGGAATCGAACCCGCGCGTGTCAGGGTGGAAGCCTGATGCCTTCCCGCTTGGCGACACCCGCATTGTGGGACCGGAGGGAGTCGAACCCTCATCCTCGCGCGTAAGAGGCGCTTGCTCTGCCAGTCGAGCTACGGACCCGAAAAAGTGGGCGGAGTGAGAATCGAACTCACCATGCTCGCGAACGAGCGGCGGGGTTACGGCCCGCTGGACCACCATTGGTCACATTCCGTCCATGTGATGCATTGCACGGCAGGAAGGAGTCGAACCTTCAGCTGCGGGTGTTGGAGGCCCGTGCCCTTACCGATGGGGCTTCTGCCGTAGATGGCGCTCCGAAACAGAAGAGGCCGGGGAGCTTTCGCCACCCGGCCTCGTGAACTCTCTCGTCAAAGAGCGTTCAGGCGCTGGGCAGCACACGACCCTTCGGTGAAGAGCCGCTCTGCGACGGATACTTCGACCCGGGCGACCACATGGAATTGTTCGCGCTGGAAATCATGCACTCCCAGACGTCGAGCCAACGCCCGGCCTGACGAAGCGTTCGACGCCTCATTTCGCAGCCAGCTTCGCGAGCGCCTGCTCGGCCGCGCTCCGCAACGCCGTCGCCGCGAACTCGCCACAGTGCAGCCGGTCTCCCGTGAGCGCGAGCTGCTCGGTGAGCAACGCCATCGGCGGCGCCAGCAGCTCGGTCAACGCTCTGCCGCGGGCCCACTCACTCAGCCACGACATCGAGCCGACGAGCGCGCCACACCCGAGCGTCTTCCACCGGCACTCCACGACGCGACCATCGAGGCCGAACTGCAGCTGCGCCCGAACGACCAGCCCGCACTGCCCCGATTTCTCGAGCGCAGAGCTGACGTCTGGCGCCGCTTTGTCCAGGGTGCCCACGTTTCGTGGATTCTCGAAGTGCTCCAGCATCACGACTCGACACTACCAGCACTCATCGGAGCGGAAGGAATCGAACCTTCGTCGCACGGTTATCAGCCGCGAATCTTTCCATTGGACCACGCTCCGGCGTGTTCAACCCTTCACATATCCAGGGCGGGAGTCGAACCCGCACGCCCGACTGGGCACCGCGGTCTGAGCGCGGCGTGTCTTCCATTCCATCCACCTGGACATCACGACTCGGCTGTACCGATCTCTGGAATCGAACCAGAATGTTCCGCTCTTCAGGCGGCTGCATGGACCACCACTGCCAGATCGGCATCACGACGACTGCGGTCCGTACGGGAGTCGAACCCGTCTCGATGGCGTGACAAGCCACTCGCCTCACCAGAGGCGTCACGAACCAGTTGGGCACTGCGAGTCAGCGAAGGGAAATCAGAAGGGCCGCGTCAGCGCCGAAGCAGGCATCGAACGACGACAGAATGAAGTGCGAGCGGGTCGACATGGCGGTCTCCTTCTGGGGCGGTTGGACGCCGCTCCGCCGAAGGTCCTGACGAGATGACGCATCGCGCGCGATGAGTCGCTGACATTCCGAGAGGAAGGTTTATCGTCCCCGCCTCATGAAACGGGAACCGGCGAAGCGCGCCATCAAGCAGGACCGCGCGGTCAAGACACGGCAGGAGATTCTCAACTCGGCGATCACGCTGTTCGCTCGCCGCGGCATTCTCGCGACGACGATGGCAGAGCTCGCACGCGCGATTCACATGACGCCCGGCGCGCTCTACTGGCACTTCCCCACGAAGGAAGACCTGCTGCTCGCGGCCATCGAAGAGCTGCACCAGCGCTTCGTCGCCAGCTTCGAGCCGATGCTGAACCAGGGGGCCAAGTGGACGGCGCACCAGCAGCTCAAGGGCTTCGTCGAGCACACCGGCCGCTTCCTGCAGGACAACCGCGAACACGGCATCTTCTACGGAATGGTGGGCGCCGAGGCCGCTGAGAACAGCGCCGACGTGGCCCAGGCCCTGCGCGACGCGCTGCAGGTCTACGTGCTCGCGGTCGCCGGCATCATCAAGTACGGCCAGAGCAAGACGAAGGAGTTCCGCGCCGACGTCGACGCGATGACGCTCGCGAACGCCATCATCTTCGGCAACATCGGCCTCGTCGTGCAGCACAACCTCTTCCGCGACACGCTCTCGTATCAGCCGATGGTTCAGACGCTGAGCACCATGGTGCTCGACGGCATTCTGAAGAAGTGACGCCCTGCCTCAGGGGCAGCTCCACGGCGTCAGCGGCGTCTCGGGGTTCCCCGTGTTGCCGTTGTCGTGGTGGAAGCGGGGCCACGGTGAGGTGGCATCGAGGCCGGGAGAATCGACCACCACGGCCGTGAGCGCAGAGTCGTTGCGAACCGCCACGTAGAGCAATCCGGCGCCACGCGAACACTGCTTCGCCAGCGAACGATCTCGCAACACGTCGAGGGCCGGGCTGACCGCGCCAGGCACGAAGGCGTTGGCCGCAGTCCACTCCACCAAGCCCGTCGAGAGGTTCACCACCGTGAGCCGGCCCGTCGCGGGGCTCACCAGGTAGGCGAGACCGTTTGCGCCCAGCACCGGCGCTGCCGCGCCCAACGACCCACCCTCGAGCGCGTCGACGCCCGGAATCGGCGGCAGCTCGGCCGAGAGCACCCCACCATCGGGCATCAACATGGGCGGCGGTGAGTACGGGAAGCGCCGCAACGATCCCACCCCGTCACCGAAGACGAAGGTGGGTTGCGTGCGCGGGCCCTGCACCACCAGCGGCCCATACGACGTGCCGGCGTCACCTGCGATGCGCCCATCGACGCGCGCTGACAGCTCGGCGTTCCACACCGAGATGGCCACCGTGTTGCGGGGCGTCGCAATGCGAGACGTGCTGGCCACGACGTCGTCGAACACGGCGAGACTCGTCGTGCCCTGCGGATTCGTGGCGGCGCGCTCCTGCTGGAAGTTCGGCACCGCTGCCGGGTAGTAGTCGACGCGCATCATCCCCGAGGAGGTGCGCATCTCGGGCCGGCCATAGAAGAGCCTGGCCGCCGTGCCTGCGAAGGCTTGCGCCACCATCACCCCACGCGGCGCGAAGTAATCGATTGGGCAGCAGATGGGCTGCGTGCCCCAGCTGTCGCAGGTCATCGTCGACGTCGGAGTGCCCGTGTAGACACGCCCATTCGTCCCCAACAGGAACAGCCGGGTGTCGACGACCGACGAGAGGCCCTCCCAGCGGTCGTTCGAGCAGATGTTGGGTCCGGTCGATTGAAGGGCGGTACCGGCGACCGACATCTGCACCGTGTCGTAGCGGCGCATCTGCACGTTCTCGCCCTGAGCCCAGAGCGTTCGCCCGACGACGATCGGAGCCCCCTGCACCTCGTCGATGGCCACGTCGACGCGGGTCTCGCCTGTCGGCAGCATCTGCCAGAGCGCGCCGCGGGTGTTCGCCGTGTAGCCGGTGGCCACGTGGACACGACCGTCGTCATCGAGCGCCGGAGGATGAAGCACGTCGAGCCCCGCCTCGTTCGGCTCGAGCAGCGCGCGCCTCCACTTCCATCGCGTGACCGAGAGGGAGACGTTCGCAGGCGCCGAGACGTTGCCGAGCGCGTCACTCAGCGGGCCCACACCGGCGTCGAGCGCTCCACGAAAGGCATCGAACCGAACCCGGGCGAGATCGAGCGTGAAGCACTGACACGAGCGGTTGGCGGGACAACTGGTGCACATGCGAGCCGTCAGGCTCTGCGGCGGCAAGCCGAAGTCGGCCGGGCCAGCCGTCACCGGCACCGTCGACTCGACGCGCAGCTCGACGAGCTCGTCTTTCTTGTACGCCGTCGCAAAACCCGAGACGGGGTCGCGGTCGCTGAAGCCACCGTCATTCACTCGCAGGGCGGGGGGTTCGGCAAAGAGCTGCACGACCGGCCGGCGGGCATCGACCGTCAGCGTCGTGCTCGCCTCGAAGAAGCCCGCGTCCTGCAACACGAGGCGTGCGGTGAGCGCGAAGACGCCACTATCGGCGGGCGTCACGGTGTCCACAGCCCAGAGCGCCTGACCCGATTGCAGCGCGAGCACCGGCGCAGCGAAGTCGGAAGGCACTGATGTCACCTGAAGCGTCGAGGGCAGCGGAACGCTCGCGTCGAGCTCGACGAGCACCTCGAGGCGAACGGGGCGGCCAGCACCAAAGACATCGTTCGCGTCAGGGCGCACGAACCGCAAGGCGATGACCTGTGGCGTGCAACGAACGAGGGTCTCGTCACACGCGAACCCGTCGGGGCAGCTCTGGCAGCTGCCTGCATCGAACGGCAGGCCAGCATCCATCACACTCGCATCCACCGCCCCTGCGTCTTCCACCCCGGCGTCGACCCCCGAGTCCATCGGCAGACCTGCATCGACGGGAGTGCCCGAGTCGACCTGGCCTCCGTCGAACGGCACACCTGCGTCCTGCCGGCCCGCGTCGGTGCCGCCATCAGGCCTGCCCGCGTCGAAGGACATCGACACCGGCGCCAGCGCGCACAGCCCCGCCGTGCAGACGCCATCGGGAGCGCAGTCGGCATCGGTGCGGCACGTCGCGACGGGTTGGCATGACAGGGCGAGGGCGCAGAGAAGCAGGAGGCTTCGCAAGCTCATGGAAAGGCGCCTCCCACGACGGCGAAGGCGCCGTGCTCGAGCGGAATGAAGGTGACCACCGGGTCAGGACCCAGCAGCGCCACCAGAAGTCCCGTGAGCGCGAGCGCAGCTCCACCACCGAGCGCGACGAGGCCTGCGAGCTGTTGGGTGTTGGCCGCGCGCGCCTTCGCCAGCGTCGCATCGTCGGCGCCGACGGGCAGAAAGCCACGCGAGTCGACCATCAACGCGCGCGCCTGGGCCTGGGCGAGCAGCACGAGCACTCCGCCTGCCGCGGCTCCAGCGGCTCCCACGCCGAGCAACGTGAAGCCCACGGGCTTGCGAAGCGACGGCTGCGCTGGCGCCGAGACAGGCTGCGTGACCTCGACAGGAGCCGTCACGACCGGCGGTGGCGGCGGTGGTTCGACGACTGGCGGCGGCGCCGCGATGGCTTCCTTGAAGGCTGGCAGCTTCGACACGCCCAGCCCCTTCACCGCGTCGACCAACACCTGCTTCACCACCGGCACCAACGGCTTCTTCTTCTCACCGCGAGGCTGTTGCGCAGAGAAGCTCGCCATCAGCTTGCCGTCGTCACGCACCACGCGCGCCGTCACCGTGAAGATCTGCCCTTCGCTCAGCTCGAGCATCGCGTGAATGGCGTAGAGCCCCGAGCCCTTCACCGCGAGCGCGGCCAGACAGTCATTCGCGGTCCGGCAGTCTTTCCTGCCCACCTCGGCCAGCGCGGCGTCGAGCTCTTTGCGGCTGGGCGTCACGACGTCACCGGCTTCACGGACCGCCTCGACCCACGCGGCCTTCAGCTTGTCCGTCGAGGTGACGAGCTCGGGGCGCGGGTCGAACTCCAGCGGGTGCGGAACCACCGTCAACGAGCGCGGCTCGGCGAAGGCCAGGAGCGGCAGCGTCACGAGAACGGCAAGGACCTCAACGCGAAGGGGCATGGCGGCGCAGCTTGTCGAGCACGCGCAACGCGCCCCGGCAATCGCGCTTCACCATGGCACCACCGAACTCATCCTCCAAGGCATCGAGCATCGTCTGGGAGGTCCCATTCTGGGCCGCGGCACGCTGCAGGGCCTGGTGGTCCTTTCGGGCGAGCGCCTTGAAGTCGTCGCTCCAGGTGCACGTTGGCGGAGCAGGTGCGCGCGGCGCCTTCACCACCGCCGCCTTCGGCAGAGGCGCGCTGAGCTCTTCGTCTTCGATGACCTCTGGCGCGTCGTCCTGCGCGGGCTCGGGCTGCACCTCGGGCGGAGGCGGGCTCGCGGGTGGAGGCCAGTCAGCTGGCTGCACGACTGGAGTCACTGCGGGCTGTGGCCTCGTCAGCGTCCAGCCTGCAACACCCACGACGCTCACCAGAACCGCCAGACTCACCCACGGCCACACGGCGCGACGCGGAGCGACCAGCTGGTCGGGTGCCGTGTCTGCAGGCGGCACGTCGGTCGGCGTGAGGCGCTGCACGTCGTCGCGAGAGAGGGCGCGCATCGGTGGCAACGTCGAACCACGTACGACCGTCGACTCGCGAGACAACTTCGTCAGCAACCGCCTCACCTCGAGGCGCGCGACGTCGGCAGACTCGGGGCGGTTCTCGCGCTGTTTCTGAAGGAACCACAGCACCAGCCGCTCGAGCTCCTCGGGCACGTTGCGAACGAACTCGCCCAGCGGTGGTGGCGAGGCATCGAGCTGCTGCTTCACCAGCTCGAGCGGAGACTCCGACACGAACGGCGCACGCCCGGTGAGCATCTCGTAGAGCGTGCAGCCCAGCGAGTAGAGATCGGCGCGCCCGTCGAGCTCTTGGTTGCGGACCTGCTCGGGTGAGACGTACGCGGGCGTTCCTGCAGCTGACGACTGCTTCGTCGACGAGAGCCCTGCCCACGGCAACAGCGCGCCTTCGACTGGCCGCGCGAGCCCGAAGTCGAGCACCTTCACCAGCGTTTCGCCGCTGTGCTCCTTGAGCAGCATGATGTTCGACGGCTTGAGGTCGCGGTGAACGATGCCCTTCTTGTGCGCCTCGCCCAGCGCGTTGAGCACCTGCTCGGTCACGGTGAGCGCGGTGACGATGGTGAGGCCCGAGCCAGTCGACTCGATGGCATCGGTGATGACGTCGTGCAGCGTCTTGCCGTCGATGAAGGCCATCGTGAGGTACGGCTGCCCGTTCGGCAGGTGGCCGAAGTCGAGCACCTCGACGAGGTTTCGGTGGCTGAGGGCGCCGAGGGTGGTGGCCTCTTTGAGGAAAAGATCGAGCGCCGAGGCGTCATGGGCGCGCTCGGCCTTGAGCACCTTCACCGCCGCGAGCCGGCCGATGGCCTTGTGGCGTGCGCGGTAGACCTCACCCATGCCGCCCGCGCCGATGAGCTCCATGATCTCGTAGGAGCCGACGAGCGACCCAGCAGCGAGGGGCGCTCCTTCGACGAGAGTTGGATCTGCGGACGGCACGCACGACGGAGTGTAGCCCTCGGGGGGCTCAAGTCACTCCGTCGGCGGGTCGGCCAACTGGACCGACGAGCTCAGGGCTCCTGGGTGCTCATCGAGTTCTGCGGGTCACGCGTCGTGCGCGCCACGAAGTCGGCGAGGTTGTTGTTGGTGTCTTCGCCGTTGCCCAGCAGCTCATCGGCGCCGCCAGCCGACATGGACATCGAGGTCGACATCGAGTTGGCCTTGCGCTCGAGGGAGACCAGCGGGCCTCCAGTGGCGATCGGCGTTGCAGTGCCTTCCGGGCCCGCGGCCGTGCCCCAGCCGACGGTGTCGACGGTGGCCATATCGACGAGGCCCGTCGACAGGTTTGGTCCGACGCGCACGTGACCAGCAGTGCCGCTGAACCCCAGCGCTCCGGTCGCCGCGAGGTCCGACGCCATCGAGCCGGTGAAGCCCGTGGCGGCGCTCGCGTTGCGAACGGACGTCATGAGGAAGTACCGGCGCGCGGGCAACACCGTGCCCATCGGGACGGTGAGCTTGTTCTGGTAGGCCGTGCCCATCTCAGCGCGGTACTGCAGCACCCAGCCACCGATGTTCACGGGAGCCGCGGTCGGGTTGTAGAGCTCGACGAACTCGTCGGCAGCGCTGCCCGTGACACCGATCGCGAACTCGCTGATGACGACGTGGTTCACCGAGGCCGTGCCGAGCACGTTCACCGTCGAGGTCGCCTGCGAGACCGTGCTGCCCAGCGTCGCCGTCACGGTC